>NPIE01007772.1_pt1 | contig 31424 bp, 29 predicted proteins | sample 8637661 | NCBI WGS metagenome assembly NPIE01 (sample SAMN07420842, study PRJNA396082) | bioreactor metagenome | isolation source: sample BA12 brine-fed electro-methanogenic bioreactor BA | place: Japan: Kochi | collected 2016-12-09 | reverse complement strand
AAACGCCCGCATGCTGTCCATGATCCGCCGGACCAACAAAATGATGACGGCGGGCTTGACGTCCAGGTTGCTGGATCCCAGAAATGCCAGTACCACGGCCAGTGCACCGCCGATCAGGGATGCGGCGCCTGCGATGTTCAACGTTTCCACCAGGGCCGGCAGAAACCGGATCAGCAGAGCAAAAAAACCGAATCCCGCCTGCCAGGCTTCTTTGACAATTTCACCCGGATAATCGAAAAACTGGGTCAATCCCCTGAAAAAACTGCCGGAATTCATGTCATTGGCCAGTTTGTATCCGCTGACGAGGATGGCCAGCATCATGACAATACACACAGCGGAATAGAGCTGCCGGCGTTTTTCCATGGCAAGAATTTCTTCGTTGATGGCCGAAACGGTCATGGCGTATCCTTTTTCATCATGTGGACGGCAGAAATTTTCAAAACCGGCGGCCGCTGTTTTTTCCAGCGGCCGCCGGGAACGGCCGTTCAAATGAAGGGCTTTCTCCGGCTATTGGGATTTGGCTTTTCTGGCGGCGATGATGCTCAGGTAGTCGGAATGATCGATGGGAGCAATGGCCTTGATTTCGCCGGCCATGAATCCATACGCACATTCCGGGTCCATGGAGGGCATGCTGGCCAGCATGCCGGTGATCTTCAGTTTCACGGATTCCGGCAGGTCTTTGCGCAGAACGATGGGGCCTTCCGGGATCAGTTTGGACCGCCAGATCTCCCGGATCTGGGTCATGTCCACAATACCGGCATCCGCCGCTTTTCTCAAAGCGCCGCTGTTATAGCCGTCCACCCAGTCCCCCAGGCCGCAGGCCCAGGTGACACCGCCGTCAATATCCCCGTTGAATACCGCCACAATGGTCTGTTCGTGGCCGCCGGTGAACTTGACATCCTTGAAATACTCACCCGGCTTCATGGAATACCCGGCCTGGGGAATTTCGATGGAGGGAATCAGGTATCCGGAAGTGGAGTTGGGATCACCGAAACCAAACACCTTGCCTTTCATGTCTTCCAGGTTTTCAATTCCGGAATCCACCCGGGCGAAACCGATGGCGTAATAACCAAATGAGCCGTCCTTGTTGATCTTGGTGAGCACGGGTTCCACGGCATCCGGGTTTGTCATGTACACTTTGGCATAACCGGAAGCTCCCAGCCAGGCCATGTCCAGGTTGCCTCCCAGAAGACCTTCGATCACCCCGTTATAATCGGCCGGTGCATAAATTTTGGTGGGTACACCCAGCGTTGCTTCGGCCTTGGCCCGGATGCACTCATTGGACCGCAGCCGGTCCGATGCGTTTTCACCCCCCAGGATACCGATGCGGAATTCAGTGATGGTTTCTTCAGCCATGGGGGCGTTGGTGAACGCCATCATGACAGCCATGGCGACGAACATTGATGTGATCCATTTTTTCATTACGCGTCTCCTTAAATGATTTGGTCGTTTTATTCTGAGTTTTCTGTAACTCTGTCTGACATTGCCGATCATCAAACCATTTGCATGTTTATTCCCTGTTAGACGGAAGTTATGTTTTGATTTAAAAAAATGAAAACCGGTCCTTACCAAAAATCAATGCAATTCACATACAATATTATTGAATTCCTGATAAGGTCCAGCGCGATCCGACAGGGACAGGGGGAATTTCAACAAAACCCCGGCAAGTCATCCGGCCGGAGTCAAAAACAAGCGTAACAAGCGTCAAAAAAAGGAGCGCAAATACCATGTCAGAGTCCGGACAGTTTCAGCAGCAGATTCAACAGACATTCCAGCAGCGCCTGGACGAACATCAGTCACAGTTTCCGGAAAAAGAATGCCTTCGAATAGACCTGCACTGCCATGACTGTAACTCCGATGTCACAGACGAGCTTCTGGGCAGAATCCTGCGGTTTCCGGAAACCTGGCTGAAGACGGACGAGCTGGTTACCTGTCTGAATGAACACCGGTGCGATCTGGTCACCATTACCAACCACAACAATGCCCGGTCCTGCTGGGAGTTGATGGAAACCGGCAGGGATGTGCTGCCGGGGGCAGAATTCACCTGCTTTTTCAAGAGGTTCAATACCCGCCTGCATGTGCTGGCTTATGGGTTCACCCCGGCCCAGGAGGAGATCCTCAACGGGTTGAGAAATGATCTGCCGGCCTTTCTCACCTATGCGGTGGATCATGATATCCCCACAATACTGCCCCACCCCCTGTATGTGGGGGCCGGTGCCAAGGGTCCGGATCCGGTCATGTACGAGTACCTGGCTCTGATGTTCGACCGGTTCGAGGTGCTCAACGGCCAGCGGGATGTGTGGCAGAACCTGTTGACCTGGGAATGGCTGGACAGCCTGACCGAAGAGCGGATCGATCGTTGGCAGAAAAAACACGGTATCCGGTCGGAAAATTTCTGCAGATTTGTCTATGACAAGCGGGTCACGGGAGGATCGGATGATCACATGGGTTTGTTTGCCGGTACCTGCGGCACGGGCCTGTATGTGCCGGATCTGGAGAAGAAACGAAAGCAAACGCCCCTGTCTCTGCTGGCACTGGAAGCAATCCAAAGCGGCACCATGCATCCCTATGGTGAGGTGTTTATCCATGAAAAGCTCAATGTCGCGTTCATGGATTACCTGTCCCAGATCGCTTTGAACATGAAAGAGCCCGGACTGCTCAGAATGTTTCTCCATAAAGGAAGCCTTCGGGACAAGCTGGTCTGTCTGGGGTTCAGCAATGCCATGCAGGAGCTTCGGCGGCACCGGTTCACCCTGTTTTTTTTCAGATCGTTTCACGAGGCCCTGCACGGCAGACGGCCCGGCCTGATCAGCCGGTTCAAGGTGACCCCGGATTTCCGGCCCCTGATCCGGGCCATCGATGAGATCGCCCGGGCCAGATCCCGGGACCGGAAGCGTTATATGGAACTGCTGAAAACCGGGTCTTCCCGGATGTTTTCCTGCCTGAACCAGATCATTGCAAAACGGGTCGCTTCCCGGGCCGGTCACTGGGAGCATCTGGACAGGGTTCGGAACAAAAACCTGGCCGACCTGATTCAACAGCTCGAACTCCCGTCCCATGTCAGGGCGTTGTTTGAAGAAGATCCGGAACCGACACTGGATCATGGCTCCCGGATCAATCTATCCGATTTTTTTGATGCCCTGACCTTTCCCGTGCTGGCCTGGGGGGTCATTGCCGGGGCCTCTTTGCTCTCCACCCGGGTGCTGATGGGCCAGCGGGAGTTTGTCAACGGCTTTGCCCGGTCCCTGGGACGTCATGTCCATCCCCGGCGTGTCCTCTGGCTCACCGATACCCTGTGTGACGACAACGGCGTGTCCACATCCCTGTCCAGAAAGCTGTCTTTTATCCAGGAACGGGATCTGCCCATCGATTTTCTGGTCTGCCATGACCGGATTCAGGAAGCTCCCCATTTAAAGGTGGTGCCGCCCGTGGGAAGTTTTACCGTTCCCGGTTACCCGGATCATGTGTTTCAGGTCCCGGATCTCCTGGCTGTCCAGGCCCTGTTCATCCAGGGGGGATATGACCGGATCATCTGCTCCACGGAACTGCTGATGGGGCTGGCGGCCCTGTTTCTCAAACAGTCCATGGCCGTGCCCGTCTATTTTTTCATGCACACGGACTGGCTGACATTTTTCCGGCATACCATGGAACTGCCGCCCCCGGTGATGGACCGGATCCGCCGGATGCTCAGAGCGTTTTACCACCAGTTTGACGGCATTTTTGTATTGAACCGGGATCACCGGAACTGGCTCACGGGGCCGGCCATTGCCTATGACGGCTCCCGGGTTTACAACACGGCCCACTGGGTGGATGAGAGGTTCCGCCCTCTGCCCGGGGACCGGCGGGCCGTGTTCGGGGAACAAATTTCAGAAAGCGATATCGTTTTGGTGTATGCCGGGCGGCTCAGCGAAGAAAAAGGGGTGTTTGATCTGCCCGAAATCATGGCAGCCCTGGGTCGGTCCGGAGTGACGGTCCGGCTGGTGATCGCCGGCACGGGTCCGGCCGAAAACCGGTTGAAAGCCCTGCTGCCTGGAGTGCTGTTCCTGGGCTGGGTGGACCGGTCCCGTATGCCGGCCTTGTATTCCCGGACGGATCTGCTGGTGCTGCCTTCCCGGTTCGATACCTTCGGGAATGTCATCCTGGAGGCCATGAGTTGCGGGGCTGCGGTGGCGGCCTATGCGGAAAAAGGACCTCTTGAAATCATTCAGACCCGGGAAAACGGGATTCTGGCCGAAGATCCGGCAGGGCTCGCCGAAGGCATCGCCCGGTTTGTCAGGGATGAAACGTTTCGGCACACCTTGAAAAAGAACAGTTTGAGGCGGGCCAGGTCGTTTTCCAGGGATACCATTTTCAATGCGTTTTTGAATAATCTGGGACTGGGAGATACCGTGCATACAGATGGAACGGATTCCCTGTCGGAAAGGATGTTAAAAAAAGAAACCCTGAAGGCCGCCATCGGATATTGAACCCGCATCAAAGGTCGGCGGTATTCATTAAAACCGGCGGCTGTCATGTTTTTTTTCAATGTTCTCCAGGGCTTTGATGGACAGGGTGGCCCAGGGCTGCACTTCCAGACGTCTGATATCAATGGGGTCTCCGGTGAGTTCGCAATATCCGAATTCACCGTTTTCGATTCTTTCCAATGCTTTTTCGATCTGTGCGATGAGGTCGTCACAACGTTGGGAATGAAGGATTTCATTGTCGATGCAACCCATGAGAATACTTTGATCCACCAGATCCGCATGTTTCATTTTCAGGCTCCGGATCTTTGTTTTGATCTCGGATCGTTTGCGGACCAGTTCCACCTGTTTTGTCAGCAGTTGTTCCTTGAACCGGCAAAGTTTCTCATTGTCGAGAAACGGGGGGATAGACGGACTGAAATTTTTGGAAGACGGCAGTAAGGTGTTCATGGCGGACTCCTGAAAAATAATTGATGATACCCGGTATGATGCTCTGGTGGCGTTATGCCGGTATTATGACCCTATTAAAAAACAATTAAATATGGGGTTTTTCCACATGAAAAAAGATGCGGGAGCCGGTCACCTCGCTTTTTCCGGTGTGAAAAAACGAGGCGGCCCAGATCCCCTGGACAAAAAGAATCATCCAGGGGGTCCACAGGGCGGAGACCGCCTCTTGGAGGCGGGGCTGGGGGAGACTGTTGTTGTCCACGGGCAGCCCCAGGGCCAGGGCACCGGCAAATCCCAGGGTGACCAGGGCCATGATCTGGTAGGCGGTGATGCGCATCCCGCCTCTGAAATCCGCCCGGAGAAATTCGGAAACAAATCGCCATATCTGGGTGACGGCCAGGGTGACCAGAAAGGCCGTGCGATAAAATCCGTTCAAAAACAGGAGGGTGCCGGCCAGCCCGGTCCCGGTGGACAGGGCAGCCGTGATAATCTGCACGGGCACGACCTTTTGTCCGTCATATCCGGAAGCATAGGTGATTTTTTTCAAGGGGCCGGTGAATATCAGGTAAAACCGGGAAAACAGTGTTTGAATGACCGGAGGACACTGGTCCAGGGGTTTGCCGTAGCAGCACCCGAAGCTGATGCAGGCCAGGCGGCCCAGACCTTCACCGAAGGCATAGGCAATGGATACTGCGGACAGCAGAATCAAAGGGTGTAACGGAGTTGCCATGACGGGTTCAAAGACCCGGTTGATGAGCAGCACCAGGGGAGGGGAAACCAGGATGCCCGCAAACACGGCCCCGCCCACAGTAAGGGTGCCTTTTTTCTTTTCCACCACCCGGGCGATGATCCGGGACGCCGGCAGACAGACAGCCAGAACACCTGTAATGAAAACACACAGGCCGGACAGAGATATCCGGGCCGAGGTGGCCAGTATCAAAAACAGCACCACGGCAACGGTATAAGCATTGGCACACAACACCCCATAATAGGTGAGATTGAGTCCCTGCCACCCCTGTTCGGTTTTGTGCCGGGGCACCACCGCCATGATCTGCCATTTTTCCCGGGGCAGATGTCGAAACCCCCACCACAAAGCCACGGCTGTCAACACACCCATGCCAGTGATAAAAAACAATTCAGTCATCAGACCGCCTTTCCAATGGTTTCCCTGACGTTTAAATCCGTTTCCACCAGCGGCACGCCGAATCGGCTTGAAAACCGGGATTTCACATCGAACCGCCGGGTGTTTGCCAGCAGATCCGGGCAGAACCGGACCCGGTTTTTTTCAAACAGCAGCACCACGGTGGAGCTGCCGGGTCGGAACAGGCTTTTGGGCTGCCCCTTTTGAATGAACATGCCCGGCTGCAACGGCCGGACCGGTTCATACCGGACCGGGCTGTAGCATTCAACGATCCGGCCGATCATCAGCGCCACAATCTCCACCATGGCCACGTGTCCCACCCCTGTGCCGTCCGGCACATCCGTGTCAATGACCGTCACCACCCGCCGGTTCTTGGAAAACGGGGTGATGGTTTGCACCACGGCCCCGGGGTTGCAGGAATGGAAGCAGCCGTTGATTTCGTAGACATCCTTTACCCTGCCGGACACGGGAACATGGGTGTAGTGATACTTGTCCGGGGTCAGGCGGAAAACGGCATACTCTCCGTCCCGGAACGTGCGGTGCCACGGCCGGTCCATACCGGTCAGTTCCTCATACTGAAATAGTTTATCCTTGATGCACAGGTGCCGGTTGTCTGTAAAGGAACCGGGCAGGATTCGGGCATCGGCCGGTGAAACAAAGGCCCCGGGGTCATCGGTCATGGGACGGCAGTCCCAGTACCGGAGTTTCCGTTCAAAAAACCGCCGGAAGGTATCGAGTTGATTCACCGGCCCGAAAATCTCCCTGAAAGGGATTCCCCTTTGGCTCAAAAATCGGCCGGGATCTGGAATATGAGTGTTCAAAGGCAGGTCAAAGCACAGAAATCCCAGAAGGGCCGACATTCTGCCGGAGATCAGCAGATTGAACATGGCCGGGGCATTTTCCCGGACCGTGGCGTACAGGAAGGCAATGGTCTGATCCGCCACAAGGGTTTCCGTGTGAACCCGGCCCGTGTGCCGGTCAATATACTGGTGTGTTCCCGGGTTCATTCACCCCTCCTGGCTGATAGTTGGCGGGGTGCGGCATGACCGGCCTCCATGTTGACATACAGCATGATCAGAAACAGCAGTTTTTTTATCTGTTCTGCGGGGAGATCATGGGCCATCAACGGATGTTTCACCTGCCTGAGAAACCGGTCCAGGTCTGTATCCGGGAGAATGGTATGAATGATATCCCTGAAAACCGGTTCCCTGAACCCGGCCCACAGATTCATGCCGGAAAATTCGCTGATCAGGATTTTGAACCCTTCGGCCATATGCTGTTTTCGCAGCGTTTCCTGGTAATATTGTTCGGCATCCCGGTTGAACACATCTCCGGGAAAGGCCATGGGATCCTGTTTTTTCCGGGAGTCCAGAATGCCTTTGACCAGCCGGCCGCACGCGGAACGAGTGTCCGGGGAATGGATCCGGCCCTGCAGGTCAGCCAGGACCCCATGCAGCCGAAGGTCTTCGATCAGGGCGCTGCCGTCTTTTTTCAGCGTGCTGACAAGGGCCAGTTTGTAATCTTTGACTTTGATCCGCGTATACCCCGGGTACCGCCGGCTTTTCCGGGTATGGGAAATTCCGGACACGATGGTTTTCAGAAACCGGTTTCGGGTATCGGTCTTCACATAACAGAAGGGCAGGTTCAGGGCCGCACAGAAAAACAGCTGGCGCCGTTCGCTTTCCACGTCCGGTGTGTCGGGAATCATGGCATGGGTCACCTCCCCGTTGAGAACGTATTGATAGGCCAGTGCCGTGATCAGGGTCTGCATGTCTGCGGCGTTGCCCATGTCTGTCAGAACATGCTCAAAAATGCTGTAATACCGGTGTTCGAACCCGGTGTATCCCATGCGGGAAAATTCCCTGAGACGGATCAACTGGTACAGGGGCATGCGGGTGTCGAATACACCCATCTGGGTCAGATCATGGCCCAGCCGGGCACTGTTGCCGGGACTGCCGTCCAGGCCGGGGCTCTGGTCCGTACTCAACAGCGAAACCAGGTAGTCCACCAGCCGGAAGTCCGGGACAAAATCCCCTTTGAGACCAAAGACCCTGCGGATGAGCCGGTCCAGCCAGACCGGGCCGAAAGGGGTGACGGGACGGCCCAGAATCCGATTGGCCGCCTTTTTTTTCCATCGCCGCCACAGCATGCGCAGATGGGTATAGTCCAGTTCGTGGGGAAGAAACCCCAGGATCTTTTCCGGGTGAAAGTCTTCAAAATTGAGACGGCAGGGAGAAGCGCTGTAAGTGCCGGGAAACAGGCAAAGAAAATGCTCCGCGATCTTGATGACCAGATCCCCCAGAAGTTTTTCATGCCGTGCAGTGAACCCGGACCCCGGATCGGACAGAAGCCTTGCCAGTTTTTCGGAACCGATGCTGATATGGGTCCCGTTGTTGGCCAGGCTGATGTTGGAGCTGTTGGGAAGGATCACCAGGTTGGACTGGATGATGCCGGCTTCCCTGAGCTTGGCGATCCCGTTGATCTGACTTCGGGACAGCACCTCGTGGCACAGCGTCATATAGGTGTGTTTTTCTTCACCCCGGTTCCAGCCCGACAGGCAGGGGCTCATGAACAAAAAGCGGTAAAACGCATCAGACAGGCATTCATTGAGCCGGTGCTGCATGACCGGCGGGGAAGCCGAAAAAAACACCCGCACCTCCTGTCCGGCGTCTTTGAGTCCCAGTTTTTGTTCCGCATACTGGACCAGCAGCTGGGTGAACAGAAACCGGATCAGGGTTTCAGTGGCCAGGGGCCGGCCGATCCCCCGGGACCCGGCCCCGGACCGCACCGGATGAAAGGAAAATATTTCAGGAGAGGTGTTGTCATTGAGAAAATGGGCCATCATCTGATCACCGGTCTGTTTGATGCGCGGATGGATCAGGGGGGCCGACCCGATCACATCGGCCAGGGCCAGTTTGAGCAGGTAGGAGACCGGGATGCGGATCATGGGTTCACCGGCCTGAGTGAACCGGAACCGGCCGGCATCGGAACGGGGACCTGCCCCGGGAGATGCTTTGTCCGCCAGAAGATCCGACGTAAACACCTCCCTGGCATATGTATTGAGAGGTTTTTCCGGAAACCGGACCCAGGAATTTTCCCAGACATGGTTTTTCCGTTCCAGATACCGTTCCAGGGCCGTGACCGTTTTCCGGGACGTGTCCCCGGCTTCGGCCCTGCGCACCATGTTCTTGAAAAAATTGGCGGATTCGATGGTGATGGGCAGGTCTACATCTTCACGCTTTCCAAGAACCACGGCCTGGAACTCATTTTCCGCCCCTGCCGTGACATCCCGGAAACAAAACGGCAGGGCCTGGACAAAGGCATCTCTGGACCCGGGCCGGATGTCCAGGGCATGATGCAGAAACGCCAGGTCGATCCGGGTCCCGGCATCGGGTGCCGGCATGGGTTGGGTCGGTGTGGTTGCCTGTGCGGCGGGCATGGCGGATTTGATCCTCCCTGAAGATTCGTTTTTGACTGTCAGGGGGGATTATCCGCCTCAAGTGTTGGGAATGAATTAACCGGATGATAGAATTGTGTTCAATTCAGTATTTTTCAACAAACGTTTCCACATCGTACAGGTCTTTGAACCCCTGTTCCAGTTTTTCCCGGGGCCAGTCCCAGAAACGGATCTCCAGAAGCCGGTCGATGATTCCGTCTGAAAACCGTTTTTTGACGGGTCTTGCCGGGGATCCGGCCGCGATCTCATAGGGTCCCACAGGCCGGTTCCGGGTGACCACGGACCCGGCCGCCACCACGGCCCCGTCGGCGATGGCGGCGCCGGGCATCACATAGACCCCGTGACCCAGCCACACATCATGGCCGATGGTCACGGCATCCTGTCGGCGCCATTCAAAGAACGCCTCATCATCCTGGTCGGCAAACCCGTACTGCCGGCACCGGTAGGTGCAGTGGCTCTGGGTGACCCGCTGGTAGGGATGATTCCCCGGATTGATCACACAATGGGAGGCGATGGAGGAGAATTTCCCGATATCGCACCAGATGGCCCGGACACAGGTGGACAGATAGGAATAATCGCCCAGGGTGATTTCATTGCAGAAACACCCTGCCTCCACCTCGGTGTACTCCCCGAACCGGGAATTAATGACCGTGGAAGATTCATGGATCAGCGGGCGGGAAAACAATTTTTTTTCCAACAGTTCATTGTTGGCGGCCAGATGGGTGATATCGTGCATGGCAGCGGTCCTTTCGGCGAAAAATGATAAAGTCACAGTTCCGGACAGTTATCCGGTATTTGTGTTGGGATGGGGTTACCGGAATATGATGATTGTGTTCGATATCTTGACATTTCATGCATTGGTGCTATCATGAATTCATGTGAAACCCGATGGCAGGAGAGAATCATGGATATCATTAAAACAGTCGGCAGCAGCGGCCAGATTTCCATTGGCAAAAAGTTTGCCGGCCAGACCGTGATGTTAAGTGAACTGGACAATGGCGTATGGCTAATCAAACTGGGGCGGTTTGTTCCGGATAATGAGAAATGGCTTCATGACCCGGATGTTGAAAACACGTTGAACAAAGCTGTGGACTGGGCAGAACAAAATCCACCGGCAGACACGGATTTTCATGATCTGGAGAACCGGATCAAATGACTTCGGGCGAGACAGGCAATCCTGTCCGGCTGGATTTGAACAACCCGGTATTTCAACAGGCCCTGTTCAATTTGACCAAAATCGATCAGCGGCATGTCCTGAACACCTGTAAAAAAATTTCCGCCATGACATGGCAGCAGTTGTACTTGGACCGCGGATTGAAATGGGAAGCGATTCTGTCCCGAAAGGGTCCTCAGGGCAGCCGGCTGTATACTTTCCGTCTCAGTCAAGGATTTCGTGCAGTCGGGTATCGCGACCAGTCATGGCTTCGGATATTGTCACTTCACCCGGATCACGATTCTGCCTATCAATAGCGCATCAGCCGGATCATCCAATGCTTTTTGTATGATCCAGTCGGCAACAGGGTCATTTGATTCTCTCCTGATTCTATCTCGGGGGCGGTCATTATTTCCGGTGCCGCATCCAGCCGGCGGCAAGGTTCTTTTTTTGGATCCGGGTCCGGGTGTCAGCGGCACCACTGTCCGACCGGTAAAAGGCTTTGAAAAGCGTCGGTCCCATCAGGCAGGTGACAATGGCCAGCAGGATGATGGCATCTTTAAAAGCCTCGGTGATAAATCCGAATTCCAGGCCCAGGGTGGCCGCCACAATGATGAGGCTCAACCGGGAGGTCATGAGCAGGCCCACGTGCAGGGAGTTGAGAAAAGACAGTCCGGCGAATACGAAAAGCAGGCAGGGCAGGATCTTGACCAGCACGGCAATCCCCAGCAGTTTGACGGTGAACACCAGCTGGCCCATGGACAGGACATTGGCCACATCAAACTGCATCCCCACATGGATGAAAAACAACGGCACCAGAAATCCGTATCCAAAACCGGACAGTTTCTGTTCCAGGTGTGTTTTTTCCCGGAACACAATGGAAAGCAAAGCCCCTCCCATAAATGCCCCCAGGACCGGTTCCAGGTGGGCCAGCTCGGACAGGGCCACAAATAAAAACAGAAGGGCCAGGGAAAACCTCACCCCCAGCTCCTGGGAATCCTTGTCCGCCAGGAGCCGGTCCGTTTTTTCCGGATACCACCAGGCCAGGAACTGGATCAGTTTCAGCAGAAGTCCGAACCCGATAAACAGGGGCAGGGGCCGCAGAAAATCCCAGCCGAATCCGTTCTGGTGCCACAACAGGAAAAAGGTGATGGCGAAAAGGGTCAGAAAATCAGCCAGGGTGGCGGCGATCAGCGCATTCTGTCCCAATGGAGACTGGCTGGCACCGGTGTCCTTGAGGGTCGGCACCACCAGGCCCAGGGAGGTGGTGGACAGCACCAGCCCCAGGTACAGGCCCTGTCCCAGCAGGACAGCCGCCCCCATGGACAGCAGAAGAGTGAGCAGGAACACCCCGGCCTGGATGACAAACATGCCGGCCCGCTGCTGTTTGAGCATGCTGAAGTTGATTTCCATGCCCGCATGGAACATCAGGATCAGAAATCCCAGATGGGACAGAAAAGAGATCCAGTCTTCCCCGAATTGGAGGTTCAGCAGGCTTTTGCCGATCACCACCCCGAACAGAATTTCCAGCACCACCGACGGCACCCGGAGCCGCTGTCCTAAGCTGGGCAGAAACGCGGCCCCCAGCGATACCAGCACCAGGGCCCATGCGGAATGAATCTCCATTACATCGATACCTTCATTTATGAGACCAGCAGCACGGAACAGGCGACCCGGTTCAGGATCATGTCTGCGGTATGGATGGAAAAAAATCCGGTGTGGCCGTCATTGCCGGCCAGCACCAGCAGCTGGCAGTCTGCGGCCGCAGAAGCAATTTCTTTGACCGGATTGCCCCTTCGGACGATTTCCTGAACCCGGGTGTCATGGACCCGGGCCAGCTCCCGGACCTGCTGAACCATCTGCTGCTCCCAGGGGTCGGGCCCGGATGGCTTTCCCTTGAGATACGAGGGTTCCGCCACGATGATCACGGATACTTCCGCCTCCAGCTGCAGTGCCAGGTCCATGGCGATCTCCAGAGCCCGCTGGCATGCCAGAGATCCGTTGAAGGGCACCATCAGGTGGTCATAGGGGTCGGTCATTTTCGCGGATAACAGCGGACAGGGCAGTCTGGCTGCCAGGGCGCTGATGCCGCCTCTGAAAACCGTGCGTAAAAAAGACTGGTGTTCAGCGGGAAGCACGACAATACCGGCAGCTTTGTTTGCAGCGATCTGAACGGTAATTTTTTCCACAGACGCTTGGTGGGTTTCAATGATTTCGATCTCAAGGCTTTCCGACCACCGCGACAGGGCCTCGTGCATATCGCTTTCAGGATTGCCGCAAATGGCGGCAATCTTTTCGATATGGGTTCCCTGGGCCAGGTAAACGGCTTCATTGATCAGTTCGGTGGTGTCATTCGGATTCGGGCTGTCTGCCAGTCCCAGAACCATGCGTTGCCCATAGGTGCGGGGAAAATGGAGCCGGGACCCTTCCAGGTGGCGTGAAAACGCATTGTACAGGTCCTCTTTTCCCAGGATCAGGAGCCGGTCTTCCTGTTTCAATGCGGTCTGCTGTTCCGGAAACAGCAGCTGGTTATTGCGGATGATGCCGGCAATGCGCCAGTCGGGATTGGATGCCGCAGTGGCCGCAAGATCTTCCAGCCGGGCCAGCTCCTGTTTTCCCACGGCCAGTTCCAGCAGTTCACCCTCCCCCTCTCCCAGATCGATGATGCGGATCCGGGGATCCTTGACAAACTGGTAGGCTTTGCGGGCTGCATCCGCGGCCATGCTGACGGTCCACACACCGAGTTTCTGGAACGCCGGCAGCTGCTCCGGATCCCGCACCACCGCCAGCACGGTTTTGATGTCGGCTTGTTTTGCAAACCGCACGATGGCAAGGTTGACGGCATCGTCGTTGGTCATGGCCAGAATGCCGTCCTGGCTGGACAGCCCTGCCTTGTCCAGCACCACCGGACTGGAGGCGTCCTCGCTCATGATCCGGACGATATTGGGAAACCGGGTTGAAAAAGGCGCCAGTTTTGCGGCATCTTTTTCGATCAGGGTGATTTCCCAGTTGACGCCGGCGCGCTTGAGCAGTTCATCCGTGATCCGCCCGGCCCCGCAGATGATGAGCTTCATTTCAGCTCCCTGATTTTTGCCAGGTCTTTTTCCTTGCCCAAAGTGACCAGGATATCCGTTTCCTTGACGATGAACTCTGCCCCCGGGACCATGATGAACCGTTCAGGAAACTGTTCTTTGACGGCGATCACATTGACCTGGTAGCGCTTGCGCAGTTCCAGTTCCATGATGGATTTTCCGACAAACGGTTTTGGGGGTTCCACCTGGGCAATGGTGTAGCCTTCGGCCAGGGGGAGAAATTCAAGGATGTTGGGAGAGGTGAGGCGAAGGGCCAGTCGGCCGGCCATGTCCATACCGGGCCGGATGACTTCCGTGGCCCCCAGCTGCTTGAGGATCTCCCCGTGATCGTCATCCTCCGCCTTGATGATAATCTGCTTGATCTCCAGGCGGTTGAGATGAAAACAGATCAGAATGCTGGGCGTGATGTTGGCACCGGTACTGACAATGACCGCATCCATCTCTTCCAGACCCAGTCCCTTGAGGGCCTCGATATCGGTGGCATCCTGGACGATGGCACTGGTGCAGAAGGGATCGATGGCCTGGATCCGGTCTTTGCTGCGGTCGATGACAATCACCTCGTTTTTGTTTTCATACAGGGCTTTGGCCACATAATACCCAAAGCTGCCGGCACCGATCACCGTGAATCGTCTCATGGGGTCTCCTTTTCCTATCCGATCATCAGATTTTCTTCGGCAAACTGCAACCCTTTTTTCGGCGGTCCGCCCACAATGATATAAGTGATGACCGGGACCCCCACCCGGCCGATGATCATCAGGGCGATGATCACCAGTTTGCCCGGCAGGGTCAGCGCCGGGGTGACCCCCATGGACAGGCCCACGGTGCCGAAAGCGGACACGGTTTCAAAAAGAAAACTCAAAAACTGGCGGTTTCCCGGTATCCGGGCGCCATGGTCGGGGTCGATGAACAGGATGATGAACACCGCCACACAGATGATGCTCAGAGAAAACAACAGGATAAAGATGCTTTTGCTTACGGTGTCATCCGGCAGGGTCTTGGAAAACAGGTTGACGCATCTGCGGCGCATCAGACGGCTCCAGGAATAGGTGGCCAGCACGGCGAATGTGGTGGTCTTGATGCCGCCGCCGCAGGAGCCGGGGGAGGCGCCCACCAGCATCAGAAACATCATGAAGAGCAGGGTGGCCGTGTTCAGGGAGACAATGTCCAGGGTGTTGAATCCGGCGGTCCGGCAGGTGATGGATTGAAAGACCGATGCCAGAAGGCCGTTCCTCCACCCCAGGGACGGGACCAGGGTCCGCTCGGACATCAGGATTACCAGAACCCCGGCCAGGGTCAGGCCAAAGGTGGTGAATACCACGCTTTTGGTTTGAATGGACAGTTTGCCGGACTGTCCCATGACAATCCGGCGAAAGATCTCGTAGACCACGGGAAACCCCAGTCCGCCCAGAACGATCAGGCCGCCGATGGTCCCATTGAGGAGCAAAGAGGTCTGGCCGGCCATCAGGCTGTCCGAAAACAGGGAAAAACCGGCATTGCAGAAAGCGGAAACAGAATGGAACACTGCCGTGTAAAGGGCCTGGGTAAACGGGAAGGTTCCGTGCCAGTGAAAAAACAGAATAACCGCCCCGGCCACTTCCATGGAAAATGTGAAAATCAGCACCGACCTGAGAAGGAAAAAGATATCTTCTCTGGGGGTATGGGAAAACACTTCCTGCATGGCCATCCGCTGCTGAAACACCACCTTTCTGCCGATGATCTGAAAAAGGGCCACGGAAATGGTCATGATCCCCAACCCCCCGACCTGAATGAGAAACAGGATCACCCCCTGGCCGAACGGGGTGAAAAAGGATCCGGTATCCACCACGATCAAGCCGGTCACACACACGGCGGACGTGGCCGTGAACAGGGCATCGATGAGATGGATATTACCGCTTACCGTGGCAGGCGGCAGCATCAGCACCAGGGTCCCGGCCAGGATGGCTACCAGATAGCTCAGCAGCAGCAGGGTGGTGGGGTGAGACTGGTTTAACCGATGTTGAAGCCATGCCGGCAGCAAAATGTGATTTTCCTTTTTTTATGCGGGACAGATCCCGGATGTCTGTCCGTCGGTTCAGACAGTTATATCAGAAAATGACCTGTTGCAAAAAAAGATTTTTTTGGTGGTTTGTTCTGGTGAGAATCCGTTTCAGCGGAATGAAGCGGGGATTCAGATCTCCCAGTCATCGAGCTGAAGCCCTGTGATCCGGCTGAATTCCCGGGTATTGTGGGTGATCAGTATGGCATTGTGAGCTCTGGCCACCGCTGCAATGAGCATGTCATTGGGGCCGATCAACCGGCTCCGGGCGGTCAGATCCGAACGGATAAGGCCATATTCGTCGGCGCAAAGATCATCAAACGGCAGGCTCTGGAGTGGTGCAAAAAAGAGCTTAAGCCTCTGCAGGTTGGCATCCATCCGCTGGCTGTTCCTGGCACCGAAAAGCAGCCCCGCTTTGACGATACTGCAGATGGCAATCTGGGAGGGGGACAGGGCGCGGAAATTTTTTTCAACTGAAAGAGATGTGCCGTTCAGAAAATGGATGCATACATTGGTGTCCAGCAGATACAATGTTATTCCAGCCCCTCTCTTTTTTCATAATCCAATGATTCCGGGCGCTGGAGAGGCTCTCCTTCCCATGACCCCACCAGATCGAAATAGTGATCCGGCCATTTTTCACTGGTCTCCTTTTTTACAAGAAGGGCCAGATATTTCGATGTGGAAAGGCGTGCTTTCTCAGCCTTTTTTCTGAAAAGATCTGCAATGTCATCCGGGACATAACAATGGAGCTGGGCCATAAATTTCTCCAAATATATGTGGTATATTTATTAAATGAGAATAGAGCATGTTTACCCGCATGTCAAATGGATTGTCAAGATATCCGGCATCTGTTGCGCTTTAGAAAAATGTAATGAAGGAATATTGGGAGAGGCTGATCTTGTCGCATAGAAACTGCCGATTCAGGATCCAAGACATATTGGATGAAGATCAAGATAGCTGAAATCGGATTACGAGTAATCATCCACGCCAAAATATTCCGCAATCCGATTCTTGATATCATCCCTGATTTTCCGGAGTTCTGTCAGCTTTTCTTCATGGGTGCCCGCCAGTTTTTCCGGATCTGGAAAGGGCCAGTTCTCGCGCCTCTGGATGCCTGGATAAATGGGGCAGTTGTCATCGGTTTCCTTGTCACAGACCGTGATCACATGGGTGAACAGCTCCCCGGACTTGAACAGGTCAAAGGCGGACTTGGGGGTTTGACCGGCCATATCGATTCCCAGTTCCTGCATCACTTCCTTTACCAGCGGGTTGACGGCATTCGCCGGCTGAAGTCCCGCACTCTTGACGGTAAATTCGGAGCCGCCCATTTTTGAAAGCAGAGCTTCGGCCATCTGGCTTCTGCCGCTGTTGTGACCGCAGATGAACAACACTTTTTTCATATGTCCTCCAGGGGGTGTAAAAATACCGGGATATGAAGCCGGGGAGTCCTGTCCTGATGTATTTTTTATTTTTCATGGATCGATGGTCATTGTTTCGCCCCACAGGCCTTGATCATTGCGGACAGGTTGTCCAGGGAGGTTTTGGTGTCGGGCAGATACCGGCTTCTCAGCTCCATGATCAACAGCCCGTCGTAATCCGGCAGCAGCAGGTTCAGGATCGCCTGGATGGGGATTTTTCCGAATCCCACAGGCATGTGGGAATCGCCTCTGCCAAAGGGCAGCTGATGGGTCTGCTGTTTTTCCCAGTGGTGGACCACGCCCCCGAAATTGTCATGCACATGGGTGTGGACCACCAGGTCCTTGACAGGCCCCACGGCGGCCACGGGATCAAACTGGTAGAACCGGGAGGCCATGAACAGGTGGCCGAAATCCAGGTTGATTTTCACGTTGTCCCGATTGACCCGCAGGATCTGATCTTTCAGGGGTTCGAGGCGCTCCGCATAGGTGTATGGGCTCTGGCTCAGGTAGGGCCGGGCGTTTTCCAGAGCGATCCGGATGTCCGGATACTGTCCCGCGATTTCCTGCAGCCGCCGGGCCTCGTTTTCCAGCATCCGGGTCTGTTCGGAAACGGTCAGGGACCGGGCCGGGGTCACGTTGAAGTCTTCTTCCGAAATGAACCGGCCGCTGTGCACCACCACCACGCCGGCGTGAATCTGCCGGGCAAATTCCAGGGAAGCCAGTAGCACGGCCTTGTGCAGGCCCGGATCCCGCGTGTCCATCAGGTTCACGGGGTTGGGGGAATGGATGGAATAAGAAAAATCAAAATCTGACAGCAGGGCCATCACCTGCCGGGTCCTGTCCGGGTTCAGGGTGCCGTTGAAAATGGCATCCAGCCCGTGAACCGGCAGTTCCACGGCTTTGAGGCCGATGGCTTGATAGGTGTGTAAATCCTGTTCCAGAAGAGAAAGGGATCCGTCGATGCGGACCGGGTCGATGCTTGCGCCGATGATGGTCATGCCATTGCCTCATGAAGCTGGGTGTTGAAAACGGTACGGCCCTTCACCAGGCTGTGGGTGATATGGGCCCAGGTATGGGTCTGGTCCACAATGATGATATCTGCATCCGCGCCGGGTGTCAATCGGCCGGGCCGGTCCCGGGCGCACAGATAATCCCCGGGACCGGCCGTCACCTGCCTGAGGGCCGATGCCGGAGATCCCGTGTGTTTTTCTGCCATAAGCGCGGCCTGGAGCAGGGATTCCGGGTAATAGTCGGACACCAGGCCGGTGCACAGGTCCTGCCTGAGCACATCCGACGCTTTGAGACTGCCGCTGGTGGACTGGTCCCGCACCAGGTTGGGGGCCCCCATGAAAATGTGCAGCCCTGCGTCTCCGGCCTTCAGGGCCGCTTCCAGGGTGATGGGGAATTCACAGGCCCCGATGCCCAGTGTCTGAATAAGATTGATCTTTTCAATGGTGTCGTCATCATGGCTGAGCATGGGAATGCCGGCGCTGCCAACGATGCGGGCCAGGGCACTCACCAGTTCCCAGTCCCGAACGTTGCCGGCCTGTTTCTGCCTGGCTTTTTCAATGATCTGGTGTTCCGGGACCTGGTGTTCACAAGCCAGATACCGGACATAGGCGGTCATGGATTTGAACTGTCCCTGGCCCGGGGTGTGGTCCATGATGGAGAACAGGTCCACCAGCCCCTCTTCCACCAGGCGGGTCACGATATGGAAGCTGCGTTCAGACCCCACCTCGTACCGGATATGGACCTGGTGCTTCACCAGGGCCTGGGGCGAGTCGTTGAACGCCTTGATGGTCCGGACGCAGTGTTCCGCCTCTTCAGGGGAGCGCAGCCCCAGCTCGTTGTCGTCAAAACTGACGGCATGGCAGAAGGTGGTGATGCCGCAGGCCGCAGCCTGGCGGTCCAGGTTCAGGACGGCGAAATCGATGTCGAAAAACACGCCTTTGCGTTTTTCGATGCTCCGTTCCAGGCTGTCGGAATGCAGGTCCACCAGGCCGGGCATGATGAGCCGGCCCTTAACGTCGATCACGGTAGCGTTGATCATATGGATGGTATCGTCAAAAACGGCAGTGATTTTTCGGTCTTCAATCAGGACCGTTCCCCGGGAGAACATGGAAACCCCGTCAAACAGGGGGCCTCCCAGGATCAGTTTTTTTGAGATCATGACGGCAAAGTCTCCTGACAGGATTGCGTTGACAGGTCGATCACCTGATCGGCAAAGGACCGGTGATCCGCAGGATCGTGAAACACCCCGATGACGCAGGTGTTGTTGTTCAGCGCTTCCATGATCAGCTGGATCACGGTTTCCCGGTTTTTCAGGTCCAGGGATGCGGTGGGTTCATCCAGCAGCAGAATGGGATAGGGGGCGATGAATCCCCGGGCCAGGTTGATGCGCTGCTGTTCTCCGCCGGAAAAGGTGGTGGCGGACAAATGCCACATGGTGGACGGGATGTGCAGCCGTTCCAGCAGGGTCCGGCCGGCACCGGCCGCCTGCTCCAGCGGCACGCCCCGGGCCAGCAGCGGTTCGATGACCGTGTCCAGGGCTGACACCCGGGGCACCACCCGCAGAAACTGGCTCACATACCCGATGGTGTTCCGGCGCAGCGCATAGATCAGGGCCGGGGACGCCCCTGCAATATCCTTCACACGGCCCTGATGGGTGACCCATATATGGCCGGATTCGGTTTTGTAGGTGCCGTAAATCATGCGCAGCAAAGTGGATTTTCCTGAGCCGGACGGGCCGGACAAAATGACGGCGTTTCCCGGATAAAATCGGTGGGAAAAGCCATTGAATACCCTCATCCGGGTGCCCTGCTGGTGATGAAACACAAACTCCTTTTCAATATGTTCCAGATTCAGGATCCAGGATGGGGTGTCCGGGTTTTTTGGGGAGTTTAGGTTTTCTGGGGTGTCTTGGTTGATGGGCATTGGGTGATCCTTCATGGTTTGAGTACGGAAGACACCAGCAGCTGGGTATAGGGCTCCCTGGGATCATCCAGGATCTGGTCGCTGAGCCCGGATTCTACGATCTCCCCCTGCTTCATCACGTAAAGCCGGTGGCACAGCAGCCGGGCCACGGCCAGGTCATGGGTGACCAGGATCATGGACAGGTTCAGGCTGAACACCAGTTTGCGCAAGACATCGATCAGCCTTGCCTGGACGGATACATCCAGCCCGGACGTGGGTTCGTCCATGAGCAGGATTTCAGGGGCCGTCACCAGGTTGGCCGCAATCTGGAGCCGCTGCTGCATGCCCCCGGAAAAGGTGGACGGCAGGTCATCGATGCGGCCGGGGTCGATCTCCACTTTGTCCAGCCACATCAACGCCGCTTCCCGGATTTTTCCATAATGGCGGGTGCCGGCGGCCATGAGTTTTTCCCCGATGTTGCCGCCGGCACTGATGTGCATTTTCAGTCCCTGGGCCGCATGCTGGGTCACATACCCGGTCCTGGTCCGGATGATCCGGCGCATTCTTGCTTCATCGCACCGGCACAGGTCCTCCATGCCGTCAGGGGTCCGGAACCAGACCGATCCGTTGGAGGGCTTGAGCCGGCCCGCAATGCAGTTGAGAAGCGTGGACTTGCCCGACCCGGATTCCCCGACCACGCCGATCACCTCTCCGGGGCAGACCTCGAAACTGATGTCATGGCACCCCATGTGCCGGCCGAAAAATTTGCACAGGTGGGCCACTTTCAGCAGGGGCGGGGGGGTGAGATCGGCGGCAGACGTCATGACCGGGATCTCCCGGCGTTTTTCCGGCAGAATTCCGTGTCTGAACAGATCAGCACCCGGGTGCCGCTGTCATCGATGATGATTTCATCCAGAAAGCTTTGGGTGGACCCGCAGACCGCACAGGCCCCTTCCCATTGTTCCAGTTCAAAGGGATGGTCCTCAAAATCCAGGCTCACCACGTCGGTGTAGGGGGGGACGGCATAGATGCGCTTTTCCCGGCCTGCGCCGAACAGGTGAACCGCCGGGGACCGGTGCAGTTTGGGGTTGTCGTACTTGGGAATGGGAGACGGGCTCATCAGGTACCGCTCGTGGACCCGCACCGGATAGTCGAATGCCGTGGCGATGCGGCCGAATCGGGCGATATCTTCATACAGCTTGACATGCATACTGCCGTATTCCTCGTATCCGTGCATTTTCAGGGTCTGGGGCCGTTTGGGTTCGATGAACTGCAACGGTTCCGGGATGGGGACCTGGAACACCATGATCTGTCCCTTTTTCAGCGGGGTTTCCGGTATCCGGTGCCGGGTCTGGATAATGGTGGCCGTTTCCGTGTTTTCGGTGACGGTGATCCCTGCGGTTTTCCAGAAAAACTGTTTGATGCTGATGGCGTTCACCGTGTCATCGGATCCCTGGTCGATCACTTTGAGCCGGTCGTCCGGGCCGATCACCGACGCGGTCAGCTGGATCCCGCCCGTGCCCCACCCATAGGGCAACGGCATCTCCCGGCCCCCGAACGGCACCTGGAACCCGGGGATGGCCAGGGCCTTCAGGATGGTGCGGCGGATCATTTTCTTGGACTGTTCATCCAGGTAGGCGAAATTGTAGGATACCGGCATCAGTCCTCTCCTTTGGCCGGCGCCGGGTCATTGCCCCGGCTGCGGATGAATACCAGTTCCGATTGAAAGTCCACATAATGGGGCAGTTTGAGGTGCTGGACAAACCCGGAGGATTCCACGCTGTCGCAGTGGGACAGGATGAATTCCGGGTCCTGGGCCGGGTATACCGCTTTGCCGGCGGCGGCATCCGCGTTTTTGTCACTGTCGGAAAGCGAGCGGTCCAGAAGGGACATGGACATGGCTTTGCGCTCATTCTGGCCGAATACCAGGCCGTACCCGGTATCAAATCCGGCGGCCCTGCCTTGGGCATCATCCTGCCGGCTGACCATGACGCATTCCGTCAGCCGGATCCGGCCGATGCAGATCTCGAATCCCAGTTCCGGCGGGGTGAAACAGACCGTGGCAACCCCCACCTTGAGTTCTCCCAGAAACGGATGCCGGTCCAGGCCGAACCCCCGCTGCAGCGAATAAGCCGAACCCAGCAGGAATCCCTCGTCCCCCCGGGCCAGTCCTTGGAGCCGAAGGGTTCTGGACACGGGAAAAGACAGGGGCTGGCGGGTCAGGTCCTCCCCCGTGTTCCGGCCGGTTTCCGGGGCAAGGGAACACAGGTCTTCGGAAACCAGGCCCTGTTTTTTCAGGATATCCATGACCCGGGTCAGTCTGTCCGGCAAAAGGGGTAGGTTCCGGTCCTGGATTTGCCGGCCGGCAGGCACTGACATGCCGGGTGCCGGGTGCCGGCGGTCGCCTGAATCGGCTGGATGTTTTTCGGAATCCGCTCCGGTTCCATTCTCATCAGGGGCCGGGCCGGTGTCAATGAGCCGGTGGGTATAGTCGTAGGTGGGGCCTAAAATCTGGCCCCCCGGAATATCTTTGTAAATGCCGGAGACCCGCCGGAAAGCGGTCATTTCCGTGGTGTCCACGGACCGGCTGGTGCCGAATCGTTTCAGGGTGGTGCGGAAAGCCCGCACCAGGAACACCGCTTCGGTCAGGTCCCCCTGGGCCTGCTGAATGGCCGCTGCCGCCGCGGTTTCATCGTACAGAGACCCTTCCGCCATGACCCGGTCCAACCCCAGGCCCAGCTGCTGCCTGATCTGGTCCGTGGACAGTTCAGGCACCCGGATGTCCCCCCGGCGTTGTTTCGCCACCAGTCTCTGGGAGTGTTTGACGGCTTTTTCACCGCCTTTGACCGCCACATACATCAGGAAATCTCCGTTTGGGTGGTTCGGGGCAGGGCGCAGAACCGGTCCTTGTGGACAAAGATCATGTCAATGCCCGTGGGAGATGTCTGGTTGGCCAGGGTCCGGTGTTCCCAGAAATCCGGTGCAATGCCCGTGAAGGTCAGGCCGGTCTGTTTCGGAATGCCGGGGCCGGTGAGCCGCAAATGATCCCCTTCCGCCATGCCTTGCGTCTGGATCACCAGGGTGGTGGACCGGTCCGGAGAGACCACCGTGCCCGGGTTGAACCGGTTCAATTCAATGGAGGGGGAAGGGTCTGTGATCAGGGCGAATGAGGCTTCAAACGGATCAAGGGTACCGGGCGCGCCGGTGTGAAACTTCAGCCACCGGACTTCGGGAGAATCCGGTGCCAGGTCGGTCCAGAAAGGGGTTTCAAAATCCATGAGTGTGAGCAGCAGGGCCCCGGTGCAAGGGTGGATCCGTTCCAGGCAGGCCAGGGGGATGCCCGTACCGGAGATGGTGCCGGGATACGCCATGGCATTGAGCAGGTGCCGGAACACGGCCTGGCTGTCAAACACTTCGGAATCAAATCCTTTCATCAGCGGGGTCATAACCGTCATTCTCCGCAGGTCAGGGTAAAAAATTCAACCGTGGTGTCTGCCACGTCTCTGGCCAGTGTCTCGCGTTTCTGACTTTCTTTGGTTTCCAGATTCCGGATCAGGGTGGTCATCAGGGGGGCATGAAATGCCGGGACCTGGAGCAGGGCGTCAAACAGGGCCGCCAGGCGCGCATGATCATGGTCACTGCCCGGCACCATGGCATAGCCCTGGATTTGATCCATGATCTGCACCATGCACCGGGTGACGGTCATCTCGCCGATGCAGAACGGGGTGCCGGTCCCGTCCGCTTTGCCCTGAACCATGACCATCCCGGTTTCAGGCTTGATCAGGAAAGTACTGGTAAAAGGTTTTTCCAGGCGCTCAAAAGCGGATTCAAGTTCCTGCACCTCTGCTTCCGCGAGCAGCTGCATCCATCGTTGTCTGGAAGTCTGTGTCATGGAAAGCGATATTACCCGGTTTCTGGTGAGAAATTGATTACCGGTTTGTTAAACTAAAGTTAGAATCAACCCCATGACGTTTTCAAACCGATATATATCACTTTATGAACATCGGACAAACATAGGATGACCCGGACCTGAGCCTGGGATGGATTCTCTCCCGTGCCGGAAGATGATCCTGCTTTCCGGGGTCATCAATTATTTTTGCAATTCCATGCGCTTTAAGATAAACTTCTTTATATTTTTCAGTGGTAAAATCAGATGGATTGAAAGATGGATAAAGAAATATTTCATAAGCGAATTTTATAATGGTTAAAAGGGGTTGAATTGACAATTACGGAGACTGAAAGCATTTTTCCGGGAGAATTAACTGAAAAAATATCCTTTCTTCCGCTTTTGGATCAGTTCCATGAAGGTGTGATCATCACAGATGCATCAGGTAATATCCTCTACATGAATACCCTTCAGGAAGAAATGGATGATCTGAAACTGTCGGACGTCCGCGGCAAAAGCGTCACCACCGTTTACCGGGTCGATGAAGATGAAAGCCCGGTGAAAAAATGCATCCAAACCGGTGAGCCCATCTGTAATATGGCATGCTACTACCGGACCCGAATGGGACGGGTCCTTAATTCACTTCACAATGTCATGCCGCTGTATTCCGGAAAAAAACTCATCGGCACCATCTGTTTTATCCGTCCCTACAACCTTCTGGCCCGGGAACTGGACATATTTTCAGAACCCGGAAACACCTCTGCCGTCAGAAAGACCGACCGGCCTTCCTTGAATAACCAGGTCAAACAGTTAAATAACGGGACCCGGTTTTCTTTTAAAGAGATCATCGGGCAGGCCCCGGAATTTTTGGAAGCCGTGGATGCCTGCCGCATGGCATCCAGTTCGCCGTCCCCTGTGATGCTTTTCGGAGAAACCGGCACGGGAAAAGAGCTTCTGGCCCAGTCAATACACAATAAAAGCCATCGAAGAAAGCAGCATTATGTAGCTCTGAACTGTGCGGCCGTTCCGGAAAACCTTCTGGAAGGCATTTTGTTTGGCACCACCAGAGGTGCGTTTACCGGAGCGACAGACAAAGCCGGCCTGTTTGAAAAAGCCAGCGGCGGCACTTTGTTTTTAGATGAGATAAACTCCATGTCCATGGGGCTTCAAGCCAAACTGCTCCGCGTCCTTCAGGAACGGAAAATCAGGCGAGTCGGCGCCTTAGAGGAGATCCCCCTTGACTTGAAAATCATCAGTTCGGTCAATGAAGATCCCTACCAGTCGATCCGAAACAAAACCATCCGGGCGGATCTCCTTTACCGGCTCGGTGTGGTGTTTGTCCGCATTCCTCCGCTCAGGGAAAGAAAGCAGGATATCATCCTGCTGGTAATTCATTTCATCGATAAATTTAACCGCCTGATGGGAAAACAGGTGCAGGGAGTATCCCCCAGGGTAATGGAGCTGTTTCATCGATACACCTGGCATGGGAATGTCAGAGAACTGGAGCATGTGATCGAAGGTGCCATGAACCTGGTCAGAGACCATCAATTGCTACGGACAAAAGACCTTTCCGTCCACATCGGGAATCTGTCATCCATCTCAGCAGGATCAGGCCGCCCCGATGACAGCGCCGGCTCATCCCGCTGGAATTCCATTTCTGCGATTTCCGGCGGGCCGGACAGCAATGATCCTCAGCACCTTGGCGGGTATAAGGAACCTGTCGAAAAAAAGCCATTTCATTCAGCCGTCCGGGAAGATCAGGAAATTCTCGTTATCAAAAAAACATTGACCCAAACCCGGGGCAATGTCGCCCAGGCCGCCCGCAGGCTGAATCTTTCCCCCCAGCTGCTTCATTACAAGCTCAGAAAATACCGGATCCAGGCCGCTGATTTCAAGCCGAATCTCAAATTGTCCTGATATCGGCTCGAGCATTGGCATTTTTATTGCTTAGCCTTTTTCAGTCTGGGGTCACTTACATTTCCAAAAGGAGGGACAAATGTTCTATCAGCAGCGGGACCTGGGAATTTCTGAAATGAAAACAAGAAAACAGCATTCCTGTTATGGGATGGGACTGGGTATCATGATTCTGGATGATGTCTATCCCGGTTTTCCAGGGGATGTGCGAAATGCCAGCGCATTTCCTTTTCCCATACAGTATGAAATTGTTTCCGGCATTGATATCAAGCAGCTGGTATGGCATGAGGACAAATCCCCATGCCTGAAACCCATTCTTGATGCCGCCAGAAAACTGGAAAAGATGGGGTGCCGGGCCGTTGCCGCTGAATGCGGCTATTTCGCCTATTTCCAAAAAGATGTGGCCGGAGAATTAAATATACCGGTGTTCATGTCCAGCTTACTCCAGGTACCATTTGCCCAGCAGTTGATCGGACCCAAAAAACAGGTGGGAATCCTTTGTTATCAGCGGCAGTTTCTTACTGAAGCCCATCTAAGAAATGTGGGAATTGTTCCGGACAGCAACTATGTGATCGCTGGTGCCAGTGATGATTACCAGTGTACGGAACTGGACAGGTTGTGGAACTGGGAAGTCCGACCGGAACGTCCCGAAGCGGTCTATCAGATCCAGGAAAAACAGATGGTCGATGCTTGTGTGGGCATGTGCAGTCAGAATCCAAAAATCGGCGCAATCATGCTGGAATGCACCGGGATGCAGCCGTTTGCAAGGGCGATTCAGCAGGCGGTTGATCTGCCGGTGTTCTCATGGGGCACCCTTCTTGATTATGCATACGGGGTTGTTGTCCACAGGGATTATTATGGTCATGTGTGACGTGGGCATCGTCTGATTCGGATCACGAAATTTTTGTCAAAAAAATCAAAAATACATAAAAAATAAAAATTTGTTTTTTTTGATTTCCAGGAACCCCTGTTTTCTGAATAAATTTCTTAGACATGCTTGTCATCCGACAGCCTTAACCAGGACATCGCTGTATCGTTTCAATGGGAAAAAATGACTGAATATGAAAAAATCGAACAATGCACGGAAAAATAGTAATAAAGAGGAGGAAACATGGCTGCAAATTACGACGTAATTATTATCGGTTCCGGTATCATTGGGTGCTGTACGGCTTTTGAACTGAGCAAACTTGGATACCGCACGCTCAATATCGACAAACTCGGTGAGGCCGGCATGGGATCCACCGCGGGTTCCTGTGCGATCATCCGGCTCCATTACTCCACCCCCCAGGGGGTGACCCTGGCAAGGGAAGGGTATTATTACTGGCTGGACTGGCCTAAATATCTGGAAATCAGGGATCCCTCGGGCATGGCTTTTTACCGGAACACCGGCGCCCTGGTAATCAAAACGGAAACCAACAAACACCTTCGGTACGTGAAACAGTCGCTGCAGGAACTGGGGGTCGGGTTTCTTGAACTGGGACCGGATGAATTGACCCCCTATCTGCCCAACGTGGATACCAGCAGTTATTTCCCGCAGAAATGGGTGGATGACCCGGATTTCGGCAAGCCCTCCGGCCGGCAGATCCCCGGTGCCGTATGGGTGCCTGAATCCGGTTATATTTCAGACCCGAAGCTGTCCACACACAATGCGCAGGTGGCCGCCGAAAACAAGGGGGCCAAATTCCTGTTCAACACCCGGGTCATCGATATCCTGAAGAAAAACGGCCGGACCGCCGGAGTCAAACTGGAAAACGGAACAGAAATCGAAGCACCCGTGGTCGTGAACGTGGCCGGCCCCCATTCGTTTCAGATCAACGAGATGGCCGGGATTGCCGACAAAATGAATATCAAGACCCGTCCCATGAAACAGGAGGTGGCCCATGTGCCCGCCCCCGAAGGCCTGAACTGGGAGCGCGACGGATACATGCTGTCTGACGGGGATATCGGCTGTTATTCCCGGCCGGAAGTCGGGAACCATTTCCTGATCGGCAGTGAAGATCCGGAGTGTGACCCCAGACTATGGGTGGATGATCCCGACGATTATGACCGGAACTTCACGGACCAGTACCGGTGCATGGTGATGAGAGAAGCCATGCGGGTCAAGGGGCTTCCCATACCCAACACCTACCAGGGGGTGGTGGATCTCTATGATGTGTCAGACGACTGGATTCCGATTTACGACAAGTCTGACCTGCCCGGATTTTACATGGCCGTAGGAACCTCCGGCAACCAGTACAAGAATGCCCCCGTGGCCGGCGCCATGATGGCCGGACTGATCAGAGCCTGCGAAGGGGGGCTTGATCATGACCGGAACCCGTTCCAGTTTAATTTGAAATACCTTGACCGGCAGCTGGATGCGGGCTTTTTTTCCAGAAACCGTGAAATCAATGAAAATTCCAGTTTCTCCGTTATCGGATAACCACTGATTCAATTCAGAGGCCGGCTTGACTTTACATGTATTAAATAAATGATTTCTGCCAGAATAATTCAGGCGAGTTAACCCATCATCCAAAGGAGAAAAAAATGGGGATTTTCACAGACGAACTGTATTTTAAACCCAGACTTCAGGTTATTAACGACGATCAGATTGCCCAGCTTCATATGGCAACCCTGGAGGTTCTGGAACGGACCGGGATCAAACTGACCCATCCCAGGGCAATGGAACTTCTGGCGGATGCCGGGGCAACCGTTAACGGGAACCGGGTTAAAATTCCTTCGTGGCTGGTGGAGGATGCGATCCGGAAGGCACCAAAACGGGTGGTTCTCGGCAAACGGACCGGAGAGAGAACCGTGACACTGGAACGGGATAAATCCTATTTTGGTCCCAGTCTGGACTGCATCGATTATATGGATCCGGTCACTCATGAACGCACCCGGTTCAACAGCTGCCATGTGGAAACAACAGCAGCCCTTTGTGACGCCCTTCCCGGATTTGACTGGTGCATGACGATCGGCATGGCCGATGATGTGGATGCCAACATTGCGGACCGCGTGGTAGCCCGGCAGACGCTGCAGTACTGTGAAAAACCCCTGGTTTTCTGCTGCAAGGACACCAACAGTGTCAAAGATATCTATGAGATGGCCCAGCTGTTGTGCGGGGGACAGGAAGCATTTGAAAATGCCCCCTGCCTGGTTCACTACTCAGAACCCATCTCGCCTCTGGTGTATTATGACCCTGCCGTGGACAAGATTCTTTTCTGTGCGGAAAAAAAGATCCCCTTGATCAATTTTCCTGCCCCCCAGGCCTGTGGTTCCGCGCCGGCCACCTTTGCCGGAACACTGGTTCAGGCAAGCGCCGAGTCATTGAGCGGACTGGTGATTCATCAACTGGCCCGGCCGGGTGCCCCATTTATTTACGGAGCCTTTACAACGATCATGGACATGAAAACATCCATATTTTCCTATGGTGCACCGGAACTGAGCCTGATGACCGCAGCTTTGGCCCAGATGGCCCAGCATTACCAGCTGCCCTTTTTCGGAACTGCAGGGGCCACGGATGCCAAGTTCTGTGACGCCCAGGCCGGGGCGGAAGCGGCATTTCAATGCCTGAGTGCGGCTGCCGTGGGATCCGGCCTGGTCCATGACTGCAGCTCCTGGATGGATCACGGCAATCTGGTTTCACCGGAATTCATGGTACTGGTCAATGATATCGTCACCTCTGTCCAGCACTATATGAAAGGCATTCCCATCACCAGAGAAACTCTGGCACTGGATGTGATTCACAAGGTGGGGCCGGGCGGGCACTATCTCCAGGAAAAGCATACCATGGACCACTTCAGGGAGATAAAATACTCTGATCTGTTTGAGAGGGACATTTATGAAAAATGGAAAGGCAAAGGGGAGAAGAAAATGGAACAGCGGCTCCAGGAGCTGACCATTAAAAAAATGAAACACCGGCCTGCCCCGCTGGACGAAAAAGTGATCCATGAACTGGACCGGATGCAGGCTGCATGGAAATAAACTCATTTGATCAACCGGGCATTCTGATCCGGCTGAAAAATTCTGACACCAAACGATGGAGTGCTGACATGACTGATTTTAATGCAATGAACCAGGCCCTGGTATCCTGTGATGCAGACGGGCTGGAAACAATGGTAAAAGCGGCTTTAAATGAGGGTGCTTCTGCCCAGGATATCCTCAACAAAGGACTGATCGCCGGGATGGACATTGTGGGTGAAAAAATGGAGAGCGGGGACATGTTCATCCCGGAAGTCCTGATGGCCGCCCATGCCATGGGGACCTGCGTCGAAATTCTCAAACCCCTTCTGGGCGAAGACGATTCAAGCACGGGCGCTAGTGTTATCATCGGCACTGTCAAAGGAGACCTGCATGACATCGGCAAAAATCTGGTGGCCATGATGATGGAAAGTTCCGGCATGGAGGTCCACAATATCGGGGTCGATATCCCGCCCGAAGATTTTGTGATGCATCTCAGGGAGAAAAATGCCAGGATCGTATGCCTTTCTGCGCTTCTGACCACCACCATGCCCATGATGAAACAGACCATCGATGCCATTGTCGAGGCAGGCGTCAGGGATCAGGTCAAAATTCTTGTTGGGGGGGCACCGGTGACCAAAGCCTTTGCCGATGAGATCGGTGCCGACGGATTTGCCGCAGATGCCGGTTCCGCCGCCAAGCTGGCCAAATCTCTGGCCAATTCTTGATTGATCCGGAGGCTGTCTTCGTTTAAAGACGTATCCAGCCTCCTTTTTTTTCAAACAGGAATCATGATGAAACTTTTGCCTCAGGAGACCTGAACAAGTTTCACCTTACCAGTGCAGCAGAAAAAACCTGTTCTGCCCGAACGCTTGATTTCGGATTGACCGGACTTATATTCTTTTCGACCAGTAAATTCAAACAACACTGAATATTATTGCGAGGAGACCCATGGGAAACCACATAAAGACCGTTTTTCTGCTGACTGCCATGACCGGGTTGTTCCTGGTGCTGGGATATGCCCTGGGCGGGCAGACCGGCATGGTGATCGCCCTGATCATCGCGTTGGCCATGAATTTTTTTTCCTACTGGCAGTCCCACACCATTGTGCTGAAGATGTACCGGGCCCAGCCCCTGGACAGGTCCCAGGCACCGGGACTGCATGATACCGTGGCAAGACTGGCCCAGCGGGCCGGCCTGCCCATGCCCAGACTGTATGTCATCCCCGAGCAGGCCCCCAATGCCTTTGCCACGGGCAGGGATCCGGAGCACGGGGTGGTGGCGGTGACGGAAGGACTGTTGCGGCTGATGAATCAGGAGGAGCTGGAAGGGGTCCTGGCCCATGAACTGGGTCATATCAAGAACCGCGACATCCTGATTTCCACCATTGTGGCCACCCTGGCCGGGGCCATCATGTTCGTGGCGTCCATGGCCCGGTTTTCCGCTATTTTCGGGGGCAGAGACAGTGAAGAAGGCGGCCCTGGAATCGTGGGGGTCATCATCCTGTCCATCCTGGCGCCGCTGGCGGCCATGATGGTTCAGATGGCGGTGTCCCGGTCCAGGGAATACCTG
>NPIE01001642.1_pt1 | contig 31425 bp, 21 predicted proteins | sample 8637661 | NCBI WGS metagenome assembly NPIE01 (sample SAMN07420842, study PRJNA396082) | bioreactor metagenome | isolation source: sample BA12 brine-fed electro-methanogenic bioreactor BA | place: Japan: Kochi | collected 2016-12-09 | reverse complement strand
TAAAGTTTGAATCTCAATAAACACCGAGAAATGCCATAAATTAGTCACTCTGTGTTTAATGTCATTAATCGGACAAAGTTATTATCTTTTTTAGCCTATAATTAAGCTTTACTATTTTTTTTAGTGACATACATCACTAAAACAATGCTTAGGGTAAAGTACTCTAAATACAAGATAGAAAGAAAAAATGGGATGATATGGGCCTATTAGAGAATTAGAGGAGTGAGTGGTGAAGAGATAAATAAAGGAATAAATGATGTTACCGAACATCCAGTTTATCCTTTCAGTGGTGGATTTATCTCTACTTTACATTCAACCACAGGTGCAATGATCGATAGGCCGTTGCATTATCTGGTAGCTTGTAGAGTAAGAACTCCATTTTCTTCTGGCCACTTGTGCCGGCGGTGAAGTTGTAGGGTATTTCCACTTTCTCCCCACTGGACAGAGTAAGGGTCTGGTTCTTCAGGGTGCTGTTATTCACCTTAATCACCAGGAGATAATCAGTAGTGGTGTATTCATGATTAACTACCCCCATAATCAGGGAACCATTCTGGCCGGTGGTTAGGTTGGTGGGATAGTTACTGGCCTTTCCATCCGGTCCCAGGATGTAAAATTCCGTGAATTTTTCGCCTTGAGGAGTAACCATTATGTAAATCGTGGCAGAAATAGCTATAATTAAGCTGATAATTAAAACAATCGATAATGCCTTTTCCCATTTAGAACCACTCATGAAAGGTTTTTCAGTCTTTTCATCTGCTGTAGTTGGGGGAAGAGGTTCTTCACTAATGTCTTTATCAATTACTACCGATTTTCCCAAGTTTTTCAAGATTTCAAATGCATCTTTTTTCTCTGATTTTTCTATAGGTTCTTCTGAAAGTTCTGATTTAGCTACAGGAACACTTTGGTCAACCTGAACCTCTTTATAGGGAACATCTTCGTCTTGGGTTAATGGTTCATGTGTGACCTGCCATTTCCGGATAAACGCCCCTGCAGAAAGTAAAATTGAGGCCACGAACAGTACCTGCACTATAAATTTAGGTAGATTAGGTAATATTTCCACTCTCCAGGCCAGGAAAGATAGTATGAATAGAACAATAGCTATACTTGTACTCCCTAAGAGGAGGTTCCGGGTACTGGTACGGGATTTATCCGGAAAGACGATGGTTAACCCGGCGTAACCCATGATGAAAAGTAAGAGTATAAAGAAGATTATGGAAGTGGATGTGGTTTTAAGGGGGTTGAAATATAGGAACAGTAAGGAAATTCCAGTTAAGAAGAGGATCATGGCCATGTCCCAGTTCTTAAAGCCAGATTTCTTCTCTGGAGGTTCTTCTGCCCAGACTGGTTTATCCATTTCTGCTTCGTAGTCTAGATCAGATGTCGTGGTAGATTCTACTACTTTAAGGGGTACACTCATGGATTTTTCGGGGGTATTCACTTCATCCTCTGAAGGGTATTCTGCTTCTTTTTGGATGTCCTCCGCCCTTTCGTACTGCAAGGGGGTTTCTTTTTCTAAATCCTGATCCTCTATTTCTTTACCAGTTTCATCCAATTGGTAGTATTCTTCAGTGAAATGTTCTTCATCTTCACGGTATCCTTCTTCAGGGTACTCCTCTTCATAATAGTAATCTTCGTATTCATCAGCTTCTACATCTGCTTGTTGCCTCAGTAATGCGGCCCGTTCAATGGATTCCTCCAGAGTGAGCTGCCTCTCTTCAGGAGGTACTTCTTCTTCGTATCCATCCTCGGAACGCCGAACCATGGCTAATATGGAGAACAGAATTGCCAGAATGAAAAGTATAGAGTAGAGATAACTGTCGAGATATCCCCAGTTTAAACTATTAAATATTAAAGGTAAAAACAGTACAAAAATAAGTCCCAGGACAAAACCCACCCCTGCACGCATTGTCCAGCCCATGCTCTCATCATCAAGCCAGATTGCAGTTATCATGGCGTATCCTGGTAGGAATAATGCAAAAATTGTGAGTAGTGTGGATAACTCTGATCCTTTCAACAGTCCGAGCCAGTTCAATATTAGAACCGCCCCGCTGATGGTGATAACTAGTAGAAGGTCTTTCTGTGATGAGAGTTTCATAAACAGTTGTTGGATGAAGAGGTATAAAATACTTAGTAAATGGCTGGGTTTTAATCAAATTATATCCGTTTTTATAAGTACCCTATGAAATTGAAACTGAAGTACCGGGGAATATTTAAACTGAAAATATTTATCTAAAAAATACTGAGAAATATTTATCAAGGATTACAACCCGTAACTTTTGACTATATTTATGGAGAAACTGGCATATGTTTAATTACAAAGCATTTGGACTGGAAATCTCATCAGAAATTGAACTTCCGGGAATGACCGAAGGTTTTGAAAACCCTGACGTGAAGATCATCCAGGGTGAGGTGGATCCGTTCCAGGTATGCAAGGCCGAGGTAGAAGGACCCAATTATCTGGTTAAGGGAGAGGATGTATACCTTTGGTGGGATGAGATTGGAAAAGCAAAGATCAATAAGGGTGAACTGATTATTGTAGAGTCGGATAAAGACATAGAAAGTTCAGATGAACTCAACATAATCCCCTTTCTCTTAGGGCCAGTTATGGCACTTCTACTGCACCAGCGAGGATTCCTAGTCCTGCATGGCAGTGCAGTTAATACCGGTACCGGGGCAGTAGCATTCCTGGGATACCGGGGTAATGGTAAATCCACCACTGCCATCCTCCTTTACGTGGAAGGATACCCCCTGGTGGCCGATGACATCCTGGCCATAAAATTTGATGATGAAGGTTTACCAGTCGTTTATCCTGGTTATCCTCATGTGCGTTTATCTGATGAAGCTTATCACCAGGTGAAGAACCACACTGATATTTTAACTCCTATCCGGACCTTAGCCGGGAAAGTATTCTGTGATGCTTCCCACCAGTTTTCCCCAGAACCAGTGAGACTGGAAAAGATCTATGTTATAGAAAAGATACAGCCAGAGGATGGAAAAACTACGGGGATATCAGTTCTTAAATCCCAGGAAAACCTGATAGACCTCATCCGTCACTCTGTGGCCAACCGCATATTCCAGCACACCACCCAGAAGGAGAACCTGATAAACTGCGCCCAACTGGTGAATAACGTGGAGGTGAAGCGGTTGGAGATTGTCCATTCCTTTACCGATATTCAGGATATGGTGCGGGTGGTGGAAGAGGACTTTAAGATATAAATCATCCCTTAATTTCTTCAAGATTTACCTTTTCCTTCGTTAAACAATATGGTTTTTGCAAATATTTTTTGTTACGAAAAGTGAACATTCTTCCTGATAAATCTGTAAAAAATTCTGTTTAAATTGCCTTATTAGTGTTTATACTCTTTTTAATTCATTATTAATATCTTTGAAATAATATTCAATCTATTTAAATAATTTGCGCCTTTTAAACGCTGAAAGTTCACTTTTTTGTGATAATCTGCACACTGTTTAGTGACTACAGTCACTAAAATGTTTTTAAATTATATCCGATTGTGAAGCCACGGTATGGTATAGAGAAGTAATTTTATGTAGGTGAAAAAAGATGAAACAACACCAAAACCTGCAAATGAAATTCACTTTCATTGTATTCACAGCACTGGTTGCAGTGGTACTGAGTGGGGCGGCATCAGCTGCTCTAGTTTTACCTGATCAAACTTACACCAGCGCATACGTGGTTGAAACTGGATATTCTTTCACTGGACCTAATTCTATACAGGATGCAGTAGATAACTATGAAACCAACGATGGATACCAAGTGGCACTTGAACCTGGAAACCATGATGAACAGATAGTCATCAACAAAAACCTCAACTTAACTGGAAAGGGAGCCAATCCAGAAGACACTGTAATTCAAGCTACCAGTGATGGTGCAACAGTAACCATAGCACCGGGAGTAGCCGTGGTCCTTGAAAATCTCTCCATCTGGAACTATGGCAGTGGACAGCCCATAGTAAACAATGGCCAGCTAACCCTTATCAACTGCTTAGTCAACGGTAACTTCGTGGCTAATGAAGTCATGGGAGCTGCTGCAGGGGGAACAACTGAAGTCACTGAAACCCCTGGAGAAACTACCTTAGCCACAACTGAAACCATGTTCCTAACCAGTGCAGATGGAACTACCGATACTACTGGAAGCAATTTGGTGGGTGAAACTGCCTTAACCAGTACTGAAAACACGATCTCTACCAGCACCGAAGGAACTACTTCCTCTGATGACCCTGGAATACCATTAGCTTCACTAGCCTCTGGAATGTTCATGGTCATGGGTGGGACTGTAGTTTCTGGTAGGAAACATCCTTAAAGGGTGTTTCCATTCATTTTATGCTCTTTTTAATTTCATTCTCATGATTACGGTTTTTAAAATGTTTTATTTTCGCCTGTATCTTTCTAGATTACTATTTTTTGATACAGGCGTGTTTTCTAGGGTGGGGGTTATTTTTTAGAGGGAACAATTTTTTTCAGATGGGTTTTTTTCACAAATTATATATTTATAAGGAGATTAAAATGATAATTAATATACTGGATTTAATGAAGTTTTTTTAGGGATAAACTTCATTTATCTGTCTGAATTTAAGGTTCAATCTTCATTATTTCAGGATAATCGTTCAAAATCACTTGGAGATATTTATAATGGAATTATCAGGTTCTACTAAAGTAACAGTGAATAAAGACTATGTTTACTGCAATGTGGAGGATGAAATGGTTCTTCTGGGAATGGAAGACGGTATTTATTATGGTCTCAATCAGGTAGGCGCATTCATCTGGGAAAATATAAAGGAACCGAAAACCATTGACCAGGTCCGGGATGCAATCCTGGCTGAATATGATGTGGAAAAGGAAGAATGTGAACGAGATTTATTTGAATTACTGAAGGAAATGACGGAAAAAGGACTGGTTGAAGTCCTGGATGATGATTAATTTTTTAAAAGTTATTTGTCGGTCAAATTTTAATAAATAATGATTGAATGATCAATCTAACTATTTTTAAAGATCATCTAGATTTCGATAATTTCCATTTAATTAATAAAATTAATTTTCATATGTGGGTACGGCTATGAGTGGAATAACTGGAATTTTCAGACGAGATGGGCAGGATGTGGATCCGGCTGACATCAAGAAGATGAATGACAAAATAGCCCACAGGGGACCAGATGGATCCCGGGTCTGGTGTGAAGGACCAGTAGCATTCGGCCACCAGATGCTCCACACAACCCAGGAATCCCTCCATGAAATACTACCATTTGAGGATAAAGAATCAGGATTGGTTATAACCGCTGATGCCAGGATAGATAACAGGAAAGACCTGGCACCCCTACTGGGAATTGAAGATAACGAATATGTGTCAGACAGTTACTTCATTCTCAAGGCATACGAAAAATGGGGAGAAAAGTGTCCAGAAGAGCTTTTAGGTGATTTTGCCTTCGCTATTTGGGATAAGAATAAGGAAGAATTGTTTTGTGTAAGGGACCATATTGGGATAAAACAATTTTATTATTATATTTCTGAAAATTGTTTTTATTTTTCTACAGAGATAAAGGCTATTTTTACAGATTCATCAATTTCTAGAAAATTAAATGAACTAAAATTAATCCTATTTTTAACAATAAACACTTTAGATAAACTTTACACGTTTTATGAGGGAATTGTTAGGCTATTACCTTCACATTCAATTTCAATTTATTCAAATAGAGTTAAAATAACAAAATACTGGGAACTTGAATATGATTCTCAATTAAGTTTTGATTCAGATGACGAATACTTGGTTATGTTCAAAAATATATTTGCAGAATCAATTAAATGTCGTTTAAGAAGTACATTTCCAGTTGGATTTGAATTAAGTGGGGGTCTCGACTCATCTTCAGTTGTTTGCATGGCTAGAGAGTTGAATAAAAATAAGCTTGATGGGGAAAAATTAAATACATTTTCTTATGTTTTCAATGATTTTCCGGAAGTCGATGAGCGTTTTTACATTAATAAGGTTTTAGATAATGATGGAATTGAAGGTCATTTTGTTTATGGGGATAATATAACACCTGTAGACAATTTTGAGGAGATTTGGAAATATCAAGACCAGCCTTTTTATACTCCGAATCTCCCCATAATCTGGCAGTTACGTCAACAAATGAAGAAAAATAATATTCGAATTCTTTTAAGTGGTGATGGCGGTGATGAAGTTACTTTTTCAAGTGCCAGATTTCTTCGTGAATTAGCTGTGACTTTTCAATGGAAAAAACTGTTAAATGAAATACGAATGTTTTCAAATAGAACTGATTTAAGTTATTATAAATTATTATTAGTTTATTTTATGTTTCCATTAATTCCGAATAGTATTAAAAAATTTATACCTAAAAAAGAATTAGACATGTTTCAAGAAGGAGGTACGTCTATTCTAAATTCGAATTTTGTGGAAAAATGGGGTAAAACTTATTTCAATGATTTAAAGTGGAAAATACTTAATGAATTTGATTGTTCACGAAATTATCATTATCTCTTGATGACCGAATTGGATCCATACATTTTAGAAATGAATGATGTTATGGGGTCAGCTTTTTCTATAGAACCAAGGTATCCCTACTTTGATAAGAGACTTGTTGAATTTTACTATGCATTACCGGATGATATCAAATTTAAAGGGGGATTGAACAGATTTGTACAGAGATTTGCCCTTAAAAATATTTTACCATCAGAAATTCAATTACGTTCAAAAAAGACTAATTTTAACCCAGTATATGAAAAAAATCTTTTTACACATGAAGAAATCATAAAAAAAATAATTAACAACAGGAAAATGGGGAAATATATAGATTTACCGAAAATTGCGGAAATCTATCAAAAATATAAATTAGGACAGTATAAACCTAAGAATAATGATATATTTGCAGTATGGTTAACTCTATTGATTGACGAATGGTTCAAACACCTAAAAATAAATAAATAGGAAGTTTTTAACTCATCATTAAACTTCCACCATCACCAGGTCCATCAATTTTTTCTGTTAGTTCCTCTATTTTTCCATGTTTTTTTAATACAGGTTTGTCATATTTATTTTTAGTTTTCAAGATACATACCTCTCATAAATCTTAAATTGCATATACATATGTTGTTGTTTGTCCATTGTTATCATAGTTCCAATCGTTTTCAGTTAATTGGTTTCTTTGTGCAGTGTTTTTAATAACCCCTTTTCCCGTAACTTTTACAGTTATTTTAAGTATTCTAGTTGCTTCATCACAGTTAAATGTTCCTATTGTCCATATTCCATTGGAAACGTCAGGGTTGTATGCACTGTCATTGTTGTTCCATGTGATTCCACCATCATTAGAAATGGAGTGACTTACATAAGTTACTCCGGTAGGTAATTTATCGATTATTGTTAATCCTGTGGCGTTATTTGGTCCATTATTATTTACATTTACGGTATAAATCAAGTATGTGGTGTTGTTTTCAGTGTAATCTTCTTGTACTTGTGATACTTGAATATCTGCTGCTGCTGGAGAACTAATAGAGTAACTAACCTTATTGTTTCCTACGTTAACATCGATCTGATCAACTTGTTTAAGCTGTGCAGTGTTAGTTAGTTCTGAAGTTTTGTCACCTGTTCCTATAATTTTGGTATAAACTTTCAGGAAAGCTACTCCTCCTTTTGGCATGTTGCCTATGATCCATGTTATGGTTCTGGTTAGGTTGTTGTAGGTGGCTGTTCCAACACCCTGTGAGTTGCAATCAATATATTCAAATCCATCTCCAATAATGTATTCCATTACAACGCCTGTAGCATCACCATAACTATTGGAATTGGATACTTGCATAACAAAGACTGGTGTGTTACTACACATGTAACTGTCCTCATAAGTTTGGGTCCCCGTGTCATAATACCACGGATAATGGTATACTCGAATATCTACCTGAGGTGTGTATGTTCCAGATACATTTAGTATGGTAGTTTGTCCGTTATTGTTGTAATTCCAATCATTTTCTCCTTGTTGATATTTTTGTGCAGTGTTTTGGACAGTTCCTGTCCCAATGATTTTTGCAACTATAATTATCGTTTTAGTTGATTCCCCATAGTTAAATGTCCCTATGTTCCATATTCCAGTAGATGGATTATATAATCCTCCAGAATTATCTGAAATCCACTGTACAGTTAATGGTAATAAATCTTTGATTTGTAAATTTGTGGCATTATCAGGTCCGTTATTATTTACAGTTATGATATAATTGACATATTGGCTTCCATCTTGTACATATGTTTCCAATATTTGTGATACTTGAATATCTGCAGATTTTGGTGAAATTAGTCCATAACTGACTTTGTTATTGGCATTATTACCATCGTATTGGTCTACATGAATGAGTTGTGCTGTGTTGGTTAGGTTAGGTGTTTTGTTTCCAGTGGCTATAATTTTCAGATAGATTTTCATGAAGGCTATGCCGCCTTTTGGCATGTTGCCTATGATCCATGTTATGGTTCTGGTTAGGTTGTTGTAGGTGGCTGTTCCAACACCTTGTGAGTTGCAATTTATGTATTCAAATCCATTTCCAATGACGTAAGTAGCTATTACTCCAGTAGCGTCATCATAATTACCATTATTTACTTGCATTACCATAACAGGGGTGTTACTGCACATATATTCATCAACATTGGTTCCTGTTGCTGAGTCATATAACCAGGGGTATTGGTATATGCGAATATCTACAATGGGTACATAGACACTTAAATTAGCAAGTTCCGGAGTGTTAGGATCATACTCAGTCTGACTTGTCTTTTCCGCAGTGTTAGTAACCGTAGTTTGAGGAGTAGCAGTTCCAGTTATGGTTAAAGTTGCGGTTGCTCCGTTTAATAATTCAGGTATGGTCCAGATTCCAGTATTGGGGTCATAAGTTCCAATACTTGGGGTTACCGTCACCCCGGTTAATCCAGAGGGTATTAAATCAGTTATTTTTATGTTAGTGGCTGTGTCTGGCCCATTATTGGTTGCATTGATTGTGAAATTCACCACATTGCCCTGGTAACCTCCAGTCTGGGTGAGAGTCACATCCGCCATTTTAGTGTAAACCGGAATACTGGTACTGTCACCAGGCTGAGGGTTGTATTCTGTCTGGAAGATTTCAGTTGCACGGTTGGTTATGCTGGTTCCAGCCATACTGGTTCCTGCTTTACCATTTATGGTTAGGGTGGTAGTGGTGAATTTTTCCAGGAAAGGAATGGTCCAGATTCCAGTGTTAGGGTCATATGTTCCCACTGAAGGGGTTACAGTGACACCAGTAAGTCCAGCGGGGATTATGTCCCGGATCTGGATGTTAGTAGCATCATCCGGACCACTACAGTAAGCGTTAACCACAATGGTCACATCATCCCCCACATTCACGTTCACGGTTCCAGTACTCTGACCATTCACCGTCTGGGTGATTATGGGGTCGGAGAGTTTAGTGTAAACCGTGGTACTGGTGCTTGCTACTGAGGGATTATATTCAGTTTGTGAGGTCCTGTTAGCGTAGTTGGTGGTGGTTAGTCCAGCCATGGCTGCGGTGACTTTTCCAGTTATGGTTAATATGGTGGTTGCACCACTGTTTAAGATTCCAATGTTCCACAGTCCAGTGGATGGGTTGTATGTTCCAGTTCCACTTATGGTGTAGGTCAGGTCAGTTAGTCCACTTGGTAATAAGTCAGTTATCTGCAGGTTGGTGGCTGCGTCCACTCCCCTGTTTACTGCAGTTATGATGTAAGTTACCGTGTCGTTAACGTTAACCGTGGCACTGTTACCATTATTGACAGTCTGGGTTACTGCCACATCGGCTATTTTAGTGTAAACTGGTATGCTGGTAGTGCTGGGTGTGGTTGGGTCGTATTCAGTCTGGCTGATTACATTTCCGGTGTTGGTGGTTGTTTGTCCAGCCATGCTGGAACCAATAGTTCCAGTTATGGTCAGGGTTGCACTGGCACCGTTAGCCAGACTGGGTATGGTCCATATTCCAGTGTTCGGGTTGTAAGTCCCTACACTGGGGGTAATGGTTAATCCAGTTAATCCTCCAGGGATAATATCCCGAATGCTAATGTTAGTGGCGGCATCCGGGCCGTTGTTGGTGGCAGTGATGCGGAAGGTTACGCTATCACCAACATTCCCGTTGATAGTTCCCGTGGATTGCCCGTTAACAGTCTGTGATAGGGAAAGATCTGCCTTTTTAGTGTAAACTCCGGCAGTAGTGGTTGTAGGCTGGTTGTTGTACTGTTCCTGGGAAGTTCTGGTAGCAGTGTTAGTGGTGGTTAGTCCAGCCATGGCTGCAGTGGCAATTCCAGTGATTCTCAGGGTTGCACTGGCACCGTTGGCCAGGGTGGGAATGGTCCAAACACCATTGTAGTAGGTTCCCACAGAGGGGGTCACGGTGACTCCACTTAGGCCTGCTGGCAATATATCACTAATTAATATTCCACTAGCATCGCTGGGGCCGTTGTTGGTGGCGGTCACAGTATAGGTTACAGTGTCTCCCACATTCACTGGTGTGGTGGCACTTTGGGTTAAAGCCACATTGGCGGATGCGGCGGTCTTTATTATGGAAAATGCAGATATAGTTAAGGGTAAAACATTCCGGGCAACCAGGTTCTGTTTCCGGACACTGGCGTACTGGTCATCGTATAATAAGTTACCATAATTTCCACTGACATAAGCAGTTAGCATGGCATTGCTGTTGTTACCAATATTAGATAGTGTAACGGTAACTTGGCCATTGGCATCAGTGGTTGCTGAATTTCGGCTTAAAGTTCCTTTGGTGGTTTGGAAGTTTACGGTTACGCCCTGTAGTGGGTTGCCATTAACATCACGAACTGTTGCGGTTACAGTAACAGTTTGGCCATTGGCTACGGTGGTTGTTTCAGGGGTTACAGTTATGCTGTTGGGGTAAGAGGGTATAGTTGCGGCGTTAACTGCATTAATAATAGCCCATGCTCTGGTCCTGACAGATGTGTCATCACTCCACCAATTCCGAATCACCCCATCTCTGGGGGCAGTCATGTACTGGTAGTAGGTGCCTACAGGGGCAGATGGATTGTAAACTCCATAGTGTACAGAAGTGAAGTACCAGATTGCGCACTGTATGGCAGCTGCTTCATTATCGGATGAAGGGTTGTAATGATTTAATATGTAACTAACTTTATCCCATTCTACCTCACTGGGCAGGTCTCCCGCAGTCCCGGGAAGTGGTCCGTTAACCAGTAAGGTATCACCGGTACTGATGGGGGTAAAAAGGTCAATACAATAAGCAGTATAGATTGTCCCGTCAACTCTAACGTTAATAACGCCGGCAAATCCGTCTTTATTCTGTCCCTGGATGTAAACACTTTGACCGTTTCCGGTACTGGTTAAAGTTGCTGTTTTGGGTGTTAACTCGAAGTTTGCAGTGCCATATTTGTTGGGGTCAGTGGGATAATTGGCACTGTTGGTGACAGTTATACTCTTGGTTATGGGAGTGCATCCAATGTAATTGGCTATAATATTAAAAGTCGTTTCAGTGCTGTAGAAGTTCAGTGTGTAATGTCCATTGGCGTCAGTGGTGGTGCTGCCCATGACTACTCCACTGGTTGAATTTGCAATTACCGTTGCGCCTTCCAAGGGCCTTATGTGGCCATATTCATTCACAGTTACTGTTCCGCTTATAATTGGATCTGAACCAGTAGAACAGTCACTGGTTAGATCAATAGAAGTGTTTGTATTGTTTCCTGTTCCATTCACCGCAGCTGCAGATGTGCCTAAAATAGTAAAAACAAATGCAAATGCTAGAATGAGCATTAAAAAATTCTTTTTGATTTTAATTCTAATTCCCCCATATTGTAAGATTAAAACCTTGTTGAGGATCATATTCTATGGACTTTCATTTGTTGTTGATGGTGAGCAATATAATCTTTTGATGTTAATATTCTCTACTTAAGGACTTGGTGACGGTAATATATAAAGGTTCCTAAAAACCCTAATTTAATTGTGAACAATGTCACAATCTCCTTTATAAAACTGTGACATGCTTCACAAAAATGAGATTAAAATCTATCAACAATATTTCATTTGAAATTTAACTTTCTGCTAAAATAAAATTTGGTGAAGATTTTCACCAGAACTTTGATTGGCTTTATTAAGTCTGTGCAAATTTTCACAATATAAATCAGGAAAATGTAGTTTTTTGGGGGAAATTATGGGCTTGAAAATCTCTTTGTGAATTTCGTCACAATAAGATTTTTTTTGAGGTGTTGTTCTAGATGTGTTTCTTGATATATTATATAGGAAAGTTACAAGAGTGTACTATAACCTGAAAATTGAGAGTCAATGAATATGGGAGTTATTTCAAACTTCATAAAATTACCCTCCAGAGATAAACTGGTTGCCCTTGAATCCCTATTCTGGGTAATTAGGATAAGAATAACTCTCTGGATATTTCCATTTCCTTCTGTTCAAAGAAAAGTCCAGAAAAAGGCCAGTAAACATCATCCAACCACGGAAAACTTGATTTCCATGGCCCGGCTACGAATCATGATCATGGTAGCTTCAAGGTATGTTCCCCGGGCCACTTGTTTGGTGCAGGCCCTAGCTGGTTACATATTGTTCTCCAAATATGGTTATCAACCTTCCATTAAGATCGGAGTTTCAACTCTAAATGGAGAGTTTGAAGCCCATGCCTGGTTGGAGCATGGTAAGCGGGTGGTTTTGGGAGAATCAGAGAAGGACTTTAAAACCATATTGGATATTGATCAGACTTGAGTTTAAAGGGTGTTTCATGTTAAAGCAATATTTTAAAAACAGCCTCATGGGCGAGTTCACAGAGAACTTAATCAGTTTAATGCCCCGAAAAGTGGTTCTGGCCCTGACTTTAATGGTTATTTTGAGTCTTAACGAGGCTGTTAGCCTGCTTATATTAGTTCCCCTGCTGGGACTGGTGGGTTTAGATGTGGGCCAGGGATCTCTGGGGCAGATCGATGTTCTGGTTTCAAGTTTTTTCTCATATCTCGGTTTACAGCCAACATTGGTCATGGTTTTAACATTATATGTTGTTGTGATCAGTGTAAGTGCCCTTTTAAACAGATACCAGACTTTTCAGACCTCCCAGATCCAGTATCAGTTTGCTAACCATCTTCGCCAAAGACTCTACAATGCCATTACCAACTCCAACTGGTTATTTTTTTCCAGAATGAAATCATCTAGCCTGGCACACGCACTAACCAATGAAATCGATCGTGTAAGTACGGGGACCGGACAATTTTTGACCTTCATAGCAAGTATCATGATCCTGGTGGTTTATATCATCTTCTCCCTGGAACTGGCAGGTATTTTTACTGGGGTGATATTTGCCGTGGGAATAGTAATTCTATTAGTTTTAAGAAGAAGAGCCAGCAGGTCCAGGTCCAGTGGTGAGGACATAACCACTACCACTCGTGATTTATATTATTCCATTCTCCAACACCTAGATGGAATGAAAACCATAAAAAGCTTTGGAATGCAGGATGAAAACAAAAAAGTCTTTAAAAAACAGTCCAATCAGGTGGCCAAAAACTACCTCCAAGCTATACGAAGTTATGCTGACGTTAAATTACTTTTCGACGTGGGAACGGTAATTGTCCTGGCAGTCATGGTGTTTATCCTCATTGAAATTGTAAAGTTACCCACTGCCAGTCTCTTTTTATTGATTTACTTATTTGTACGGATGATCCCACAATTTTCGACGGTTCAAAGGGCTTACCAGTACTTCATCAACATGTTACCTGCATTTGGTAATGTAAGCAGTCTTGAAAAACAGTTTTTAGGTAACTCAGATTCTGAGGAAAGATATAATGGGTCTGTTGAGTTTAAAGAGTCTATTAAATTGGAAAATATTTCTTTTTCATATGGAGATGAAGATCATTTTACCTTGGATAATTTGAACCTGGAAATACCAGCTGGTAAGACCATTGCTCTTGCTGGAACATCAGGGGCGGGTAAAAGTACTGTGGCTGATCTGGTCATGGGACTCATCAGTCCAGACCAGGGAAAGGTGACTGTAGATGGTAAACCTATTACCCCTAGTTCTATTGCTTCCTGGAGAAACAGAATTGGCTATGTGGCCCAGGAAACATTCCTCTTCAATGAAACCATCCGGTTTAATTTAAAACTTGCTAGTCCTGATGCCAGTGAAGATGACCTTGAGGAAGCCCTAAATATGGCAGCAGCATACGGTTTTGTCAGTAAACTCCCTGAAGGTATGGATACTGTAATTGGAGATAGAGGTGTTAGGCTATCAGGGGGAGAACGTCAGCGATTGGCATTGGCTAGAGCTCTGTTAAGGAAACCCTCACTTCTCATTATGGATGAGGCTACCAGTAACCTTGATTCTGATAATGAGAAGAAAATATTAAAGGCCATTGATGATATTCACGGCGAAATAACCATTCTCATGATAGCCCACCGAATTTCTACCATTAAAAATGCAGATCAGATTTACCTTGTAAGTCAGGGGAAGATTCAGGATTCTGGAAGTTGGGATAAATTATTAGAAAAAGAAGAGGGATGGTTTGCGAGAACTTATGATGTGCAGGAGTCGGATAGTTAATATTGTCCTTTTGCGGATAATATTTTAACCTCAAATTTTGCAATTTGCTTGTTGGGATCTTCAAATCTAGCATAGAAATATGATTTTCCTGTCGCAGGTATATTTTGCGGTTTCAAATATGGTGTATCATTCACTGCAAATATTGTGCCATTTGCATAATAAGTGGTTACTTGTATTTTTGGATTCAGAGCTTCGAAGGAGTTCTTATTTGAGATATATCCGTTGACATAGTATATTGATTCATTTTCTTCGCTTCTATTTCCAATGGTACTATTGGAAATTTTGAGTGTATCTAAGGATAATTTCTTTTCACCCCATGTGCTGTTGGATTTAGTGTTATCAATGCATCCAGAACTAAATATTATTCCTAACATAAATGTTATAACGATTATAATGAAAATTTTGTTCATTCGCATTAAAATTCCTCGTATGTTTATGCACTATTAATTCATACAGTTAAATAAATTTTCCGAGAAAAGTGAAATGTGAGCATATGGCTGAATTAATAAATTTTAGACCTGAAGAAGAATTACTTCTTAATTGTTGCAGAACCCAATTAGAAGAAGAGAATAAGCTGAAAATAGAATCATTAATTAATAATACTAATATTAATTGGGATTACTTATTAGAACTTGCTTCAATGCATAGGTTGGTTCCATTTTTATACTGGCATTTGAAGTCATTTGATCTAAATGTTGAATCTCATTTATTAGAGATGTTAAAAACTTTATTTGAAATGAATACTAATAAAAACCTTTTATTTTTAGGAGAACTATTCAAAATCATTGAGGCAGCTAAAATAAACAACATAACTATTATTCCATTTAAAGGTCCCATTCTTGCCATTTTAGTTTATAAAAACTTAAGTTTACGTCAATTTGATGATTTAGATTTTTTTGTTCATCAAAATGAGGTTAAAGCAACAAAAAAGATCATTAATTCTTTTGGATACATGTCCAAATTGGATTTAACTAAAAATGAAGAAAAATTTTACATAAAAACACAACGCGAATTTAAATTTTACAATCCTAATAAAAAAATAAACATTGAACTTCATTGGAGGTTAATTGGCTTAAGCTTTTTCTTTAGGGATGACATTTTTAGGGATCCTGCTTCTTATATTCGAAAAATACAGGATAAGGAAGTTTCAATTTTAGACAATGAACTACTGTTTATACTTTTATGTGTTCATGCCGCAGGGCATCGTTGGGAGCGTTTGAATTGGTTATGTGACATATCAGAAATGGTGAAATCTCTAGATTTAAAATGGGATTTGATTTTCTCAAAAGCAGAAGAACTAGGAGTCAAGAGGATTTTAATATTAAACTTACTTCTTGCTAATGATCTGTTGGGTATGAAAATTCCTGATTTTATAAAACATGATATGAATGTAAAGAATGAATTAAATGGGATAATCTTTCAAATTAAGCAATCAATTTTTGGCAACGAAAAAAATCTTTATTCCAAAGCAACTTTACGTTTAAAAATCAGGGAAAGAAATATTGATAAGATTATGGATTTTTTCAGAATAATATTCCTGCCTACCAACAAAGAATATGCATCTTTGAAGATTCCTATAAGTTTATTCCCTCTTTATTATTTATATAGGTTTTTTAAAGTAATAAAAGACTATTGATTATAATTTTAGACTTAATGAGTATAGTGATTAAAATGAAAAAAATAGCTATCTTTGCTGGTTACTATTTACCGACGATTGGCGGATATACTAAGAATATTCATGAAATAGCCAGAAGACTTGCAATTAGAGGATATCAAGTGGATGTTTTCACCTGCAATACTGAAGATTCGTCATGTTATGAAGAACTGGATGATGTCAGGATATTTAGAATGCCGGCATGGAACATATTAGGTGGTAATTACCCCTTTCCTAAACCATCCATAATTACCTTTAAAATTCTATATAACGCTTTTAGAACCAATTATGGCATATTCAATATCCAAACCCGTTTCTTTTTGGTTTGTGCAATAGGGTGGTTATTATCTGTGATAAAACGCAGCCCACTTATTTATATGGAGAGAGGATCTGTCCATAGTGTTGTAAACAGTTCGTTAGTTAACATATTAAGCATAATATACGATCATTCTATGGGCTTTTTAATAACGAAAAAGGCCAGAATAAATATGGGAGTATCCAAATCTGCGGTTAGGTTCATTAAACATCTAGGAGCAAAAAATCCCATTGTAATGCATAATGGAATTGACATGGTTCCATTCCAATTAGATAAGGAATTACCTCAACATGATTATGTGGTCATAACATTTATTGGTCGATTAATATATGCAAAAGGAGTTCAAGATTTGGTCTTAGCACTTGAAGATGTTGAATTTAACTATAAATTATTGGTGGTTGGTGATGGTTCTTTTAAAGTACATTTAGAAGACTTAGTAAAGGAACATTTATATGGAAATAATAATGTTGAGTTTTTAGGGTATAAATCCGGTTCAGATATTCCAAAAATATTAAAAAAAACAGATATTTTTGTTAATCCTTCCTATTCTGAGGGTTTACCTACTTCCGTAATGGAATCATGTGCTGCAGGGTGTGCAACCATTGCTACTGATGTAGGGGGGACTAATGAAATTATAATTAATGGAATCAATGGATTTTTATACAAACCACATGATATAAATCAATTACAGGAAAAACTCAATTTACTAATAAAAAATCCTAAATTAAGGGATGAATTGGGTAAAAAAGCTCGTTCATATGTAGAGAATGAATTTTCATGGGAAGATATAACTGAGAGATGGGTTAAGCTAATAGAAACGTTATAACTATAATCCTTAATGTTTAGAAGCATTGTGTCAGTTATTTCACATAATAAGTTTAATGAGGATTTTATATGGGAAACATCCAAAAATTCATTAATTTAAGAAAATGCATGCAAAATCAATGGCTGGATAGGTCTGAAATCGAAAAATTGCAGTTCAAAATGCTTAAAAATATTTTGAACCACTCTTACAAAAATATTCCGTTATATCATCAGAAATTTAAATCAGTAGGTTTATATCCAGATGATATTAAGTCATTAGAAGACATTAAAAAAATTCCCATTACTACAAAACAGGAAATCAAAGATAATTATCCTCAGAACACTATTAGTAGGGGGGTTGATATATCAAAATGTTGGAAACCTCATACCAGTGGTTCTACAGGTAAGCCATTAACCATGGTTTACTGTTCAAAGGATGAAGACTATCAGAAAGCCATAGCTCTACGACCTAACCTAAGTTGTGGGCAGAAGATCCGTGATAAATGGGCGGTGATCACGGCATCTTATCAGGCTAAACCCAAAAAGTGGTTTCAAAGATTAAGAATATTTGCGCCGGAGTACATTTCGCTGTTTGAAGATGTTAACAAACAGGTCTCATTTTTAAACAAATATAATCCTGATGTTTTGGATGGTTATGCTACTTCCATTTATCTTTTAGCTAAGGAATTGAATAATCAGGATAATATAAATATTAATCCTAGAGTAATTTTTGTAACAGCTGAGATGTTAATGGAGAAAATGCGAAAAACCATCGAATCTACATTTGATCAAAAAATCTTCGATCAGTTTGGATGCGTTGAACTTGGCAGAACTGCTTGGGAATGCCCAGAACATGATGGATATCACATTGATATGGACTCAGTCTTAATGGAATTCTTAAACGATGGAGAAGAAGTTAGTGCTGGAGAACAGGGTGAAATTTTTTATACTGGTCTATATAATTACACCCTGCCTTTAATTCGGTATTCTATTGGCGATATTGCTATTCCCAGTGATGAAAATTGTAACTGTGGTCGAGGTTTACGGTTAATAGAGCGTATTGAAGGTAGAAAGGATTCATTTATACAAACTCCGACTGGTAAAATATTTTCACCAATTATATGGACCATAATATTGAGACCATTCACGCAAATAAATGAATTTAAAGTTTCTCAGGAAAAAATTGACCATATAAAAATACAAATTGTCAAAACTGATGATTTCATCGACGAAACTTTACTATTGGTTAAAGAAAGAATAAATGAATATTTGGGTAATGAAAATATCTATTTTGAATTCGAATTGGTTGATGAGATTTCAAGAAATGGTAATTTGAAACTTAAATCTGTTGAATCAAAGATCAACATCAGGTGGAATAATTGAAGATATTAGTCTGCACTTCTGAATATTATCCTACAGGTTCTGGAATTGCCAATGTGGCTTACAATGTAGTTGAGCAGTTGAAGAAAAAAGGAATAACTTGTGAAGTCTGTTCTCCTGTGGGACCTGATATAAAAATCGGAACAGAAATTAAATATGGTCGTTTGAGTCTTTTAAAATTTTGGAATGCAGTTGTTAATTATTTTCGATATAAAAACGATTATGATGTGGTTTGGTTGCATAACCCTCTTTTTATTAATAAAATACCATTTGACAAATGTTTAGTCACTATTCACACAACCCCTCATGGTCAGGTTGCTAAAAAAATATATCCTTGGCATTATCATATTTACAAAAAAATTACATCTTATATCGATGAGTACTGTTTAAAAAATTTTAATAAAGAAACTAAATTCACAGCGGTTGATATGTCTGTTCTTAATCAAATGGTAAATTTAGGGATTTCTAGAGAAAACATCAAATACATTCCTAACGGTGTTGATGTGGATTTGTTCAATAGTAGCAAAGAAAATAAATCATTAAGACAGAAAATGGGAATACCGGCGAATGATATAATCTTGTTGAGTTATGGTCGCATTACTGATGTTAAAAGACCATTAAAATTGATTGAGTTATTTTCAGAGATTTGTAAAGATGTAAATAATGTTACTTTAATTTTTGCGGGAGATGGTGAACTTTTAGATAAGGCCAAAAATTTGGCTAAAATAAAAAATTTGATGAATATTAAATTCTTGGGTTATGTTGATCATAAAAAAGTTGCTCCTACACTACTAGCCTCATCTGATTATTATATTTTGATTTCTAAATACGAAGGTCAGCCTTTAACTCTTTTAGAAGCGATGGCATCAGGTTTAAAATGTATAGTTTCAGATTTACCAAATTTAAAGATGATTATTGATATGGCCAATTGTGGAATTGCTGTGGATGTTAACAAAGGCCATGCATCAGACAAAATACTCAAATACTTGAAATCCGATAATTCTGATCACAAAATAAATGCCCGTAGATATGCTGTTAAAAATTTCAATTGGGAAATTATAGCTAATATATATTTAGATGAATTTCGAAAAATTTTATCAGATGTTTAAGATTAATGTTGACTAGTGAGTGGTTTAATGAAAATATATGAAGAAAAATTATCCGACGTTGATAGATATATCGAAAATAAGGTTGATATTGATCTTAATGATATGATTCCTAAATTTGAAGCAACGATTAATACAATTAATAAATTTAAAAAAATTGATAATAATTCCAAAATTTTAGAAATTGGAACAGGAACAGGATGGTTTCCAATTTTATGTGCAAAACATAATATAGATTGCGAAGGGATCGAAATAAGTCCACAATTAATTGAATATGCGTATGAATATGGTGCTCATTATGGGATTCAACCTAAAATTAGACTGGGAAATATTGAAGAGAATATTGGCAATTCCAAATATGATATTATTATAGCTCAATCTGTTTTTGAACATGTTGAATTCTGGGAAAATGGTCTTAAAAACGTTTTTAATGCATTAAAGCCGGGAGGTTTATTTTTATTCACTTCCACTAACAAATATTCAATAATTTCTGGTGAATATAATTTACCCTTTTATGGTTGGTTACCTGATTCTTTTAGGTATAGCTTGAGGAAATTCGCACAATGTGATGACATAATGAAATTAGGAATTGATTTCAATCAGTTTACTTATCCCCAACTAAAAGAAGCTTTTAAAGAAATTGGATTTTCGAAAGTTACTGATCTAATTGAATATACAGATTCTCTTTATTCTTACAGAGAATTACAGTATTATGAGAAAATGATTTTAGAATATAGTCGAAAAAACAAATATTTTAAACAAATTGCTTCTATTTTTTTCCCAATGACTGAATTCATTTGTATTAAGTAATATGGTTTAAAATAATTGAATTACTATGAATAATATGGTTTTGGACATAGATTAGTATACACAAAATACTTTTTAGTTGGTATGGATAATGAAAATATTAATTATTACGATGAGTGCTAGTGGGGGCATGAGACATTATGTTTCACAATTAGCGAACTCATTATCAAAAAAGGAAAATGTTTCGGTTATAGTCCCGGAAGGTGCGAATACAAAAGATTTTTCAAGAGACGTAAACGTAATTAATTTAAAACTAGGAAATACAGTTAAAAATTTTATTATTAATACAATTCTCTTTACAAGAATAATAAAATTTTATAAAACAATCAGAAGTGAGAACCCGGATGTAATCCATTTCAATAATTGCAATTTGTGGATAGCTTTGGTTCTTTTATTTTTAAGAAAGTTTAAAATAGTCACTATGATCCATGATGTTAATCCTCATATTGGCACAAGGAAATGGGATCAAATAATTGCCAAAAAAATATTTATTAAATTTTCTAATGCAATAATTGTTCATGGCGAATATGCTAAAAGACAACTCAATTTAACAAAATGTTATCATATTCCTCATGGGGATTATTCTTTCTTTTTAGATTATGCTAAAAAACATGTAGAAGAAGAGGAAAACACTGTTTTATTCTTCGGAAGAATTGAAGATTACAAAGGTTTAGGGTACCTTATAAAAGCTATTAACATGATTTCAGATTATAACTATGATATTAAATTGATAATTGCGGGGGCAGGGAATTTTGATAAATATTCTTCTTTAATATCAAATTATAAAAATTTTGAAGTTCATAATAGGTTTATAAATGATTATGAAGTCCCGACCTTTTTCCAAAGAGTTAAAATTGTTATTTTACCTTATATTGAGTGTACACAAACAGGTATTATTCCAATTTCATACGCATTCAAAAAACCAGTAATTACAACTAATGTGGGGAGTATACCTGAAGTTGTTGATGATGGTAAAACAGGCTTAATTTTGCCTGCTAAAGATTCAAAAGCCTTGGCAAATGCCATAATTAAATTATTAAGTAAGGAAGATCTAAGGATTCAAATGGGGAAAAATGCTGAAGAAAAAATGAAGAAAGAACTTTCATGGGATAAAATTTCTAATGATCTAATCAAGCTTTATAAAATCTAACAATGAATAACATGACTACAAATAATCCTTTTCAAAATAGTTGGACAATCAGCAAGTTTCTCTTTGTTATTGCATCAATCCAAATATCTGTCATAATTTTAGTTACCTTAGATTTAGTAGGGTTGGGAATTCCTTTATTGAGAAATATTGTGGGATTTATTTATCTTACTTTTGTCCCAGGGATTCTAATTCTAAGATTACTTAATTTAGAGGAAATTGATGTTTATAAAAAAATATTATATTCTGTTGGTTTGAGTATTTCATTTTTAATGTTTACCGGATTTTTAATGAATCTAATTTATCCATTGTTAAATATAAAAAATCCGATTTCAAATTTATTCTTAATATGCACTATTACAGTCTTAGTTCTGGCACTATCAATAATATGTTATTTAAGAGATAACAATCAAGAAAAAAATTTGCATTACCAAAATTTAATTGGAAAAAAAGATCTAATTTCATATAATGTCTTATTATTATGTTTACTACCCTTTTTGGCTATAATCGGAACTTATTTAATGAACTCATATCAAAACAACATTATTTTATTTTTATTGATAATTATTATTGGAGCAATAATAATATTGGCAGCATATGAAAAGATTCCCAATAGATATTATCCTTTTGCCATTTTTGTAATAGCGTTGTCACTTTTATTTCATAGCTCTTTAATTTCAAATTTTTTGTTAGGTTGGGATATAAACAAAGAATTTTATATTGCCAATTTGGTTATTACTAATGGGATTTGGGATATGGCTATGCCTGGAAATGTAAATTCAATGCTTAGTATTACGATCTTGGCCCCTATTTACTCTATCGTATTAGATATGAGTTTGATTTGGGTTTATAAAATTATTTATCCTCTTATTTTTTCCTTGGTACCCTTAGGTTTATATAAAATATTTCAAAAACAGTTAAATAGTAAAATTTCTTTTTTCTCTTGTTTATTTTTTGTTTTTCTATTTGTTTTCTTCATAGAGATGATCCAACTTGCGCGCCAAGAAATAGCAGAATTATTTTTCGTTTTATTGATATTATTAATCATCGATAGAAATAAAAATATTAGAAAATCTATTTTACTAGTCATTTTTGCATTGTCATTAATAGTCTCACATTATGGGTTGTCTTACATTTATTTAATAATATTATTAGGATCCTATATAATCGTCTTTTTTATAGGAAATATTGGTGAATTAAAAGCATCAAAAAAATTGAATATTTCTCTGAATATCCTAAAAGACAATAAAATTCAATTTACATTTGTTTTACTTTTTATAGTATCTTGCATTGGTTGGTATGTATATACTGCAAGTTCACATTCATTTATAACAGCAGTGAAAATAGGTGATCAGATCGCAAGCTCCATATACACTGATTTTTTTAATCCGGATTCAGTCCAAGGGTTACAAATTGTTCAATCGCCTGCAGCTTCCTTATTGCATTCCATATATAAATTATTACAATATCTTGGTCAATTTTTAATTGTTATTGGGTTTTTGTCTATGATAAAAAAAACCAATAGATATAATTTTGATCTAAATTATTTAGTTTTTTCAATGATTGGTTTGTTCCTATTATTTTTAGGATTAACTGTTCCTTATTTTGCTAGTTCATTAAATACTTCAAGATTATATCAAATTAGTTTGATATTGTTAGCCCCATACTGTGTTGTCGGCACACTTGTATTAATTAAATTATTAAATAAACCTTTTAATATTAAGTTAGGCGAAAAAACAGGTTTAAAAGTATTTTCCATTTATTTAATAGTTTTCTTATTGTTTAACACAGGATTTATATATGAAATCAGTGGCGATTTATCAACATCTTATTCGTTAAATAGTAATACCGATTATCCCAAATTTAATTCTGAAGATATATCTGGTGCAAAATGGATTATGGATAAAAGAAATAATAATGTAATTTATGCTGACGAATATCGATATCAAATTTTATATTCATTTGATAGGGTGAACATTGGCTCATATAATGAAAGTAAACTTAAACTAAACAAATTAAAACGTAATTCTTATATTTATTTGGGAAGTTACAATGTTTTAAATGATAGGGTTCGTCAATCTGGTAATTATTTATCTACAGAAATAATTTATAATAAGAGTGAAATATATGACAATGGAAATTCTAGATTATTTCTAATATGATTTTTGATTAAATCCATGATAAATGGATTTCAGATAACATCTTATCTTCTTTAAATCATGAAAAATAAATAGGTAAACGATTGTTTCCCGCCAAAATTCATATAATAAAAAGTAAATTAGAAATAGAATAAATTGAGTGTGGTTAGAATATTTTTTCATAAACCAGATTCTATTTCGAGTTAAATAATAGGTTTTGATTTCACCAATATTTGAAGAAGATACTTTATGCCAAATTTGAGACTTAGGAACATACATAGAGGTATAACCTTTTTTTAAACCTCTAATACATAGGTCAGTTTCCTCCCAATATGCAAAATAATTAATATTTAATACTCCAATTTGTTCTAGGATTCTTTTTCTAATAAGCATACATGAACCTTCGACATAATCTACTTCTTTTATTTTATCATGTTGTTTACTATCGATTTCTTTGGCACCAATATGGTATGAACATCCTTTATTCATATTCAATTTACCTCCTGCAAAGTTTATCACGTTACTATTACCATTGTAATCGTAATAATATGTTTTAGGGCCTAAGAATCCTATTTTATCATTACTATTCGCTACTTCTAGTAGTTCATTAAGGAATTTTTTTTCTACAACAGTATCATTGTTTAGTAAAAGAATGTAATCATGATTTAATGTAGAGTTCAAAACGTATTTTATTCCTATATTATTTCCTCCAGCAAAACCATAATTTTTATCATTTTTTATTAAAATTAACTCTTTTTTCCCATTCAAAAAGGTTTTTTTCAATTTATCGGATTTTAAATCATTCAAATTGATTTCAAAAAGATTTATGGGTTTATTAGTGGATTCATATTTAAAAAATTTTGATTTAACTTTTGCGTTACCGTTACAATATTCTTTAATTTTTTCCACAGAATTATTAGAAGATGCATTGTCCACCAATATTACGTCGTAATTTGGATAATCAATTTGATAAAGAGACTCTAAACATTCAATAGTATCTTGAAAACCATTCCAATTAATGATAATGATTGCTACATTAGATTTGAATTTCATATCCATCATCTGTTATACAAATATACTTATTCTACTTGAGAATTTGATTAATCTTTCTAGTTTTTCTTGAACTTTTGGGGATTTAGTAATTAGTTAACCTAACATTAGATAACAAGAGTAGTTTTCACTGCTTTTATTAACAATATTATCCACTTAGATAGTATTATAAATTAGGTTAGACAGAATTTGGATAAATAAGTGGTTTGATAATATACTTATTGAATATTAATATATTAAATGCTAAAAAGATAAAATAGAAGTATTATAATTAATTGGTTAGTTCCTGTAATCCACACCTTAAAAATACGATTGATTGAATTTGTAACTCTGTTTATTAATAGGGGTATATTCAGTAATTTTTCATGTTTAAATATTAAAGGTGAAAAAATGAAAGTTCTTTTTTATAATAGAAGTAATTATTTGGAGAATAGTGGCGATATCATCCAGATGGTCAAAACAAAGGAAAAGCTAGAAAAATTGGGTGTTGAAGTTGATATAACATCCACTTCTAAAAATTCTATGAATTATGATATTGTCCACATTTTTAACACACAGTTCATAGATGATAATATCATTAAACAAATTGAAAATGCCAAAAAAAATAAGGTTCCTATTGCTTTATCAACAATTTATTGGGATATGAAACTTGTAAAAAGAGAAGAAAAAAAATATTCCTGTGTAGATTTTCCTATTATAAATAAGCTGGGAGCTCTATCAAAAAATCTCCCATATTTAATATCGAATATTATATGTACCATTGATATCATCCAATTTCTTAAAAATAAGAAATCAAATGAAGCGATACCCTTTTTATTGGAAAATGCAGATATATTATTGCCAAATTCATATGCTGAATTGGAAATTTTATCAATGACTTTTAATATGCCTGAAATAAGAGGAAAGTCTATTATAATTCCTAACGGGATTTCTCTCCCTGATAATAATTCCATTGATAAATATAAGGATAATGATCTAAAACTACCAGATTCTTATGTTCTTCAAGTGGGGCATATCATTTTTTACAAAAATCAATTAAATTTGATAAAGGCATTATTTAATTATCCAGAAATACCATTAGTTTTTGTGGGGAAAAAAACATCTCCATATTACTATAATGAATGTTTAAAACTCGGAAAAAAAAGAGGAAATACCTATTTTATAGATAATGTCCCACATGAACAGGTTTATTCCTATTACACACATGCTAAAGTTCATGTTTTACCAAGTTTACGGGATAGCCCGGGTTTGACATCTTTAGAAGCAGCATTTTCGGAATGTAATTGTGTTGTTAGTATTCATTCGCCTGTATCTGAATATTTTGGTTTTGATGCTTTTGTTTGTGATCCATTAAAATTAGATTCAATTAGGGATGCAGTTTTAAATGCTTGGTATTCACCAAAAAATGATAATCTCAAAAAGAGAATTGTTGAAAATTTTACTTGGGATAAAGCTGCTTCGAAAACTTTAGAAGCTTACAAAAATGTTTTAAAGTTAAAAAAATAATGAAATTAAATATCAATAAAGTTTAATGGTGTTAAACTTGATTTAATATTATTGATTTTTTGATTTAATAATGGTTTTATTGATTCTTTTTTAGAAATAATTTCTTTTATTAAATTAACAAGAATAGTTAAGTCTTCTTCTAAGTTATAAACCCATTTTTTATCATTATATATAAATTCCGCCATTCCATATGATTTATCACTATATGACAAAAATATTGTAGGTATTCCAATTGAAATCGCATTAATTGCGCAATGCATTCTTGCAGCAATTAGGATATCACATGTAGACAAAACATTTTTCGTCCCAATAAAACCAATATCTGAGTCTATAATCTTGATGTTTTCATGAAATTTTTCAGAAATTTTTAACATAATTTTTTGTAGATATTGTAAATCATCATCATTTGGATCGAATTCACAGACAACGTGGGGAATTAGTATTATATTTGCATTAAATAAGTTGATAAGAGATTCTATTAACTTAGCTTGTTTTTCAATAATTTTATCTAATTTATCTGACTGAAAAGTATAAATTGAGGATAACGGGCTTAAATTAATTCCTATTTGAATTTTATCATTGTTTTTATCCATTTCAATTATTTTGGGTGCAGGAACGAAAAAAGCAGGATCTGCAATTTCAACAACATTATTAATTATTCTCTGTTTTTTCAAGTATCTGGTAGTTCTAGGCTCTCTAGAAGTTATCAAATCAATATCATTTAAATGTTTTATAAAAACATTTTTTGTTTTTGGATAACCTTCAAAAGGTCCGATTGAAGCTCCCCATATAACAAATTTCTTATTTTTGGATTTAATTATTTCACCAAAATGAATGAGTCTATTGTAATAATTCCAATTGGGTTCTTTATAATTTCGGGGTAATGTATATAAATCTCCGCCAATGGATAAAATTGCATCACAATCCTCAACCCATTCTAAATCTTCTTCAAATAGGTTAAGTGAATAAAAACCCGTGTAAACGCCTAATAATTCATTTAGTCTATTGATATAATTCAAAGATTTGGTTTTTCGTGGAATTATATTAATATTACATCCTTTTAGTCGTTTTTTGTCATCTTTAGGTCGCATAGATGCATATTTGATCGTGGCATCTGGCCAGATTTCTCGAAGGATTAATTCTGTTCCACGCACTATTGCTTCACAACCATAATTATATGTTCCATTAATTCCGTAAAGACCAATTGTGGGAGCGTTTTTCATTATCTCACTTTAATTATTTTTAATATTAAGTGCAATTTAGATTTGATTTTATTAAGTCTTTCTAGTTTTAAAATTTCAGATTTCATATCTTCTATTTCAACCCAAAAGTGTTCAGTTGATTGATCATTACGATGTTTTGGCCACAATTCTTTGCTTTTTTTTTGTACTCTAAACGTGAGATCAATATGTTTTTTGTTGGACATATAGATATCTTTATCCGGAATTATCCTTTTTTTCGGGGGATTTTCCCCCATTTTTTTAGCTTTAAATAGGTTCCCTGCAATTAATTCACGTTTTTTGGTTATTGGTGACATTTGACTTTGAATAACATTATTTTTGTTGATTTTTTTTAGTTTACACTTGTTTCCCATATGTTTTAATATAATATTTTTTATTAACTCTGTTCTAACTATTACTAAAGAAGTCCCCCTATAATCTTTTACATATTTAGGAAGCCAGGCATCCATAAAAGTTACATCTGCAAGTTCGCCAAAGATATCATCACAATAGTTACAAGCGTTTTGTTTAAAAAAGTGGTAATACCATAAAAAAAAAGGTAATTCGTTATATGGTTGAGGTACCCCTTCATTCCCTTTTTTATCAATTGCAACTTGTGAAAAGTTGGAAGCTAAGTTGTCTTTTGATTTTCTGCGGAAATCCATTTTTGAAAGTTCATCAACTTTTATCCCAGATTCTAGAGCTAACAACTCTGTACAAAAACGGTTTTGTAATTGTCCACATGTTAAAGATGCAATTATTTTAATTTTCCGTTTAAGTTTTGGGACTTTTTTAATAGCAAGTCGTAGAGCATATACAAAACAGGGTAATGCAATAATAGCGTAAGTCAAATCTTCTTTTTCACGCAGAATTTTTTTCAGAACACTCGAAATTTCAACAGGGTAATATGCAGATCCTGAGCAAGAATATAATTCCTCAGAATTTCTTAAAATTTCAAAATCGAACAGTTTTCCTTTATTCCCAAAATTTCCCACCCCAATTACTTTATCTACAATATTTTCTTCTAATAATGTAGATAAAAATAAATTAGCTAATCCTCCTGATGCAGAATTTAGCCTTATACTTTCATCTTTGTGAAAACCAACATAACAATCTAAATAGTAACCGATATATTTGTCATAATTTATTTGGGGGACTTTCCCATACAATGAGTTAGCAACATCGTCTTGATTAATACTATGATTATTAAAAGGACAAATATCAAGGCATATTGAGCATTTATCTTTACATGAATTTTTTGATTTCGGAATTAGTTCTCCTTTATCTGACCAGTCCATATATAAATTATTTGATGAACATACACCCGCACATACTCCGCAACCAATACAGTAATCATTTTTTACTATCAAATCAATAACATTCATTTTAAACACTTTCAACATCATTTTTGTTTTTATTAAGCCTTAAAATTCTATTAAATGCAATTATTAAAATTCCAATAGATAGGATCATACTTAAAAGTCTTATCCATAGATTAATATTCCCCAGAGACATGATTGTTAATATTGTTAAAATAGACCATATAATTACGACTTCCTTCGAAATTAACAGACCAGCGGGTACTACTTTCCTTGAAATATAGAATGGTACAAAAATTACTGTATTAATACTGTAAGAGATGATATAAGATAGTGATAAACCCAATGCTCCAAAATTTTGAAGTAATGATATTGAAGCTAATAGTAAGATCCCCCAGACTAAATTGCTTAAAAAACCCCACCACATTAGGTTTTTTGCAACTAGTTTACGAGCAATACCTTCTTTATATGCCAATATACAACTAACTAACATCATTGCTGAAATGGACTGTAAGAATACTGGTGAAGAGTATCCTTGACCATAAAAAATTGCAATAATTTCTGGAAAAGTAATAAGAGGTAATGCTATGCCAATTACTATAACCCAACTTGCCAGAATATTAACTAATTCTAAATTTTTATTTTCATTATTTGTGTTGCTAGAAACTAATGGTAATAATACTCCCCCTATAACTGTGGGTAAAAATGCTAGCATTATCTTCCATTGATTTGCTGCATTAAATATTCCTAGTTGGCTAAAACCATCTGGATTATTAATTATTATAATATTAGCAATCCACATGATTGGTCCAACCATTACACTTGATAGCATAGATGGGAATGATAACTTCCAAAGTATGTCCTTTTCGTTCCAAGATTTCCAGTAATCAATTTTGACCATGAACCTTTTAACTAAATTATTAATGCTTAACTTGTACAGAATCGAATTTATAATACTGTTTATTACCATTGCAACTACGGCTCCAGTTAAGCCAAAGAAATAGACTCCTATTATTGTTAAAGATGCGGATATTATTCCTTGAAATATTGTTATTTTAGCTAGATCTTTGAAAGCTCCAAAACCTGCAATTGATCCAGATTGGATCCCCACAATTGTGTTAAAAATCAGAAGTATGGAAGCTATACGCAAAACTAGAGTTAAATCAGGTGAAGCTAACATATCTGTAGCTATCCATGGAGCTATTATAAAGAGTATAATACACATTAATAATCCTGAAACTGCACCAAGAATGTTTGTGAGCCCCATTATACGTCCGGTGCGTTCTGGATCACTTAAATGATATTGGGCGATATATTTGGTTGATGTGACTCCTAAACCTAACCCTGCAAAAGTTGAAAATAGAACTACGGTGCTACTGATCATTGTTAATTGACCATAACCACCTGTTCCTAAAAGACGTGCAGATATTATTGCCGCAATAAGGGGAAATCCCTGCGAAGACAATGCACTAATGAAATTCCAGAAAATACCATAGATTAATTTCTTTTTTAAACTTGAGTCATCATTATCAGTTAGATTACTAATTATTTTTAGCATTTGCATTTTTAGATTTGTCGTAAATTTCATCAGAAATCAATATATCTTAATCCATTTATATTAATTCATTGTAAATCTTCTATTAGCATCAGACTTTAATAAATCTAAAAAAATAAGAACTAAATTCTTTATATCTACTTATCAATATCTTTATATAATTATTCACATTTAAAGGTGTTAAATTGTTTCAAAATTTACTGCTAAAGATTAAAAACAGGGAATCAACCGTTTGTGTAGTTGGACTGGGTTATGTGGGCCTTCCAACAGCTATATTCTTTGCTGAAAATGGATTTAATGTGATTGGGGTGGATGTTGAGGAAAAGAAACTTACCCTGATAAACCAGGGGATTTCACCCCTGGGAGAGCTCGGTCTGGATGAACGGCTTCAGAAAGTGGTTGAGGATGGAAGATTGGTGGCCAAATCAGACCTTCCCGGTGCTACTTCTGATTCTGATGTTATTCTACTCATCGTACCTACACCGGTAACCCCCTCCAAGGATCCTGATCTCTCCTACATTATCCGCGCTGGTGAAGATGTGGCTAAAGGATTGGGAAAAGGTAAACTGGTGGTACTGGAGTCCACAGTCTATCCTGGAGTGACTGAAGAAACCCTCCAGCCCATCCTGGAATCGTCGGGACTCAAAGCCGGTGTTGATTTTGGACTGGCCTACTGTCCAGAGCGATACAATCCTGGAGATGATGCCCATTCCCTGGAGAAAGTAGCCCGTGTGGTGGGGGGTATAACACCGGAATGGGCAGAGATTACCCGGGAACTTTACCAGTTCATCATAAAAAAGGATATCCGGGTTCTCAGGAATATAAAAACTGCCGAGGCCG
>NPIE01000677.1_pt1 | contig 31483 bp, 26 predicted proteins | sample 8637661 | NCBI WGS metagenome assembly NPIE01 (sample SAMN07420842, study PRJNA396082) | bioreactor metagenome | isolation source: sample BA12 brine-fed electro-methanogenic bioreactor BA | place: Japan: Kochi | collected 2016-12-09 | reverse complement strand
TCCGGGCAGCCCAATCCCGTCTGGCAACTGCGCGGCCCGCTCTGAGGCATCCCGCCTCCGACACATCCAGGACCCTTCCGGTAAGTAACCGGCGTGGCGAGAGCATCAGGCGCTCTCGCATAACCGCCGAAAACCGGAGAGACCATGGGCCGCGCAAGCATCGGATACATCAACAAGGATTACGAATCGATCCGCCAGGAGCTGCTGGCGAAGATCCCGCAGCTCACCGACCGCTGGACCGATTTCAACCACTCCGATCTCGGCGTCGTCCTGCTCGATCTGTTCTGCGGCGTGGGCGACATGCTGGCCTACTACCTGGACGCCCAGGCGGCGGAGGCCTTTCTGCCCACGGCCCGCCAGCGCCAGAACGTCATCAACCTCTGCAAACTCATCGGCTACCGGCTGGATTCGCCGGTGGCCTCCACCACCACGCTGCGTTTCCGGCTCTCCGCCCCGCTCGGCAAGGATCTGACCATTCCGGCGGGGACGGCCTGCCGCGCCTTGCTGAGTGACGGCGAAGCGGATTTCGAGACGGTCGAGGACGGCCTGCTCCCGCGAGGCGTGCTCTCGGTGGATATTCCGGGTCGGCAAGGCGTGCGCCGCACCGAGACCTTCACGTCGACGGGACTGCCATTCCAGCGCATCCGCCTGACCGGCGACGTCATCGCCCAGGGCACCATCACCGTTAAGGTGGGAGACGACGCCTGGAGCGAGGTCGATCACTTCCAGGACAGCCTGGCCGACAGCCGCCATTTCATGGCCGACCTGGACGCCCTCGACATCTCCACCCTGATTTTCGGCGACGGACAAAGCGGCGCTGTACCCGCTCAGGGAAGCGCCATCGCCGTCAGCTATCTGCAGACCATCGGGGACCAGGGCAATCTCGGTCCGAACCGGATCACCCAACTGCTGAGCCCGGTCTACCTGAACGGCGGCCAGGTCTCCCTGACCGCCACCAACCCGGTACCCGCCACCGGCGGCGCTTCGCGGGAAGCCCTCGAACACGCCCGCCGACAGGCACCGGCGGAGCTGCGCAGTCTCTGGAAAGCCGTCACCCTGGAGGATTACCAGGCGCTCGCCGAAGGTTACCCAGGCGTCGCCAAGGCCAAGGTGCTCGACACCAATGCCTGTCAGAACATCCGCTATTACAACGTTCAACTGGCCATCGCCCCCAACGGCGGCGGAATGCCCTCGGCGCTGCTCAAGCGGGACCTCGCCGAGTTTCTCGAACGCCGCAAGGTCATCACGGTCGAGATCAACCTGTTCGACCCGATCTATCGGCCCGTTTCCATCGACGCCGAGGTCTACATCTGGCCCGGTGAACCGCTGGAAAACGTGCGCAGCCGCATCGAAACCGCGCTCACCGATTTCTTTTCCTTTGACCTAGTCTCCTTCGGTCAGACCATTCACTTCTCCGACCTGGTGGCGCTGATCGATGGCGTGCGTGGCGTCAGCCACATGCATCTCTACGCGCCCCAGCAGGACATCGAGCTGCGCCACGGCGAAATCCCGGTTCTCGGCAGTGTCAACCTCGATCTGCGGAGGGCCGGTTGATGTCGGATTGGTTCAAGGACAATCTGCTCGGCCTGCTGCCGCCGCTTTACGAGCACAACGACGAGGCCGGTGACCTGCGCACCTTTCTGAGCCTTCCCGCCGGAACGCTCGACGAGCTCAAGCAGGCCATCGACGACTTCCCGACCATCTTCGATGTGGATCATTGCGACGAACGCTTCCTGCCGCTGCTGGCGAGACTCGTGGGCCTCGAGGTGGACGGCACCTGTTCGCCGGACTGCCAGCGCCGACGCGTGCGGGAGGCGGTCGAGATCTATCGCCGTAAGGGCACCATTCCGGCCATCGAACGCGACTTCGACGCGCTCGGTTGGCAGGGGGAACTCCAGGAAACCTTCCGCTCGGCGCTGCGTCTCAATGCCCGCTCCCGACTCAGCAACGCCAAGCTACCCGGGCTGGTGTTCAGCCTCGGCGTGTTTCGCGTGCTGTGTCTCAACCAGACCGAGGGGCTGCGCGACGCCCTGGTGTTTCACCACCCGGCGGGTACCCGCTGTTTCTGGCTCCAGTTCCTGCTCGAATGGATCGAAGGCGGCGCAATGCTCGACTTCGGGCATGCGAACGCCGTGCGCCGGATCGTGCTGGCGTTTCTCGACGAGACCTTCGTCCTTGGCCGCTCCTCGCTCGGTTCCTGCCGTCATCTGACCAACAAGCAGAGGGCCTGGGAGCTGCTGCAGCTCACCAGCACCACGGAGATGATTCCGGAGATCGACCGGGCCGCCGTGAAGGTCTCCCGTTTTCACGGCCGCCAGAACCGGATGCGCCTGAACCACAAGGCCCTCAACGACTGGCGGCTGCCGTACACCCGTGTCGGCGAGGATCGGGTTTCCTTCTGCACGCCCATCTACACCGGCCGCGACTTCGAAGGGGATGTGCTGGAAAGCGGCTTCGGGCTGGGCGAGAGCCATCTCAACCGCAAGCCGCTGACCCATGGCGAGACCGCGCTGCGCTACTGCTTCCGGCAGAAGGATTTCTTTTTCGACACGCAGGCGGAACCGGTCGAGCGGGCGGAGGCCAAGTACGACCTGCGCCTGCCCTTGGAATCTCGACACCGTCTCTGCTTCCAGCTCGGCCGCGCCAGGCTCAACGCTGGTCTCGACCTCACCGCCAACCAGGGCGGCATCAGCAATCTGCTGCTCGCCTCCACCGCTGGCTGCGACGCGGACGTCACCCTGGCCGTCGACCGGATCGACCGATGGCGGCGGAGAGGGCCTGTGTTCCGGCTCAACGCGAACACCCTGAACACCCGGTATCTGAGCAATGCGAATCTGACCGGCGAACGGGCCTCGCTTGAAGTCTACGTGGACACGGGCTCTCTCCAGCGCCATCGGGTCGAGACCATGAAGCTGGGCGCGAGCCCGCTCAATACCACCGGCCTGCGCCTTTCCGTGGATCGGACCCGCCCCATGCGCGTCAGCCGCATGCGCCTCAACCAGGCCGGATTCCGCTGGTCGCGGCCTTCCTACCGCTGGCTGTTCCGTCAGCAGGATCTGCACGCGCCGACGCAGGCCGGGTTCGAGGCCGCCACCAACAACTATCGCGCCACCCAGTGGCCCACCTGAAGGAGAACCCATGGCGATACATCTCTATCTTGACGAAGCGCTGACCCAGCAGATTTCCGAGGGGGATTTCAGCCGTCCCGAGGCCGAGAGCTACAACGGCACCGACGGCGATATCAAGGACCGGCAACTTTACGTCGCCAACGAGCAGACGAACCTCGCCTCGGCCATCGACGCGGCGCAGACCGCCATCGCCCTGGCCGAACCGCGCTTTGCCGACGGCGAACTGATCATCATCGACGGCGAGCAGATGCTCATCGAAAGCGGCGGCGGCACCGTCAATCTCACCGTGCAGCGGGGCGTGGCCAACACCGCTCCGGCCGCACACGACGCGGGGACGACCGTCTATTCCGGCTACGACTACACCGGGCTGGTGCTCGATCCCATCGACGAAACCGGCACCGACGAATCGGTCTGGTACCGCCTGGCCCTGACCCAGGCCGAACTCGACACCGCCACCCAGGGCACACCGCTCAACCTCGGCGACAAGGCCTTCCAGCAGACGCTGTCTTTCTGGCGGCGCTGCACCGTGCTCCCGGGAACGCCGGTGCAAAACAAACTCGACATTAAGCTGCGCCTGACCGGCACGGAAAACCCGATTCTCTAAGGAGGCCGCCATGGCATACCACAGCATTCAAGGACTCGCCCACGGTCGGCTCGACCTGCTCAATCAACTGCGGACCTTTCTGGTGACCACCACCGGCTGGACCCTGCACGACGACCAGTCGGCCGACCCGCAGCCGTATTTCGTCTTCAAGTCCCACGGGGAATCCGGGGCCGAGGACGTCTATCTGCAGTTCCGTATCAGCACCACCTCCGGGCGGATTCACGTCGCGGCATTCCAGTATTGGATTGCTGCCACCCACACCGGCGTCAACGAGGCTTCGCACACCAGTTACACCTACCTGCGGGTGGAGGACAGCGCCGACTTCATCTTCTGGCTGTTCGCCGATCTGGACCACGTCTTCGTGGTCACCAAGCTCGTCTCCACCTATTACGGCCATTACAGCGGATTGCTGAAACGCTTCTGGTCCGGGGCCATCGCGCTCACGCAGGCGGCGGTCACCGCCGGAAGCGGCGTGGTGCTTCAGGTCAACGACGCCACCGTGGTCACGCCCGGACAGGACTATGTGATCAAGGACAACGCGGGCATCGAACGCGTGCGGGTGAGCGCCATCGACACCGCTGCCACGCCGAACACCATCACCGTCGAGACCCTCGTTCGGGATTACGCCTCGGAAGCCAAGATCGGCGAGGACCCGCAGCCGGTCGTCAACAGCTACTACAACGCACCGGGCACCTTTTACGCCGTGAACAAATTCGACGGCTGGACTTCCGCGTCCGGGCAGCAGGGCCGCTGCGGCGCGGCTCACGGCGGGCTCCAGGGCGAAACCGATCCGGAGATGCGCTACGGCACCACCATCCTCTTTCCCTGGCTCGCCTCGATGTCCGGTTCCGCCGCCTACCAGGAACTGCGCGGCGAACTCATCGAAATCTTCGCCGTGGGCGGCGGCAACGTCGCCTCGGAAGACACCATTCAAATCGGAGCTGACAGCTACCGCGTGTTCAACCTGACCACCGGCGGCTGGTGCGCGGTGAAGGAATAACGCCATGGCAATGCATAGCGGAAAGCTCAAACCCATCAGCACGATCACCGGCCAGCGACGCCCGGAAACGCTCCTGTCCATGAACCGTGGCCAGGCTCTCAAGCTCTGCGGGAGGATTCGCCGTGGCCGTGCATAAGGGACAACTGGCATCCATCACCACCCGCAGAGGCATCCGGCGGCCGGAACTGCTCGCCATCGGCGCGGCGCAACCCGGAGCGCTCTTCGAGCTGTTTTCCGGGGCACCGGCTAGGCGCACGGTGATGGTCCGGGCCGACAGCGCAGTACGGGTCGCCCATCGGCTCGAACGTCGGTCCGACCTCGCGCTTCGCGTGAACAACCACCTGAACCGGAACACCGACCTGTGGCTTGTCGTCCATGGCCGTCTGGGCGTCGATGCCGACACGGCGGTGCGGGTGACGCGCCCCTGGCTGCGGAGCATCGACACCAGCGTCCGTACATTCGGCGCACACATCAGCCTATCGGACACCGTTCAGCGCATCGCGATCCCGGCCGGGCTGCTGGCCGACACGCGCCAGATCCTGTTCGCGGTGCTCATCGATCAAGACCACGAAATTCAGACCTAAAGGAGAACAGCAATGGCACTGGGACTCATCGTCAAAACCGGCCGGATACTGACGGCCAAACTCCTCCTCGGCCAGGCCGTGGACGGCATCACCCACTGCGCCATCGGCGACGGGGATGCCAGCTTCACCGACCCGCAGAATCCGCCCGCGCCGGACATCGGCCAGACCGGACTCAGAAACGAACGCGCCCGCAAGCGCTACTACAAGCGGACCTTCCTCAAGGAGGACGCCGAAGGGGCGCTCCTGGTCAACGGCGTGCGCTACCTGGAAACCGGCGAGGAGACCAACACCATCGGCATCTTCTTTCGCTTCGACGAGGCCGAGGCCAACGGCATCACCATCCGCGAATACGGCTTCTTCGGCGGCGACGTGCAGTACGTGGAAAGCGTCACCGGGGATCTCGCCATGGGCGGCGTGTTCCATCAGGACACCAACCCGACCGGCGAGGTGCTGCACCCGGGCTACCTGTACGAGGTGAAGAACATTCCCGACTTCAACAAGATTTCCGACACCCGCGTGGAGCTGGTCGGGATCATCAAGATCTAACTGGAGGATTCAAACATGAGCATCTCACGCGAGACATTCGACCCGACCAAGAATTACAAGCGCATCCGTTACCATCAGGATCGCGACCTGCTGGATTCCGAACTCAACGAGCAGCAGGACATCATCAATCTGGAGCGGCGCAAGATCGCCGACATCCTGTTCAAGGAAGGCTCCATCATCATGGGCCTCGAGGTCAGCGCGGCCGCCAACGTCCTGACCCTGGCCCCGGGCGTGGTCTACATCGACGGCCATCTGGAACAGGTGAGCGGCGCGACCCTGACCTATGATCCGGCCACCACCAGCGGGGCCGATTACGTTTACGTGGAGCTGCTGAAGTACAACTACGGCTACACCCAGGACCCGGCCCTGATCAATCCGGCCACCGGCGAGCCCACCGCCGAACGGGAAAAATGGGTTCTCTCTCTCAAGGCGACGGATACCAGCGGCCAGACGCTGCCCAACAACGTGGCCGAGCGTCGGGTGATCCCGATCTACAAGTTCGACCGCGAGAGCGGCGACGTCACGCCCACGGTGCAGGAGAAGTCCAACCTCTACCTGCGGGATCTGCTGGGCACGCTGCCGGGCAGTCGGATCACCGTCTCCTCGATCACCGAGGATCAGCTCTCATTCGCCGCCGCCGAGGGGCTCAATTCCCTGATTCAGAATCTCGCCGAGCGCACCTTCGACCAGGCCGGAAGCTACCTGGTGCGGGGCTTCGACACCTTCATCGGCGGCGTCGACGACGACAGCGTGGAGGCGATCACCAACGCCGGACGCGCCTACATCCAGGGCTTCCGGCATCAGCGCGATCTGCCCACCTCGACCCTGGTGCCCAAATCCATCGCCACCAAGTCGGTGCGCGGCGAGCAGAAGACCTTCGATATCAACAAGCGCCGCTATCCGGTCAACTCCACGCCGCTCAAGGAGACGACCCAGGTGGAAGCCATCGTCGAGATTACCCGCAACGTCACTCGCGGCTCGGTGGGCGGCGGCGAAGACCTGCTCGACCCCAATCCGGTAGTGGACATCCTCGAGGTCAGCCAGGGAGCGACCATCTTCCAGGAGGGCGTGGACTGGCAGCAGTCGGGCAACCATGTCGACTGGCTCGGCTCCGGTAACGAACCGGCCATCGGCACCACCTACACGGTGCGCTGGACCTACACCAAGCAGATGGTCAAGGGCACCGACTACGTGGACAGCGGCTGGTTCGGACAGGTCAACCACCCGGCGGCCGGAAACTACTTCTATCTGGTGACCGCCTACAACGCCACCGGCGAGACGGCCTTCAACGCCGCTGCGGTCATTGCCCGGGCCACCACCGCCGGGGAGATGAACAAGCTCTCCTGGCTACCGGTCAGCGGCGCGACCGGCTATCGCGTCTACCGGGCCGCCACCAACGGCGCACGCACCGACTACAAGCGACTGATGGAACTGGGCAGCGAGGCGCTCTCCTACGTCGACGACGGTGTCGAGGAGATCGGCACCGCTTCGCCTCCGGCCACCAACACGGCCGGACTCACCATGTCGCCGGTGCAGCTCGAGCTGGGCAATCTCAATGTGATCAACTTCGGGCGCGGCAGCCTCGGCGACCAGCCGGTGAACGGTTCCAACTGCAGCCTAGACTACGACTATTACCTTGGCCGTCGCGACATCGTTTACGCCACCACCACCGAGATCAAGCGGCTGGAAGGGGCTCCGGCCGATTTCCCGAAGCTGCCCATCGTGCCGGAAAACGCCCTGGGGCTGGGCAGCATCGACTGCCCGCCCAACTCCACCGACATGGAGATCCGCAACTTCGGCCTGACCCGCATCACCATGGACCAGATTCACGACATCATCCAGGACGTCGAGGACCTGAAGTACAACGACGCTCAGTACCAGATGAACAACGAACTGCAGAACCGGGACGCCCAGACCAAGAAAGGCATCTACTCGGACGACTTTTCGAACACCGCCCAGTCGGACATCTACCACGCCGAATGGGACGCCCGGGTCAACGAGATCGCCCGTTTCGTCGCGCCGGACCGCATTCCGCACTCCACCGTGCTCTCGGTCGATCAGGCGGGCAGCAACGCCAGCTTCTTCGGCAGCCTGGCGCTGTTGCCGGGCAACGAGACCGTGCTGGTGGAACAGAACGACTGGTCCGAGGAGCGGAACATCAACCCCTACGCCGTGTTCGACAAGCCCCCGGCCATGCTGCAGATCACGCCCAACCTCGGGCGGCGCGGCCAGACCGGCATCGCCGTCACCGGCATCAACTTCACCCCGAGCAAATCCGGCATCGTACTGCGCTGCGACGGCCAGGTGATGGCCAGCAACCTGATCAGCGACGAGGCCGGTCGGGTCAGCGCCTCCTTCACCATTCCGACCAACGCCCGCAACGGCAACCGCATCGTGGAGATGGCCGACGGCGTCTACTCGGCCCGGGCCAGCCTGCAGATCAACGATCCGCTGGTCATCACCCGCATCGAGCGCATCATCGAGAACCGCATCATCCGCGTGCCCGTGGTGCAGGTGGTCTGGCGCACCCAGACCATCTTCGTGCCCCGCGATCCGCTGGCCCAGACTTTCAGCTTCACCCAAAACCAGGTGATTTCCAGCATCGGACTGCAGTTCACCGCCAGGGACCCGAGCATTCCGGTCACGGTGCAGATTCGCGGCGTCACCACCGGTCTGCCCAACGGCGTGGTGTTCGCCGAGAAAGTGCTGGCCCCGAACGAGATCAGCCTGAGCGGCGAGACCCGCATTCGCTTCGACGACCCGTTCTACGCCGAGGCCAACACCAGCTATTCCGTGGTGCTGCTGACCAACAGCACCAATTACAAGGTGCGCACCGCCACCCTGGGCAAGATGGGCCGCTGGGGCATCATCACCCGGCAGACCTATATGGAAGGCGTGCTGCTGGAGAGCTCCAACGCCGAGACCTGGACGCCGCTCAACGGCTCCGACCTGGCGATGAAGATCTACGGCTACAACTTCCAGTCCGAGGGGATGATTCGCTTTCAGCCGATCACCGGCGTGCAGTTCTCCGACATCAACCTCGACGAATACTCGGCCATCCCCCAGGGCACCGGCCTCGACTGGGAATACTCCACCGACGGCGGCGTGACCTGGGACGCCATGGTTCCCGCCGAGGAGGAACGGCTGCCCAACCTCGCCACCCGGGTCCAGATCCGCGTGCGCCTGAGCAGCTCGCTTTCCAACGACACTCCGGCCATCAACTTTCGCGACGTCAACCTGGTGGGCTACCTCAACAAGACCACCGGGGCCTACCTGACCCGCGAGAACGAGCTGACCCAGGGTGTGGAATCGACCAAAGCCTATGTGCAGATGCAGATCCCCAGTGGCACCACCCTGCAATGGTTCGCCAGCAACGACGGCGGCCTGACCTGGGAGGCGATGACCATCCAGGACACCCGGCCCATCGACGAGAACTGGACCGAGTACACCCTGGTGCGCACCTTCACCGACAACACCGGCAACAAGGTGCGCTACAAAGCCGAGATGACCGGCACGCCGCTGATCTACCCGCGCATCCATTCGCTGGGCGCGACCCTGAGCTAAGGAGGCACGGCCATGATCGTTCGACGCAAAGGCGGCCTGACCGAGTTCATTCCCTCGCCGCAGGAGAAGCGCGACGGGCTGATCCGCGACCATGCCCTGGGCCTGCTCGAAAACCTGCACCAGCGCCTGGCGCGGCTGGAACGGGCATCAAAGCTCCCGGCCGACGAAGCGGAGGCCTTCACGGCGCTGCTGGCGCGGATGCGGGCCGACGAGTCGCGCAACCTCGAGCTGCACGCCAGCCTGATCACCGCTGATACCGCCTCCGGCTGACCGGCTCACTGCCACCGCCAACCCAGAAACCCCGGATACGGCCAGCCCGTTCCGGGGTTTCTGCCGCCTGTGCGCCGCCCAATCCGGCCTAGTTCGCAAGTCATTGAAAATAAACGTGTTAAATGTCGGCTTCGGCTGTTCTTCTACTTGATTTGTGTCCGGAAAGAAGCATTCATGGTGTAAGCGGAGGCTAAAAAGCCTTGCCTGACAACGACTTAGAAGCGCCACGAACGACGGAGGCACGCATGAACCTGAAAGAGATCCACTACGGGATCGAGATCGAGACCGTAAAACGCACCCGGGAACAGATCGCCTGGGCCATCCACTCGGTGGTGGGCGGCACGGTCCGCCATGTCGGCATCCCCAGCAGCTATGACCCCTGGGAGGTCGAGGACCTGCGCGGCCGCGTCTGGAAGGTGGTGGGGGACGCCTCCCTGACCAGCGTCCCGGCCCATCTGCGGGCCGAGGTGGTCAGCCCGGTGCTCGGCTACGACGACATCCCGCAACTGCAGGAGGCGGTCCGGGCCATCCGCCGCGCCGGAGGCAAGATCAACAGCCAGTGCGGTATCCACATCCATATTGACGCCGCGCCCTTCGACGGCAGACACCTGGGTAACCTGGCCAAGATCATCTACAAGCAGGAGCCGCTGATCCTCCACGCCCTCGGCATCAGCCGCGACCGGCTCAATCGCTACACCCGGCCGGTCAGCGACGAGCTGATCCAGCGCATCGAACAGCATCGCCCCCGCACCAAGGACCAGCTCAACCGCATCTGGTACGGCTACCACAACCGCCAGCCCCAGCACTACGACAACAGCCGCTACCACGGGGTCAACCTGCACAACGTCTGGTACCGGGGCACGGTGGAGTTCCGCTGGTTCGAGGCGACCCTCCACGCGGGGCGGATCAAAGCCTACCTGCAATTCTGCCTCGCGGTGGCCGCCAAGGCGCTCAACGGCCGGGCCGCTTCCAGCCGCAAGCGGGACTTCGATCCCCAGAGCGCCAAGTACGACTTCCGGGTCTTCCTGCTCCACCTCGGCCTGATCGGCGACGAGTTCAAGACCGCCCGCAAGCATCTGATGGCCAACATGCCCGGCGACGCAGCCTTCAAGAACGGACGGCCCAAACCGGAGGACGTCCTTCCGGACGAAACAACCACCACTCTCACCAACGAGGCCGGGCAAGTTCCCGGCCTCACTGTTTAAGGAGGTGCCCCATGAAGATTCTGATCCGCTCCACCACGCTGGACGGCGAACCGATCCCCGGCAGCGGGGAAACCCTGCAGGCCGCCGACTGCCTCGAAGTTGCCGAGCTGATGCGCGGCCAGACACCGTTTACCGCCAGCCGAGCGCCCCGGGACTACATGACCGAGGTGCTCTCAGGCATCGAAGGTGGACCGACCCAGCCGTTGCCGGAGGACGCCGCCGCTGCAGCCGCCGAGTTTCTCACTCGTCTGGCGCGGCACAGCCTGATCGAGTTTCTGCCCGACGACAAGGCCAGCGATCCCTGGCCGGAACGATTCCTTGAAGCCTTGGAGACGGTGCGGCTCTCCGGGCGCACCAACATGCTCGACCACCCCGAGGTGACCCGGCTGACCGCCGAGATGGGCTACCCGGAGGTGGCCGAGTGGCTGGCGGACCACCGGCGCGAATACGCGGCCTTCGTCCTTGAGGGGAAGAGACCGCTCGGCAAGAACTTCGGCGGCAAGGAGGACCCGGCTCCATGTGCGGACAAGTAGGCATCATCTTCGGCCGCAAGCGCAGACGGCCCGACGAGCGGGATTACCTGCGCGAGCTCTTCATCCGCATGCTGCTGCACAGCGAGGAGCGCGGCCCGCACGCCTCCGGTCTGGCCTGGCTCAAGACTGACGGCAGCCACCGGATCTTCAAACGGCCGATGCGGGCGCACGAGCTGGTCTACGAGAAGCCGTTCCAGGAGCTGCTCGGGCAGGTCGACAACGAGACCACCATCCTCATGGGCCACACCCGCTGGCGCACCCGGGGCAACGAGTTCAACAACCGCAACAACCATCCCATTCGGGCCGGGATCGTCATCGGCACCCACAACGGCACCATCTATAACGCCGATTATCTGTTCCGCCGTCTCGGGCTGCCGCGCTACGCCGAGGTGGATAGCGAGCTGATCTTCCGCCTAGCCGACCGCGTCGCGCCAGAAGGCCCCATCGACCAGGAGGGGCTGAAGAAGGCGCTTGCCCTCTGTCGCGGCCAGATGAGCGCCGTGCTGGCCTCACGCCTCGACCCCGGCACCATCACCGTGCTCAAGGGCAACAAGCCACTCTACCTGCGCATCCACCGCCAGCATCGGGTGGTGCTCTACGCCTCGGAAGACGCCTTTATTGACTTTGCCGTGGACAACGAGAAGGGCTGGCGCGAGCTGGAGGTGCCGCCCATGACCATGCTCACCATCCGCCACGAGGATGTGCGGGCCGTCGAAAACAGCGAATTCCGCTTCATACCCCAGGAGCGCAAAGGGACATTGCCCGAAGGAGTGAATGCATGAACATTGGAGACACCGCGAAGCTGAACACAAACCCGGAAGACAGTCCGGAGACCACCCTCCGGCTCTTCGTCTACGGCACCTTGAAACGGGGCTACTGGAACCATCAACGCTTCTGCGCCCAAGCCCGCAGCGTCGAACCGGCCGTGATCTGGGGCAGGCTCTACCATCTCCACGCCGGGTTCCCGGCGCTCGAAGTGCCGGAGGGTCTGATCCTGGCCCGGGGCACCGACGATCCGCTGGCCGACGCCAGCATACAGCAGAAGATCGACACGCCACGCTTCGGCCGCCCGACCGGCGACTGGGATCTGATCCATGGTGAATTGGTGACCTTCACCGACCCGCAACGCGACCTGCCGCCCATCGACCGGCTGGAAGGCTTCCGGCCCGGTGGGCACAGCATGTACCAGCGGGTGATGGTGGCGGTGCTGTGCGGGCGCAATTCGATTCCAGCCTGGACCTATTGGATGCCATGCCCGCCTTACGCGGAGAGAGTCGCCAGTGGCCAGTGGTTACGCCCTTGAGCCGATCTTTGCGGCCTTATCCGGACGAAAGCGTTTGACAATCGCTCCCTGCCTAAATATATTAGAAGCTATTTTAAGTTGGGGAAGCTGCGCCCAGCATCCCCTTTACCGCCTCTGGCGTGGCAAGAAAACCAATTGCCCATGAGGACATAGAGAAATGGCCGAGATGGAAGACCGCTGGTTATCAGTAGACGAGATAGGCAAGTACCTCGGTGTCAGCAGTGACACCGTTTACCGCTGGATCGACAAGCATGCGATGCCCGCCCATCGCATGGGCCGTCTTTGGAAGTTCAAGAAAGACGAAGTCGACGAGTGGGTGAAGGCTGGCGGCGCGGCGGACAAGAGCAGACAGGATCAGGCAGAATGAACAACTACAAGGAAACCGAACGCGCGGATCTCCACAAAACCATCTGGCGCATCGCCAACGATCTGCGCGGCAGCGTGGATGGCTGGGATTTCAAGACCTATGTGCTCGGCATGCTGTTCTACCGCTTCATCTCCGAAAATCTGACCAGCTACCTCAATTTGCAGGAGCGCAAGGCAGGCAATCCGGACTTCGATTACGCCACACTGAGTGATGAAGATGCCGAATTCGGCCGCGCCGAGACAGTCAAGGAAAAGGGTTTCTACATCCTGCCCTCCGAACTTTTTGTCAATGTACAGGCGCGGGCGCGACATGATGCCAACCTCAACGAGACCCTGAGCCGCGTCTTTGCCGATATCGAAGGTTCCGCCATCGGCGCGGAGAGTGAGGACGACTTCAAGGGACTGTTCGACGACCTCGACGTCAATTCAAGCAAGCTCGGTCCCACAGTGGCCAAACGCAACGAAAAGCTGGTGAAGCTGCTCGATGCCATCGGGGACCTGCCCTTGAGCAATGGTGGTGGATTTTCGCACAACACCATCGACCTGTTTGGCGACGCCTATGAATACCTGATGCAGATGTATGCCTCCACCGCTGGAAAATCCGGCGGCGAGTTCTACACCCCGCAGGAGGTCTCCGAGCTGCTCGCCCGCATCACCGTGGTCGGCAAGAGTGAGGTCAACAAGGTGTACGACCCGGCCTGCGGCTCCGGTTCACTGCTGCTCAAGTTCGCCAAGGTGTTGGGCCACGATAAGGTGCGTCAAGGTTTCTTCGGCCAAGAAATCAATCTGACCACCTTCAACCTGTGCCGGATCAACATGTTCCTGCACGACGTAAATTACGAGAAGTTCGACATCGCCCACGGCGATACGCTGACCGACCCCGCCCACTGGGACGACGAACCCTTCGAGGCTATCGTCTCCAATCCGCCGTATTCAATCAAATGGGATGGCGACGCCAACCCCTTGCTGATCAATGACCCGCGCTACGCCCCTGCGGGCGTGCTCGCCCCCAAGAGCAAGGCCGACCTCGCCTTCACCATGCACATTCTGAGCTGGCTGGCGGTGAACGGCACTGCGGCCATCGTCGAGTATCCCGGCGTGCTCTATCGCGGTGGGGCCGAGAAAAAAATCCGCCAGTACCTGATCGACAACAACTACATCGATGCGGTTATCCAGCTGCCGCCGGATCTCTTCTTCGGCACCACCATTGCCACCTGCATTATCGTGCTAAAAAAATCCAAACACGACAACGCCACCCTGTTCATCGACGCATCCAGCGAGTTCATGCGCAACGGCAACAAAAATAAGCTAACCAAAGACCACCAAAAGAAAATTCTGGATGCCTATATCGGGCGCAAGAGCATCGACCACTTCGCGCGGCTGGTGGACAACGTCGAGATTGCCGAGAACGAATTCAACATTGCTGTCTCCTCTTATGTTGCGCAAAAAGACGAGCGCGAAGTAATCGATATCAAACGGCTTAACGCCGATATCGCCCGTATTGTGGCGCGGCAGATGGAATTGCGGATGCAGATCGACGCCATCGTGGCCGATCTTGAAGGAGAACAAGCATGAGTAGTATTGACGACCTCATCACTCATTTGTGTCCGAATGGTGTGGAATACAAAGCCATTGGCGACTTTGGTGAATTAGTACGTGGCAACGGGATGCCGAAATCCGATTTCGTAGAGTCTGGGGTCGGCTGCATCCATTACGGGCAGATTTACACCTACTACGGCATTTGGACGACCGAAACGATTTCGTTCGTTTCGACAGAGAAGGCAAAAAGGCTTGCCAAGGTTGACCCCGGCGATCTGGTCATCACAAACACCAGCGAAAATATCGACGATGTATGCAAGGCGGTGGCATGGATCGGAGATGCCCAGATTGTTACGGGCGGTCACGCTACTGTGCTCAAGCACAACCAAGACCCGAAGTACCTCTCTTACTACCTACAAACACCGCACTTCTTCTCTGAGAAGAAGAAGCACGCGACGGGCACGAAGGTCATCGATGTCTCTGCAAAGAACCTCGCGAAGATCAGAATTCCCGTCCCGCCCATCGAAGTGCAGCGCGAAATTGTAAAAGTGCTGGACACGTTCACTAAGCTGGAAGCGGAGCTGGAAGCGGAGCTGGAAGCGCGTCGGCGGCAGTACCAGTACTACCGCGACGCGCTGCTCAGCTTCGATGAGCAACGCGTCGCGGTAGCAAGCAAGCAAGCAAGCAAGCAAGCAAGCAAGCAAGCAAGCATAAGGTGGGCGACCTTGAGTGAGATAGGAAAATTTACGCGCGGACGTCGATTCACTAAGGGCGACTATGCACCTGATGGAATCGGATGTATTCACTATGGCGATATCTACACACACTACGGAACGTCCGCGAAGGATGTAATTTCGTACGTACGTGCTGACTTGGCCTCCACCCTACGTTTCGCTAAACCAGGTGATCTCGTCATCGCTGCTGTCGGCGAGACGGTCGAGGATGTGGGTAAGGCGGTCGCATGGCTCGGTGATGGAGAGGTAGCTATTCACGATGACTGTTTCGCATTCCGTCATTCGCTGAATCCGAAGTTCGTTTCATATTACTTCCAAACTGCGGCCTTTCATGCAGAAAAAAACAAATTCGTGGCCCGGGCCAAGGTCAAACGGTTGTCCGGGGAGAATCTTGGCAAACTCACAATCCCAGTCCCATCGACTGAAGAACAAGAACGCATCGTCGCTATTCTCGATAAATTCGATGCCCTGGTGAACGACCTCGGGAGCGGTCTGCCCGCCGAGATTAAAGCCCGCCGTCAGCAGTACGAGCACTACCGCGACCGTTTGCTCGATTTCCGGGAGGCTGCATGAGCGAAGACCTCACCCAGTACCGAATCGAACCGATTGCGCTCTCAAACGAAAGCACGGTCGTCGCCGAATTCCTGCCCGATAGGGTCCGGGAGACGGCCTATCAGTCTGAGGCAGAGCTGGAAAAAGCCTTCATCAAGCAATTGCAGTTGCAGGCCTATGATTACCTGCCGCTCACCTCTGAGGCCGATTTGGTCTCCAATCTGCGCCTCCGACTGGAAGCCCTCAACAAGATCGCTTTTTCCGATGCCGAGTGGGAGCGCTTTTTCGGTACCTGTATTGCCAGTGCCAATGATGGCATCGTCGAAAAGACTGCACGCATCCAGGAAGACCATATCCAGGTGCTCAAGCGCGACGATGGCACGGTCAAGAATATTTACCTGATCGACAAGCTGCATATCCACAACAACAGCTTGCAGGTCATCAACCAATATGAGGTGGAGGGTAACCGGGCCAATCGCTACGATGTGACGGTGTTGGTCAACGGTCTGCCAATGGTGCATGTGGAGTTAAAGCGCCGGGGCGTGGACATCCGCGAGGCCTTCAACCAGATCAACCGCTACCAGCGTGACAGTTTCTGGGCGGGCTCCGGCCTCTTTGAGTATGTACAGCTATTCGTCATCAGCAACGGCACGCTGACCAAGTACTACAGCAACACGGTGCGTGACGGACATCTGGCTGAACAACGAAGCAAACGCTCGCGACAGAAAACCTCCAACAGCTTTTCGTTCTCCAGCTGGTGGGCCGACGCGAAGAACCATCCCATCACCGAGCTGACAGGCTTCACCAAGACCTTCTTTGCTAAACACACGCTGTTGAACATTCTGACCCGGTATTGCGTGTTCGACGTAGACCGCAAGCTACTGGTGATGCGGCCCTATCAGATCGTGGCGGCTGAACAGATTCTGCAACGCATCGCGACCAGCACCAACCACCGGCAGCTGGGCAAAGCAAGCGCAGGCGGTTACATCTGGCACACCACCGGCAGCGGCAAGACGTTGACCAGTTTCAAGGCGGCGCAACTGGCGCGGGGCCTGCCGGAGATCGACAAGGTGCTGTTTGTGGTGGACCGCAAGGATCTGGATTACCAGACCATGCGCGAATACGAGCGGTTTGAAAAAGGTGCGGCCAACTCCAACACTTCGACGGCGGTGTTGCAGCGGCAGCTGGAGAACCCACACGCTCGTATCATCATCACCACCATCCAGAAGCTAAGCCGCTTCGTGACAAAGAATAAAAAACACCCGGTCTTTGATGCACATGTGGTGGTGATTTTTGACGAATGCCATCGCAGTCAGTTCGGCGACATGCATGCCGAAATAACCCGGGTCTTCAAGCGCTACCACTTGTTCGGCTTCACCGGCACACCGATCTTCGCCGACAACGCCGGGAGCCACGGCAACCCGCTCAGACGCACCACCGAGCAGGCCTTTGGCGACAAGCTGCACACCTATACGATTGTCGATGCCATCAATGACAAGAATGTGCTGCCCTTCCGCATAGATTACATCAACACGATCAAGTCACGCCCAAGTATCAAGGACAAAAAGGTGTCGGCCATCGACACGGAGCGGGCGCTGCTGGCCTCGGAACGCATCACGCAGGTCGTGAGCTATATCCGAGAGCACTTCGACCAGAAAACCAAGCGCAGCGCCAGCTACCGCCATGATGGCAAGCGGCTGGTCGGATTCAACTCTCTGTTCGCTACCGCCTCCATCGACGCGGCCAAACGCTACTACACCGAATTTGCCGAGCAAGAAAAAGAGCTGCCGCCCGCACGGCGGCTCAAAGTGGGCCTGATCTATAGCTTTGCTGCCAACGAAGAAGAAGTCGATGGACTTCTGAGCGAGGAGGAATTCGAAACCGAAGGGCTTGATCAAAGCTCGCGCGATTTTCTGGATGCCGCGATCAAAGACTACAACGCCCTGTTCGGCACCAGCTTCGACACCTCGGCCGACAAGTTTCAGAACTACTACAAAGACTTGTCGCAGCGTCTGAAAAAACGCGAGCTGGATATGGTGATCGTGGTCAATATGTTCCTGACCGGCTTCGACGCCACCACGCTCAATACCCTGTGGGTGGATAAGAACCTGCGTGCCCACGGGTTGGTCCAGGCATACTCACGCACCAACCGCATCCTCAATTCGGTCAAGACCTACGGCAACATCGTCTCCTTCCGCGATCTCGAACAGGAAACCAACGATGCCCTGGCCCTGTTCGGCAACAAGGACGCCAAGGGCATCGTGCTACTGAAACCTTACGCCGAGTACTACAAGGAGTACCAGAAGCGGATCGAGGAGTTGGTCGAGAAGTTTCCGCTCGGTAAAGCCATCGTCGGCGAAGCGGCTCAGAAGGCGTTTATCAAGCTCTTTGGCTCGATCTTGCGGCTGAAAAATATTCTCACGGCGTTCGACGATTTCGCAGGCAACGAAATCCTGAGCCAACGCGACTTCCAGGATTACCAGAGCCTGTATCTCAACCTGTACGCCGAGTTCCGCGGCACATCGGAAGCGGAAAAGGAGTCGATCAACGACGATGTGGTGTTCGAGATCGAGCTGATCAAACAGGTCGAGATCAACGTTGATTACATCCTGATGCTGGTCGAAAGGTACCTCAAGAAGAAAGGCTCGGGCGAAGACAAAGAGATCCGGGCGACTATCGAACGTGCGATCAATGCCAGTCCCAGCTTGCGCAACAAGAAAGATCTCATCGAACAGTTTGTGGATTCCGTCTCCACGAAAGCCAAGGTCGACGCGGAATGGGTCGCCTTCATTACGACCAAAAAGGCGGAGGAACTTGACCGGATCATCGCGGATGAAGGTCTCAACGTAGACGAGACGAAGGCGTTTGTTGACAACGCGTTCCGGGACGGCGCGATCCCTGCCACCGGCACCGCCATCACGAAGATTCTGCCGCCGGTTTCAAGGTTCAACAAAAACAACGGCCATGCGGTGAAGAAGCAAACGGTGTTGGACAAGCTGGGTGCGTTCTTCGAGCGTTTCTTCGGCCTGATCTGAGGACATGACGATGACGGCGAGACTGGCAGAAGCAGAGGGGGGACACCATGGACGTTAAAACGGCCGCCATTCAGGTTTTGCATCAGGCTGGTACGGCGCTGCACGCCAAGGACATCGCCGAGCAGATCATGGCTGCCGGTCTTTGGCAATCCGAAGGCAAGACCCCAGATGCCACCGTCAGCGCCCGGCTCTACTCCGACATCAAGAACAACGGAGACAAGTCACCCTTTGTAAAGGTCGGCCCTCAGACCTTCGCACTTCGAGATTCCACTGAAATATCGAGCGGCGCTGCGCCGGTTCCTGTGTCCGTCGAAGAGGCCCCAAAACACCATCCGAACGCGGGTTTCTCCTTTACCGATTGCGCTCAGAAGGTGCTCGAGGAGTTCGGCGGCAAGAAGCCGATGCACTACAAGGAGATCACCGAGAAGGCCCTGCAAAAAGGTTGGCTGGTGACAGGCGGCAAAACGCCCGAAGCCACCATGTACGCCCAGGTGATCACCGAGATCAAACGCCAGCAGAAACGCGGTGAGCGGCCCCGCTTCGTCCAGCACGGCCGTGGCTATGTGGGCCTGAGCCAATGGATGGGGCGTGGACTCGCATTCCAAATCGAGCAGCACAACCACCAGGTCCGCAAGGTCCTGCGCGAGCGCTTGCTGGCCATGAAGCCCGGTGAGTTCGAGGAGCTCATCTCTCAATTACTGGCGGAGATGGGTTTCGAGATGGTCGAGGTAACTAAACTCAGCGGCGACGGCGGCATCGATGTCAGGGGCACCCTGGTGGTTGGTGACGTTGTCCGCATCAAGATGGCCGTCCAGGTCAAGAAGTGGAAGCTCAAGAACAACATCCTGGCCCCGGTGGTTCAGCAGGTGCGCGGCAGCCTCGGAGCGCACGAGCAAGGGCTGATTATAACCACCAGCGACTTCAGTGCCGGAGCCATCAAGGAAGCAGCTCAGCCCGACAAGACTCCCATCGCCCTGATGAACGGGGAACAGCTTGTAATGCTGCTGATGGAACACGGCATCGGCGTCCATCGCTCGACGCCTGATCTGTTTGAAATTGATGAAGAATTCGGACCGGTGATGAAATGACGGCGCGGATAGTTCGATTCTCCAAGACCGCAGAATACTTGGGGGCCATGGACGTTAAAACGGCCGAGATTCGACCGGGCATCACGCCAAGATAGCGACCATCGGAAAAGGTTCGAAAAAGCCCTTGACATTGAAACGAGTGTTCATATATTTTAGGCATTATGACATTTGAAGGAACAGTGATGATGACCTCGGACTCGGCAAAAATGGCGGATAATCTGGCGCAGTTGTTTTCTATCCTTGGGGATGGGACTCGAATGCGCATCTTGTTTCTTCTCAAAGATGCCGAAGTCACGGTTCAGTCGTTGGCGGATGAACTCGAAATGACCCACTCCGCCGTTTCCCACCATCTACGGCTGTTTCGGCCTTATCAGTTGGTCAAGAGTCGTAAGGAGGGAAGGAACGTATTTTATTCGTTATATGATGACTGCGTGTGGAACCTGCTGGAGGCAGGCGTGTCCCATTTGCAGCATGAGAATTGTGAATTCACGGTGAAACAGTGACCTTTTTGCGAAAATCAACTCAAGCAGTCTCCGTGCTGCTCGTGCTCCTGATGAGTACGATGCTGGTTCTCCCGCCGGGAATGGACCTGGAGCTTTGTTTTGGCAAGGACGGTCATGTTGATTTCTCGCTGAACGGTTGTCGGGAAGGTGTTTCGTCTGTTCCCGCCGGGGAACGGTCGTCTGTCTACGATACGGCCCACCATGGCGAGTGTTTTGATGTCGCCGTGGCCTGCAGTACGGCGAAGGAAGTTATCCGCACCGCTGGCAAGACGGATTCCGATAAGTTCAAGCTAAAGATAGACCCTTCCAAAACACCTCTTCTTTTCCCGAAATCACTTGCCGATTCCACAGGCGGCTATTTCAATTCTAACGACTATTCCATCCCCTTTGATGATTTTCCTTCTCCTCACCTTGTTTCTCTCCGTACCGTTGTTCTCCTGATTTGATACCCCTCCGGCAGTAAAAACACTCGTTTGCTTTGGAATCAGAGACCTTTTGGGTGATTCCTTAGTCGATGTGGATCATCTGCGCCCGAAATCCATGTCGCTGAAATTTGCGGGCCATTTAACTTATACCGGAGAAATTTATGAAATTGAACCTGTTCTGGGTTCCCGTCACCGTGACTTTGCTCACGGCGGGATGCGCCACCCAGCATGTAGCAACGGCGCGAAATATTGCGGAGAATGAGCCGCCGCAGCATGTTCTTGAGCTCAAAGCGGGGAGCAGGCTTGGAGAGACTGCCTCTCCCGCCACTGCTGGGTCTGTAGAGACCGTTCCCGCCCAACTCACCATGGCTTCTGCTATGGCGTTGGCGCTGAAAAAGAACCCTTCACTGGCGGGTTATTCCGCCGAAATCCGCGCCAGAGACGCCGCCGCGCTCCAGGCCGGACTCTTTCCAAATCCCGAACTAGGGGTGGAGATGGAGAACTTTGGCGGCAAAGACGACCTTGAAGGGGTTGACGGCGCCGAGACCACCATTGCTTTTTCCCAATTGGTGGAGTTGGGCGGCAAGCGGGGAAACCGGAGTATGGTTGCCACTCTTGATAAGACCCTGGCTGAGTGGGATTACCAGCGTAAAAAGCTCGACGTTCTCGCAGCAACGGCTAAGGCCTTTGTGGAAGTCCTGGTTGCGCAGGAGCAAGTTGCCTTGAACGGTGACCTGCTCAAGCTCGCTGAGCAGACCACCACGGCGGTCAGTGAAAAAGTCGACGCCGGAAAGGTCTCTCCGGTCGAGAAATCACGAGCCCAAATTGAACTGGCCGCAGCGCGGACGGAAGCCAACAAAGCGGTTCGCGAGTTGGAGGCTGCCCGACGACGTCTGGCAGGATTCTGGGGGGGCGAACGCGCTGATTTTAGCCGGGCGGTGGGTCAATTAGACGATATTTCGGCCTTGCCGGATGAAGAATCGCTCAAGGCGTTTCTGAGCAACAACCCGGATCTGGCGCGTTGGGCGGCTGAACTTGAGCGAAGCGAGGCGGCTCTTCGCCTGGCCCGCTCCGAAGCCGTTCCCGATCTGACCTTGAGTGCTGGGGTAAGAAATTTCCAGGAAACCGACGACAACGCATTCGTGGTCGGCGTTTCCATTCCTATTCCATTCTTTAACCGTAATCAGGGCGGTGTGTCCGAGGCCAGGGCGCGTGTCGACAAGGCGCAATCGGAGCAGAGGGCGGCAAAAGTCGGGCTGGTGACAGGTCTTTCGGATACGTGGCAGAGCCTTTCCGCCGCCTATACGGAGGCAGTTGGCCTTCGTGATGAAATCCTCCCCAGTGCGCAATCGACATATGCAGCCACGGAACTCGGGTATCGCGAAGGGAAACTGGACTTTTTACAAATGCTGGATGCACAGCGAACGCTCTTCACCGTTAAACGCCAGTATCTGTTGACTCTTGGATCTTACCACTTGGCAAGCACCGACATGGAGCGTCTGGTCGGAGTGCCTCTCAGCGACATCAAAAAAAACAACAAGGATAACGCCAAGTGAAGGAGCTTATAAGAATGAAAACTAAATACATCATTATTTCCGTTGTCGTTGTCGCCGCATTGAGTCTGGGAGCTTTCTTCTGGCAAAACGCCGACAGCGAGGAAAATCACGTTCAAGTGGAACGGACAACCCATGCGGATGGGGAAGAAAAAGAGCACGATACCCACGATCACGAACAACACGGCAAAAACAAGTCGGCTAAACCGGATGAGCATGCCGAGCATGATGAACATGCCGAAGAAGAGGGCGAAGAAGGTCATGGTGAAGAGATAGTCCGGCTCTCCGATGCTGAGTTGCTGGAGTTTGGCGTTACTTTGGCAACGGCTCAAGCGGGTACCCTCAATCAATACGTAGAGCTTCCCGGGGAGATTGTTCTCAACGCCGACCGGATTGCCCATGTTGTGCCCCGGGTTGCCGGTATCGTGAAGGAAGTGCGGGCGACCGTGGGCGACCAGGTGAAGAAAGGGCAGCTTCTGGCTGTTCTGGAGAGCCGGGAACTGGCCGATGCCAAGGCCTCGTACCTCGCGGCGGTCGAAAGGGAAACCCTAGCTCAGGCGAACTTCAAGCGTGAAGAGCGGCTCTGGGAAAAAAAGGTGACCAGCGAACAGGAGTACCTGGATGCCCGCCAAGCCCTCGCCGAGGCTCGAATCGCAAAGAATTCGACGGAACAACAGTTACATGCACTTGGTTTCACCGATGATGTGCTCAAGGAGCTTCCGGAGCATCCGGACGCCACCTATACCCGTTTTGAAATCCGAGCTCCATTGGGTGGGACCATCATCGAGAAACATATGACGCTTGGTGAAAACGTCGGCGCGGAAGCGGATGTTTTCACCATTGCCGATCTGTCCACGGTTTGGGTGAATCTGAACATTTACCAAAAAGATCTGGTCAGCATCCGCAAGGGGCAGACTGTGGGAATCGAAATTGGTCACGGTATCCCTTCGGCGGATGGAAAGATTGCCTGGGTCGGACCGCAGGTGGATGAAGGGACCCGAACGGCAAAGGCCAGGATTGAGCTGTCCAACCCGGATGGCAGCCTTCGACCAGGACTTTTTGTGACCGCCAAGGTTGCGGTCGGCGGTTCCCCTGCCGGGCTTGTGGTGCCCAAGAGCGCGCTACAGACGTTTGAAGGCAAGACCGTGGTGTTTGTGCGAACCGACGAAGGCTTCGAGCCCAAGCCGGTTGAGCTCGGTCGACAGAATGGAACCACGGTGGAGATTCTTTCGGGCCTTGCGGCTGGGCAGACCTATGCGGCTGAGGGTTCTTTCACCCTGAAGGCGCAATTGTCCAAGGGCGCGTTCGGCGACGGACATAACCATTAAGGAGGGAGCGCAACATGGAAAATCTAATCCGCTTTGTATTGCGCAGCCGTCTCTTGATGGGTGTGCTAGGAATTCTTGTACTGGCCGCCGGATGGTTTAGCTACAAGCAATTGCCTGTCGATGCTTTCCCGGATGTCACCCCGGCGCTGGTGCAGGTGTTTACGGAAACCGAAGGTCTTGCACCCGAGGAGGTGGAAAAGTTTGTCACCTATCCCGTTGAAACGGCGATGAACGGCCTGCCGAATCTCAAGGAGATCCGCTCCATTTCCAACTTCGGGCTCTCGGTAATCAACATCTACTTTGAGGACGGCACGGATATCTACTTCGCCCGGCAACTTGTCGGCGAACGGTTGCAAATGGCCCGGGAAGAAATCCCCGAAGGATTTGGCGACCCGGAAATGGGGCCGATAGCCACCGGTCTCGGACAGATCCTGTTTTTCGTGGTCGAGGACGAAAAGCAAAACCGCACGGCGGAAGAAATGCGGGAAATCCAAGATTGGCTTATTAAGTTCAACCTGCAGACCGTGCCCGGCGTGACCGAGGTTCTTTCCCTCGGGGGAGAGGTGAAGCAGTTTCAGGTGCAGGTACGCCCCGCCGATCTGCTCCGCTACGACTTGACCATTAATGAGATCAAGGAAAAGGTTGAAGCCAATAACGGCAATGCGGGCGCACAATTCCTGGTTAAAAATGCCGAGGAATACATTATTCGCTCAGTCGGTCTTGCCGAGAAAATCAGTGATCTGGAACGGGTTGTTCTCAAGGTTCAGGATGGAACGCCGGTCTATCTGAACCAGGTAGCCGAGGTTGTTATTGGCGGAGAGATCCGCCGGGGGTTGGCGACCATGAACGGCAAGGGCGAAGTGGTGGTCGGCATGGTCCTTAAGCTGATCGGCACCAACACCTCGACGGTTATTGCCGAGGTCAAAACCAAGCTCGAAGAGATCAACCGCGTTCTTCCCGAAGGGGTGAATGTGGTGCCCTATTACGATCAGGCCACGCTGGTTTCCAAATGTGTCAAGACGGTCACCGACGCCTTGATCTTCGGCGTGCTCCTGGTGGCCGGAGTGCTCCTGGTCTTTATGGGAGGATTACGCGCCAGTCTCGTGGTGGCTCTTTCCATTCCGTTCTCCATCTTCTTCGCCTTTATCCTGATGAAGATTTTCGGCATCAGCGCCAATCTGATGTCATTGGGTGGATTGGCCATTGCCATCGGCATGATGGTGGATGCGGCCATCGTCATGGTGGAAAACGTTGATCGCATGCTACGGGAAGCCGAACCCGACGAATCCCGCCTCGCCATCGTTGCCAGGGCCTGCAGCGAAGTTGGTAGACCGATCATTTTCGCCATCGCCATCATCGTCATTGTCTTCCTGCCGCTGTTCACGCTGCAGGGTGTTGAGGGAAAAACCTTCAAACCGCTGGCGCAAACGGTGGCCTTGGGAATGTTCGGTTCGTTGCTCTATGCCCTGCTGCTCGCGCCGGTGATGTCCGATCTTCTGATGCGACGTCCCCGCTCGGTTGCTTCCGGGGAGGGTCCAAAGGAGGCCTGGATAATCCGGTGGCTGATGCGTCCCTATCTGCCCGCCGTGGGTCTGTTCGTCCGGAAGCGCTGGTTGGCGGTGGGCCTGGCCGGGCTGATGCTGCTTGTAGGTGTTTTGGTTCTGCCCCGGCTGGGGTCCGAATTTGTGCCGCGCCTCGATGAAGGCGACCTATTGATCCGCGCCACCATGGCTCCGTCGATTTCTCTTGAGGAATCACGCGAAACCATGACTCGCTTTGAAAAACGGTTGATGGATAAATTCCCTGAAGTGACTCGGGTCGTCACCCGCGTCGGTCGAGGAGAAGTCGGAGCGCATGCCGACCCGGTGAACAGCGCCGAAGCCTTCGTTGCACTCAAACCACAGGATCAATGGGCCAGCGCCAAGACCCCGGATGAGCTTTACGCGAAAATCAGTGAAACTTTCGAATCTTTTCCGGGGGCGCAGTTCAACGTCACGCAACCCATCGCGGCGGCAGTGGATGAACTCCTGACCGGAACGAAAGCGGAGCTGGCCATCAAGATATTCGGCGCTGACATGGACATTCTCAAAGAGAAAGCGGCCGAAATCGAGGCGGTGATCCGGGATGTTCCGGGCGCGGCGGATGTCCAGAAAGACCAGGTGACCGGAACACCACAACTGCTGATCCGCATCGACCGGCAGGCCATTGCCCGCTATGGCGTCAATGTTGAGGATGTTCAGAGTGTCATCCGGACTGCGGTCGGCGGGGAGTCCGCCGGACAGATCTTCGAGGGTATCCGACGCTTTGATATCACCGTAAGGTTCACGGCAAACGCCCGCAGTGATGCGGAGGCGATCCGCCATATTCTGATTGCTGCGCCGGGGGGGGCGAAGGTTCCTCTTGATCAGCTCGCCACCATCGACGAGATCATCGGACCGCGTCAAATTACCCGGGAAAACAATCAGAGGTTTATCACCGTGCAATGCAATGTGCGCGGTCGAGATATCGGCAGCTTCGTCGCCGAAGGGCAGCAGGCTATCGCCGAAAAGGTCGAGATGCCGCCTGGGTATCTGGTCAGTTGGGGCGGTCAATTCGAGCTTCAGCAGCAAGCCAACAAGCGACTGGCTCTGGTTGTTCCGGTGACGCTGCTGATCATCCTGTTGCTGCTTTATATGAACTTCAACTCGCTGAAGAACACCTTCTTGATCTTCCTCAATATTCCGCTGGCTCTGGTGGGCGGTGTGGTCGCGCTCTGGTTGACCGGTCAGAATCTGTCGGTGCCGTCATCGGTCGGGTTTATCGCGCTGTTCGGCATTTCCTTGGGGAATGGCATGGTGCTGGTCACCTATCTCAATCAACTGGTTCGCGACGGGGTACCTGTTGACGAAGCTTCCGTTCAAGGGGCATCCCTGCGGCTACGCCCGGTTCTCATGACCGCCATTACCACGGCGCTGGGGCTGATCCCGCTTTTGGTGAGTTCCGGCACGGGAAGCGAGGTGCAGCGTCCATTGGCTACCGTGGTGATTGGTGGGTTATTTACCTCCACCGTCTTGACCCTGCTGGTCATCCCGGCCTTGTACAAATGGTTCTCAATCCAAGTGAAAAAGGAGATTTGATATGAAAGAAGTCAAGGCATATATCGCCAAACATAAACTGGGATCGGTCACGAGGGCTCTGCACAAAGTGGAAGGGCTGACCGGAGTCAGTGTCATCGAGTGTGGCGGCTACGGACGCGGCCTGGTCACCACGGCCGAGCCGGAGCTTGGTTTTCATCCGGGGGTCAAGCTGGAGGTGATCTGCAGGGATGATTTGGTGGATGCCGTCGTCAACGCCATTGAAAAAGCCGCTCATACCGGCCTGAAAAGTGACGGCAAAATCTATGTCGCTTCCATCGAGCAAGCGGTGCGAATCAGCACCGGTGAACGTGGAACGGGCGCTGTTTGAGCGATATTCATCGCTCAAAGCAAAAATGAAACCGCCGGGCTCTGGCCAAGGGTCCGGCGGTAAAAAAAAGCATAATTATGAGGTGATTTATGAAACAATGGCGGATCATGCTAATCGCATCGGTTCTTGGAGCCCTAATGGCTCTTTCCGGTTGCGCGACGACCCAAAATATGATTGGAAAAGAACTCACGAAGGAGACCGTCCCTAATTCGAAAACATATTTCAGCCAGGTCTGGGCGGTTGCTGACGACGATGAATTCAGGGTTTCCGGAAAACTCCGACTGAAGGGCAGCCTTGGATATAATGTTCCTGATTTTGTGGAAGTCGCTTTGGTTGACGATGAAGGCAAGATTATCGAGAAGCAAAAAGTTGCCTATTACCCAAGAACCCTAACCGGCAGGAGGAAACATCGCGAGGCGCGTTTTACCGCCCGGTTCAGTCAGGCACCTCCACCCGGGAGCATCATTCGTCTTAGCAATCTCAACTGATGTGCAGAATAGGATAGCGTCCCGGTCGTCCAGACGATGTATTTTACCGTTGTCTGGACGAGATGGGGCTCTGGCTTGAAAAGCGGGTTTTTTATGCATAAACATCACCGCCATCACGGTAGCGACGAAAGCGCCGGTCGCCTTGGATTGGCGCTTTTTCTAAATGTCGGCTTTACCATCATCGAGTTCATCGGTGGCTGGTTGACCAATAGCACGGCCATCATGGCCGACGCGGTACATGATCTTGGTGACAGTCTCTCAATCGCCAGTGCTTGGTTGTTGAACCGGCTGGGACGAAAATCCGCCGACGGCGAATTCACCTATGGCTATCGGCGGTTGTCCCTGTTCGGTGCCCTGATCAATGGCCTCGTGTTGATTTCCGGGTCGCTGTGGGTATTGAGCGAGACTATTCCGCGACTAACCAATCCGGTGATGCCAGTTACCGAAGGCATGCTCGCGCTGGCCATCTTGGGAGTTACAGTTAATGGTGTCGCGGCTTATCGTCTCAGCAAGGGAAACACCTTGAACGAGAAGGTCCTGAACTGGCACCTGTTGGAAGACGTTCTTGGATGGCTGGCGGTGCTCATCGTCTCAATTGTTTTGCAGTTCGCGGACTGGCCAATTCTCGACCCGCTATTGTCGGTGGGGTTTACCCTGTTCATTCTGTTTAACGTTGTGCGTAATCTATGGATTGCCGGGAAGCTGTTTTTCCAGGCGGTGCCCGACAAAGCGCTGCACGAGGAGATTCGACGGTCATTGCTTGGTGTTGATGGCATTAGCGAGATTCATCACCAGCATCTCTGGTCTCTGGATGGTGAACATCATGTTCTGACGGCTCATATTGTGGTTGACGACGGTTTTGGTCTTGATGATTACTGCACCATCAAGCAGACCGTCGCCGGGGTGCTCAAGCAATACCGATTAGCCCATACCACCATTGAAATTGAATTGAAACAAGAACGCTGTCGTGACCTGGCCGGACATCATGAAAGCACACCATCCAGTTGTCATCAGAGCTAAAAGGAAAGGCCATGTCAGCTATTACTACCATGGGCTTGTTCATTATCACCGCCATCGCTGAAATCGTTGGCTGTTATCTGCCGTACTTGTGGCTGAAAAAATCGGCCTCGCCGTGGATCTTGTTACCAGCCGCAGCAAGCCTCGCGCTGTTCGCTTGGTTGCTCTCCCTCCACCCGACGGCAGCGGGGCGGGTCTATGTGGCTTACGGGGGCGTGTACGTCTCTGTCGCTCTGGTATGGCTGTGGCTGGTGGACGGGATCGTCCACACGTCTGGGATTTTGTCGGTGTGGCCGTGACGCTGCTCGGCATGAGCATCATCATGTTCGCGCCCCGGGGTGGATGATCGATTCCGAATTGCCCAATTCGATTCCCGTTTTGGGAACCGAACCGGTGTCCGAAAACCGGATTCGAAGTTGTTGCGGTTCGACGCCAGGTATCCGGTTTTGCTGCAAACCCGTCACCCTCGTCCGGTGCCGGGAAATCAGGGGAGAAAATCGTTTCTCTGGTCGGGTTGTCGGGAAGTGGTTGTGTGAGATGACTTCTGCGTTTATTATCAAGGAGTTACGAGGTGTGCGGGCTTTGAGACTGATTTGCGGTAGGTCGTCGTTCCCTCCACCATTTAGAAAAGACAAACCCGTCTCTCTGGGGTCATTCTCCGGGGTGACGGGTTTTCTTTTTCCCCTTATTTCTAAAGGGTTTGCGCCCGTCTCACATCTTTCCAAATCCCCCTCCGCACCATCGATTCTCCCCATCTTCCAGCCTTTCTTTCTCTGTTTGGCCCCTGATTCTCTGTTTTCTCCGGACGAAGTCCGAAGCGCGTCCGGAAAGCTACATCCTTGATTGATATGGGTTTGCGGTTGGTTGCCGTTTTTGGCGGTTGTCTTTGGTCATCGTTCGATGCCGCAACCGGACGTTTTTTTCGAAATCACCCGCTTCGGCCATAAAAAGAAGCGTGGTCAACTCCGGTTTCCTACCACCCAAAATAGAAAAGCCGACGCTGATGGTCGGCTCTCTGGGGCGGTCTCCGGTCCGGTCGTCAGTCGGTGACGAAGCCGAACTGGCGGCGCTGCTCGATCCAGTCCTCGGGAAAGGTCTGGGTCAGTTTGGCCAGCGAGAGCCCATTGGGTTCCTCACCGTTGATCAGAGCTTCGACGATGTCGGGGGCCAGGGTCGTCAGCTTGAGAATGCGGGCCACATACGAGCCATCGACGTCGAGGGTACGGGCAAGCTCGCTGATGGACTTGATCTGGCCGGATTCGAGGATGTCGGCCCAGGAAAAGGCCCTTCCCAGCGCCTGGAGGATGGCGGACTGCACCGGTTCCTGCGCTCCGGTGATTTCTCCATCCAGGGCCTGGGGAGCGATGACCGTCTTGCGGCCACGCATGCGCCGGATCAGCATCGGGATGTGAATCTGCAGGTTGCCGTTGTCGGCTACGGTAATAGTCGGCTTCATTTTCATCGGCTTGCCCTCCGTTCAGTGACTTCGCATGCCAGACCGGCAAGCTCGGCGATGAGCGTTGTCAGCCCGTTGGTGCGCAGCTCCATGTCGATTCCGGTCTCGCGGATCTCGACCTTATCCACCAGGAGGCGGATGAGCCGGTTTCGTTCCACCGGGAAAAGGTCCTCCCAGAAGCCCTCGACATTCTGGAAGGCCTCCGAAACGTCCTGTTCCGTGATGCTGTTCCCCTGGTAGGCTTTGCAGCGCTCGCTCACATGGGTCAGTTGTTTCGAGAGCTCGACCGCCTGGCGATTGACCGTCGTCAGCATCTCGGTCTTGCCCGGCTGATCGTTGCCGGGTTTCATCAATTCGAGTGCCTGCTCCCGCGCCTGCGACAGTTCCATCTCGAGTTGGGCTTTCTGCTTGAACAACCGCTCCCGCTCTGCCTGCTCGATGTCCCGGGCCGCGAAGTAGGTCTTGGCCACCAGCGTCGGTGTGCGGAACACGGCGCTCAACTGTTCGATTACCGCCTGCTCGATGTCCCCGGCGGGAATCCGTTTGAGCGGGCACCGGCTCACGGTCCGCTTGCTGTCCTTCTGACAGATGTAATAGGTGTAATGGCGGCCGTTTTTGCGGGCGTAGGTCGGCCCCATCGAGCAGCCGCAGTGGCCGCAGCGGATGACGCCTTTCAGCGGGGCGACCATTTTGGTTCTGGCCATGGAAACCTTGACCGGTTTGTTGTCCTCCAGAATGGCCTGCACCTTGTCCCAAGTCGCCCGGTCGATGATCCCTTCGTGCTCGCCGGGGTAACTGCGATCCTTGTGGGCGATCTCGCCGATATAGATCCGGTTGTTGAGCAGCCGGTAGATGTGGGCGGTGTTCCATTCGGAGCCCTCGCGCACCTTTCCTTTCTTGGTGGTCCAGGCCTTGGTACGGTATCCCTGTTCGTTCAATTCCTGGCCCAGCTTCTTGGCCGAGCCGATCTGGATGAACCGGCGGAAGATGTATTGCACCGTCCTGGCTTCATCTGGGTTGACCAGCAGCTTCTTGTTGTCCCTGTCGACGTCGTATCCGAGGATGGGTACGCCGCCGCAGTATTTCCCCCGGCGCTTGGCAGCCGCCACCTTGTCCCGGATACGTTCGGCGATGACCTCCCGCTCGTACTGGGCGAAGGTGATCAGGATGCCGAGAAACATCCGGCCGGTGGGATCGGTGGTGCTGAAGTGCTGGGTG
>NPIE01002826.1_pt1 | contig 31496 bp, 30 predicted proteins | sample 8637661 | NCBI WGS metagenome assembly NPIE01 (sample SAMN07420842, study PRJNA396082) | bioreactor metagenome | isolation source: sample BA12 brine-fed electro-methanogenic bioreactor BA | place: Japan: Kochi | collected 2016-12-09 | reverse complement strand
CGACCAGATGAAGGCGATGGTGGAGGAGGCGCTGCGCGCCACCTTCAGGCCCGAGTTTCTCAATCGAGTGGACGACGTGGTGGTGTTCCACGCGCTCACGATGGAGGAGCTTGGCGAGATCGTCGAGCTCCAGCTTGCCGAGGTACGCGACCGGCTTGCCGACCGGCGCCTCAAGCTCGAGATCACCCCGGCGGCGCGCGAGCGTATCGCGCTGGAAGGGTTCGACCCGGTCTTCGGGGCGCGGCCGCTGAAGCGCGTGCTGCAGCGTGAGGTCATCGATCGCGTGGCGCGCGAGATCATCGAAGGACGCCTGGCCGAGGGAGACACCGTGACGGTCGATGTCGTCGACGACGAGATCGTCCTGCGGATGGGATAGGACGGTCGACCAGGGCCGCTCTGCGGCCCCGTGGAAGAAGGTTTGGTGCGGTCCGGCGGTGACGCCATGCAGCCGGGCCGCGGACGGGTATGGAGGTGAGAGCACATGGCGATCGTACGATGGGATCCGTTCGGCGAAGTGCTGCGCATGCAGCGAGACATGGACCGGATCTTCTCCCGGCTCGGCGGGGCGGGGCGCGAGGACGCCGATGTGGCGTGGATGCCCAAGATCGATGTCAAGCGTTCGGGCGACGACATCTTGGTTCGTGCCGAGCTGCCCGGTATCGACCCGGATGACGTGGACATCGAAGTGACTGACAACGTCCTGACGATCCGTGGCGAGCGGAGGATCGAGGAGAACAAGGAAGGCGAGGACTGGCTGGTCTGCGAGAGCTGCTACGGCTCGTTCGAGCGTTCCCTCACGATACCCGACGGAGTGGAAGCCGATTCCATTACGGCCACGTACGCGGACGGGATCCTGGAGGTCCATGTCCCGAAGGCGCTGGAGTCGCTCAAGCCCAAGGTGACTAAGGTCGCGATCGGAGCGAAGAAGAAGAAGTAGCGGTTGAACCCTCGGCAGATACTGCGACTTCAGCTACGACAGGGCTCACATCCGGGCGGCGGTCTGCCGCGGCGCTAGCGGCCGCCCGGCCCCGGCCCCGGCCCCGGCTGCGGCGCGTCTTCACCTGCGGGTCCGGGCGCGCCGCTTCCTGCGTCCCCTGTGCCCGGGCCTTCCGTATGGGCCGGCGCGCCCCGGCGGACCTGGGTCTGCACCTGGTTGGTGCCGGGCTCATAGCGGTAGTCGACGACTTGCGTCGAGCCATCCTCCTGCTGCAGTTCGACCGTCACGACGACGTTGGTGCCGCCCGGCGCGTCCCGGAGCGCCGCGCTCATGATCGCCTCGGCCTCGCGCTCATCGATGGAGGCCACGCTCAGCTCAAGGAGCGTCTGCCGCGCCATCACGCCTTCGCCGGTGTGGATGTAGGTCACCGCCTGCTCGAGGTCGGCGCCGAAGGCGTGGCGCGCGGCGAGGATGGCCGGGTCGCCGGGCCCGCCAAGCAGCAGTACAGCGAAGACGGCGAACAGCGCCAGGACGCGCATCGGTCTGATGTTGACGGCGGTCATCGACGCTCCCGGTCAGGACAGTCCTTCTCGGAGTACTTCGGCACGATGCTGTCACGGCCTATGGGTCGTGCGCGGACTATCCGACGGACGGTTGTGGCGACGTGCCGGTCGGTGCCGTTCCTGTCGCTGCCTTAGCGTAGGGCGGAGGGCGCCACCGTAATGCGGCGGGTACGTACCGTGTGGTGACGCCATGCGAGTGATCCCCACAGAGGGCGTGCCCATCAAGATCTGGGGCGGCCCGCACGACGACGCGACGCTCGAGCAGGCGCGACATCTCGCGTCCCTGCCGTTCGCGTTCCGGCACGTCGCGCTCATGGCGGATGCGCACGTCGGCTACGGTATGCCCATCGGCGGCGTGCTCGCGACGCGCGGCGCGGTGATCCCCCACGCGGTCGGCCTCGATATCGGCTGCGGCGTGCGCGCCTGGCGGATCGGCGTCGACCTCGAGCGGCTGCTGGCCGAGCGAGACGCGATCCTCCACGAGGTGCAGCGGGCGGTGCCGACCGGCTTCCACTGGCACGATGAGCCGCAGGTCGCGCGCACGCGGCTGTTCGAGCGTCTGCCCGCGCTCGAAGTGCTCGAGCGGGAGGCCGAGAAGGCCACCCGGCAGCTCGGCACGCTCGGGGGCGGGAACCACTTCATCGAGCTGCAGGTCGACGAAGACGATGCCGTCTGGGCGATGGTGCACTCGGGGAGCCGGAACCTCGGCAAGCAGGTGGCTGAGCACTACGACACGATCGCACGCAGTCGTTGTGAGCGCGAGGGATGCCCCGTGCCTGCCGCGTGGCAGCTCGCCCACCTCCCGATCGGGTCGGCTCAGGGCGCGGAGTATCTTGAGGCGATGCGCTTCTGCCTCGCGTTCGCGCGCGACAGCCGGAGGCTCATGGCCGAGCGCGTGCAGGACGCCGTCTGCGGCGTTGTACCTCACGCCGTCGCCGGTGAGGCCATCGACGTGCACCACAACTACGCTGCGCTCGAGACGCACTTCGGCGAGGAGGTCGTCGTGCACCGCAAGGGTGCGGTGCGTGCCGAAGGGACCGTCCCCATCCCCGGATCCATGGGCACGCACTCCTACCTAGGGCGCGGGCTCGCCTCGGCGGAGTCGTTCGTCTCGTGCTCGCACGGCGCCGGTCGGGCGATGGGGCGCAAGCAGGCGCTCCGGAGCATTCCCGCGCACCGCGTGCTGGCCGAGATGGCCGAGCGCGATATCCGCCTCTTCAAGTCGAAGAAGGGCGACGTGGCCGAGGAGGCCGCTGAGGCGTACAAGGACATCGACGACGTCATGGCAGCGCAAGCTGACCTCGTCGAACCGCTCGCGAGACTGCGGCCGCTCGGGGTCGTTAAGGCATGAGAGACGACATCCGCGTCAGGTGGGCGCCCCGAGGCGCGCGGCGTCGTTCCGGGCGCGCGCGAGCCGAGAGATATCGTGCCCCAGGCGTATGAGCTCGGTCTGAGCCGCGCGCAGGTCGGTGAGGTCGGCGAGCAGCACAAGGCAGCCGAGAGGCGTCTCGTTCGCGACGAGGGGGATGGCCCGGCCCCACAGGACGGTGCCGTCGAACAGCGTCTCGAACGTCGTCTCCGGAGAATCAGAGCCGAGGCAGCGCTCCCTGTGCGTCGTGCGCACCGTGTCCCCTGAGGCGCCTGGAGCGCCGGATCTCGGGCACAGCGAGACAGACGCTGAGCGTGATGACGCCAGCGGCGAACGCTACGAGTGTCGTGGTGCTGGTCACGGCGGTGGACTCCCCCCAGAGCCGACACCCGATGAATAGCACATCGATCGGCGCACGGCCACCCGCCATGCGGCCTATCGCAGCAGCTTCACCGGGATGCGCACCACGTTGATGGCTGACCCGTCGCGAGCCGATTCCTCATAGATGACGAGCGTTCCGATCCCTGTCTCAGCGGCGGTGTAGGGCACGCTCACGTCGAAGGGTCGCCATTCGCCCATCGCGCCGGCGGTGACGACCCGTCGCGCGATGCGGCCGCCCGACGGGTCGAGCACCTCGACGATGAAGGTCGCCTCGAACGTATTGTTGAGCCCGCAGACGCGGATCGGGCTCGGGACCGACTCGCCCGGTGTGGGATGCTCGACCAGGATGGCGGGGAGCACGTCAGCGAAGTCTGCCCTGCCGAGCGGTTCGTCGAGCGCGGTCGTGCCGAGCGCCCGCAGCGGCGCGCCGTCGACCTCGATGCGTACGGCATCGACCGAGCGGAACTGCGTGAGCGTGAACACGAGCTGTGCGAGCCGGAGCCGCAGCGCGTCCTCGGCAGCCGGCTCCGTGAACTCCGACGACAGGTCGACGGTGGCGACGCTCTCGGCGATGCTCACCCCGTTGAGCGTCACGCCGACGGGGATCTCGGTCGAGAGCCCGTAGCCGAGCTCCGATCCTGTGACGCCGATCAAGAGCTGCCGTGTCGCCGCCGCGGCGACCGCCTTGGTGGCCGGCACCTCACGCGCGCTCACTCCCAGCGTGCCGTCGCGTACGAGGTACACGAGGAGCGGCTGCCGTATATCCGGGGTCGACGTGGGCTCGACGCTCGGCCCGGGCTCGTCCAGAGCGTCTGTGGGTTGCTCGGATGGCGGCGTCACCGTTCCTTCACCGCTCGGCTTCTCGCTCGCGGGCGGTTCGTCGCGCAGAAGCACCGTTGCCGCCACCGCCGCGCCGACGACGACGACGCCGATGAGCGCTGCCGCTATGACGCGCCGTTGAGGACCCATGTCCGCTCCCCTCGTCGCTGCGATCACTAGAGTACATCCCCGTACCCCCGTCCGGGCGGGAACCGTTCATCAGGGTGAGGGATGCGGGGTCTTCAGGCTCAGCGGGCGTGCGCCGATACACCGAGTATCGAGTATCCATGACTGGGGACCCGCAGGGCCCATGCTCGGGGAGTGTGCGGGACGGACAGCTCACACAACACGTTCGGCGCGGCCGGGGCCCGATGGCGACCGCTTCTGGATCCATCGTGGCTCTCGATCCTCCTCGAGGGGGTCAGCTTCCCTGCTGCCCTGTGGTCTGGTGCCGAGCTCCGGTTCAAGTGGACCAACCGCGCCTTCCTCGACCTGCTCGATGACCCGCGTCCCCAATACGACCTTCTCGGCATGCCCGTCCGTGGGTTCCTCTCGGACACGTCATCAGCGGTTCGCTTCATCGACGTCGCCTACACAGGGCAGGCGTTCACCGATCCCGAGTACGAGTTCCGCGCGTCGTGGGGGGAGACGACGTACTGGCAGCTCAACTACCTGCCGGTCCCGGGCCACCTCGGCGACCCCTTCGATGTGCTGCTCACGGCCGTTGACGTGACGGCCGCCGCCGTGGAGCGCCGCCGCCGCGTCGCCGAGGAGGCCGACCTGCGACATGCCTCCGAGCTCATCGACACCACGGTGTTGTCGTCGCTCGATGCCGAGGACATCCTGCAACGCGTGCTGATCGAGGCGTCCGAGGCGCTCGGATCGGACTGGGGATGGATCGCGCAGCGTGAGGACGGGCTGTGGGTATTCCGCAACGTCCACGGCTGGCCGATCGAGATGGTGGGACTCGCGTTCGAGGAGGACGACCTGTCGCTGCCGGCGCTCATCGGCCGGGAGCATCGGCTCGTCTACGCCGGCAGCCGGTCGGATGCGTCCCCTGACGGCCGGACCGTCATGGCGCGCCACGATGTCGGCGCGTTCCTGCTCGTCCCCATCGTGCGGCGTGGCCAGGTGACCGGCGTCATGGGCTTTTGCTGGGATGCGCCCACCGAGATGACCGAGCCTATGATCACCCTTGCCAGGAAGCTGCAGACGTCGCTGGCGCTCGCGCTCGAGAACGCGGCGGCCTACGAGTCCGAGCGCGCGGTGTCGCGCACGCTGCGGTCCGCCTTCTTCAGCGCTCCGGGGCGCATACCGGGACTCGAGCTGGGTCACCTCTACCACTCCGCCTCCGGTGGACCTCACGTGGGCGGCGACTTCTACGATGTCGTGCCGCTCGCGGGCGGACAGGTCGGCGTCATGGTGGGCGAGATCACCGGTCGCGTCGGCGAGGTCGCGGCGCTCACGGCGCTCATGAAGAGCTCGATGCGCGGGGAGGCGCTCCGGCTGCCTGCGCCCGGTTCCGTGCTTGAGCGCGCGAACGAGATCATGCTGCACGGAGCCGACGCCGGCGAGTACGCGAGCGCGTTCTTCGGCCTCCTCGACACCGCGTCGGGCCATCTGGCCTACAGCCTGGCCGGACATCCGGCCCCCGTTCTGTGCCGCTCCGGGGAGGCGCCGGCGTTCCTGCCCAGCGCGCAGGTCGTTCTCGGTGCTGACCGTGCTTCTCGTTACGAGACCGCCGAGACGGTCCTCGATCCGGGGGACCTGCTCGTGCTCTATACGAGCGGCCTAACCGAGACGCGTGACGTGCGGGGCCGACGCTACGGCGCCCAGCGCCTGCTTGAGGCCGTCGCCGCGACGGGCGACCGGCCGGCCGAGAGCATCCCGGAGAACCTGTTCCTCTCGGCGTTCTCCTTCTCGGACGGCCTGCTCTCCGACGACATGGCGGTCGTCGCGATGCGCCGCACCGGCGAAGGGGGCGGCGCGGTTCAGGAGCGGCTCGCGCTGGAGGTCGGCGCCGCCTAGGCCAAGCACACCTGCCCTGAGTTACGGCAGCTGGCCGGAGGGATGACAGTTCAGGCACAGGTCGTCGTCTTCTTCGACGAGCATCGCCTCATTGACCGTCTCATGTGGGAAGTTCTGGAAGCGAGGGTTGTCGGATGGCGTTCGTCCATCTTCGGCCGTCAGCGTGAAGTCCGCCGCATCCCCCTGATCGCCAGGGGCCAGCAGGGTTCCCACGTTTCGGCTGTCCTCGTGGCATTGTTGACAGATTGGGTAGTGTGCACCCTGTTGGGCGGTACGTGGCCACGGAATCAAGTAGCCACGGTTTTCCGCGTAGGTCTCGGAGATGTTTCGGTTCCACCCACCCAAGGCCTGCAGGATCGTCGCGGAGGTCGGATCGTCAGAAGCGAGAACGGCGACGTTGTTGTAGACGAACGGCTCCACCACATTGGTGCTGTCGAGAGAGTCGACAGGATGGTTGTGGACGGTGGTCGCGACCCCTCGACCCTGATGGCACCCGAGACACCAATCGGACCCGTACTGGTCGACCGTCCGGTCCGAGCCGACAGGCCGCCGTCTCAGCAACTTGTTGGATTCTCGGACGTGCCTGCTGTTGTAGTCCATCGCCGTGCGCTGACGGTCACCCGGGAAGGCTTCGACAACGAGCTGGTCACCGCCGTGCGCCGCATGACAGTCGATGCACGAGAGCGTCCCTGACGTCCCCGAGAACGCGAAATCAGCCGAACCGCCGGTATTGGGGTCACCGCCGGGGACCACGCCTGTGGTCTCGACGCCATGCTCACCTCCGGGCAGCTGGTTGGTTCGTCGCCAGATCGCGCCGTAGACACCGTATCCGCCGGTGCCGTCGTGGCACGCAAGGCAGGTTGCCGTGACGGTGGGGCCGGGGAGAAGCAGAGGTCCGGAGGATATCGACACGTGCACGGTATGGCACACGGAGCACTTGGTGGATGACTCGATGTAACCAGCGTGGGGACCCTGGCCGTGGTCGCCAGGGAAGCCAAGGTGGCAGTCCCCGCAACTCGCGAAGTTGAGACCGCCGTGACAGCCTGCGCACTCGGCGACATGGTGCGGATACGTGGAGAGATCATCCGGTGTGACCGGCGCCGTGGAGGTCGTCTCGTTGTACGCAAAGGCGATGCCGGGAACGACCAGGAGGCACGCGCCAAGTACGACCAACACGGCCACTTCGGCCGTGCGCCGACAGCGCTGTGTCACGGTCACGCCCCGTCCTCCCGTTCCAGCATCACGACCATACATGTAAGAGTACGGTCTGCTCATGCGCTTGGTCAAACGCGTTTGACTGGGTGAGAACTTGTTAAGAGGCTGGTGATCGGTTGTGCGCGCGCTTTGACAGCCACACCGCCCATCCGTAGATTCTTCTCATGACGCGCGGGGAAGGGAGTCCCATGAACTGCCCGAACTGTGGTAAGCCGTTCGGACCCGACCAGGCGTTTTGTGGCGAGTGTGGCGCCGCGCTCCCGGAGCAGCCGCAGGCGCCCGAGCCCGGGCACGAGGCGCAACCCGCGCCGGCCGCTCCCGAACCCGTGGTCCCGCCGCAGCCGACGCAACCGATCCCGCATGCGACGCAGCCGATGCCTCCAGCGGCACAGCCTCCGGTCCCGCCACCCTACGGGCAGCAGCCTCCCACGTACCCGCCCGCGTACGGTCAGCAGCCGTACGTGCAACCCCCGGCCACGCCCGCCAAGAAGGGCAAGGGGTGCCTGATCGCCGCGATCATCGGCGTCGTGGTCGTCGTGCTTCTCGGCCTGGTCGTGGGCGGCTACTTCGTGTGGAGGGCCATGCAGGAGCCGACGACGACCGGCACCACCACCGAGACGCCGGCGACCGGCGGCCAGACCGAGACGCCGTCCACCGGGTTCGCGACTGCGGACGAGGCCGTGCAGGCTGAGATCGACCCCGACTGGGTCTACACCGTCCAACGCGACGACGGCAACCTCGTGACGTACTGGATCGGCCCGCCGAACAGCGAGTACGTCGAGGAGGTGCTGGTCGAGCAGCAGGCAGACGGTTCCTGGATCGTGGTCGACGCCTACCCGATCGGCCAGAGCGACGTCCCGGGCGACATGAGCGCCGCCGAGGCGCAGGCTGTCGACACCGTCACTGCCTTCCTGAGCGCGATCATGGCGGATGACCCGCAGACGGCCCAATCGCTCACCATCGAGCCCTTCAAGAACGATCCCGCGAGCGCGTCATACTCCAACGGCGACTTCTACGACTTCTTTATCATGGATACGGAGATGCAGGACGACGGCACCGTATGGGTGTACGTCGAAGAGGAGTGGGCGTGGGGCGTCGACCGCTGGGCGTACTACACGGTGCCAACTGAGCTCGGCTACTACATCTCCGACATCTCGAGCTGGTAGCGTCGGCTAGGACTGCGGTCGCTCGAGGATCGTGCGCGCATACCGCATCCCGTACGCCGGTGCGGGGTGGATGCTCTTCGTCGTGTTCCAGTGCTGCACGGTCGTGTAGTACTCGTGCATGCCGACGAGCGAAAGCGTCAGATACGCGCGTTCCACCGCCGGCAGGGCGTCAACGAGGCTCTGCAGGTAGAGCAACACGGTGCCCTGCACGTCTACGTCCTCGACGTCCACGGGCTTCCGGAACTTGCTCAGGTACTCGCCCGGGCCGACGGTGAGCAGTTCGCCCACGTAGACCGTACGGTGCTCCCCGGCGTCCGGCCCGGCCAGCGTCCAGTCTCGGCTCACTTCGGGCTTCTCGCCTTCCTGTGCCGAGGCAAGGGCCTCGGTCGCATGCTCCATCCACGACAGCAGCTCGTTCGCGGTATCCCTGAAGCTGAGGAAGAACATCGAACGGGCGTAGTACATCAGGAACAGCAGTATGGTCTGGTACGCGACCTCCTGGCGCTCGTCTGCGGCGTACCACGTCTCGACGGTACCTGAGCGCTCGCCGGTAAGGGCGACCGTCACCCTGGCGACCGGTGTCTTGCGGCCGAACATCGCGCCGAGCATGCCCATGTCGTGCTCACCCCGTTCGCTCCACGTGGTCCGGTCTGGGGGCCGGACCCGACAAGCGTAGCAGAATGTGCCGGCCCCGCCACTGCGCGCGGACGGGTCGCAGCGACGTCCGGTCGCCGCGCCGCCGGTTTTCCGCGTGGGACGGCTTTGTGACACAATGACCGTTGCCGGTCCCGCGCTCTGCGCGCGCGGCGGAGCAGGGGTTCGATCGAAGGAGCGAGAGGGTGGAGATACGGTTCCACAGCCCGTATCGGCACTGGCTGGTGGGGCTGCTCGCCGAGCTGGCCGTGTTCACGGGCTTCCTCGCGGTCATCGCGCTCATCGCCTACGTCGCGTCGTTGGCGGGGTAGTCGTCGATGTGGGTGGCACCGCAGAAGCGTGACGCACGCGTCATAGCCCACTACACGGGCATCCTCGTCGTCGGCGTGGGCCTGGCGATGATCGTCCCGCTCATCACCGCGGTCTCCCTCGGGGAGTGGGACGCCGCGCTGGACTACCTCTTCGGGACGGGCATCGCGTGCGCCGCGGGCATGGCCCTCGCGCTCGTCTCGCCTCCGGACCAGCCGCTCGACCGCACCAACGCGCTTATCGTGACGGCGCTCGCTTGGCTCGCCGCATCGGTCGCGGCGGCGGTGCCGCTTGCCGTCTCGGGCAACTACGCCAACTACCTCGATGCCCTCTTCGACGCGATGTCCGGGCTGACGACGTCGGGTCTCACGCTCGTGCAGGACCTTGACCACATGGCGTACTCCCACAACATGTGGCGGCACTTCCTCCACCTCATCGGCGGCCAGGGGATCGTCGTCGCGGCGGTCTCGATCGCCATCGGTCTGCGTGGCGGCGCCGTGTCCCTCTATATCGCCGAGGGCCGTGACGAGAAGATCCTGCCGAACGTGATGCACACGAGCCGCTTTATCTGGTTCGTCACGGCGGTGTACGTCACCCTCGGGACCATCACCCTCGCGGGGGTGAATCTCTTCTCGGGCATGGAGCCGGCGCGCGCGGGGCTGCACGCCTTCTGGGCGACCGTCGCCTGCTACGACACCGGCGGCTTCGGTCCGCAGTCGATGAACGCGCTGTACTACCATTCGTGGGCGTTCGAGTTCGTCACCGTGTTGCTCATGATCGCCGGCACACTGAACTTCAACCTGCACGCCGACATCTGGCGGGGCGACCGCTGGGAGATCTTCCGCAATATCGAGGCGCGCGCGTGGGCTGCGAACGTGGCCATCCTGAGCGCCTTCGCAGCGCTCGGTCTCGGGTCGACGCTGCTGTTCTCGGATACCATGTCCGTGCTGCGCAAGGGCGTCTACCACGTGCTTTCGGCGAACACGGGAACGGGTCACCAGACGCTCTACACCGGGCAGTGGGTGGGTGACTACGGCGGGCTCGCGATGGGTGCCGTCATCCTTGCGATGGCGTTCGGCGGCATGGCGTCCTCGACTGCCGGCGGTATCAAGTCGCTGCGCCTCGGCCTGATCGTGAAGGGCGTCGTGCTACGCGTGAAGGAGTCGCTGGCGCCTTCCTCGGCGGTCGTGCGCGCTAAGTTCCACCACCTCACCGACCGCGAGCTCACCCCGACGCTGCTCGACAGCGCGCTGCTCGTGTTCGTGCTGTATATGGTCACCTACATCAGCGGCGCGCTCATCGGCGCCGCGTACGGCTATCCCATCGGAGAGGCACTGTTCGAGTCCATCTCGGCCACCGCGAACGTCGGTCTGTCCACCGGTGTGACGAGCCCGGCGATGCCGGCCGGTCTCAAGATCCTCTACATACTGCAGATGTGGGCGGGCCGGCTCGAGTTCATCGCGCTGCTGACCCTGCTCGCGTCGCTCGTGATCTCCGTCAGACGGAAGCGGAGCCAGCGCTCATGACCGATCGAAGCACACTGCCCGTGATGAGGTCCGCATCGGTGCTCGCGCTGGCGTGCGCGCTCCTGCTGCCCGGTGTCGCGCACGGCGCGGCGGCGCAGGAGAGCACGGTCAGCGAGCTTACAGCGCTCGAGGTGGCCGACGGGACGCAGGTGACGTTCAGCGGCGAGGTCGTGAGCGAGGCGCTGCGCGACGGTGAGGACCGGGTCTGGCTCAACGTGCTCGACGAGGGCGTCGCGATCGGCGTGAACATGCCGGCGGAGATGGCCGAGAAGGTGGGCGTGTTCGGCGATCACCGCAACGACGGAGACGTGGTGCGTGTCACGGGCGTGTACAACGAGGCATGTCCGACGCACGGCGGCGATATGGACGTGCACGCCGAGACGGTCGACGTGCTCGAGGAGGGTGGCGAGCGGACCCTCGAGCCGCAGGCATGGAAGGGCGTCGTCGGGCTCCTCGGCCTCCTCGCGGCGTTCATCGGCAGCCGACGGCTGCGCCGTATGCGAGAGACGGTCTAGGGAGCGATCGATGGCGGTCAGGACGTTCGCGAGCGACAACAACTCAGGTGTTCACCCCGTCGTGCTCGAGGCGGTCGCGCGGGCCAACGAGGGCCACGTGCACGCCTACGGCGACGACCCCCACACGCGACACGCGATCGAGGTGCTGCGACGCCACTTCGGCGACGACGCCGCGATCTGGTTCGTGTTCAACGGGACGGGCGCCAACGTCACGGCGCTCTCCTCGGTCATGCGACCGTTCAATGCGGTGATCTGCGCGAGCACCGCCCACATCAACACCGATGAGTGCGGCGCGCCGGAGCGGTTCACGGGGAGCAAGCTCATCGACCTGCCGTCCGACGACGCCAAGCTCACACCCGAGCAGGTGCGCGGCGCGGTGCAGGGCGTCGGGGTGGAGCACCACGTGCAGCCACGCGTGCTCTCACTGACGCAGTCGACGGAGTACGGCACCGTCTACACGCCCGCGGAGCTCCGCGCCCTCGCGAAGGCCGCGCACGACGAGGGCCTGCTCGTGCACGTGGACGGCGCGCGCATCTCGAACGCCGCGGCCTCGCTCGGCTGCTCGCTCGCCGAGATCACGCGCGATGCGGGCGTCGACGTGCTCTCCCTCGGCGGGACGAAGAACGGGCTCCTGCTTGGCGAGGCCGTTGTCTTCTTTGACCCGGCGCTCGCGCCCGATTTCGCGTTCGTCCGCAAGCAGTCGGCGCAGCTCGCGTCCAAGATGCGCTTCGTGTCGGCGCAGTTCTCGGCGCTGTTCGAAAACGGTCTCTGGCTCGAGAACGCATCGCACGCCAACGCGATGGCCGCGCTCCTCGCCCGCGAGGCGGCGGAGCTTCCCGGCGTCGTCATCACGCAGAAGGTCGAAGCGAACGAGGTCTTTGCGCGCGTGCCCGCCGAGAAGATCGCGGCGCTGCAGGCGGTCGCCGACTTCTACGTGTGGGACGAGCGGACCGCGGAGGTCCGATGGGTGGCCTCGTGGGACACGACCGAAGAGGATGTGCACGCGTTCGTCGACGGCATGCGCGAGGTCCTTGCCGGCCAGAGCGCGCACGGCGGGTCTGGTGTCGTGTCCGAACGCTGAGAAGAGGGGTGACACGTGTCCGAGTGCAAGCTACGCAGCGCCAATGGTATCAGCGGAGTCGCATGCGACCGTGAAGCGTGCGTCTACTGGCGTGTCCTCGAGCATCTTGACCTCGAGACGCCCTCTGAGCACGGCTGCGCCATCCAATACTTCGAGCTGCTCGAGGGCGCGGACGGCGACCTCGTCGCGTGGTTGTTGAGCGTGAAGGACCGCGTGGAGGGTGCCGGCTCATGAGCCGCCGCCCGGGTCGGGGCCTGTCGGGATCGGAGTTCTAGTGCCTGGTTCGGGTGTCATCGTCAACGTCGTGGCCGTGCTGCTCGGCACGGCCGTGGGGCTGCTGTTCGGCAGGGTGATCGCCGAGCGGTTCAGGGCGATCGCTTTCTCGGCCATCGGGCTTGCCGTCATCGTCATCGGCGCCTCGATGAGCATCGGCGGCCTTGGCAGTCTCGGCGAGTCCTCGCTCGGCGAGTACGCTGGGCTCGTGCTCGTCGGCGCACTCGTGCTCGGCGCGCTTACCGGTGAGGCGATGCGCATCGAGCACGCGCTCGAGCGGTTCGGGCACTTCCTGCAGGGTCTGTCCGCACGGATACCGTCGCTCGCGCCGATGAAGACGAGCGAGCCGGGCGAGAAGGGCCGCACGCTTGTCGAGGGGTTCGTCACCGCCAGCCTGCTGTTCTGCGTGGGCGCCATGACGGTGCTCGGCTCGATCCAGGACGGCCTGGGCGACCCCTCGCTGCTCTACCTGAAGGCGCTGTTGGACGGCATCGCCGCGATCGCCCTGGCCACCACGCTCGGCGTGGGCGTTGGCCTCTCGGCCATCCCGGTCCTCGTGCTGCAGGGCGGCATCGCACTGGGGGCGAGCGGCGTCTCGCCGTACATGACCGAAGCGGTGATCGCGTCCATCCAGGCGATCGGGGGCTCGCTCATCCTGTGCATCGGCCTGGACCTGGCGGGCATCAAGCGGCTGCCGATCGGGAACATGCTCCCGGCGATCGTCTGGGGCGCCGCGTTCACGATGCTGCTCACGTGATCCGCGTCCAGCCTCAGGCGTTCTCGCGCCAGCCCTTCACCTTGTAGGCGCTCGGACAGATGTCGGCGAGCACGCACTGGCCGCAGATCGGCCGCTTGGCGTCGCAGACCGCCCGTCCGTGGTCGATGAGCCGATACGTGACGACGCCCCATTCGTCGCGCGGGAAGACGCGCATCAGGTCGCGCTCGATCGCGTCCGCATCGGTCTGGGACGTCAGGCCGAGCCGCTGCGCCAGTCGCTTGACGTGCGTGTCGACCGCGATGCCCTCCTGGATGCCGAACGCGTTGAACAGCACGATGTTGGCTGTCTTGCGCGCGACGCCGGGCAGGGCAGTGAGGTCATCCATGGTGTCGGGGACCTTGCCGCCGTGCTCGTCCACGATGCGGCGGGCGGTCTCGCGGATGTGCTTGGCCTTGTTGTGGAAGAAGCCGGTCGGCCTGATGATCGCCTCGATGTCGTCGATGTCGGCGGCCGCGAGCGCTTCGGGCGTGGGGTAGGCGTCGAAGAGCTCGGGCGTCACCTTGTTCACCGTCACGTCCGTTGTCTGCGCCGAAAGGATCACAGCCACCAGCAGCTGGAAGTCCGATTCGTAGCGCAGCATGATGTGGGCGCGCGGATACTCGGCGCCGAGCCGTCGCATGATCTCCTCGGCACGCTCTGCTCGCTTCACGGCGGTGTCCTTTCGCTCGGCCTGTCGTGATGGTACCCGAGTCGCGTGGCGTGTCGTTCGGACGTGGACAGGACACGGTCAGATCCGGTTTAGGCCTATCGGTCATGCTATGCGTGCCCGCACCGACGGAGGCGGTCGGGCACGAGGGGCAGCGGGCGGAATCCTCCGGGCGCGCCGCGTCATCCGCCGGGCGGTTCCTCACGCGATACGACAAGTGTGAGGAGAGAACGATGAGGTTCAAGATCATGCTGGCCGTGCTGATCGCGGCCCTATGCCTGGGCGTTGCGGGACCCGCATACGCTGAAGGGACGGGCGACGATCCGAAGCCGACCGAGAACAAGGACAGGAAAGCAGACGTGTCGCTGGAGGCGGAGTACCAGCTGTGGCTGGAGGCGGGGTCCTCGGAGGAGTCGTCGACGAGCGAGGTAGGCGCCGCCGCGGTCATCGCGCCGTACCGCTACCTCTGGACGCCGAGCCACGCTCAGGAGCGATCGTACTGGTGCGGCCCTGCGACGGTGCAGATCATCGACGACTACTTCGGGACCCCGGCCTCGCAGTACGAGATCTCGAAGTACCTGAGGACGACGCCTAACGGCACCGACTTCACCCGTGTGGACGATGCGTTGAGGTTCTTCACCAAGCACTACGACTACACGTATCGGACGTGCACGAGCCATGCGGATTTCCGATCACGCGTGCAGTACGGTATCAAGACCAAGGGGCATCCGTGCGCCGTCGACATGAAGGTGATCGCTGATCGGATGAACAACTACCGTCACGACCATGCCGGTCACATCGTGCCGATAGAGGCGTTCGATTGGCGGTACGGCATCGTGCGGATCAACGACCCGTACGATGAGGCGTACTGGCGCTCCGGGGGTGGCAGCACCTTCGGTCACAAGACCTATCCGGTGAACCAGATCTCGACCGCGGTGATGGCACATTTCCGGCACGCGATCGTGTTCTGACGTTCGATTCTGCCAGGGAGACAGGCGGCTGCTCCTCGGCCGCCTGCACTTGAGGGAGGGGGAGACGATGGTTCGACAGTGGAAGGTAGCGGGCGCGACGGTGCTGGCGGCGTTGATCGTGGTGATGCTGTCCTGCACGGGATGCGTCCGCGGCGAGGACGCTGTGGTGGAGGCGGACGCGGGATCGCATGAGGCGACGGCCGTGCCGACGAGCGCGCCGTGGCCGCGTGCGCGGTCGACCGAGACGAGCGCCCCACCGATCGAGATGGACGAGTATCGACTGCCTGCGGGCGCCTTTCTGAAAGGACACGCGAGCCGCATGGCAGTGTTCCACGACAGCAACTTCGATGGCAGCGGCGGCAACCGAATTCGCCTTCTCGACCTCGTGACCGGTGAACACGCGGTCGTCGTCCCCGGGGCTCTGGAGCCCTCGGGCGACTTCACGATTCTCGGAGTCCGGTGCTCGGACGAGTGGATCGTCTGGGAGGAGGAGCTCGGTGATGTGCTGCTTCACCCGCTCGACGGCGAGTGGAGGCTCTGGGCCGCGCCGATCATCCCCGGCGAGACACCGCGAGTCGGCGAACCCGTGAAGGTGCGGGGCATCGTATCAACGGCCGTCGAGTCGCGGCCGCTGTTCTCGGTGGTGGGCGACCAGCTCTACTACATGACCAACCAGGCACCGAACGCGAAGCAGGAGGGTGTCGTGCGGGGTGCGCGTATCCGGGTCGTCGACCTCGGGACCGGCGAGGAACGCGTGGTCTACCAGACGACGCGCAACATGATGACGTTCGTCGTGCAAGACGGATGTCTCGTGATGTCCGAATGGGTCTCGACCGACTCCGAAGCGATCGAGCTCGTGGTCTATGACCTGCAGAGCGAGCGCGTCGTGGAGCGCGCTCCGCTCGACAACAGGAAGCAGGTGTCGCACTACCCGGTCTACGACGGCGACGTGATGGCCTGGGCGGAGCTCGACGACGACCTTCCCCGTCCGCGCCTGTACATCAAGGGACCCGACGGGTCGGTCCTGCTGCTCGACGACACCGGCGGCGATCCGCTGTTGGTCGGCGGGTGCATCGTGTACGAGGCACATCCGAGAACGCAGGTGCTGACCGGCTACTGGAAAGAGCACGCCCAGCTCCGTGTCTACGACCCCGTCACGCGCACGCGGTTCGTCTTGACCGACGTGGCCGAAGGCGAGGGATGGCAGGGCGGCATCGGCATCCCGTCGAGCGAGTCGACGCTCGTCGTCTCGGTCGATACCCCTCCGGGACTCGCGGATTCGAAGGGCACCATCGTTCGCGTCTACCATTTCCGATGACTCCTATTTGACCGCTGTCGCGCCGTGGTCCTACACTGGCCGAGCCCCGCAGCCGGTCCCGGTTGCGGGCGTTCGTGCTGCCCGGAGGAAGGGGTCATGCTGCAACCGCTCACAGACATCCTCGAAGCTCACCTGGCGGTCGACCCCGCCCTGTCTCGCATGCGGACGGCGCTCGCCGGCGGCGGCGACGTGACGCTGGCAGCTGCGGGGCTCGTCCGGCCGGCGGTCATCGCAGCGGCATATGCCGCACAGCCGCGGCCGATGCTCGTCGTCGTCTCGGGGGAGGAGGTGGCGGAGCGCCTCGGCCGTCAACTCGAGCCGTACCTGCCGACCGCCTCGGTCCTGCGACTCCCGCTCCGCCGGGACATGCCCTGGGAGCGTGTGCAGCCGGACCTCACGGCGATCGGAAGACGCGCCCGCGCCCTCCACGCGCTTGATAGAGGACGTCCAGTGATCATCGTCGCCAGCGCCCGTGCGCTGCTGCGCACGCTGCCTCCCCGCGGCTCGCATGTGTTCGATCCGCTCGTGCTGGAGAGCGGCGGAGCGCTCGACCTGACGGAGGCCGCTCGGCGGCTCGCAGCGATGGGCTACGCGCGTGTCGATCGAGCGGACGAACGGGGCACCTTCGCGGTCCGTGGCGGCACGCTCGACGTCTTCGGCTCGGACGTGCCGTATCCCGTGCGCGTCGAGCTGTTCGGTGACGAGGTCGAGAGCGTGCGCCGATACGTGCCCTCGACGCAGCAGAGCATCGGGGACGCTCCGTCCATCGAGGTCTTCCCCTGCCGAGAGGTGATGCTCGGTACGCGCGCTGCGCAATCGGCGCGGCGAGCCCTCGGCGAGCGGGCATGGAAGGACGAGCACGCGGCCCACGACCTCGAGCTCATCGAACAGGCGGTGTACTTCAACGGGGTCGAGCGGTACCTTCCGATGTTCTACAAGCGGGCGGGGGCCGTCCTTGAGTACGTGCCGCCGACAGCGCTCGTGGTCATCGCGGAACCTCGCTCGCTCTTCGACGATATGGCACGCCACCACGACGAGGTGCAGGCCCGTGCCGCTGAAGCCGGCGTGCCGCTCGACGGGCTCATGCTCTCGCCCGGGGAGGTGGACCTCGGGGGGCGGCAGCGTCTCACGCTGCTGTCGGTGCTGCGGGCCGGCGGCGCGGTGGATGCCGAGGTCGCTTCGCGCCGGCCGGACGTGGCGGGTGGCGAGGAGGCGTTCGTCGCCGGGGTGCGCGGGCTCGTCGCATCCGGCTACCGGGTCCTCGTCGCCGTGCGCGACCGCGAGGGGCGACGCCGCGTGACCGATGCGCTCGTCTCGGCGGGCCTCAGCGTCTCGGGCGCCGACGACGGGCTCGAGGGCCGCGCGGTCCACATCGTCACCGCCGAGGTTCCCGCCGGGTATGTGCTGCCCGATGCAAGACTCGCCGTCGTGAGCATCGACGACGCCTTCCCGCGTGCGGCGTCTTCTCGACGCGCCCGCGCCGCCGATCCCACCCGGCTCACGTTCTCATTCTCGCCGGGCGACTACGTGGTGCACGAGACGCACGGTGTCGCGCTGTTCACCGAGATCGTCCGCCAAGAGGTGCTTGGCGCCGAGCGAGACTACCTGCGGCTCGAGTACGCGAAGGGCGACAAGCTCTACGTACCGGTCGAACAACTCGACCGGGTCACGAAGTATGTCGGGCCTGATGCGTCGGCACCCCGCTTGACGAGGTTGAACACCGCCGACTGGTCGCGTGCGACCGGCAAGGCCCGCCGAGCGGCACGCACGCTCGCCTTCGACCTCATCGACCTGTACGCGCGACGCTCGGCGGCTTCGGGATTCGAGTTCTCGGCGGACACCCCGTGGCAGATGGAGATGGAAGCCGCGTTCCCGTTCGAGGAGACGCCTGACCAGCTGTCGGCCATCGCCGACGTGAAGGCCGACATGATGTCGTCGCGCCCGATGGACCGTCTCGTTTGCGGCGACGTGGGATACGGCAAGACCGAAGTCGCGATACGGGCCGCGTTCAAGGCGACGCAGGACGGCAAGCAGGTCATGGTGCTCTGTCCCACGACCATCCTCGCCCAGCAACACTTCACGACGTTCTCAGAGCGGTTCGCGCCCTTCCCGGTACGCGTCGAGGTCCTCTCGCGATTCCGCACGTCAGCGCAGCAGAAGGCGGCGCTCGAAGGGTTCGCGGCCGGAGAGGTCGACGTTCTGATCGGCACGCACCGTCTCCTCTCGGCGGATGTGACACCGCGCTCTCTCGGCCTCGTGATCATCGATGAGGAACAGCGCTTCGGCGTCGAGCACAAGGAGCACCTGAAGAACCTGCGCGAGCAGGTCGACGTGCTCGCGATGACCGCGACGCCCATCCCGCGGACGCTGCAGATGGCGCTCTCGGGCGTGCGAGACCTCTCGGTGATCGATACGCCGCCGCCCAACCGCTTCCCCGTCACGGTCCACGTGGGCGAGTACGATCCCGACGTCGTCAGCGGCGCGATCAGGCGAGAGACCGAGCGCGGCGGCCAAGTCTACTACATCTCCAATCGGGTCCGGTCCATAGAGGCGGCGGTCGAACGGGTGCGCGAGGCAGCTCCCGAGGCGCGTGTCGAAGTCGCGCATGGTCAGCTTACCGAGCACCAGCTCGAGCGCATCATGGAGCGCTTCTCGGCGGGCGAGATCGATGTGCTCGTCGCGACCACCATCGTGGAGAGCGGCATCGACAACCCGCACACCAACACGCTCATCATCGAGGACAGCCAGCGCCTCGGTCTGGCGCAGCTCTACCAGCTCAAGGGCCGCGTCGGTCGGTCCCATGTCAAGGCGTACGCGTACTTCCTCTTCCCGCCCGGCGTCGCGCTCACCGAGCAGGCGTACGAACGCCTGACCGCCGTGGCCGAGCACACCGAGCTCGGCAGCGGCATCAAGATCGCCATGCGTGACCTCGAGATCCGCGGCGCGGGCTCGCTTCTCGGCGCGGAGCAATCGGGGAACCTGTCGGCAGTCGGCTTCGATCTCTACGCCCAGATGCTCCGGGAGGCCGTGGCGGACGCGCGTGGCGAGCCGCTTGCAGCGCACCCCGATGTCCGGGTGGACCTGCCGGTCTCCGCGTATCTGCCAGCGGACTACGTCCCCGCCGCGGACGAACGCGTGCGGTGGTACCGTCGCCTGGCGGGCGCGGTCGCTCCGGAGGCCGTGGAGGCGATCTCCGCCGAGCTCGAGAGCGCCTACGGTCCGTTGCCCGAGGCAGCCTCCGCGCTCGTGAGCATCGCGCGGATCAAGGCTCTGGCCGCCGAGGTGGGGGCACGCTCGGTGACCCTCGTGCGGCATCGGATCGTGGTCCGTCCGCTGGCGCTCACGGCCGAGCAGCGCGGGGCGCTCGCCGGGCTCGGCGGCGTGCCGGATGGCAAAGATGGCATGGCATTTCCACAGGCTACCCACGAGTCGCCCACACGGGCGGCAGAGCATGTGCTCAGTGCTATACTCGCTGCAATCCGCCGCCCGGCGGAGGACTGACCGATCAAGGAGGACCATATCGTGAAGAACATGACCCGGCTCGCGCTTGCCGGGCTGCTGATACTGTCGCTCGCTGCCGCGGGTTGTTCCTCGGCCGACGCCGTCGCCACCGTGAACGGCGAGGAGATCCTGCGCTCCGATTTCGACGCGTTCGTCAACGCCATGATCAGCCAGAACCCGACCGCGTACGAGGGCGAAGCGGGGGCCGCCGCGCTCACCCAGCTCAAGCAGGCCGTCCTCGACTCGATGATCGAGAACGAGCTCATCGGTCAGGATGCCGTGGCACAGGGTGCCGAGGTGACCGAGGCCGACATCGACGAACGTCTCGAGTCGATCAAGGCCGGCTTCCCCGACGAGGAGACGTTCAACTCGACCCTCGAGCAGTCGGGCATGAGCATGGACGACCTGCGCAAGAGCATCCGCGACCAGCTGCTCTACGAGTACCTGTTCGCCAAGGTCGCACCTGAGCCCGAGATCGGCGACGAGCAGGTCGAGGCGTACTACAACGACAACATGGCGGATTACCAGACGCCTGCGCAGTCGCAGTTGAGCCACATCCTGGTCGCCGATGAGGCGACAGCCAACGAGGTGCTCGCCAAGCTCGAGGCAGGCGAGGACTTCGCTGCGCTTGCCGAGGAGTATTCCACCGACACCGTGAGCGCCGCCCAGGGCGGCGACCTCGGCTGGTCGAGCACCGACGCGTACGTGCCTGAGTTCGCTGCCGCCGCAGATGCCCTGGCTGTCGGCGAGACGAGCGATCCTATCGAATCGCAGTTCGGCTGGCATATCATCCGCAAGGTCGATGAGCGCGCCGCCGAGCAGCAGTCGCTGGAGGACGTGAAGGAAGTCATCCGCAGCACGCTGGCTCAGGAGGCGCAGGCGGCCGCATTCGCCAAGTACGTCGACGGTCTACGCGCTGCCGCGAAGATCGAGGTGCTGGACGATTCGCTCGCGACGACGAGCGAGTAGCGGGAGGTCGGGTGCGGTCGAACACGTGACGTCGGGGGGCGCGGGCGTGGGATCGATAGCGATCGTGGGGCTGGATACGGACGCCAAGGGTGCGCTCGACGAGCGCACCCTTGCCCGGCTGCGTGCCGCCGGAACGGTCGTGGTCGTCTCGGCGGCGGGAGGCGCTCCGGAGATCCTCGCGGCCGCCGGGATCGAGCACCGCACGTACGCTGAGATCGGCATCGCGGAGGCGGCGCCTCCCGGTGCCGTCGTGGAGGCGCTCGTCGCGCTCGCGCGGGACGACGACGTGGCGCTGGCGGTGACGACCTACCCGTTCGTGCCCGAGGGCGTGATCGCCGGCCTGCTCACCCGCGCCGGAACGGGCGTCGACGTGTATCCGGTGGTCTCGCCGCTGCAGGTGCTCGTCCTCGCGCTCGACATCGATCTCACGGCCGACGTCGACATCCTGGACGCGGGCAGCATCGCCAACGCCGAGTTCAAGCGGGACGCGCATCTCATCGTCACCGGTGTCGACAACGCGATCGTGGCGCGGGCCGTCGCCGAGCGGCTGCAGGCGTTCTATGCTCCCGACCACACGGTCATCGCCGCCGGCTGGCTCGAGGGCGGGGGGTTCGACCTCGAGCTCATGACCGTCGCCGGCCTCGGTCATCTTGAGCGTGTCGCGCGCGACACCGCGCTCTACGTCGCGCCGTCGCGCATCGTGCCGCCGGAGGGCTTCGGCGAGCTCGTTCGCATCATCAGCGTGCTCCGCGGTCCCGATGGCTGTCCGTGGGACCGCGAACAGACGCACGGGTCGCTCGCGAAGCACATGGTGGAGGAGGCGTACGAGACCGTCGCTGCGATCGAAGCGGCCGACGATGCGGAGCTCGCCGAGGAGCTCGGCGACGTCCTATTGCAGATCGTGCTCCACGCGCAGATCGCCGCCGAGGCGGGCCGCTTCACCATCGACGACGTCATCGCCGGCATCATCGCCAAGATCAGGCGCCGCCATCCCCACGTGTTCGGCGCCGTTCGCGCGGACACCGCCGAGGAGGTTACCCGCAATTGGGAGGCGATCAAGCGCGCCGAGAAAGGCGAGGCGCGGGCGGAGGGCGCTCTGGCGGGTGTCACCCCGACCCTGCCGGCGCTCATGTACGCGCAGGAGCTGTCGCGCCGTGCGGTGGCCGTCGGCTTCGAGTGGGAGACGCTCGATGACGTATGGGACAAGGTCCACGAAGAGATCGACGAGCTCAAGGCCACGGAGCCGGGCTCGGAGGAGGCCGAGGCTGAACTCGGCGACCTGCTCTTCACCGTGGTGAACGTGGCCCGCAAGATGGGCGTCGATGCCGAGCAGGCGCTGCGCAGCATGTGCGCCCGCTTCGAGCGTCGGTTCGAACGCATGGAACGGAGCGCCGGAGCGAACGGGACGTCGCTCGCCGAGCTCGGCAGCGCGGACCTCGAAGACCTCTGGCGGAGCGCGAAAGAAGCAGACCGGACGGATGTGAAGGAGTCTGACCGATGAGCTACATCACCGATGTCCTCGCGCGCGAGATCCTCGATTCTCGTGGCAACCCTACCGTCGAGGTGGAGGTCGTGCTCGCTGACGGCTCGTGGGGCCGGGCCGCGGTGCCCTCCGGTGCGTCGACCGGCGCTTTCGAGACAGTCGAGCTGCGCGATGGGGACTCGGCGCGCTACCTGGGCAAGGGTGTCGCAAGGGCGGTCGCGAACGTGAACGATGTCATCGGGCCGGAGCTCGTGGGGCTGGACGCGACCGATCAGCGCGCGATCGACACGACGCTCATCGAGCTCGACGGGACGCCGAACAAGTCGAGTCTCGGCGCCAACGCGATCCTCGGCGTGTCGCTCGCCGTCGCGCGTGCGGCTGCCGAGTCGTGCGAGCTCACACTGTACTCCTACATCGGCGGGGCGAACGCGTCGATGCTCCCCGTGCCGATGATGAACATCCTGAACGGAGGGGCGCACGCCGACAACAACGTCGACCTGCAGGAGTTCATGATCATGCCGGTGGGCGCGGGCACCTTCGCCGAGGGGCTGCGCATGTGCTCGGAGATCTACCACACGCTCAAGAAGGTCCTGCAGGAGCGCGGTCTTGCGACAGGCGTCGGAGACGAGGGCGGCTTCGCTCCCGATCTCGGCAGCAACGAGGAGGCGCTCGCCGTCATCTCAGAAGCCGTGGGGCAGGCCGGCTACACGCTCGGCGAGCAGATCGTCTTCGCGCTCGACCCGGCATCCACCGAGTTCTTCGACGCCGAGCGCGGTGTGTACGTGCTCTCGGGCGAGGGCCGTGAGCTCTCGAGCGCTGAGATGGTGGAGTTCTGGGCCGACCTGGTCGAACGCTATCCGATCGTCAGCATCGAGGACGGCATGGCCGAGGAGGACTGGGATGGGTGGAAGCTTCTGACCGACCGCCTCGGCGACAGCGTCCAGCTGGTCGGCGACGACCTGTTCGTCACGAACACCGAGCGGCTTGCGCGTGGCATCGAGACGGGCGTGGCGAACTCCATCCTCATCAAGGTCAACCAGATCGGGACGCTCACCGAGACGCTCGAGGCCATCCAGCTCGCTCAGCGCGCCGGCTACACGACGGTCATCTCGCACCGTTCGGGCGAGACCGAAGATACCACGATCGCCGACCTCGCCGTAGCGGTGAACGCCGGACAGATCAAGACCGGCGCGCCCGCCCGTTCGGACCGTGTCGCCAAGTACAACCAGCTGCTGCGCATCGAAGAGGAGCTCTGCGACTCGTCCGTGTATCCGGGCACCGCGGCTTTCTACAACATCTCGCGCTAGCGACCCCGATGCGCCTCTTCGGGTCCGGTCGGGTAGCATCATGAGAGGACTGCGACCCGAGGAGCGGATCATGCGTCGAACCAAGATCGTGGCGACGATCGGCCCGGCCACCGACGCTCCCGCCACGCTCGAAGCCCTCGTGCGTGCCGGGCTGGATGTGGCACGCCTCAACGCAAGCCACTCTACGCGCGAGCAGCTCGAACTCCGGTTGCGGGCAGTCCGGGCCGCGGCCGAGGGGGTCGGCCGGCACGTCGCCGTGATGCTCGACCTCGGCGGTCCCAAGCTGCGCGTCGGCGACATGGCGGAGGGGACCGTGCTTGCCGAGGGCGCCGAGTTCGACCTCGTCGCCGGGGCGTGCACGGGGGACGATCGTCGTGCCTGTCTCAGCTACCCGCAGCTGGCGGCGGACGTGGAGCCGGGCGCGCGCATCCTTCTCGATGACGGTCGCGTACAGCTACGCGTGACGGCGATCGAGGGCGATACCGTGCGTACGATCGTCGAACGCGGGGGAGCCGTGGCGAGCCACAAGGGCGTCAATGTCCCGAGCGTCCGGCTGCGGGTGGATCCGGTCACCGAAGCCGACCGCGCCGATCTGGCGTGGGGTCTCTCGGCAGGCATCGACCTCGTCGCGCAGTCCTTCGTGCGCTGCGCCGACGACGTGCATGCGCTGCGCGAGCTCATGGGCGACGCCGCAGTGCCGATCGTCGCGAAGATCGAGAAGCACGAGGCGGTCGCCGACATCGCCGCTATCGTTGACGCTGCGGACATCGTGATGGTCGCGCGCGGGGACCTTGGCGTGGAGACCTCCGCGGAGGATGTCCCGGTGATCCAGCGGCGCATCATCGACGTCTGTCGCGACAGCGGGACGCCGGTCATCATCGCGACGCAGATGCTGGAGTCCATGACCTCCCAGCTCAGGCCGACGCGCGCCGAGGCAAGCGACATAGCGAACGCGGTGTTCGACGGAGTCGACGCGCTCATGCTGTCCGCCGAGACGGCCATCGGCCGTCATCCCGTTCCGGCGCTCGAGACCATGGTGCGCATCGCACGTACCGCCGAGGAGGGGATGGCCGACGAAGGTCTCGCCTACAGCCCCGTACGGCAGCGAGCGCGGGAGGGTGACGACGTGACGGCCGCGGTGAGCGCCGCGGTCTGCCAGCTTGCCGCCGAACTCGATATCGCGGGGATCGTGACCGCCACCCAGTCCGGTGCCACGGCGCGTGCGGTCGCGTCGCACCGCCCGGGCGTGCCGATCGTCGCCATGACGCCGGACGCGCGGGTCGCCCGGCAGCTCGCCGTGGTCTGGGGCGTGCTCCCCGCGATCGTGCCCGAGCAGGGCACGATCGACGCCATGCTCGACGTCGGCATGGAGGTGGCGCGTAGCGTCGGCGTGGCCGAGAACGGCGATCTCGTCGCGCTCACCGCGGGTGTGGCAGTGAACGTTCCCGGGACGACCGACCTGATCCAGGTGCGGCGCGCCTGAGATCGCAGCAGCTCAGCGGGCGTGCCTAGCTCAATCTCACGTAGAGATTAAGGGTTTCTCAGCGCCTGATGCGGTGGTATCATCGGTTGTGCAGACCGTATCGCTGGCCTTCACACACCAGGAAGACCGCCATGAGCGCCGCACGGAGAACGCAGAACGGGGCCTCAGCGAACGTCCGCCGCTCGACCAGCTCCGCCGCGGGAGCATCGCGTAAGCGATCGCCCGCGGGGAAGGCGAGCGGTTCTCGGGCGTCCGGCGGTCGTGCTTCCTCGAGCCGATCTCGCGCCACTACCACACGTGCTCGCAGCTCGTCATCCTCGACCCGACGCCCGAAGACCGCCCGCGGCGCCCGCTCGTCCTCTGGTCGGCCCGTACCGGCACGGGCGGGGCTGACAGGCACGATCCTCATCGCTGCGATCGTGTTCGCCGGATGGACGCTCTACCCGGTGCTTCAGCTGCAGTACGAGCAGCAGCGCGAGGTGCAGACGCTCGAGGCCGAGCTGGCGGGCCTGAAGGAGCGCAACGAAGTCCTTGCCGAGCAGGTCGACCGGCTCAAGACGCCCGAGGGCGTCGAAGAAGCGGCGCGTGAGAGCCTCGGTTTCGTGCGCGACGGCGAGGACGCCTACGTGGTGACTGGCGTCGAAGACCCTGATCTCGCGTCCGAGGCGGTGAACGAACGCACGCGCAGCGCCGACCCGACCGAGACCGCCTGGTGGTGGCAAGCGCTCGACCTCGTCTTCGGCGTCCGATGAGGCTCCCCTCCGACGACCGCGTCGTCGAGCGACAGCTCGGACGAGCGCCCCGCGGACGCTGGCGCGTCGTCGCGCGTTGCAGCTACGGCGCCCCGGTGGTCATCGCGACCCATCCGCTCCTGCCTTCGGGAGAGCCGTTTCCGACGTTGCTGTGGCTCACGTGCCCGCACCTTCTGGAGCGCATCAGCGAGGTGGAGTCCGCCGGGGGGACAACGCGCTGGGCCGAGCGGCTCGCGGCCGAACCCGTGCTCGCCGAGCGCATGCGTGTCGCCGACGAAGCCTACCGGCTCGCTCGGCGGGCTGAGGCGGGCGCCGAGGACCCCTGCCCTGACGTCGGGATCGCCGGTCAGCGGGATCCGCTCGGCACGAAGTGCCTGCACGCCCATGTCGCCGCATACCTCAGCGGGTTGGACGACCCGGTGGGCGAGGGCGCCCTTGCCGGGTCGCCGCGCGAATGTGACGATGCCCGGTGTACCGGGGAGGTGCGCTGATGGCATCCGAGAGGCTTGCCGCCATCGATATCGGGACGGTGACGACGCGCATGCTCGTCGCCGACGTGGGCGACGGCACGGTGGACGAGGTCGTGCGGCGCCAGCGGATCACGCACCTCGGCGAGGGATGGACCGCGACGGGAGAGCTGGGCGATGCCGCGATCGCGCGCGTGGCATCGGCCATCGGCGTCTTCGTGGAGGAAGCGCGGGAGCTCGGAGTCGCGCGCATCGCCGCGGTCGCCACGAGCGCGGCGCGCGACGCGGCGAACGCGGAGGCGTTCCTTGACGCGTGCGAGGGTGCGGGCGTCAGGCCGCAGATCATCGAGGGGGCGCGCGAGGCGGCGCTGTCCTTCGCGGGAGCGACGTACGGTCTCGCCGGCGAGGACCTGCTCGTCGTCGATGTCGGCGGCGGCTCGACCGAGCTCGTGCTCGGTACCGTTTCCGTGGCTGACGACGGCGCGCACGAGACCGAGATCGTCTCGGCACGTTCGATCGACGTCGGCTCGCGCCGTGTCACCGAGCGCTACCTGCACGCCGATCCGCCGCGAGAGAGCGAGCTGGCGGCGGCGTGGGAATGGATCGCCGGGGAGCTGCGGCCGTACTTCAACGGGTTGCGCGTCAAGCCACGCACGATGATCGCGGTCGCCGGCACGGCCACGAGCCTTGCCGCGATCGACCTGGAGCTCGAGCCTTACGACCCCGAGCGGGTGCACGGCTACATCCTCGGCGGCCACCGGCTGTTCGAGATCCGCGAGGAGCTTGCCGCGATGACCCTCGCCCGGAGGGAGCACGTGCGCGGGCTCGAGCCCGCTCGCGCCGGGGTGATCGTGGGCGGCGCGCTCGTGCTCGAAGCCGTGCTCGCGCTCGCAGGCCTCGATTCGACCGTGGTGAGCGAGCACGATATCCTGTACGGCATAGCGCTCGACCTGCACGCTTCAGGGACGTGAGCCCCGCGCTCGCGTCCTCGGCAGGTCGAGTGCGGCAGAGTGAGGCGGTGTATCCGAACTGGTACAGGAGGGGGCCTTAAAAGCCTCTGGCCGAAAGGCCGTGTGGGTTCGAATCCCACCACCGCTACCAGTCTATCGCGTGCCCGCCCGGGGGCGCTGACGGGAAGGAGCGTGGGGGTGGCCGCCGAGGAGGCTGCTCAGCTCTATCAGGCGTTCGTCGACCAGGATCCGGCCGCGGCCATCCAGGTCGTCGAGCGCGTGCGCTCCTCCGGCGTCGCCCAGGCGCAGCTGTTCGACGCGCTCTACGTCCCCGCGATGTCCGCGCTTGGCGGGGCGTGGGCGTCCGGCGAGATCGACGAGATGACGTTCACCCAGGCCGCGGTGGTCGCCGAACAGATCGGGTCGTTCGTGCTGCCTCCCGCCGCCAAGCGGGACACGGGCGTGACGCTCGTCATCGGCAGCATGCACCGGGACCTGCACAGCATCACCAAGGATGTCATCGCCTCGGCGCTCAAGGAGTCGGGCTACCGCGTCAACGACCTCGGTGTCGATGTGCGCCCGACCGACTTCCTCGAGCGGCTTGAGGAGACGGGCGCCCGCATCGTGATCGTGTGCGCCGAGATGCTCTCCACCGCCCGCGCGGTGTCTCGGGTCAGGCAGATGTTCGAGAGCGCCGGCAAAGACGACATCGTGATCCTCGCGGCGGGAGCGCCGTTCGCGGCCGACGCGGGTCTCGCGCGTGAGGCCGGCGCCAACGGCGTCATCACCGGCGCTGAGAGCGCGCTCAAGATCGTCGGGCGCGTCGCGGCCGACCTGGCGGACGGGCGCGCCTGATGCCGCGGCGCAGCTCACAAGTGCTCATCGCCGAGGACCTCGCTCGGGGCGGCCAGACGGGTGCGGCGGTGACCGCGTGCCACGAGGCGCTGGCGGTCGATGATCGCGAGCCGTTCGCGCACTGCCTGCTCGCGCACCTCATGCTCGAAGGCGACTTCTACGACGAGGCCATCGCCGAGGCGACCACGGCCATCGAGCTCGACCCCGACTGCTCGCCCGCGTATCTCGCGCTCGGTCTCGCGTACGACCGGCGCGGCGGGATGTGGGACCAGTCGGTGCTCGTCTGGCATGAGCTCGCCGAGGTCGTGCCGGACCTGGTGACCGCTCACGTGCAGCTCGGAGAGGCGTTCGCCGCGGCCCAGTTCGAGGAACAGGCCGTCGAGAGCTGGCAGCGCGCCCTCGAGCTCGACCCCACCGAGGCGCGGGCGACGTACAATCTCGCCATCGCCGCGCTCAAGCATGAGGGGATGGCCAACGCGCTTCCGGGATTCAGGAAGGCCGGCGAGCTCGACCCGAGCCAGGACGACCTGTTCTTTGCGCTGCTCGGCGTCTCGGTCGTGCCGGACCGGCCGGTCGATCCGGCCAAGGTGCGCGCGGACCGCGACAGCCGGCTCGGCGCGGCCGGGCTCGCGGCCCGTTCCGACGACCTGTTCGCCGCGGCGGAGCTTGCGCGTCTCGTGTTGGACGAGGAGCCCGATGATGCCGATGCGCTCGCCATCGCCGCGTACACGTACCTGAAGCAGGAGGCGACGAACGAAGCGATGGCGTGCGCGCTAAGGGCGCTCGTCTCCCAGCCGGACCTGCCCACGGCGCTCTACACGCTGGGCGTGGTCTACAGCAAGCGCACAGGGCTCTCCCGTCACGCCGCGCGCGTCTTCGTGGCGCTTGCCAAGGCGGCGCATACGCAGGCGCTGTCACACGTGCTGCTCGCCGAGGCGCTTCTCGGCCTGCAGCGGTACTCGCAGGCGAAGAAGGCGTACACCACCGCCGTGCGCCTCGACCCGGCGTGCGTGCGTGCGCGGTTCGGGCTGGCCGCCGTGCATCTCACCGAGGGCTCGCACGCCGAGGCCGAGTGGGAGATCCGGCGCGCGGCGTACTACGACACGAAGCGGCAGGGACTGTTCTGGAAGCTCTATGACGAATATGCCGAGGGAGGTGGGGAGTAGATGGCCCGCGATCGCGACGAGGTGGTGGCCGACGAGCGCGAGGGGCGTCAGGCGCCGCGCCGCAACCCCGATTTCCCGGTCGGCTGCGATATCTACCCCCTTGACGAGGAGCGCCGGGGCTACGCCGACTGGTACGGGCGCGACCTCTCGGCGGACTTCGCGACGCTCGCCGAGGCGCACGTCTCGCTCGTGCGCGTCTTCATCTCATGGAAGTGCTTCGAGCCGCAGGTGGGGCAGTACGACGACGTCGCCGACGAGCGGCTCGACGCTCTTCTGGAGGCGGCGCACGCTCATGACATGCGCCTCATCGTGTGCTTCTTCGCGGATGACCGGTTGGCCGAGATGAACGACGTCACCTGGGGCAAGCGTCGCGACGCCCATACCGACGACTACCTCATCCAGCGCCAGACGCAGCTTGTGCAGCGGGTCGTCAACCGCCTGCGCACCGATTCGGCGGTGTGGGCGTGGGACCTCGGCAACGAGGCGTTCCTCGCGGGCTTCGCATCGGAGGCGGACCTCGAGTCTTGGGTCGAGACGATGCGCGATGCCATCCACGAGGTGGATGCTGACCGCCCGGTACTGCTCGGCTGTGACGCCGAGACGCTGTTCCGCACGAGCGGCGTGGATCCGCGTCCGGCGATCGATACCGGCGAGTACGCGATCAGCCATGTGACGGCGCCCTACCGCGTGTACGCCGCCGAGGGCCCGGTCACGAGCGGACCGGCGACGTACCTCGACTCCTTCCTGTTGCGAGCCTCTCTCCGGGAGCTGCCGGTGCTCGTGGACGGCGTCGGCGTGCATGCATTGGACTACTCCTTCGCCGAGGAGGCCGCCGCGGTACGGACCGCGCTCTTCTCGGCGCTCATGAACGGCGCCAGCGGCGTGATGCTCCGCCGCTTCCGTGACCTCGCTACCGAGAAGCGCGAGCCGTACTTCCGCGACCCTTTCGAAGTGCTCGTGGGTGTCGCGGACGCGGATGGGGCTCCCAAGCCCGTGATGGCCGAGGTGAAGCGCTTCGCGCGGGTGGCGGCACGCATCGACTTCCGGCGCTACCAAGCGGCGCCGAGCCGAGCGGCCGTCATCATCCCCGCCGAGCGCTATGAGCCGCTGCCGTCGCTCGCCGGCCTGTACGACCCCCGCGCGTGTCTGCAGGCGTACATCGCCGCCAAGGAGGCGCACGTCCCGGTCGCCGTCGCGCGCGAGGGAGACGATCTCGAGGCGTTCCACGCGGTCTTCGTGCCGTCCGCCGCCAAGCTGTCCGGCGAGATGTGGCGCGAGCTCGCTGCGTTCGTCCAGGGTGGCGGCTCGGTCATCCTCTCCTACGGCGGCGGGGACGCCGACCCGGCGGTCCGCGAGATCTTCGGCATCGAGTTCCTCGGCGACCACGGGCCGCGACGGACGTTCTCGTGCCGAGTCGCGCAGCCCGGGATGCTGGGCGAGCTGACGTCGTTCGATGCGCGGCTCGAGCTGCCACACTTCGCGCTGCTCGGGCACGGGGGAGCGACGGTCGTCGCCACCGATGCGACCGGCAGCCCGCTGTTGACCAGCAACCAGTTCGGCCAGGGGACCGCCGTGTTCTGCGCCGCTCCGGTGGAGCGCGCGATCGCCCAAGGCGATCCATGGGCGGCGCCCGAGGAGGTCCGCTCGCTGCTGCGCACCGTGTACGGGTCGGTGGCGCGCGCGGCGGGTGCCGCGCCGGTGCTCGGCTGTGACTCACCCGATGTCGAGGTCGCGGTCTTTCTCGGCGAAGATGACGACATCGTGCTGGCGCTCAACCATGCCCCCGTGGCGATCACCGCGACGCTCACGAGCGAGCGGGCTGTCGCCGGTGTGGCCGACGTGCGCGGGGGCAAGCCGGCGGAGGTGGGCGCCAGGTCGTTCGGCGTGCCGCTCGGCCCAAACGCAGCCGCCGCACTGCGGCTGACATATGCTTAACTGAAGACAGGCAAGCGTTCGAGGTTGGGGAGTGCGGATGAGCGAGGCGCTGGGCGGCCACAAGTACCTGCTCGAGTCG
>NPIE01007473.1_pt1 | contig 31525 bp, 24 predicted proteins | sample 8637661 | NCBI WGS metagenome assembly NPIE01 (sample SAMN07420842, study PRJNA396082) | bioreactor metagenome | isolation source: sample BA12 brine-fed electro-methanogenic bioreactor BA | place: Japan: Kochi | collected 2016-12-09 | reverse complement strand
CGGCAGCGGCAAAACCATGCTGGCCAAACGCCTGCCATCCATCCTGCCTCCGCTCAATCTTTATGAAGCCCTGGAAACAACGAAAATACATTCGGTCGTGGGAAAGCTCCCAAAAGACACCTCCCTCCTTTCTGTCAGACCGTATCGTTCCCCGCATCATACCATCAGCGATGCCGGACTTGTGGGTGGAGGCACTTTCCCGCAACCCGGAGAGATCAGCCTGGCACACAATGGTGTGCTTTTCCTGGACGAACTGCCTGAATTCAAGAGAACCGTCCTTGAGGTGATGCGCCAACCCATGGAAGACCGGGTGGTGACCATCTCCCGGGCCAGGATCTCGGTAGAATATCCCGCCAGCTTCATGCTGATCGCTGCCATGAACCCCTGTCCCTGCGGATACTACAACCACCCTGAACAGGATTGCTCCTGCGTGCCGGGTGCGGTTCAAAAATACCTCAACAAGATCTCCGGACCCTTGCTCGATCGCATCGATATTCATGTGGAAGTGGTGCCTGTTTCTTTCAGGGAGATCGCTTCCGACCAGCAGGGCGAGCTCAGTGAAAAGATCCGGGACAGGGTGATGACTGCCAGAAAGATCCAGGAAGAACGCTATGGCGAAAAGGAAGGTATCCACTGCAATGCACAGATGTCAAGCAAAACACTGCGGGAGATCTGCCGCATCAACCAGGCTGGACAAAATTTGCTGAAGACGGCCATGGAAAAATTAAGTTTATCTGCACGGGCCTACGATCGCATTTTAAAAGTATCCAGAACCATCGCCGATCTGGATCACAGCGATAACATCAAAACAGAACACCTGGCCGAGGCCATCCATTACCGGAGTTTGGATCGGGAGAACTGGGGGGAGGCACAATAATTGGATACCCTGTGTTTTTCCAATATTTCAGAAAAAAAGCCACCTGCCATCCACAGGTGGTTTAAGCCCTAAACACTTGTATTATATAAGTTTACGAAAACGAATTACGGAGAAAACAATTATTAGCAAAACACCTAAACCGATTGCCCAATCCGAAATTGGCATTGGGATTGGATCATTGCTAAATCCATTACAAAGTCCATATATCATATTCTCATATAATGGAATAAGCTCTGAATTGTATTGTCCGTCTAAAAACCCTTTAAAGATTGTTCTGTCATTGTTTCCCAGGAGGAGTGCCTCCTGCCCTGCATCGGGCCCGGGTGTTGTATATCCCGCAAGTTGTTCAAATCCGGGCAATGAAGTAATATCAAATCCATATGTACCAAAAAAATTGCCATTTAATGTTGGTTCTGGAACAGTATTTGGAATATTGAAAACTGGATGCCCAAGCTGCCACCAGTAAACACTTTTACCTGGAGAATAAGGTGTATAAGTGCTTACCCCCAGAGCAGCAAACAGAGCAGCATCCGAACCCCAGGTATGAAAAAGAAGCTTTCCACCACCGTTTATATAAGTAAGCAAAGCTGAATATGTTGTTGATGGGGGACCCCAGTTATCATTGGCAAAAATGACAATATCCCAACTACTTCCTGTTAAGGCTGTCTCGAATCCTGCAAAATCGCTATTGTAATATGCAGTATAAGAATAACCCAGGTTTTGAAGAGCCTGATCAACATAGGTGTTGGGAGGGATATGATAGGGATCATCTGCATAAATCAATATATTCCCACAACCTACTAGATCTGAAGGGCTGTTAAATACATACTTTAATATTCCGGGTTTTGTAATTTCGGAATTGGTCTGGTTTTGACCAAAAGAAAGTCCGATAAAGCATAATAATGCAATTATTAATCCTAACTTTTTCATAATGATTTGATTTGGTTAATACTGAATTGTAGAAATAAATTTAATGATCGATGAAAGAAAAGTCAAGAAGAATTTTATTTATGGGAGCTTAGAAATACAAAATTAATTATAACTTACTGATTTACTGACATAAAAAAACTTGTATTTTTAAACGCATGAAACGCTTATTCGAACTTTTTTATTTATAAGGATGAATTATACTCTTATATCAACCAACAGCATTTCGTGAAACAAAAGCAGGGAATAAAGTATAACTACCCGGGTTTTATTTCAGTAAGTAAATAATATTTCAGTGTTTTGAATAAATTCGACATCTTCTCCATATCACAAACAATTTCCTGCCGGCTATGCTCCTGCGGTCTGAATACACCTGCGGAGTGTTCCAGCTTATGCAACTGGTTCAGGCAGACCTCACAACGGCTCACAACAGGCATGATGAAATGCAGGAATCTTCGGATATTCTTTCGTTTATAAGGCAGGCTGTAAAAAGATTGTATGGTTTCTTTCTTCAATTCGTAAAAAATATCAACAACTCCCCGAAGCTTGTCTGGTTTGGTGATCATGGTATGTATTCCATCCTCCAGATCATGCCTGAGATCAAAAATATCATTCCCAAATTGAAGCAATGCCCCGAGATTATAAAAAGCCTTTTGCTCTTTTTCCTCCAGGGCGTTGCTGAATGCAGAACGGTAAAATAAAACACTGTAGCCACCCTTATCAAAAGTGATCTGTCGGATTCGTTCGAATGACAGAGCGGGATCATATTGTTCCCGGGTTTGCAATTGTACCTGATAGATTTTCTCAACCATTTGCCATAAGAAGTCTTCATGCCGGATATTATCGATCACAAAGCTCCAGTATTCAATAAAGATCTTTGTGATCAGATTACCTGAAGTGAAGCCTCCCGGTTTTCGTGTTATTTCGATGATCTGATCAGCCTGGAGTTTGTTCTTGTCGATGAAATCATCATATATGCCAGTGATGATTCCCTGGCTTGTACTGAGGCGGCGTTCCATTTCATTCATCTTCGTGCCCCGCAACATACAGATGCCTTCCCCCAGAACCGCAGGCACAGCAAATCCGTAATAGCGTGTCATTTTGTAGAAACATCCGGGGGTGACACTGCCATCATTTTCTTCATCTACCTTTCTGTATAACTCGCTGAATGCCGACTTCAGAAAATTTTGCTGTTTCCCGAAAGCTTGCAGCATTTTGACAGAGACCGGTATGAGATGAAATAAATTCGATGCGCCCACCTTGCGATTGTTTATAAAGGAAACTCAATTCAAAAGTAAAAAAAATGTGCGGGTAAATAATCAGCCTGCCTGATATAATCATGAAGTTTACTTGTGACCAGTATAATTCCCCGGGATCCGGATTTTTTTATACTTTCTTGTTTTTAGGTTTCCTGGCACTGATACAAACATATTGCAGGAGCTTTTTCCTGAAACAGGCATGCAGCGCCCATCCCGATTCGGGATGCCGCCTGGAGAACTGGTATTTTGTTGGATAAAAAATAAAATACAGCGGAATGGTGATTATGCCCAGCAGGGCTCTCATGAAAATGATATTTATCGACTTGCGAATATTGGCCGAGAGGTCTTCGATATTTATTTCAGTAAAACCTGTATCACCCAGTTTGGAGTATGTTTCCCCGGCATCATCCAGGCCACCAATGGCCCAGCGGTGTAAAAGCCAGTTGACGGTTTTCCGGTTTTCCGGCCGTTTGCCCTTATCCGTTTTGATGCTATCGATGATCACCAGCTGGCCTCCGGGTTTCAACAATCTGAAAGCCTCTTTATAAACATCCTGCTTCTCGTCTGCATGGCAAAAACTCTCAATACCAAAAACCAGGTCAAAACGCTCATCACTGAAGCTCGTACTGGAATAATCCTCCACTGAAATATCCACCCTGTCTTCGAGGCCTGCATCCTTAACATACTCCAGAGCCTGCCTGTACTGGGCCGGGCTGAGTGTAATACCGCTTACCCGGCAATTGTGGTTTTCAGCAAGATATATGGCTGATCCCCCAACCCCGCAACCTGCATCAAGCAGTTCAGGTTTGCCGGAATCACTCAGGAAACTTCCAATTTTTTTATTGGTATTTTGTATGGCATCATGCAGGCCATCCGTATCATCATACCACAAACCATAATGCAGCCCCTTGCTTTTCTTGAGCTGCCACATGACTTTGTAATGCATCAAGGTATGATTGTAATAAGTGGCTATGTCTTTTTTTGAGAACATATAAATTATTGCCCGGATCTAATAGCTTTTCGGAGATTCAACTTCTTCCTCTTCATTCCATACAGGCAGTCTTACCGATTCACGGTATTTCAGGGTATTTCTCCTGTATTCTTCCGGATAGCCTTTTTCTTCTGCCCGCCCTTTTTCATTCTTTACATAGCCATCATTGTATTTGGTGATCAGGTGTTCACCAAGGGCGATCCAGACTTTCATGAGCTTGCCGGTTTGTTCGCTAGCATAATCCGTCAGGTATTGCCTGGCTTTTTCTTTATCTTCCTCAAGCAGGGCCAGCGCATGTTCATCTACACTGGCTTGATCCAGCAGATAATAATTTTCCACGCTATCCTGCACGGCCTGCATGTCCCTCACCATATCCGAATAACGGATATTACAGTAATTGGCGACAAAATTGAAAACCCACCAGGCTGAATCCCAGGAAAACTTCCTGATATCCCCGCTGCGGAAAGGTTTGGGAATTTCCTTGATGGAGTTATACAGGGGAACATAAACCGTAAAATAGGTATCATCCACTCCGAACCAGATCAGCCCGCCCACTTCATCGGGCAGCCACCCCCGTGATTGGGCAATGAATGAAAAGGCAGTATTATAGGTCGACACCGGCCTTTCCCAGGCACAATCCACATTGCTCACTTCCCAGTTAAGGGGGCGGTTGCGGTTGGGATTGCCGAAAGGTCCGGCATCATATCCTTTCGTCATGTCGATTGGCGTGCCTTCATAATGATCACGCACCAGGTCCATGACATCCTCAACAGCGAGTTTCTGATCCGGCTTTATCCAGAGCGGATATCTCTCAGCTCCTTCCACGCCCCGGTTATAATCGATGGAAAGATTGGCAGAGGGTGCGGCCCGGTTCATGATGCTCCACACCCTGGAAGAGCAATATCTAAGATTGGCCGGGGTGGAAGGACAATAGGCTTCATTGAATTCGAACGGCATTCCTGAATCAGGGTCATAGTATCCATGCTCAATGGCGTAAGAGATCACATTCTCAGAATAAAGACAGTTCTCAGGATCATCCAGGGGGAAAGTCCCGATGCGCGCTTTATTGGAATGGCAGGACATCATTCCGTCGGGGATGCGCACCGCTACCCAGATGGCACCTTCTCCCCCATCACCGGTTCCCACCATTTCCAGGATCCAGGCCTCCTCGGTATCCGTAATAGAAAAGCTCTCACCTTCACTTGCATAGCCATAAGTTTCGGCAAGCCTTGTGATCACTTCCACAGCTTCACGGGCAGTGGTTGCCCTTTCCAGCGCCAGCTTCATCAGGTGCCAGTATTCAAGGTATTTGCTGTGGTTCCAGAGTTCCTCCCGGCCGGTAAAGGTCGTCTCACCAATCGCCACCTGGTGTTCATTCATATGAAACCCGATCAGGGCATAGGTATGTTCTGCCTGTGGGATCTTACCCCTGACACCATTTCTTCCACTGTAGAACTCCATCATCTCCCCGGGTGGGTAATCCCTTGCCGGTTGATTGTAAAGATGATAAATATACTCCGCATCATTGGTATAGGCCAGCATGACGGAACCGTCTTTGCTGGCTCCTTTGGTAACAATAATGTTTGTGCAGGAAAAGGCTGGAATTGTTATTATCAGTAAAAATAAGATGCTGAATTTCTTCATAAGGCTGCTGTTGAATTGGGGATAAAAATACAAAACATGTAGCTAAATTAGCCTGTCTTTCTCAATTGAAGTACGGATTCCCTGGTGGTATTTCTGGAATTTTTCTTTGATCCTGTGCAGGAGCTTCCAGTATGCAGGATGTTTCTTCAATGGATAAGCTTTATGCGATCGGCCATGTCTTTTGCAATTTTATTCTGCAGATCAAAAACATCTTCCATATGCCTGATCGCCTGGTCTATGCTTGATATGGAATTACCGGTCATTTTGAAATATCTCATCACCAATACTGAAGGATCAAGCGCCCTGCATGTGGCTGCATTTTTCGGTCACCCCAAAATTGTAAAAGAATTGATCCGGTAAGGTGCTGATGCAGGTATAAGGGGTCATTCTGGCAGCATTGCCCCAAAGTCTGGTGCATTGCCATTTGAAATGGTGCATGGAGTTCATGAGCATTTTTACTCCTCAGGAAACAGGATGTTGAAAGGTATTTTAAACGTATTTTAAACGTAGTTCATACGATTAATTACGTATGAACTACGTTTAAAATACGTATCAAATACGGAGCAAGTACGGAGCAACAAGCTACTTGTTATGTTTTCATAAACAGTGGTTTTTATGTGGTTTGAGGAAAAGTCTTTGAGAAAATAAGAAGCGACAAATAAACAGAAAATGCCAAATTAAATATTTACTTTGTAGTTCAATAACAATCTTAATTGTTGTCTTATGCGGGCAGGGTACATTTTACTCCTTCTTTTTCTCGGGGTACAATTAGCTGGCTATGGCCAGGAAAAGCAAATACAGCAGAATTACACCCAATATGTCGATCCTTTTATCGGAACCCATAAGATGGGTCATACCTTTCCAGGGGCAGCCGCTCCCTTTGGGCTGGTGCAGCTAAGCCCGGAAACAAACAATCCTCCCATGTACATCGATGGCAAATACAATCCTGAGGTATACAAGTATTGTGCGGGATATCAGTATGCTGATTCGGTGATTATTGGCTTTGCCCACACGCACTTCAGCGGGACCGGGCATTCAGATCTGGGGGATTTTTTGATCATGCCTTTTACCGGCAGCTTTACCCCTGACCAGGTCAGGGAGGATGATACAAAGCTTTACCAGTCGACTTTTTCTCATGAGAATGAAATTGCTAAGCCAGGATACTATTCCGTTCATTTGAAAGAGTCTGACGTCCTGGCCGAATTCACAGCAAGTCCAAGAGTGGGTTTTCACAAATACCTTTTTCCTCAAGACCGGGATACAGCACACATCATGCTTGACATGATCCACAACATCTATAATTTCGAAGGCAAAAATGTCTGGACTTTCATCCGGGTGGAAAACGATTCCCTGATCACTGGCTACAGGCAAACGCGGGGTTGGGCCAGGACCCGGACCATGTATTTCGCCATAGCTTTTTCCAGGCCATTTATAAGTTACGGCCACAAGAAGTTTGACAAGGCCCCCTACAATGGCTTTTACCGCAAGTTTGATGAAAGCCATAATTTCCCCGAAATGGCCGGAGAGAAGATCAAAGCCTGGTTCGACTTTGCATTGAATGATGATCCCGAACTTGAGGTGAAACTTGCTTTATCCCCGGTCAGTGCTGATGGAGCACTGGCAAACCTGCAAGAAGAAATTCCCCACTGGGATTTTGCAAAGACCAAAAGGGAAGCTAATTTGGCCTGGAACCGTGAACTTTCGAAGATACAGGTGCAAAGCATGACCCCTGCAGATAAAACGATCTTTTATACAGCCATGTACCATACCATGCTCAGTCCGGTGATCTTTGAAGACGCAGACGACTCATACAGAGGACTCGATCAGAACATCCATCAATCCGAAGGATTCACGAATTACAGCATCTTTTCATTGTGGGATACTTTCCGTGCCCTGCACCCGCTTTACAATCTCATCCAGCCCGATCGAAATGCTGATTTTATCAATTCCATGCTTGCCCATCATGATCAGAGTGTGCATCAGATGCTTCCCATCTGGAGCCATTATGCCAATGAGAACTGGTGCATGATTGGATATCACAGTGTTTCTGTGATCGCAGATGCCCTGGTAAAAGGGAACCGGGGATTTGATGCTGAGAGAGCTCTGCAGGCCTGTATCAATAGTTCCACCGTCACCTATTTTGACGGAACCGGTGATTATATAGAATACGGCTATGTTCCGGCAGATAAGAATTCTTCTTCGGTATCCAAAACCCTGGAATATGCTTACGATGACTGGACCATTGCCCAACTGGCAAAAGAAATTGGCCGGGAGGATGTTTACCAGGATTACCTGGATCGGTCAGAAAGTTACCGTAAGCATTATGATGCTGTTTCAGGTTTCATGCGACCAAAACTGGAAGACGGCCGCTTTGTCGAAAACTTCAATCCCCTCAACACCCACGGACAGGGATTCATCGAAGGCAATGCATGGACCTACAGCCTCTTTGTACCCCATCAACCGGAGGAGCTTATCAAAATGATGGGAGGTGATAAAAGATTTACAGATCATTTGGATTCCCTGTTCACCATGGAATTGGGGGATGAGTACATACAGCATACCGAAGACATCACCCGCGACGGCATTATCGGGAATTATGTGCACGGCAACGAACCCGGACATCACATCCCCTACCTGTATAACTGGACAGATAGTCCCTGGAAAACCATGGAAAGAGTGCGCATGATCATGGAAAGCATGTACGGAACCGGGCCGGATGGTTTGTGCGGGAATGACGATGCCGGGCAGATGTCGGCATGGTACATATTCAGCGCCCTGGGATTCTACCCTGTTTGCCCGGGTTCTGATGAATATGCGCTGGGCAGCCCCATTGTGAAAGAAGCCTTGATACAATTGCCCGGCGGAAAAAAATTAAAGATCAAAGCAGTGAACCAGGGAAATGATAAACCCTATGTTTCGAAAGCAATGCTGAACGGGAAAGAAATTGAAACCGGCTTCATCAAACATACTGATTTAAGCAAAGGTGGAGAACTTGTATTTTATATGAGCGAATATCCTGATAAGAAAAAACATTAAGTTTACTCAGGATACCTGATGATCCTGACATTCCTCAGATTGAACTTGCCCAGGCTGTTCATTTCCTTTCGCGACTGGTAACGGCTGTCGAAATACTTTGTATACAGATAATAGGGTGCTTTGCCTTCGCTAGCGCCGATCCGTGGCTCAAGACCCTGTTCCTCAAATACGCCTTTCAATCGAATAGCCTCACCGATACTTTCATAAGTACCCAGCACAACATAGAATTTATCTTCCAGCATATTATGTAATTCCATCACACTGGTCTGTATATTGAATTGTGGCAGTGCATTCCTTCCCCGGATCCTGGAAGCCGAATCCTGACTGACCACACCAGGCAGTACTTTAATCTTCTGAAGCGTCCTGTCGCTGGTATCGCCAACCGGAGGCGTGGCTTGCTTAAAGCGGATCCTTTTGTTCTTTTCCACCACGAGGAAAACGGCAGAATCAGCTGCTTCCTCCTCCACTTCAACCCTGAGGTCGTTGTTCATGATGCTGTAATCATCACCAAAAACATTGTTCAATCTCAAAGAATAAGTATTGTAACCCGGAGCGTACAGGGCGAATCGGCCCTCTTTATCAGTAAAAGCAGAATAGGAATTTCCTTCATTGTTGAAAGCCGTAACCCGGATATTGGCCAGATCTCTCTTCCTTTCATCCTTTGAAGTATAGCGTTTTCTTTTCAGGTTGATCCTTCCGGCGATCTTGCTCGACTTTTGAAAGGGGATTTGAAAGAGTGTATTTTCCAGCACTTCCACCACACCAATATCCTTCCCAATAAAAAAGTATTCTTTCAAGTCGGCCATGGGCGTGAGGTAAACTTCGTAAAAGCCTTTTGGGATGCTTCTGAAGGTAACAAATCCCTTTTCGTTCGAAAGCAGAGTGAGGTCAACAGGGAGTTTTCCTCTTTTGATATCCACCGGAGTGTTCAGCAATTTCACCCTCACCTTAACATCGGGGATCCCTTTCTCGCCTGGATCCCTGGTGCCATTGGCATTATCATCCTGGAAAAGCTGGATCTTGAGGCGGCGCAGATCGCGGCGGTTCTTATCAGCATTGCCCCACTTCTTTTTCACGGAAAACTCCAGGTAGTAATGTGAATTGGTGACTACCTGGCCATTGAAATCCTGTTGAATGAAATTATAGGTGCCTCCGACAGACAAATACCAGTCGTTCACTATGAAGGCATTGATCCTGGGGTTGACATTCAACAAACCATAATCCAGATCGAAGCGATAGGTATAATTCGTAAAGAGTGACAAATGTATTCTTCCTTTGAAGTAGGGTTTGAGTATATAAGGTGAAAAACTGAGGCTGTTGTTCCCGGCATCCAGGGCAAACTGATAAAGGCCGGAGTTCACCAGGGGACCGTAGTCATATGTAAAGCGGGCACCATATCCATTCCTGCTGTAATCGGCCAGCACGTGAAAATCGTAAGCATAGCCGCTGATGCTATTACTCAGCTCCTCAAAGTTCTGGCTGATCCCGTACTTCATATTGATCATCACACTCCTGCCCAGGAAAGCCTTGGTCTCCACACGAAACTTCCTGACCTTGTAATACTCAAGCTCTCCATCATCGCCGGTAGGCCTTATTGATTCATACAATTCCACGCTGGGTCCAAAGAGCCAGCGATAATTGCGGTTGCCATTTGCATGAAAATGCAGGCTGATCAGCTCGTCCTTGAGTAAAACATTGGGCAATTTGAAACCCTCGCGGCTCATATTATAATAATCTCTTTTGCTGTTGACATATTTCAATGAAAAATAATTTTTGGGAGCCACGAAATATCGCAGATGCGAGTAAAAGCTCAGGAGGCCCTGTTGCCGTCCCGGGATATCGGGGGTACCGTAATTATTCATCAGGTGCAGTTTTAATTTCCGGCTGTAATCACCAAAATAGTGGAGGTCCCAGGCAATGCCAAAAAGCGTATATGGATTATTGAAGTAATGATATTCGTGATAAGAATAAAAAGCTGCCTGAACCATATGCTTACTGCTGAGAGGAATGCGGTTTGAATGAAAAATGAATGAGGAAGTGTTTCGTTTGTTTACCTGGTCTGAATTATAGGCCACCGAAGACTTTACCTCCACATCTTCCTTGCTGTATTTATATCCAAGAGCTGCACTGGTATTGGGCTCCAGGATGCTGGTACTGGCAAATGCCTCCAGTCTGCTGGTTTTGCCCAGTGTCAATTCCTGGGCGATCATTAAACTATTGCGGTTGTATAGGTTTCTCCCCAGGAAGGAACTGAATGCTCCCAGCCCTACCCTGGTGGATTTATGACTGAAGAGAAAATTATAATAGGAATTGCCGATAAAATCTTCCGTTTCCGTAAGATCATAATAGGTAAAATTGTATTTGAACTGCGCATTGTTCTCAAAGGTTTCAAGGCCCCTTGCCTTGATGAAAGGAAGCACCTCCCTGTTGTTTGAGAATGTCCGGATGCCGATTTCTGTTGAATGGGGCAGGTTGTAGTCAAGCTTAAAGGGTGAATAATTATCAGAATACTTTTCAATATGGATGGCACGGAAAACTTCCTTCTCCTCGGTGGAAGCATAGATTCTGATCTTGCTTACGTCAAATACCCGGTCTTTAGAAAAAGAAAATACCGCTTCAAAGCGCAGTGTTTGTTCTTCATCGGGTAACAGCACCACTTCCTGTTTTTGCTGCCAGCCTTCTTTTGTCGTGATGGTGGCTTTGTTATCAGTTTCCAGCTCCAGCCTGATGCGTTCACTTGTATTTCCCTTGTTTACAAGGATGATCTCAAATTCAGCATCATTCATGGATGGATTGAAAAAAAGCCGCTTTTCTGGGATCTTCACATCCCAGCTGTGTAGCACTTCCAGATTGACTTTAAAACTGCTGGAAGCTATGAGGTTATTGGCCGGCGAATAAATTTCCGCATGAATCCGGTGAACCTTCTCAGATCTTGCATTGGCCGGCACCCTAAAACGGAATGGCAGGGAAACGCTGTCGCCGGCTGCAATGAGCGTATCACTGAATGCATTGCTGAATGCGGCCCAGCCATCAGGCAGTTTCAATACGTGCTTCACCCGGATGGGGCTTTCCGAATTATTGACGATCCTGAGCACATTAAAACTCAGGGAAGCTGTTTGATGATCCAGTTCTTTCTTCACAAAAAAAGCATGCAGGGCAACATGTCTTTCCTGGGCCTGCACACTTGAAGTGATCATGAAACCAAGAAAAAAACAAATCCCAAAAAGAAAGGATAAAAATGAACTTTTGAGCTTTTGGGGAGCCGTGATCATCATTTTGAAGAGCCTCTTGCCTGGCTTTCCGACAGGGTTAAGTAGAACCTCCCGGTATAATAATCATCTTTCACATCCAGGTCTTGCAGCCTGATAAATTTTGCCGTATCACTTTCAAAAAGGAATTTCCAGCGAAGTACGAAATTGTTGTCTTCTGCACCTCCGATGTTTCCTTTGTCGCCATTGACCAGCAAAAGGCGTTCCTGGGCTTTGAGTGCAATGAGAGTGTCTTTGGTGCTGTTGGCAATATTTGAGAACAGGCCGTTGTCCCAGTTCTTGCCCAGGTTCTCAATGTAATACCCCAGGAAATCAACCGGGATCTTCTGGCTGGTATCATTCATCCCCCTGAAATAGGGTTTGTCTGATGAGATCGAAAGCTTCCAGTTGCTGGTTGCCTCTACACTAAAACTCACATCCACCGGGGATTTTGTGATTTGATAGAGGTTCTCATTTACCTCCTTAATTCCGAAATCTATTCTTGATTCGGGATCGATATTCAGTACCAGTACCGTTTCCATGCGGGCCTCGATATCGGCTTCCATATCAACGCCCTGGGCAAAGGTTGTTAAAGCCATTAAACTGAACATCAAAACCAAAAAGTTAAATTGAGCAGGGAGAGCGTTCATCAATCGTCTGTTTTAATCAAAACTACAAAAAAAGGAAACACGGTTTCCCGTATCTCCCTTTCAGCTTGCTTTATAGCAAATCATTACAATGCGGTAAGTGTTAAGTTAACCACAGTGGTGTAGGTTCCAAGAGCGCCAATTACTCCACTTGAAAGCTGTTGAAACATGCTTGCAGTGTTCATTGTGCCGTTCATGGTTCCCATTGTCCAGTTTAAGTTGAAAGCATTATCGGAGGCATCACCACCGTTTTCGCCCGCATTGTCGAGTAATATCTGGTCTGTATTGGTTATTCCCATTGATGTTGCAAGTGAGGTATTGGTACAGGCAATTTCGGTTCCGATTACATGGGTACCTGTTGCTTCGCACCACACACCCAGATTATCAATAGGTATATTATTACCAGCACCATCATCAAAGTCCGCAGCATTGATCTGCAGGTTCCAGTCGGCTGTTGATTCAATGGTAATGGTGGTTGTTCCGACAGCATCGATCCCAAAGTTGTATTTATCAGGAGTATCAAATGTAGCTGTCTGGTCCTGGCCACCGGTAACATTGAGGTTTAACACAGAACTCAAAATAGCGGTAAAGTTAACAACATCTGTGTCTGTATCCTGCGCCATAAGATTGCTTGATGAAAAAGCTAATATTATGGCGATAAAAAGGGTAAATTTTTTCATTTTCTCTTGTTTTTAGTTAGTATCCAATTTTGTTTCCTTCTCAAATATTTAGAATGTAAAAGCAATTATTAATACGGGAAGGCATCAAAAAGTAACCTTCCAAAAAGCTGATTTTTGGGGTTAAAAAAGCTGATATAAGTCTGCCTGGGAAAAAGTTATTAAAATCTTATTAAAGGTCTATCAGCTTGTTTTTGATAGCATAACGGGTCATATCCGCAGTAGTTTTCAGATTCAGTTTACTTAAAATATGCTGTTTGTGGGTTCCGACGGTTTTAACACTTACAAAGAGCTTCTCTGATATGGACTTGGTCTTTCCCCCCTGGGCATAAAGCTTTAGAACTTCAAGTTCTCGTTCGGTAAGATTGGCTTCATTCTTAAAGGTATCTGTTTCCTTATCCAGGTAGCCTTCAATCAGAACATCCTTGATATCGGTGCTCAGGTATTTTTCGCCCCGTGAAACGGATTTGATCGCTGTTATTAATTCATTATAAGTACAATTTTTAAAGATATACCCTCTGGCTCCTGCCTCCAGCATTTCTTTCACATAATAATATTCAGAATGCATGCTGAGCGCTATCACTTTAACCTGCTTCATTTCCCGGCTGATGATGCGGGTGGCTTCAACGCCATTCTTTTTGGGCATGCTTACATCCATCAGGACAATATCCGGTCGCTGCTTACTGGCTTTCTGTATTGCATCCTCTCCGTTTTCCGCTTCACCGATAATCTCAATATCTTCAGATTCGGATAGCAAGTTCATCAAGCCCTCGCGAAAAAGTTTATGATCATCGGCTATGACAATCTTTATTTTCATTGATCATTTAAAGATATTAATATTTTTACAACAGAACCTGCATTATGCCGGGACTGTACATGCAGTTTCCCATTCATTGAATCCAGTTTCTCGGTAATACTGAAAAGCCCATAACCACCAAACTCCGTCAGGCTGGTTTCCTGATCATACTCGAAGCCTTTGCCATTGTCTTTCACTGCAATATACAAAGAATCCTCGTATTTATTCAGTTCAACAGCAACTTCCGAAGCCTCTGCATGTTTAACTACATTATTGAGCAATTCGCAAATGATGCGGTACAGCAGTATTTTCACTTCGTGAGAGAGATCAATGGACTCCAGGTCGCTTTTCATCCGGGTACGCAATCCAAATTCCTCCTGCATCTGGCTGAGTTTCCACTTTATGGCAGCTACCAGCCCCAGCTCAAAGAGAATGCTGGGACTCAGATCATGGGTCAGGGAGCGAGATGCATTTATTGCTTCATTAATCAAACCCGAGGATTCATCGATGATCTTTCTAACCCTGTCTTCCAGTTCGATATTTTGCAACATGGAAAGCTTCAAGAAAACGATGGACAATTGCTGCCCGAAACCATCGTGAATATAGCCTGCGATCCTTTTGCGTTCATTTTCTTCGGCCATGATCAGCTCCAGGTTCAATTGCTTAAGACGTTTCTGGTATTTTCTGATCTGCCTAAGGTGTTCTTCCCGTTGCTGATTCAGCTCGACCTGTGCATGAACATCATGCTTCAGGCGGGCATTTTGCTGTCGAAGTTTTTCTTCCGCCTCTTTGATCCTCAGCAGCACTTTCACCAGTGCTATCAGTTCAGCCTGGTCGAATGGTTTGATTAAAAAAGCATCTGCTCCTAAGTTCAGGCCCTCAATGCGGATTTTGGGATCGTTGCCATAGGCAGATATCATCAGGACAGGGATATTGATTGTTTTATCCGATTCCTTTAACCTCTTACACACTTCAAATCCGTCCATCTGAGGCATAAAAACATCAAGTAAAACAACATCCGGTTCTGAATCATGGGCAATTTCAAGGGCCTGTGGTCCTGAGCTGGCCATCAGGATTTCATTACCCGGCAGGCGCTTTTGCAGGATAGTTTTCACCAGTATCCTGTTTTCTGCAACATCATCAACAACCAGTATTTTTTTCATCATCCCTTCATCATCCATGTATCAAAGATAAAAATACTGCATTTTACTGGAACGGGGCGAGTGTAAGAACAATGTTAAGAGTATAGGTGTCGGATGCAATCATTTGATCCAGGATGCTCTGGTTGTTCATATTTCCCCGGCGCGTGCCCATCTCCCAGTTCAGGGTGAAAGCATTTTTAATACCATATCCTTTGTTACTCCCGCTGCCTTTGGTCATCAGGGTAACTTCGGTATCATCCAGCGCCAGGGGTTCTGTTTTGGCATAATTGATGATGTTGCTGCCATCGTCCTGGTTGGTCCCGGTTGAGATCACCACCAGCCCAACGTTGTTGATTTCCATCTGGTTGGTGGGATCAGATTCCCCATAAAAGATTTCCTGATCGGCATGGAAAGTAAGGGTCCAGTCGGTGACAGAACCGATGCGGATGAAGGTTGACTGGCCACCATTCATGATCCCATTCTTATATTGTTCCATCTGGTTAAAATTGAATTGAATAGCATATCCGGAAACAATATTCAACACCAGCCCAGGGTTTGGCGGAGGTATGTCCTGTGCCCTTGTCTCTGCAAGGAACAACATAAGGGAAGCAAATAAAAGGAAAAATTTTTTTCTCATATTGATCTCAATTCAATTCATTAACAGCTTTGTGTTTATTTGATCTGCCTGACCATCTGCCCCTCATCAAATTCTGCCTGTTCAAGCATATTTCCTTCCTCATCATAAGCGGTAAGGGTTCCATCCAATTTTCCATCTTCATAATACAGGTCCAGTTTGACCTGCCCGTTATCATAATAATGGACCCAGTGCCCTGTTTGCTTGTCCCGCTCATAATTTCCTTTTTTCCAGATCTTTCCGTTATCGAAATAATAGGTCCATTTGCCATGGGGTTTTCCATTCAAAAAAACTCCGTTTTGTTTGATTTCTCCATTGGGATGATACACGATCCAATTGCCTTCGGCGATTCCTTTAAAATACCTGCCCTGCATATACAGGCTTGAGTCGGGATAAAAGCTTAGCCATTCTCCACTCCTGTTGCCATCCACATAAGACCCCCGTTCAAAAATGCTGCCATTGTAATGGAACTGCTTCCATTCTCCCTCAATCTGCCCATCAACATAACGGCATTTTATCTTCACATTGCCATTGTCGTGGTAAACACGGTATTGGCCGTCAATTTCAAAGGATTTATTGTAGGCATAGTGTTTCTTTAATTGTCCGTTAATATAGAAAGAATGATAATCGCCGAAGAATTCCTGTCCGATCATCTGCCCTTTTTCCATCAACTCGCCATTGGGGAAATATTTTTCATATAATCCGTTCTGGATGCTGTCGACATAATTAAACCGATAATTCAGGGCACCATCGGGGTAATAACCAGTGATGAGCCCGTTGAGATCGTGATCGCGATAATGCCGGACCTCCTGCAACTGCCCGTCAGCATAATACAGTTTCATCGGCCCTGTGAGGGAGTCTTTACTGTATAAGCCTTCTGATTTTATGTTACCGTTCTCATAATAATTCAGTATGGGACCGTTTTTATATCCATTCTTATAATGAGCTTTGCGTTTTACACTTCCATCTGGGAAGAAAGTGGTCCAAATTGAATCCATAGCATCCCTGACATAACATCCCTTTTGCCAGAGTACAGCATTGGAATAAAAGAACTTTGCGGTTCCCCAGCGAAGGGTATCTTCATCCACAATCCTGTAAGTCAGCACAGATTCGAGCCCGCCATCATTGTTGAAGGTGGTATCTGCAAAACGATCACTTTGGGCATGCATAGCCGGCGGCAGCAAAATACCTGCAGCAAGCAAAATGCCTTGAAAAAAATTGAGCATATCAGACTACTATAATTACTATTCCACTTCGATATCCAGCTGGATGCCTTCGAGTTCTTCATTGAAGCCATAGTCCAGTATGGCAGCAACGGAATAACGTCCTTTTTCCAGCTCTTTTTCGAGTGTGTAATTCACTGTTTTTTCTGATTCGGGGAGCAGTGAAAACTCTATGGGTTCTGATGTAAACTCTTCGGCGGTTTCAAGATTCGAAATGGTGAAATACACTTTACAGTTCAGTATCTTGTCGCCCAGGTTGATCACCTGTGTTTCGTAAACTCTTGAACCATCTTCCTGAATTATCTCCACCAGGCCGTCAATCGTACCTTTATAAAGGGTATTGCTTGTTGGCGATTGAAATACAGGAACAGCGATGCGTCCCGCTACCTGAAGGCCCATGCGTACATCCTGGTCAATTGCTTCCGGTCCTGTTTGTTCTTCTGCCGACTGTACGAAGATCACGGCCCATTTTGTAGAGGAATTATCATTGGGAACCAGCATGGTAACATTCACATTGGCTGATTCGTTCGGCTGCAAGCTGAGCAATGAGGGGGTAATGGTAACCCACTCTGCACATGAGCGACCGGTGGTACCGGGTTCGAAATACTTCACCTCTCCTTCCTCATCAGTAAGCCAGTCGGCCAGATTGAATACGAAAGATTGCTCGGTGTTCCCTTTGTTTCTTACGTAGATCTGCTGAGTTTGTGATGAGCCGGGATTGGTGCTAAACATCAGTGTACCCGGGGTTACTTCCAGTTCCTGTGCATTCAACTCACCGGCAAAGTTAGAAACCAGTAAAAAAACGATCAGTGTTAAAAACGGAGCAAATGTTTTCATTTTTTCAAGAATTTGATTCATATGAACAAATTTAAAATAATATTTAACTTTTCTTATCTATCTTTTAATTTATTGAATATTAATTACCAACATGCTTTTGTTGAACAAATCCCGTTTACAGAAATTAATCGAATAATATAACATCCGCTTTCCAGGTATACCGGTATTTCCCGGTGTCTTTCAAACTGCACTGCTTGCTCGAAAACAAGCTGCCCCTGCACATTACAGATCATCAGTTCTCCTTTTAGTTGATCTGTCGTGTTGTTAATGATATTAACCTGATTCCCTGTTACGTAGATCCTCGCAAAAGAGTTACTAAAATCGTTCAAACTTCGTTCTGAGGGATTGAAATAAAGGCTGAATCTTTGATTATCCTCCCTGGAGTCATGATAAAAATCATAAGCCTGGCCCGGCATGATATGCAGCATTCTTTTTCTTTTGTGATCTTTAAGCCACACCCCCACAGTATCCGGAATATTCAGGCAGTCTGTCATTTTAATGCTATAATAACCGGATTCTGAGCAATTAAAATAAAGACTGACTACAAGATCATTTTCAATCGCAGGCAATGAATTAATGCCAAAATTATAATTCGCAGTCCGGGACCACAATTGTGGCACCTTCTCCACCCGGCTGAATAACTTGGCAGCATCCAGGTCACGGTCGAAGCGGGTACTGGCTCCTTCAATAAAACGGATGATGCTTTCGTCGTAAAAGGAATTCCCTCCAACCTCGAGCCGCAACAAGGGATAATCGATCTCAGCATCTTTGTAATAATCGGGTGTGGAAGGAGTTTGCCCCACCCTGGCATCATTATTCACTGAAACGGAACCATTCTGCACTGCCTGCACCCAAAAGCCCTGGTTAGAGGGAATGTATTGTGTGCCGCCGTTGAGACCGACAGGATTCGTACCTCCCAGCCAGATGGTGTAATTATTGTTCTGGTGATCCCAGATGTATTTCGCATCATTGATGTGGGATTTATTCCAGGCACTGCTCTTTTGCCAGTCGAGGGGGGATGGATATGGATTTCCCAGGAGGTTCCAACCTTTATGGCTTTCGATCTCGCCATTTGCGGGATCTGTTTTGTAAACATTGATGCTGTATGAGCCGGTATTTAAAGCAGCAGTCCCATTGCCTGAATAGACTGCGGTTAGGTCAGTACCTGAAAGATATACATCATAGCCTTTCATGGGCTGCAGAGGACCCTGATACATCACCCAGCCAAAATTCCAATTATTCTCAATGATGGACTCGTCATAATAGAAGACCAGCTCAGTCCCCGCATATACACTACTGCCAGCGTTGCTAACCGGCGAAGAAGTGTTGTGCCATGCATTTGCTGACAGGAAACGTTCAATACTGATGCTTCCCGTTACCTCACACTCTCCACTGCCCGTCTGATCAACCAGATATCCTGATGCAGTAGCATTGGATTGGATGAAGAAGTTTGTGTTGATAAATACGCTCCCTCCATCCTTGATGGTGAGGGTGCTACCCGGACTAATCACAAACTGGGCCTGAAGCGATAGGATCACCAGGCTAAAAATAAGTGATATAAGCCGTTTTCTCTTCATATTGATCTACCAGGTCCTCATAATCCGCATGAATAATAAATTTTCGTTGGGCATCAGGTTAACGGCCCCGGTGTTGGTCTGGCCGTTAACCATGATCTCGATATAATCACCCGGTTGTAATTCAACCAGGAAGGAGCTGCTGACATGGGTGGATTTGTCATCAAACTTACTATAGGTAAATGAATATGCCGCACTTCCTTCAATATAGGTACTGCCATTCTTACGCAAGCGGGATCTCAAAGTTTTCCGCTGGTTATCAACATTCTCGATACTGAACATATAATTGATCTCATAAACGCCCTGGTAGTTTACACTTACCCTGCTGGGATTGGAGGTGTTGGAATGGACAAAAGCCGTAGCATCCTTGAACATTTCCACATCCCAGGGAATGGAAACAGGGGAGCCAAAGACATTCAGGTCGAGGTTGTCGGTAGAACCGAGCTGGATCACTTCTTCTTCGCTCATGGTTTGCGACACTGAAACTGTTGCCTTGTTATTGCCGTTATTGGTAACATCCACTGCACCCTGAAAATTGATGGTATTTACCCCGGTAGCCACCACAGCATTATTTTCTTCAACATCCAGGGGCAGGGCCTCGTCCCAGCTTCCGTTGCCCGAAGCATCCGAAACAAGAACTTTGTCGACACCTGCATTGGTGGGCATTGTAAAACCATTTACCATTATGTTGTTTACACCTGACATATTCCCGGCATCATCCAGGATCACCACAGAATTTTGTATCTGGTTCCCGCTGGTACCATCAAAGCGGGCCACTGCATTGTCGGTGCTATTTGCTGGTCCCTGCACATCATTATTTTCGGAAGGCTTCAGCATTTGCCAGGATGACCCGGTCCAGAAATAAAAACCTTCCTCCTGGTTACTTCCGGAATTATATACCAGCAGGCCTGTTGCCGGAGAACTTACCGGTGCCGGATTCGACAGGCTGCTGCTTAGTGCAACCCTTGGGATCAAAAGGCCTTTGTTGCCAGAAGATATTTCCAGGGCGGCAGAGGCATCCGGGGTATCGGTCTGGATGCCCACCTGGGCCTCCAAAGCAAGAGAAAGTAGAATAAATAGAAAAGGCAGGACATGTTTACAGATTCCCGGCCATGTTTGCTTTTTTATCCATCCTTTGTTTAACTTCAGTATTTTGAATTTTATTTTCATCTTACAACTCCCTTATTAGTCGCATAAAAAAAACATTTTCTATTGGGACCAGGTTGGATAGACCCGTTTCTGTTTGCCCATTGGCAATCAGTTCAACATAATCACCAGCATTTAGCTCCACCAGAAAAGAACTGCTGATATTGGATACTCTGTTATCATACGTCTGATAGGAAAATGAATAACTCACCACATGAGGTACGATATCAGAGCCGTTGATCCTTAATCTGCAACGAACCGTTTGCCTTTTCACGGTCTTGTTCTGATGACTCAACATATAATTAAACTCATAAATGCCGTGGGTATTGACCTTAACCCTGCTGGGGTTCAGACTTGATGAATGTACAAAGGTTCCAGGGTCCTTCATTTCCTCTATGTCCCAGGGTATAGCAACAGGATTCGTAAAAACATTTAGGTTGATTGAATCGCTTGATGATAACTGAATTACATCCCGCGTCACTGCATTTGCATAAAAGGTAACACTAGCATGATAATTCCCGTCATCGGTGACACCAATACCATCAGAAAAGTTCAAAGTATTTGCATTGTTTACCACGGTATTATTGTCTTCTTCAATATCCACGGGAGGGGCACTTTCCCAGCTGGCATTCCCGCTGGCATCCGACACCAGGATCTCTCCCTCCTGAGCACTTGCAGGCATGGTAAATCCATTTGTCCTCAGGTTATTCACATCCATGATATTGCCATTGTCATCAATCAGGACCATAGAACCCTGGATTGTCTGACCGCTTGTTCCGCTGAAGCGAACAATTGCATTGTTGAGTGATGAGGCAGGACCAACAACATCATTTCCCGAGGGGGATTTGATCAGGTTCCAGCTGCCATCTTTCCAGTAATAAAACCCCGGGGTCTGACTGGCGCCTGTGTTATAAACCAGTAAACCTTCTGCCGGGGAACTAACAGGAAGTGGACTGCCAAGATCTCCACTCAGCGAAACCCGTGGAATGAGCAGGCCCTTGTCAATTGCATAAACATCCAGTTCTGAGGAATTATCAGGATTATTCGTCATAATGCCTATTTGGCCGGTTGCCAGCAGGCAGATGAAGAGAAAAAAGAATACAAGAATTGCTTTACACTGTTTCATATTTTCAGCCTTGTTACTTTCTTCCAAAAATATGCCCCAGGTAATGCTTTCAACTTAACCGGTGTAAAGATAGTATAAAATCCGTGTAAAACAAAAATCCAGGAAGCAGGCTCAGGACATCTAAGTGTCCATCAATAATATGTGAACTTGCGAATGATCAGAATGCTGCCATCCTCAAGATCCTGTGTAAGTATATTATCTTCCAGGGTCCTGATCTCTGTTTTGCGCATCCAGTTACCTTCGCGGTCAAATTCGTAGGCAAAGTCTGAAATCATGGCCAGCCGATTGCTTATAAAGAGCTTCGACTGAAAAGGCACGCTGTTTCTTTTGTACTTGTAAATACGCTTCCAACTGTTGCGTCCATTGTTGTTGTAAAACTTTGTTTCCGTTAGGTTTCCCCGGTAATCATAGTCGTGCATCAACTTATGGGAGCTGCTTCCATCGGGCCTGAAATACTCTTCTTCGATAATATTGCCCATGTGATCATTCACATAAGCTATCCTGGAATACAGTTCACGGTAGTACCTCTCAAATTCCATATCGATGAGATTCCTGCTGTGGTCATAATGCTTTTGCAGGCTGCGGTCGAAGATCATTTCATTTACAAAGCCATAACGGTCAAGTTTGTATGTGATATGCAGAAAGAGACTCCCATCGGTATTGTATTCATTGGATTCAAGCAGATTATAAGCTGAGTCGTAGGTAAATTTCTCTATAGATAGCAATTCATTTTTATCATAACGTGCAAGCTCCTCAATAAAACCTTTGTCATTAAAATGTGTTAGGCTATGGCTTAACAGGCTGTCGAATTCTACTGAGGTATCGTGGGATTGCATAATATAGATCCATTGTTCCATGCTCTTTACGTTCCCGTAAAGATCTTTGCGAGCAAGATCGTTTTTGTACTGGGCATAACAATCAAGAGAAAGCTGGAGAACCAGGATCAGAGAAATTGTTGGGCCAATCCATTTCATAAAAGCAAAAGTAAAGCTAAAATTTTATTTGATGTGTTGCTGAAAAGTTTATTCCGGCAGACCTCATTGTTTCAAATACTGATCCTGCACCCTATTATGGCTTTACGGGAATGTCAATAAGGACTGGGAACTGAGCATTGTTTGCCTGCTTGTGAAATATCGAAGTTCTTCCTGATGTTTTTGTAATTATTCTTGCGGCTACTTCCCACATAGGAGAATAATCCGACAGCATTTACAGATTTTTAGTTAGTTTAGCTTCTCCTTTTACACATTATACTATAATCAAATAAGAGGTCATGACCAGTAAAACCAAATTCACCACGCATCAATTTCAACAGGCTCAGGAAGCTTTTCTGTCAGTTTTTAAAGAGCAAAGTGCCAGTTTTGAATCGGTCCTGAATGGCCAGGCCTTCCCGGAATCTTTTCCATTTAAAAGCTTTCCCCTCGAAAGATTGCATGAATATGTGCTCTATCATAAAATGAAAAGTGACTGGAAGACCCACCTGGAAGAAACATTCGGTGATATGGAAAGAGAAAGCAGCCTGTACTTCGTAGAAGGAGCCAACTGGGGAGACTGGGATGCATTTGGAGCGGGGATCAGGACAGTTTTGGGAAAAGCCATGGAAGCCTATTTTAATGTTTTTAACACCCGGATGGATGAGGTTATTGATGAGCTGAGAAATGAGGTGTCGGAAATCCTGCTTGAGAAAACGACAGATGAACTGCGCCTTTCTGGTGATAACAGGGACTACCAGCTGGCCGTTCTCAAGTTGCACAAGGAACAGATCAAAATGCTGGCCACCGACCTGGACGCACTTGTGGAGCCCCTGAATGAAATGCAGGAAGCCGCCAATCGTCTAAAATCATTTTCAGACCGGATGGAAAGCTTTAAAAAAGAAAGCAAAACAGCTATATACCAGGGTGATTATAACGATATTGACGGGCTGGACCAGATCATTCGGGAATCGAACCGATTGATTACCGATTATAATGAGATGAGATCAGGAAATTTTGATCCTTCAAATTTTCTATCCGAGATTTATGTTGCCTTTGAGGACGGGCAGATATCCATTTCAACCACAAAGGATACAACTGCCGAGATCAGCGTTGTGGAAACAAATTTTGTGGTTCACACAGATTCAGAAAAAATGGAAGGACAGATAGAGATTCTCAGGGAACTAACTCATATGGCCCGCAAGGAAAAGGAAAGCCTTGAGGCAAACCGGATGAACAAATCATTGTTCCGGCTGCAGATCATCATGACCATCAGCCTGTTCACCTCGGCGGCTGCCCTGTTCACCGTTAGCATGTCGCAAGTAAAAAGCAACTGGGACATCGTGCTGATTATGCTGGGCTTTTCTATTGTATTTACAATGGGAACTTACTTCTTTGTTGCCAAAAGATAATGATAATGTAATTTTCGACCAAAAAAAGTTCATGCGCCTCTGGAAAGGAAATCTACAGGTAAGTCGCAGCAGAGCAGGGTTTCAAAGTGATTTTTCTATCCAATGAACTAAATTATCGCGATAATTCCTTAACTTTATGGAACAATACAGGACACAATTATATGGAAACCAAGCTCAGCAGGATCATTGGAAATCTCAAAGTAGACATGGGACTCTATTTTGGGTCCGGATTGGGAGTCTTCCTGTTTGTCCTGTTTTTTCAGCCTTTTCACTTCCAGCAATTTGATTTTAACAACCGCCTGCTTTTTACTGCCGGGATCGGTACAATATGTTTCCTGGTTATGATGCTTGTTTGCAAGCTTTTCCCACGCTTCAATCGTCAAGGAGAAGGCGATCATCAATCGCAATCCTACCTGCAGGCCATTGTTATACTTTTACTGAGTTCTGTTGCCATCGCATTTTACCTCAGATATGTGGGCAATATTCAACTTACATTTTACATCATGTTAAAGGTAGTTCTGATATCATTCGCTCCACCCCTCATTCTCAGAATAACACGGAACACCAAAATACTGAAACTTCATAACCAGGCTCTATTGTCAGAAAAACAAGAGCTGGTCAAGAAACTCGATCAGTATCGCAAGGATAAATTAAACGTAGAGATTAATTTCATGTCCGAATCCGGGACTGAGAATCTCAAATTAGAACAGTCCGATATAGTCTTTATTAATAGTGCAGATAATTATGTTGCCATTCAATACTGGGAAGGTGATCGTTTGAAAAGCAAGTTATTGCGCAATACGCTTACGAACCTGGAGGTCCAGCTCAAGGCCTATCCTAATTTCATCAGGTGCCACAGGAGTTATATCGTTAACCGGCAACATATCGAAAAGCTGAATAAAAGCCCCCAGAAATACAGCCTGAGCCTGCTGGGATATGAGGAAGAAATCCCGGTATCCAGACAGTATTTATTAGGGATAAAAGAAGCCTTGTAATGCAAGTGGGGCGAATGCCATTCGTCACGCCTTTTTGATATTTATCCCTGAATGCTGAAATTCACTTCATTTTCCCTGTCGCTGATCCCATAATTTTTCTGTAAAGCTTGGCGGACGCTATTTTTGTATGAAACGCAGAAACATACACAAATGAACATTTTACTGATCTATCCTGAATATCCTGACACCTACTGGAGTTTCAAACATGCACTGAAATTCATCTCCAAGAAAGCAGGGGTTCCGCCCCTTGGGTTGATCACTGTTTCGGCCATGCTGCCTACCAATTGGAACAAAAAGCTAGTAGATCTAAACATTGAGGTTCTCAACCCCGGGGATCTGGAATGGGCCGACATGGTTTTTCTCAGCGCCATGTATATTCAGAAAGAGTCTGTTGCTCATATCCTTGATGCCTGCGAAGAGAAAGCTGTCAAGGTTGTTGCCGGCGGGCCACTCTTTACGCAGGAGTACAAGAACTACCCGCAGATCCAGCACTTCATCCTGAATGAAGCCGAGGTCACCCTGAAACCTTTTCTGAAAGACCTGGAAGCAGGTACAGCCAAAAAGCTCTATCAAACGGATCAATATGCAGATCTCAGCCAGTCGCCCGTACCGGATTATCACCTGCTTTCCGTAAAAGATTACGCCTTCATGAATATCCAGGTATCAAGAGGATGCCCTTTTGATTGCGACTTTTGTGAAATTACGGCCCTGCTGGGTCACAAAGTAAGAATGAAAAGCAGTGAACAGGTTTTGCAGGAACTTGATGCCATCTACAGGCAAAACTGGCGGGGTCCGGTTTCCATCGTCGATGATAATTTTGTTGGCCAAAGGAACACCGTGAAGGAGCAACTACTGCCTGCAATGAAGAAGTGGGGAGAGGAACATCAGTATCCTTTCACTTTCAATATTCAGGTTTCCATCAACCTTGCGGATGAGGAAGAGATCATGTCACGCATGACCGAAGCAGGATTCAATTCGGCTTTTATTGGAATTGAAACACCCGATGAGATCGCCCTTCAAAACTGTAACAAAGTTCAAAACAAGAATCGTGATCTGATCCAAAGTGTCTGGAAGATCCAGCGATCAGGTATTCAGGTCTCGGGCGGTTTCATTGTCGGTTTCGACAGTGATGATCATACAGTGTTTCAGCGGCAGATCCGCTTCATCCAGAAAAGCGGTATCGTTGCAGCCATGGTGGGATTGCTGAATGCGCCCAGAAATACAAGATTGTATGATCGTCTTGAAAGAGAAAAACGCCTCACAGTGGAGGCTACGGGCGACAATACGGACATGTCGATGAATTTCACGCCCAGGATGAACCCTGGCTTGCTTCAGGAAGGCTACAAAAGCATCCTTACCAATATTTACTCTGCCAGGCCATATTATAAGAGGATCAGGCAATTCCTCCGCAATTACAAAAAGCAAAATAATCCCGGAAAAAAGAAAATTGAGATCAATCATATTAAAGCTTTCCTGAAAAGCATGTTTATCATCGGGATCAGGTCAAAAGGAAGACGGGAATACTGGAAATTCATGGCATGGACCCTGTTTAAGCGGCCCCGTGCTTTCATTGATGCGGTGACCTTCACGGTTTTCGGCTATCATTTCAGGACTATCTATGGCTTGAATAAATAAATAATTAACAAGAATTTAAGTCAATATAGATAAAGCCTACAAAACAATTTTATTTAAAAGATGTTATAAACAAATGACAAAAACAAACATAAGATTTACTCCCCTAAAAAATCCCGAGTTTATCAGGGAATTAAGGGAAAAAACAAAAACATATTTTGAGGAAAACAATATTTCAATGTACGGTAACGCAAGCATCCTTGTGAAATCCGTATTGATGACCATACTTTACATCGTACCTTTTGTGGCCATGCTGAGTGGACAAATAAGCAATATTTGGATCCTTTTTGCTTGCTGGATCTTAATGGGTATTGGAATGGCCGGAATGGGCATGGTATTGATGCATGATGCCAATCATGGCACCTGGTCGAAATATAAATGGCTAAATGCACTTTTGGGAAGATCACTGTATCTTTTCGGAGGCTCCCCCACAACCTGGAAACAACAGCACAACATTCAACATCACGGGTTTACGAATATCGAAGGACAGGATGAAGACATAAAGTCTTTAAGTCTGTTGCGTTTTTCGCCTCACCAGGAGCTGAAAAAAATACATAGATTCCAGCATTTATATGCCTGGTTATTTTACGGGCTGATGACCATCTCCTGGATCAGCATAAAAGATTTCAAACAAATATCAAGGTACAGGAAGGAAAAAGTAAATTTACAGACTAAAAAATCCTACAAGCGGTTGATGTTCGATCTGATCGTATCCAAGATTCTGTATTATGCCATATTCATTGTTCTTCCCATAATCCTGGTTCCGGTTGCCTGGTACTGGACCTTGTTGTTCTTTTTTATCATGCATTTTATCAGCGGGTTTCTGTTAACCATCATCTTTCAAACGGCACATGTTATGCCTGATTCAGATTTCCCGCTGCCCAACGAAAAAGGCACAATGGATAATAACTGGGCCATTCATCAACTGAGCACAACCTCCAATTACGCTCCCAAAAGTCGTTGGTTTTCATGGCTGATCGGGGGATTAAATTACCAGGTTGAACATCATCTTTTTCCAAATATCAGCCATGTGCACTACCGGAAAATCTCCATGCTCGTAAAGAGCACAGCACAAAAGTATAATCTGCCTTATCACGTGCAGCCCAGTTTTTTAAAGGCAGTCTCAGAGCATGGCAGAATGCTCAGGATTCTGGGTAGTAAAAAAAACTTTGCAGATTGATCCTGCCGCAATTCCAGCAATGAAGTTTCTAAAATCTTATTGCAGTTTATGACAAGACAGTATAGAGCAATGGATCTCCACTGGTAACTTAAGGACGAACATCCGGCACGGGAAACTTGGGTGTTTGCGCACCATTCTTAGCATAAATACCCCATGATGGCCCGATACCGTTCGGCTCATTTGTTTTCCATGCTTCGTCGAACATTTCGAACCAGAATGAGTTGTATGCCTGGTTCAGGAAGTTGTTCCCGTTTACCCAGTTGAGGGTGGTCTTAAAATTGGTTTCACAATAGGAAACATTTTCCCGGGCAGTCTGGGTTCCGTTATTATTGGCACCCGTTGGCCATCCGATCTCTCCGATGATTACACCCAGTCCGAAATTATTTTCAGCATTACTCATGCCGTGATTGTAAGACCATTGCATATTCCCTCCAATATCATTTGGCTGACCGTTGCCATAATAGGGATAGATGGTAAGCAACACCACTTGATGATCGGGTTTGTTCAGTTCCTTGCATTGCTGCAGGATCGGGCCACAATAATCCTGATCTCCGTATGTACTAATATGGTCAGCGCCTACCCCGGTGATGCATGAAGTTACCGGTTCTTCCAGTCCCAGCTCATCCAGCTTCTGTTTGGCGTATTTCATGTAATTCGCAACAGTAGCCGGTGGAACATGATTCGGGCCGTGCAGATTGGTCTCATTTCCGATCACAAGGGCAAAGATGGTTGCAGGGTGGGCCTTGGCCTGCTGTACTGCTTTATCGATATCTGCTTTTGTAGCAGCTGCATCATTCGGGTAACAATGCACACCCAGGGCCACTTCCAATCCTTTTGAAGCAGCAACCGGAACCACCTGTTCCAGACCATCGGCCACCGTATAGGTCCGCAGGAAGTCAAAGTGCTTGGCGATCATGCCCAGGTCGGTCTCGATCTGGCTTTTGCTGATATGTGTTCCAGGGGCCTGTCCGTCATAATGATAGGGTCCGTAGCAAACACCCAGATATTCCACAGAAGCCACAATGTCTTTCTGTGCCTCCAGGATTGCCGGTTGTGGGTTATCGTTTTCCTCTGTTTCCTTTTTCTCACAGGAGGTGAATACGAAGGCAAGCATGATAAAACTACATCCCATAATAAATCTCTGATTGAATTTCATAATTTTAGTATATTTAGTTCGGGCATGGGGAAATTGGCAAAAACCCATTGCCAAATCTGTTCAAAAGCATTGCCACATTTATTATTGAGAGCACCCTACCTGGAAAGCAAAGTATAAAAGTATACATATAGATAACAATATTTGTTAACGCTATGTTAATAAGACAAAAGATGCACATTCAATGTAAGCTTTCGAAATATGCTGGTAAAATGGCATTGCCCGCCATGCTTTCCCATTTCGGGAACATATCCCAAATCCGGGAAACGCCCTCAGTGCAGTAACAAACATAAAAACCTATTTATGTGGGTGTTATAAAATTTTGCATGAAATTGGGATAGCAAGGGCAAAAGATAGAAATTGAATAGCTTTGTAGAACAACTATCAAAATCATTGCGTATGCATAGCATAAAAAATATCCTTTTCTTTTGTTTGGCAGGTTTGATCCTTCTTACCCAAATATCATGTAACAAACTCGATAATGAACCTGAGCCGTCACCATCTAAATCAATGCAGGACCTGAATGTGCCTGCAGGCTTTAATTATGAAACCCGCAGCACACAACAATTAGAGATCCGGATGCCTGCTTCTGTCGACTATACGGATCTGAGAAGCCGTTTCAATATTTATACACAGGAAAACTTGTTGGAAAGCTCCATGATCGGGTCAGGCAGTTTCGATCAGCAAGGGGTCTTTAAGGGAGAGGTCAGTTTCCCGGCAACTCAGGAAAACTTATATATCAGCACCATGGCCGGTATTGCAAAAGTGGAATTGAACAATTTAAAAGATGGTGTGATCATAGACTTCGGAGATAATTATATTTATACTGCCCCAGACACCATGGAATTTAAGTCCCTTCCTTCTGCTGTAGATAAAGAAATTCTCATAAAGGCGAACAGCACCCGCCTGCAAGGGCAGAACCTGGTAGGCAATGGAGATTTCAGCCAGAATGATTTCGGTTATGAACCCTATTGGGATGCCGTAAACAGTGTTGACGGGAAATGGTATTTCTCAGATGACAACAATCGGGGTTACATGGAATGGTATAACGACAATGGAAATGGCATGGTACGAACCCATAATTCCAACAACAGATTTGTTGGAGGTGTATCCCAGCTGCTGGAAGCATCTCCCGGCGATGTGATCACTTTCACTGCGGATATAAAAAGAGATGGAAACGGAACACTTTATTCGTGGTTATATCTCATACCGAGGCACAGCTCGGGATTCCCACTGCGCTATTTTGCCCTGACACACTTCGACATCAGCAGTTCTTTTGAAACAAAAAGCATCGTGGCCACCATGCCGGCAGGAACAGAATATGTTCAGGTGCTGTTCTGGACGAACGACTATACCAAAAACGGCCGCATTTATCTCGACAATGTTGTGGTAAGCGGTCCTGTTACCGACACTGACGGTGATGGAGTGGATGATGAACTCGATGATTATCCCAATGATGACACACGTGCTTTTAACATTTATTATCCGGGAAGTGAAACCTACGGAACATTTGCCTTTGAAGATAACTGGCCGGGCAAAGGCGACTACGATTTTAACGACCTGGTGGTAGATTACCGTTTCAAGGAAGTCATCAATGCAAACAATGAGCTGGTTGATATGGATGCCACTTTTATTTTCAAAGCGGCCGGAGCCACCCTGGTGAATGGCTTTGGCTTCGAAATGGGACTGGCACCCAATCTCATTGAGGAAGTCAGTGGATCTTCCCTGGTAGGCGGCTATATAAACACCCTTTCCAATGGATCAGAAGCAGGACAAGCCAAAGGGACCATCATTGTTACCGACAACGTATTCACCCAATTGCCCAACCCCGGGGGAGGCATCGGCACCAATACCACTCCCGGAGCTTCTTATGTTGAACCTGATACAATGCTTATCAGCATAAGTACTATCTCTCCGGTGGCCTTATCGCAAGCAGGCAGACCTCCATACAATCCATTCATGATCATTGATCAAAACCGTGGCAGGGAGATGCATTTGTCAGGATATCCCCCCACATCCCTTGCTAACACAGCATATTATGGAACCATGGATGATGATACCCGCCCGGCAGAAGACAAATATTACCAAACAAGCAATAATCTGCCCTGGGCAATCGATATTCCGGCACCTTTCAGCTATCCGATTGAAAAAAAGGAAATCATACAGGCATACCTCCATTTCGCCGAATGGGCTGAAAGTGGTGGCATCCTCTACGGGGATTGGTACGAAGACAAAAGCGGATACCGGGATGAAAACAATATTTTTTCAGCTCCTGAATAAGAAAATAACCCACCCTTCCATCCCCTCTCCCGTCTCCCCTGAGCGGGAGAAGCTGTAGGCTGCCAAATAAATCACTATCCGTGTCCATCCGTTTTTCCAGCGATAATCCGCGTTCTATCAA
>NPIE01000150.1_pt9 | contig 31529 bp, 23 predicted proteins | sample 8637661 | NCBI WGS metagenome assembly NPIE01 (sample SAMN07420842, study PRJNA396082) | bioreactor metagenome | isolation source: sample BA12 brine-fed electro-methanogenic bioreactor BA | place: Japan: Kochi | collected 2016-12-09 | reverse complement strand
GCGTCACTCTTGGAGGTACTTTCAGAGCCCCCCGAAAGTGCCAGGACAAGGCGCAGTGCGCAGGCAATGGTTGTTCCCTTGTCAAGCGCTGCAACGCCGTCATGGCGCTTTCGGGGGGCTCCCTGCGGGCGAGCCGCTGAATGGGCCTCCAAGAGTGACGCACTACACTAGCCCCGATATTTCATGTTATCCCTAGCCAAGACGCGAAGAATGCCAGGAGAACAGAGGATTGACGGTCTTATTACTGCAGCGGCCCCCGTTCCAGACGATGCTCCAATCACAAGGTCCTGTTCTTTTTTAACCTTGGCGTTCTTGGTGAGAAAAATTCAGAGCTAATACCGGATCACGAGGTAGGCGATCACGCCCGCGACCACGGTGGCCCAGCCGATGTAGTCGATGTAGGTGCGCAGCTTGCGCTCCATGCGCTCCCCGCCCAGGACCATCAGGCCGGCGACGAGGAAAAAGCGCAACCCCCGCCCCACCGCCGAGGCCAGCACGAAGGGCAGAAAGACCATCGCCAGCACACCCGCGGCAATAGTGAACACCTTATACGGAATCGGTGAAAAACCCGCGACGAAGATGGCCCAGAAACCCCACTGCTCGAACCAGCTCCGCGCCGCCTCGTAGGCCGGCCAGTAGCCGGCCTGGTGCAGCAGCGGCTCGATGGCCCCGAAGGCGAAGTAGCCGATGAGATAGCCGAGCATGCCGCCGAGCACCGAGCTCGCCGTGGTGAGCAGGGCATAGGACCAGGCCCGTTCCGGACGCGCCAGCGCCATGGGCGCGAGCATCACGTCGGGCGGGATGGGAAAGAAGGAGGATTCGGCGAAGCTGAGGCCCGCCAGGTAGCGGGGCGCGTGGGGGTGGGCCGCCCAATGCATCACCCGCGCGTAGAGCCGGGAGAAGAGCCGCATCAGCGCTTGCCCCCGAGGAAGGGAACAAAGCGCACGTCCTCCATGTCCTCCATCTCGAAACTCGTGCCGGTATGGCGGATCCGCTGCAGGCGCTGCCCCTGTGCGGTGGCCAGCGGCAGCACCATGCAGCCGCCGGGCGCCAGCTGGGTCAGCAGCTCCTCGGGTATCTGTTCCATGGCCGCGGTGACCATGATGCCGTCGTAGGGCCCGTTGTCCGGCCAGCCCTGCCCGCCGTCGGTGTGGCGGCTGCGGATGTTCCGCAGCCCCATGTCGCGGAAGCACTGGCGGGCCCGGTTGAGCAGCGCGGCAATGCGCTCAACGGTGAAGACCTCCTCGCAGAGCTGGGCCAGCACCACGGCCTGGTAGCCCGACCCGGTCCCCACCTCCAGCACCTTGCGGCAAGGGCTGCACTCCAGCAGCACCTCGGTCATCCGGGCGACGGTGTAGGGCTGGGAGATGGTCTGGCCGAAGCCGATGGGAAGCGACTTGTTCTCGTAGGCGTGGCTCGACAGGGCCTCGTCCACGAAGATGTGCCGGGGTGTGGCGGCGATGACGCCGAGAACGGCGGGACTGGTGATGCCGAGGCCGCGCAGCCTGTCCACCAGCCGGTCACGGGCACGCTGGGAGGTCATGCCGATGCCGTCCAGGCGTTCCCGGTTCATGCACCGTCCTCCGGCAGCCAGTGCCCGAGCCGTTCCAGGGCGTTGTGGCGGGTCAGGTCCACCTGCAGCGGCGTCACCGACACGAAGTTCTCCCGCAGGGCGAGGAAGTCGGTGCCCGTACCGGCATCCTGCTCCAGCCCGGCCGGCCCCACCCAGTAGATGTCACGTCCGCGCGGATCGGTGGCCCTGACCACCGGCTCGGCGCGGTGGCGGTGGCCGAGACGGGTGACGCGGTAGCCCCGGATCTGCGCCCAGGGCAGATCGGGCACGTTGACGTTGAGGATGATGTCCGCCGGCAGCGGGTCGGCCAGCAGCCGCTCCACCAGGGTGCGGGCCACCCGCGCCGCCGACTCCAGGTGGGTCGGGTTGTGGGAGGCGATGGAGACCGCCAGGGCCGGCAGGCCGAGGAAGCGGCCCTCCATGGCGGCGGCCACGGTGCCCGAATAGAGCACGTCGTCACCGAGATTGGCGCCGGCGTTGATGCCCGACACCACCATGTCCGGCTCCTCCTCGAGCAGGCCGGTGATCGCCAGGTGAACGCAGTCGGTGGGAGTTCCGTTGACGGCGATATAGCCATTCTCGCCGATGTTGGCGCGAATCGGGACATCGAGGGTCAGGGAGTTGCTGGCTCCGCTGCGGTCCCGATCCGGGGCCACCACCGTGATGTGCGCCATGTCCATCAGCGCCGCCGCGAGGCTCGCCAGGCCGGGGGCCCGATAGCCGTCGTCATTGCTGATGAGGATTTTTATCCCGTCTGTTTGCATGTGCCCCCGCCGCCGCGGTGCGCGGCATCTGCGGCATGATAACTTAGAGGGCCGGAGCCCGACAAAACCCCGTTCCGCCCGCCGTCACCGGAACGGGCCGGCGCGGCCGAAAAACCGCCGGGGGCACTGGTGTACTGCTTCACCCTTGGAGGTACTTCCAGAGCCTCCCCGAAAGCGCCAGGACAAGGCGCAGCGGGCAGGCAATGGCTGTGTTCACTTGCCCAGCGCTGCAGCGCTCATGGTGCTTTCGGGGGGCTCCCTGCGGGCGCGCCGCCGGTGGACTCCGGCTGCAGGTCCACCAGCTCCCTCAGCACCACGGTGGCGTAGCTGCCGGCCGGCAGATCGAAAGCCAGCTCCAGCACATCGGGCCGCGGCTGGTCCCAGGTGAATTCCCGCGGCCGCAGACCCAGCGCCCGGCGTTCCTGGTAGAGGCCCGCGGCCTCCAGGCCGGCACGCAGCGCGGCCCAGGGCGCCAGGGCCTGCAATTCAACCGCACGGGCCTCGGCGGCGGTGGTCAGCCCGCCCCGACCCCACAGGGGGCCGGTCAGGGTGAGCCGCCCGTCGGCCACCCGGGCCGCCACGGCGGCGTCCACCCGCTCCAGGGTCAGTTCGCCGTGACCGCCCGGCAGCAGGACCACGTCCCCCGGGAGCGCGCGGTTCCAGCTCCCCGCCGCCACCCGCTGCGCCAGCACCGCGTTGAACAGGCAGGCGCGGGCCGCGGAGAGGTAGAGGCCGCGCCGGTGGCGATCCCGCACCTGGCCGCGGCCGGCGAACAGCGCCTCGGCCCGCGCCAGGTTCTCGCCGTCGCGGCCGAAGCGCTGCTCCCCGAAGTAGTTGGGCACGCCGGCTTCCGCCACCTGCCGCAACCGCGACTCCAATGGGGTGCCCGCCCCCGCCAGCGCCGTGACCCGGATCCGGAACCGGTTTCCTTCCAGCTCGCCCCGCCGCAGCTTGGCGGTGTGCCGGGTGGCATCCAGCACCCGCACGCCCTCGGGCTCGAGGACGCTCCAGTCGGGCTCACCCGCCGCCGGCCGGTGGACGCTGAACCACTGGGTGGTCACGGCACGACGATCCTTCAGACCGGCATAGCCCACCGCCAACGGCTCCACGCCGGCCACCTCGGCCAGCCTTCCGGCCACCCACTCGGTGTTGGCAAGACGCTTTTCCACCCGTAGCAGGAGGTGTTCGCCGCGCCCGGCCGGGGTGATGGCGGGGATCTCGTCCACCCGGAAATCCTCCGGCGACTGGCGGATGCGGCCCTGGGCGACGGGGGCGCCCCAGGCGTGGGGGAGCGAGCGGACGGGATCGGTCCCGGCGCTCATCGGGCCGCGGGAGCCGGCTCGTCCAGCAGCACCACGGCCAGCGCCGCGATGCCCTCGCCGCGCCCGGTGAAGCCCATCTGCTCGGTGGTGGTGGCCTTTACGCCCACCCGCCCGGCGGCCACCCCGAGATCGGCCGCGAGGCGCTCGCGCATCGTGTCGATGAAGGGGGCCAGCTTCGGGCGCTGGGCGATGAGGGTGATGTCGGCGTTGCCGACCCGGAAGCCCCGATCAGCCAGCAGGGCGACGACCCGCCGCAGCAGCACGCGGCTGTCGGCGTCCTTGTACTCGGCGCTGCTGTCGGGAAAGTGCCGGCCGATGTCTCCCAGCGCCGCGGCGCCGAGCAGCGCGTCGCACAGCGCATGGATCGCCACATCGCCGTCGGAGTGGGCCAGCATGCCCTCCCCGTGGGGGATCTCGACCCCGCCGAGGATCAGCCGTCGCCCGGGGGCGAAGCGGTGGGCGTCGAAACCCTGTCCGATTCTCATCCTGTCGATCCGCCCTGTTGCCGGAGGTAGAGCTCGGCCAGCGCCAGGTCCTCGGGGCGCGTGACCTTGATGTTCTCGGGCCGGCCGGGCACCAGCCGCGGGGCGTGGCCGGCCAGTTCCATGGCGGAGGATTCGTCGGTCACCAGCTCGCCCCGGTCCAGGGCGGCGCCGAGGGCGCCGTGCAGCGCGCCGGTGCGGAACATCTGCGGCGTCAGCGCGTGCCACAGCCCCTCACGCGGCACGGTGCCCGCCACCCGGTCCTGCGCCCCGGCCCGTTTCATGGTGTCCCGCACCGGCAGACCGAGCAGGCCGCCGACGGGATCCTCCGCCAGGGCCTCGAGCAGGCGGTCGATCTCGCCGTGGGAGAGGCAGGGGCGCGCGGCGTCGTGCACCAGGACCCAGGCCCCGCCGTGCCCCTGCCCGAGCAGCCAGGCCAGGGCGTTGAGGACCGAGTGACAGCGCTCCGCGCCGCCGGTGACGGTGGTGACGCCGGGCCGCCCGGCCAGGCCCAGGGCCCGCCAGCGCTCGTCCCCGGCCGCCACCGCCACCACCACGCCGGCGATGCGCGGATGGCTGAGCAGCCGCTCCAGGGTGTGCTCGATGAGCGGACGGCCGAGCAGCGGCAGGTACTGCTTGGGCACCTCCGTGCCCATGCGCGTCCCCGCCCCCGCGGCCGGCACCACCGCCCAGACCCGGTCATCCTCAGCCGTCATCAGATCCGCCGTTCACCTGTTTTCACCACAAAACATTTTCACCACGAAGGCACGAAGAACACGAAGAAAAGCGGAAAGATGTTTTAACCGCAGATTACGCGGATTACGCGGATATTTTTACAGAACATGGGATTGCTTGACAGCGCTCCCGGCTGCGGTGGCCAGGGCCGGGAGCTCAATCGTCACAAGTCCTCATGGCTGCACGGTCAGCCCATGCATCCTGTCACGGCAATCCGGAATCTGCGTAATCTGCGTAATCTGCGGATAGACCGTCTTTTCCTTCGTGTTCTTCGTGCCTTCGTGGTGTGCTCTTCATCGTTACCCGGTCGCGACCGAAAGACGCGCTCACTCCACCAGGAGGAAGAAGGTCTCGCCTTCCCGGATCATCCCCAGCTCGCTGCGGGCGCGCTCCTCGATGGCCTCCAGCCCCTGCTTGAGATCGCGGACCTCCGCCTCCAGGACCTGGTTGCGTTCGTGCTGCTCGGCGTTGGTCTGCTCCTGCAGCTTCACCGACTGCCGCAGGCGCCAGACCTCGGCGAGGCTGCCCTCGCCGAACCAGAGCCGGGCCTGGAGCGATACCAGCACCAGCACCAGCACCACGATGACCCATTTAATGGTCACAGCCCGCGTGACTCACTCTCCGGGTCGCTGGTCCGCATTGCCGTTGCGGAGCCTCAACCGGCAAGGGACGGATAGATGCCGCGCCCGGCATAGGCTCCCTTCCCGGCGAGCATCTCCTCGATGCGCAGCAGGCGGTTGTACTTGGCCACCCGGTCGGAACGGCTCAGCGAGCCGGTCTTGATCTGGCCGGCGGCGGTAGCCACCGCCAGGTCGGCGATGGTGACGTCCTCGGTCTCGCCCGAACGGTGGGAGATGACCACGCCGTAGCCGGCCGCCTTGGCCATCCGGATGGCTTCCAGGGTCTCGGTGACGGTGCCGATCTGGTTGAGCTTGATGAGGATGGCGTTGGCGATTCCCTTGTCGATGCCCTCGCGCAGGATGGCGGGATTGGTGACGAAGAGATCGTCGCCCACCAGCTGCACCCGCTTGCCCAGGCGATCGGTGAGAAGCTTCCAGCCCTCCCAGTCGTTCTCCGCCATCCCGTCCTCGATGGTGAGGATGGGGTAGCGGTTCACCCAGTCCTCCAGGTAGTCCACCATCTCGGCGGAGCTGAGGGAGCGGCCCTCGGAGGCGAGCTCGTACTTGCCGTCGCGGTAGAACTCCGAGCTGGCCGTGTCGAGCCCGATCCAGACGTCCTCGCCGGCCTTGTAGCCGGCCCGCCCGATGGCCTCCAGGATCACCTCGATGGCCGACTCGTTGGAGGGCAGGTCGGGCGCGAAGCCGCCCTCGTCGCCCACCGCCGTGTTGAGGCCGCGCTCCTGCAGCACCTTCTTCAGGGTGTGGAAGATCTCGGCCCCGCAGCGGACGGCCTCCGCCTCGCTGGGCATCCCCGCCGGCACGATCATGAACTCCTGCATGTCCACGTTGTTGTCCGCGTGGGCGCCGCCGTTGATGATGTTCATCATCGGCACCGGCAGGCTGTAGGGGCCCTTCAGGCCCAGGTAGCGATACAGCGGCAGCTCCGTCTGGCGCGCCGCCGCCTTGGCCAGGGCCATGGAGACCGCGAGGATGGCGTTGGCCCCCAGGCGCCCCTTGTTGGCGGTGCCGTCGAGCGCGATCATGGCCTGGTCCAGGCCCGACTGGTCCATGGCGCCGCGTCCCACCAGCAGCTTGCGGATCTCGGTGTTGATGTGTTCGACCGCCTTGCGCACGCCCTTGCCGCCGTAGCGGCCGGGATCCCCGTCACGCAGCTCCAGGGCCTCGCGGGAACCGGTGGACGCGCCGGAGGGCACCGCGGCGCGGCCGGTCACACCGGACGCGAGGATCACGTCGGCCTCGACGGTGGGATTGCCGCGCGAATCGAGAATCTCGCGGGCGACGACATTCAGAATCTCAGACATGGTGACTCCAGATATATGACGTTTTCGGTTTTCAGTATCAGATTATAGGTTTCAGGTATTACGTTTCAGGTATCCGTGTCATCCATGAAGCGGCGGGCGCAGAAACGAACCGCCTCCATACGGGACAGGGACCCAACACCCAATACCTAAAACCTGAAACTTGATGAAACGGGATTATCAGACAAACACGCCGCCTGGAGGGCGGCGTGTCATTTCAGCTCATCGAAGCCGCTCGCCTTCACGGCGCGGTCGATCGCGACCAGGGTCTCCAGCAGCGCCTCCAGCCGCCCCAGGGGCCAGGCGTTGGGCCCGTCGCTGAGCGCCTCGTCGGGACGCGGGTGGGTCTCCATGAACAGGCCCGAGACCCCGGCGGCCACGGCGGCGCGTGCCAGCACCGGAACGAATTCGCGCTGCCCCCCGGAGGCTCCACCCTGCCCGCCCGGCAGCTGTACCGAGTGGGTGGCGTCGAACACCACCGGGCAGCCGGTCTCGCGCATCACCGCCAGGGAGCGCATGTCGGAGACCAGGTTGTTGTAGCCGAAGCTCACGCCCCGTTCGCAGACCATGATCTGCCGGTTCCCGGTGGCCAGCGCCTTGTCGGCCACGTACTTCATGTCCCACGGGGCGAGGAACTGCCCCTTCTTGATGTTCACCGGCAGCCCCAGCGCGGCGACCGCCTGGATGAAGTTGGTCTGCCGGCACAGGAACGCGGGGGTCTGCAGCACGTCCACCACCGCGGCCACCTCGGCCAGCGGCGTGTCCTCGTGCACGTCGGTGAGCACCGGCACGCCGATATCGCGCTTCACCGTCTCCAGGATGCGCAGCCCGGCCTCGATCCCCGGGCCGCGGTAGCTCGCGACGGAGGAACGGTTGGCCTTGTCGAAGGAGGACTTGTAGATGAACGGAACGCCCAGGCGCCCGGTCAGCTCCTTGAGCGCCCCGGCCGAGTCCAGCGCCAGCTGCTCGCTCTCGATGACGCACGGCCCGGCGATGAGGAACAGCGGCTGTTCCAGCCCGGCGCTGAAGCCGCACAGCGCGATGCTGCCAGGTCCCTGGCGCGTCTCCTGTCCGCCCATCTCAGCCGGCCGCCTTGGTGGCGTTGCGCTCGCGCTGGGCGCAGGCGGCCTGGACGAAACCGGTGAACAGCGGATGACCGTCCCTGGGAGTGGAGGTGAATTCGGGGTGGAACTGGCAGGCGACGAACCAGGGATGATCCGGCACCTCCACCACCTCCACCAGGCTGCCGTCGATGGAGCGGCCCGAGACCTTCATGCCGGCCTGCTCCAGCTCGGCCAGGAAGCGGTCGTTGACCTCGTAGCGGTGGCGGTGGCGCTCGACGATCACATCCTTGCCGTACGCCTCGCGCACCAGGGTTCCCTCCTCGAGGCGGCACTGCTGGGCGCCCAGGCGCATGGTGCCGCCCAGGTCGTCCTCGTCGGTGCGGTGTTCCACGCCGCCGCTGCTGGTGACCCACTCGGTCACCAGGGCGATCACCGGATAGGGCGTGTCGCGATCGAACTCGGTGCTGTTGGCCCGCGGCATGTCCGCCTTGTTGCGGGCGTACTCGATGACCGCCACCTGCAGCCCGAGGCAGATGCCGAGATAGGGGATGCGGTTGGTGCGGGCGTACTCGACGGCCCGGATCTTGCCCTCCACGCCCCGTTCGCCGAATCCTCCCGGCACCAGGATGGCGTCAGCGCCGGCCAGGCAGCCGGTGCCCTGGGTTTCGATCTCCTCGGACTCCACGTAGTGGATGCGCACCTTGGTGCGGTTGCGCAGGCCGGCGTGGAACAGGGCCTCGTTGAGGGACTTGTAGGCGTCGGTGAGCTCCACGTACTTGCCCACCATGGCAATGGTGACCTCCGACTCCGGATGCTCCATCGCGTCGATGACCCGCTCCCACTCGGAGAGATCCGGCTGGGCCGCCTGTAGCTGCAACCGCTCCACCACCAGGTCGTCGAGACCCTCGAGGTGGTAGAGCAACGGAATCTTGTAGATGTTGTCCACGTCGATGGCGGAGACGACCGCGCGCTCGGGCACATTGGTGAACAGCGCGATCTTGCGCCGCTCCGCCTCCGGCAGCGGCCGGTCGCTGCGGCACAGCAGCACGTCGGGCTGGATGCCGATGGAGCGCAGCTCCTTCACCGAGTGCTGGGTGGGCTTGGTCTTGAGCTCGCCGGAGGCGGCGATGTAGGGCACCAGGGTCAGGTGCATGAACAGCACCCGCTCGCGCCCCAGTTCCACGCCCATCTGGCGGATGGCCTCCAGGAACGGCAGCGACTCGATGTCGCCCACGGTGCCGCCGATCTCCACCATGGCCACGTCGGCGCCGTCGGCGCCCTCGCGGATGCAGCGCTTGATCTCGTCGGTGATGTGGGGAATCACCTGCACCGTGCCGCCCAGGTAGTCGCCGCGGCGTTCGCGCCGGATGACGTTCTCGTAGATCTGGCCGGTGGTGTAGTTGTTGTTCCGGGACATGGTCGTGCGCACGAAGCGCTCGTAGTGCCCCAGGTCCAGGTCGGTCTCCGCCCCGTCGGCGGTCACGTAGACTTCGCCGTGCTGGAACGGGCTCATGGTCCCCGGATCGACGTTGATGTAGGGATCGAGCTTCAGGAGAGTGACATTGAGCCCGCGGCTCTCGAGGATCGCGGCGAGGGACGCCGAAGCGATCCCCTTGCCGAGGGCGGACACAACGCCGCCGGTTATGAAGATGAATCGCGTCATGCGTGCCTGGAAAAAGGTGGGGGAAGACCAGTCGTAAACTGGGCGGAACCTTACCAGATTGGCCACTTTTCCACAATCGAACCTGCGCCCCCGGCCCCCGGCCCGGGCTCCCAGCGCAGCACCCTCCCGGCCTCGCCCGGCGCGGCCGCGAAGGGTGCGCAGACCCAGTGTCCGCCGACCGCCGCCAGCCGGCCGTCCAGGTACAGCAGCGGGGTCCGCTCGCGCAGCCAGGGCGGCACCCCCGCCTCCTGGAACAGCTGCTTCAGGGTGTGGCGGCCGGCGCGCCCGGCCGGCTGGCAGCGCTCGCCGCCGACCCGGAACCGCACCTCCGCCGCAGCCCCGGCCAGGCTCCTCTCCGCCAGCCCCCGGCCGCTGGCGGGCTCCAGGGAGAGCCGGCCCAGGCCCGCGGGCAGCTCCAGGTCCCCGTCCAGGCGCCATGGCAACCCCTCCGCCGGCGGCGCCGCCAGGGCGCCGAGCAGGTGGAGCCGGCCCCGGTGGCGGCGCACCTCCACCCCGCCCCAGGCGATGCGCGGGGCGCGATCCGTGCCCGCCTCCAGGCACTGGCGGCGCAGGCTTTCCAGCCGCGGTCCCGGCGGCAGCGGGGCGCCCCGCGCGGCAATCCAGTGGCGCAGCAGGTTGCGCTGGCGGGCCGGCGGCAGCGCGCCCAGCTCCGCCACGGCCAGGCTGCCGCCGGGCTCCCCGCCACCGGCCCGGGACAGGTCCTCCGCGGCCAGCGCCTCCAGCAGCTCCAGCGCCTCGGCGCAGTGCCCGGCGCTGCGGCCCAGGCTCTGCGCGACGGCGGGCCAGCGCACGCGCAGCCGGGGCAGCACCTCGTGGCGCAGGTAGTTGCGGTCGAAACCGGTGTCGCTGTTGCTCTCGTCCTCCACCCAGGCCAGGGCGTGGCCGCGGGCATAGGCGGCCAGCGACGCCCGGCTGAAACCGAGCAATGGCCGCCCCAGCCAGCCGCCGCCCAGGCGGCGCAGGCGGGGCATGCCCGCCATGCCGCGCAGACCGCCGCCGCGGAGCTGCTGCAGCAGGAGGGTTTCGGCCTGGTCGTCCAGGTGCTGGGCGGTGAGCAGGAGTTCGTCCCCGGCCAGCAGCTCCGCCAGGGCCCGGTAGCGGGCTTCGCGGGCCGCGGCCTCGGGGCTCTGCCCGGGGGCGGGCCGGGCGTCCACGCGCAACAGCCGCAGGGGCACGCCGAGGCCGGCGCAGACCCCGGCACAGTGCGCCTCCCACTCGTCGGCCCGCGTGCTCAGGCCATGATGGACATGGACGGCCGCCAGCGGCGCGGGCAGCCCCGCAGCCAGTCCGGCCAGGAGATGGAGGAGAACGTGGGAGTCCAGGCCGCCGCTGTAGGCCACCCAGAGTCGGGGCGCCGGCGGATAGCCGGCCAGGATGGCGGCGACGGCCGCGGGATCGGGCGGCACGGCCGACGGGCGGGGCGCGCCGCGTCCCGCCACCGGATCACCCTTCCTTGAAGACGCCGTAGTTCGCGATGCGGCGCATCCGATACTCCAGCAGGGTGTCGGTATCGACGCGGTCCAGCTGGTCGAGGTATTCCAGGAGGGTGGTCTTCAGGCGCTCGGCCATCAGTCCAGGATCGCGGTGGGCGCCACCGAGCGGCTCGGGGATTACCCGGTCGGCCAGCTCCAGCTCGCTCAGCCGGTCGGCGGTGATGCCCATCGCCTCGGCGGCGTCGGCCGCCTTGGCGGCGCTCTTCCAGAGGATGGAGGCGCAGCCCTCGGGAGAGATGACCGAGTAGGTGGAGTACTGCAGCATCAGCAGGCGATCGCCGATGCCGATGGCCAGGGCGCCGCCGGAACCGCCCTCGCCGATGACGGTGCAGATGACGGGGGTGCGCAGGCGCGCCATCACCATCAGGTTGCGGGCGATGGCCTCGCTCTGGCCCCGCTCCTCGGCGCCCACCCCCGGATAGGCGCCCGGGGTGTCGATGAAAGTCAGGATGGGCAGCCTGAAGCGCTCGGCCATCTCCATCAGCCGCATGGCCTTGCGGTAGCCTTCCGGGCGCGGCATGCCGAAGTTGCGGTGCACCTTCTCGTGGGTGTCCCGGCCCTTCTGGTGGCCGATGATCATGACCGGCCGCCCTTCCAGGCGCGCCAGGCCACCGACGATGGCGGCATCGTCGGCGAAGGTGCGATCGCCGTGCAGCTCCTCGAAATCGGTGAAGAAGGCGTCGATGTAGTCGAGGGTGTAGGGGCGCCGCGGATGGCGGGCCAGCTGGGCAATCTGCCAGGCGCTCAGGCTGGAGAAGATGGACTCGGTCAGGGCCTTGCTCTTGGCCTCGAGCCGGGCGATCTCGTCGCTGATGTTGATCTCGTTGTCGTCGCCGATGAGCTTGAGCTCCTCGATCTTGGCCTCGAGCTCGGCGATGGGCTGTTCGAAATCCAGGAAGTTCAGATTCATGGGGACGCTGCTCTCTCCGTGAACGGGCGATTATACCCCAGCCGGCGCCCGGATAGCAGCCGGCCGCGGATGGCCCGGGCCACCAGGAGCCCGCCCCTCGCCATGGGCCGCTTCCCGCGCCGGGAGCGGCGGTTCTCAGAACCCCAGCAGGCGTGCCGCCTGGTAGAAGACGGCGCTCACCAGCCATGCCACCAGCAGCCCCCAGCCGAGCGCCAGCAGGGTGAAGCCGCCGCTGCGGGACTCGCTGCGCAGGGTCGCCACGGTGGACAGGCAGGGAGTGTAGAGCAGGGTGAAGAGCATGAAGCTGTAGGCCTGGACCCAGTCCATGCGGGTGGCCATCACCCCCATCAGTGCATCGCCGCTGGCCCCGTAGATGACCGCCAGGGCGCCGATCAGCACCTCCTTGGCCACGAACCCGAACATGAGCGCCACGGTGAGCTGCTGGTCGATGCCCAGCGGCGCCAGCAGCGGCTCGAACAGCGCGCCGATGTGGCCGGCCAGGGTCTCGGGCCCGGCCGGCATGACACCGGTGGGCAGGTGGGTGAGCAGCCACACCAGCACCACGCCGATGATGATGAAGGTGGTGGCCCGGCGCAGGAAGTGGCTCACCTCCAGCCAGCCGCGCATGAACACCTGGCGCAGGGTGGGCAGGCGGTAGGGCGGCAGCTCCAGCACGAACGGCTCCTCGCTGCGGTAGCGGCCGCGGAACAGCCACGCGGTGAGGAACGCCAGCAGGAAGCTCACCATGTAGAGGCTGAACAGCACCAGCGGGGCCTGGGCAGGCGCGAACAGCGCGGTGGTCAGGAACAGGAAGACCTGCAGCCGCGCCGAGCACAGGGAGAAGGGAATGATGAGCATGGTGAGCAGGCGCATGGCCCGGGTGCGCATCACCCGGGTGCCCATGAGCGCCGGCACGTTGCAGCCGAACCCCATCAGCAGCATCACGAAGCTGCGCCCGTCGAGCCCCAGCCGCGACATCATGGCGTCCATGATGAAGGCGGCCCGGGACAGGTAGCCGCTGTCCTCCACCACCGCCATGCCGAGGAAGAACAGCACGATGATGGGCACGAAGGAGGCCACCGTTCCCAGCCCGTCGAACAGCCCCTCCACCAGCAGTCCGTAGAGGAAGGCGGGCAGCACCCCGGCCAGCGGCGCCAGCGCCAACCCCTTGAACTGCTCCAGCAGCCAGGCGGTCCCGTCCTGGAGCGGCGCGCCCAGGGTGTAGACCAGCTGGAACAGCAGGAACACGGCGAGGAAGAACAGCGGCAGGCCGAACCAGGGATGCAGCAGCACCCGGTCCAGGCGCGCGGTGGCATCCTCGCCGAGGGGCCGGGACAGCTCCACCGCATGACCGAGGATATGCTCCATCTCCACCTGCAGGCGGTCGTCCTGCTGCAGCTGCGCCCGCAGCCAGGCCGCGCTCACCGGGCGGCTGTCCTGCAGGACCATCCGCAGCATCTCCAGCGCCTTGGGGAAGCCCTGGCCGTACTTCGCGCTCAGGGTCACCACCGGGGCCTCCAGGGACCCCGACAGGCGGTCGATGTCCACGTGCACCCCGCGCTTGCGCGCCTCGTCCGCCATGTTCAGCAGCATCAGGATGGGGATGCCCAGCTCCTTCAGCTGCAGGGCCAGACCCAGCTGGCGATCGATCTGGGTGGTGTTCAGGATCACCACCACCAGGTCGAGGGGATTGTTCTCCAGAAACTCCCGCACCACCCGCTCGTCGTCGGAAAAGCCGTGCAGATCATAGATGCCCGGCAGGTCCACGACCTCCACCATGGCATCGCCCACCAGCACCTTCGCCCCGAGCAGGTCCACGGTGACCCCCGGCCAATTGCCGACCCGGGCGCTGGCGCCGGTCAGCCGGTTGAAGAAGGTGGACTTGCCCGTGTTGGGCATGCCCAGCAGGGCGATGCGTTTCATGATGTTCGGCTTCTTCTCCTGGACACCCCCCCGGACCCTTCACCGGTCAGGGCGGACTGTCAACATTACGCCCGCTCCGTCCCGCGACGGAACCCATCCCCCCGGAAAAACTGGGGTTTGGCCCATCCCGCGCACGCAGGCCCGGACCGCTGTCCGACCGCACACTGCTGCGGGTTGCCGCCGGGAGTTGTGGAGCGGGTCAGGCCGCGCGCAGGATTTCGATCTTGCGGGCGTCGACCGTGCGGATGGCCACCTCCGTGCAGCCGATGCGCACGTGCAGGGGGCCGTTGAGGATGCCGCGGCGCAGCACCTCGAGATTCTTGCCGGCGCGGAAGCCGAGGGCCAGGAGACGCTGATGGAGCCCCTGCTCGGCGTGCACCGCGCGGATCACGGCCCGTTCGCCGGGTTGAAGCTGGGACAGCCTGAGCGTGGAATCCATCGGGATCGATCCGGAGTCAAATAAGAATGATTCGCATCTTATCCCGAACCCGGCCCATTAGCAACTGCTCATACTGTCCTGGTGGCGACTCGAACCCGATTTTTCACCACGAAGGACACGAAGGACACGAAGTAAAAACATATTGAATACAAAGTCTAACCAGCATCCTCCAACACTCCAGAGATTCTGCAAGAACCGTGACGGGCGTGAATCCTGGAACGCGGGAGGTAACTCATCCTGCTTGCCGGCCAAGCCCGGTACACCCATGGCTTCTCGCTTAATCACCTCCCCCTCCCCGCAACCGCCCACGTCAATCACAGCCCAGAGAACTCCGCCAGGACCACTTGACCAACGCCTTGATATGCATATGGTGATGAGATATCACCTCACTGATCCGAGCACGGATGTGAGCGCGCGGGCGCGGGTGCGACACCTCACCACCAGATCGACCACCCCAACCGAAAGGAAACGTCCGATTCAGAGTCCGCAGTCAAGGGAAGACGTTCGATGGACGATTTGTCACCAAGCGACCTCAAGAGCGTTTTACATTCGAAGCGCGCCAACCTCTACTACATTCAGCATTGTCGCGTTCTCGTCAATGGCGGCCGGGTTGAATACGTCACGGATGAAGGGAAGCAGTCCCTGTATTGGAACATACCCATCGCCAACACCACCTGCCTGCTGCTGGGGACGGGCACATCGATAACCCAAGCGGCGATGCGTGAGTTGGCCAAGGCGGGCGTTCTGGTGGGTTTCTGCGGAGGTGGCGGAACACCCTTGTTCAGTGCCAATGAAGTGGATGTGGAAGTGGCCTGGCTCACTCCACAGAGCGAATACCGGCCAACGGAATACCTGCAGCACTGGGTCCGCTTCTGGTTTGACGACTCACTACGCCTGGAAGCCGCGAAAGCATTCCAATACGCCCGACTGCAGCGCATTGAGACCCACTGGCTGAAGAGCCGGGCCCTGCAGGACGCGGGTTTCGAGGTAGCGGAACGCGCCCTGGCCCCATTGCTGAAACGGACTCGAGCGGGCATTGAGGCCTCATCCGATACAACAAACCTGCTCACGCTCGAAGCCCGCCTCACCAAGGAACTCTTCAAAATCGCCGCCAGCACCATGGGATACGGCGAGTTTGTCCGCGCAAAAATGGGCACCGGAACCGATCCAGCCAACGCTTTTCTGGACCACGGCAACTACCTGGCTTATGGCCTGGGCGCAACGGCCACCTGGGTCCTCGGCCTGCCGCACGGGCTGGCGGTTCTGCACGGCAAGACACGCCGGGGCGGTCTGGTGTTTGATGTGGCGGATCTGGTGAAGGATGCCATCATACTCCCGCAAGCTTTCATCTCCGCCATGGCCGGACATGACGAACAGGAGTTCCGTCAGGCCTGCATAGACGGGCTGACACGCAACGAAGCGCTCGATTTCATGATCGACACCCTCAAGCGAATCGCAAAAGAGATTGGGGGATCGGCCGCTTGAATGTCCTCCTGGTCTCCCAATGCAGCAAGAATGCACTGACCGAAAGCCGCCGTATCCTCGATCAGTTCGCCGAGCGGCGCGGAGATCGCACTTGGCAAACCCCCATCACCGCACAGGGGCTCGAGACACTGCGTCGCATGCTACGCAAGACCGCCCGCAAGAATACGGCTGTGGCCTGCCACTGGATACGCGGAAAGGATCACAGTGAACTTTTGTGGATCGTCGGCGACGCCCGACGGTTCAACGCCCAAGGGACCACCCCCACCAACACGACTGCCCGGGATGTACTGCGTGGCCAGGACGAAAACGATTGGCATACCGCCGAGGACATACGGCTACTGGCGGCACTTGCCTCGCTCTTCCATGATTTCGGCAAGGCAAACCAGGCCTTTCAGAAAAAGCTTACTGGCAAGAAGCCGGTCGCGGACGCCTACCGCCACGAATGGGTCTCGCTGCGGCTGTTCGAAGCCTTTGTCGACCGGGACAATGACGAAACATGGCTGCAGCGACTGGCGGCACTGAAGCAAGGTGGAGAGAAAGGCGTGCTGGATCGGCTTTCTCGGGACGGGATGGATCGCCGTATTTCCGGGCCGTTTGAGAAACTGCCTCCGCTGGCGCGCGTCGTCGGTTGGCTCATAGTCAGCCACCATCGCCTGCCAACCCAGGTAAAGGGCAGTCCTGTCCGTTCCGAACTGCTGGCAAACCTGCCGGGGGAAATCGAAGACGAATGGTGCGGGCTCCAGTTCGATGTCACGGAAAACGAAATTGAAGCCTGTTGGCGTTTCGGCAAGGATCTACCCTTTGCCAGTGTGCAGTGGCGTGCCCACGCATCCAAGATCGCCCGAACGATTCTGCAGCGTGCCGCCATGCTGAATGCCAGTTGGCTGGATGACCCATACGTGCTGCACCACGCACGCATGGCCCTGATGCTGGCCGACCACTACTACTCCAGCCAACCCAGCCACAGCCGGTATGGAAGTCCTGGATACCCACTCCATGCCAATACGGATCACGAATCAGGCGCCCTCAAGCAACGGCTCGACGAACACCTGATCGGCGTCGAGGTCAATGCCAGCCGGATTGTCCGCACACTGCCCCGGCTGACCAGGCAGCTTCCAAGCATTGCCCGGCACAAGGGTTTCCGGCAGCGCACCAAGAACCGTGCATTTCGGTGGCAGGATCGCGCCTTCGACCTGGCCTCAAGCATTCAGGCTCGCAGTTCGTACCAGGGCTTTTTCGGTGTCAACATGGCATCGACCGGCACGGGCAAGACGCTGGCAAATGGTCGTATCCTCTATGGACTGGCCGATCCACGGCAAGGTGCCCGTTTCAGCATTGCCCTGGGGCTGCGTACCCTGACGCTGCAGACAGGCGACGCCTATCGGGAGCGTATGGGCCTGGGCGCCGAGGACCTTGCAGTATTGGTGGGTGGGGGCGCCATTCGGCGGTTACATGAACAGCAGCGTGAGGAGGAGAATCGATTGTCAGTGGAGGGCTCAGAGTCCAGCGCCGACCTGTTGCCAGAACAGCATTACGTCCACTTCGAGGGGAGTCTGGAGGACGGTCCCCTGAACCGCTGGCTGAGGAATAACATAGACGCCCAAAAACTCCTCAATGCACCTGTTCTCGCCTGCACAATCGATCACTTGATCCCGGCAACGGAGGGTACTCGCGGCGGCCGTCAAATCGCACCGATGCTGCGCCTCATGAGCGCGGACCTGGTCCTGGATGAACCGGACGACTTCGACACCGACGATCTGCCCGCGGTTAGCCGCCTCGTTCATTGGGCCGGCCTGCTGGGCAGCCGTGTCCTGCTCTCGTCCGCAACCCTCCCCCCCGCCCTGGTACGGGGCCTGTTCCAGGCATACCTGGAGGGCCGGCGAATCTATCAGCGCAACCGCGGCGTTCCCGGCCAACCCCTGTCTGTATGCTGCGCCTGGTTTGACGAGTACTCAGCCGAGGCTGGGGATCACGCAGAGAGCGATAGCTATTCAAGGGCCCATCACGCCTTCGTAGACAGACGTCTCCGCAAGCTGTCGGAGGCAGAGGTTCGTCGCAGAGCCGTCATCAAACCCCTGCAAATCACACATTGCCAAGATCAGGAAATAGTAACGACGGCGCTGGCAAGGCATCTGCATGGGTATATCCACGAACTCCACGCGCGACATCACACGCGGGATCCGAGAACCGGAAAACGGTTCAGCTTTGGCCTGATACGGATGGCCAATATCGGTCCGCTGACGGATACGGCCAAGGCGCTTTATACCCTGGGCGCGAAGGAGGATCACAGGATTCATCTCTGCGTTTACCATGCACAGCATCCGCTGCTGGTTCGTTCAGGCATAGAACACCAACTGGATAGGTTCCTGAACAGGAAGAATCCTGACGCGGTATTCGAAGAATCAGAAATTCACGAGTATCTTGATAAGGGTTCAGAGCCTGAGCAAATCTTCGTTGTTCTGGCTACCGCCGTCGCCGAAGTGGGCCGGGATCATGACTACGACTGGGCGGTGGTCGAACCCTCCTCCATGCGCTCCATCATCCAGTTGGCCGGCCGGGTACGCCGTCATCGTCCAGGGCCCTGCGACACGGCCAATGTCTATCTGCTGGACACCAACGTTCAGCACCTCATCCAGCCGGGCGGGCCCGCCTTCTGCCGTCCTGGCTTCGAGAGTGAAACCTTTCCGCTTGCAACCCACAGGCTGACCGAGCTCCTGAGCCCTCAGCAGTTAAACGCCATCGACTCCTCCACCCGGATCCGCGAGCGCGAACCACTCGTCCCGACACGGAATCTCGTGGATCTGGAGCATGCCAAGCTTCGCTCCCTGATGTTGGGAACGACGGCGGGTGGTGCGCTGAAATTGAAGCCCATCGCGTTGTGGTGGAATACACGCGCCACCCTGAGCGGCGAACTGCAGCGCACCGCGCCTTTCCGCCTGGACCCGGTGGGCCGACAGCGATACGGTCTGCTGCCAGATGATGACGATGAGATCGACTTCTTCCGTCTTGAGCGCGACGGTAACAGGACAGCGGCAGGCAACCTCTTGCAAACACCCGAGCTCAAGCCCGGACCACGCATCGAATTCTGGGGCAAGCCAGACTACAGCGAAGCCCTGGAATCGCTGGCAGAAAGGCTTGGTATGGAAATTCCGCATTGTGCCCGGCTGTTCGGCATTGTCGACCTCCCGGCCAATGGTGAAGTGAAAGGCTGGATCTACCACCCGGCCCTCGGGTTCAGTCGAGCCCGATAACACCGCGCAAAGTGCCCCGTAGCACGCAAGCCTTGTGGTTGTTAAATCAGTGGTGACACCCGCATTTTTTATGAACCGCATCACGAACCAGCAATAACCAAAACATGACCACTAATACAAACACATGATTGTCATGTTGTTTTATGGCGTGTATCGTCTCGACAGTCAAATCAGCAGATCACAAGGAGTGTGCGCTTGTGGCTAATTCGGCCGAATCTCCCATCAGTACGGCTCTTATCCGGCAGGTGATCAAAGATTTCCTCCAAGAGCGGCTTCAGCCCAAACTGGAGCGGGTCAAGGAAAACGAGGTCCACGAGCGCGAAAGACTGCTGAAGGACCATCAGCCGGCGCGGTGGATAGCCAACGCGGCCAACCGTGTCGGGCAGATCCAGCAGGTCACCCATGCGCTCAAGTACACCCACCCCGATGCCAAAGGCACCAGCCTGAATGCGCCCGGCAATCCGGAAGCCGATGAATTGCTGGTCGGCACCCATACGATCGATGAGGTCACCGCTGATGTCGTCGGCAATGCCGCCGCGCTTGATGTCTACAAATTCCTGAAATTGCAGGTCGGTGGGAAAACGCTCCTCGATCTGGCCATCGAGGGCAACACGGCTTTGCAGGCCGCTTTCTCGAATGACGAAGAGCAGGCCAAAAGCTGGATGGCGGCCTTCGCCGACCTGTCCAAGCCCAAGGGACAGCCGGCCTCCCACAAGTTCGCCAAGCAACTCTACTGGCCCATGGAGGGTAACGGCTACCACCTGCTAGCCCCCCTCTTCCCAACCTCGCTGGTGCACCACGTTGTAAGCACCATCCGTGAAGACAGGTTTTCGGAAGAAGCAAAAGCCGCCCGCAAGGCTTACCGGGAGCGGGAGCCATACCCGCACGGTTTCCGCGAATACCCTCATCTGGCCATCCAGAATTTCGGCGGCACCAAACCGCAAAACATAAGCCAACTGAACAGCGAGCGCTATGGTGAAAACTACCTGCTGGCAGCTGTCCCTCCCCTCTGGCTCTCGGAACCGGTGCGTCCGCCGCTAAGAACGGAAAGCATCTTCGACCGACTGTTCGGCAGACGGCCGCGGGTGCGGGATCTGCTCCGCATCCTGCGTGATTTTCTTGCGCGTGTTCAGGACGTCAACAACGTCCGCATCCGCAACACCCGCGCGGAACTGATAGCACATCTCCGCGACGAAGTTCTGCTGTTTGCCGCTGAAACCCAGGAAAACGAACCGGGCTGGACCCTGGATGAAATGTGCCGGTTGAACGTGGATGAACAGTGCTGGCTCGATCCGGAGCGAGCCGGACAGGATGAATCCTTTGCGGCTCTCTGCACCGGGGTCGATTGGAGAGATGGTATCTGCAGACGCTTTGCCAACTGGCTGAACGCTCAGCTCACATCGACCCAGACACCCATGGGAGAACTGGAAGCACGCGAATGGCAGTCGGTGATGGAGAAGGAAATCAACCTTATGCGCATGGAGCTCGACTTCTATGACTGAACCGACCGCCTTGTTGCTTTTGCCGCGCCTGCGGGTCCAGAACGCCAATGCCATATCCGGCCCCCTCAGCTGGGGGTTCCCCTCTCCCACCGCGTTCACCGGATTCGTTCACGCACTGGAGCGCCAATTCACCAGCGTTCTGGAAAAAGGCTTCGCAGGTGTGGGCATTGTCTGCCACGACTTCGAGCCCCAAATCTCCCAACCGGCAGGGAAACGCACCCAGGTCTTCCGTTTGACCCGAAATCCAGTTGGAAAAGATGGATCGACCCAGGCGCTCGTGGAGGAGGGACGGACCCACATGGAGGTCAGCCTTGTGATCGCCGTACGCGACTATCTGCCGGCCAGGAAGGGGCGTGAATTCGCCGATGATGCCATGACCGTAGTCCACGGCATGCGCATTGCCGGGGGCAGCATCCTGCCCAAGCGCGAGGGCAGGCGCTTTGACGCCCAGTGGTGGCCACTGGAGGAGGATCTCGAGGGTCAGAGACTACTCCTGCGAAAGTTCCGCCGGCGTCTTCTACCCGGCTTTGCCCTGGTTGAACGGCCCGATCGCCTGGCGGAACGCCTGTCTGAGCTGCGGGAGCGACAACCTGACGCATGCGCCCTGGATGCACTGCTGGATCTCACCCGCCTGAACTTCGATCCCGATATGCCTGATCCGGAAAAGCCGGGTGAGCTGCGGTGGGGCATCCGCAGGAAACCAGGATGGTTGGTACCGATCCCGGTCGGCTATGCCGCCCTGTCGCCACTTTATGCGGCTGAAGAGGTGGCGAACTCCCGTGACGATTCCACACCCTTCCGTTTCGTGGAAAGCCTCTATTCGCTGGGGGAATGGGTCAGCCCGCACCGACTCACGGATCTCAACCAACTGCTTTGGTACAGCGAGGCCGACTCAGCCAAGGGCATCTACCGCTGCATCAATCGCTATTCCCAGGCAATGGAAACCGCCACTACAGGCATCGCATAAGGAGTATCAAGCATGGCCAAGAACGACCTGAAAACCGCATCCGTCCTCGCCTTTGAACGCAAGCTGGACCCCTCCGACGCACTCTTCAGTGCCGGCGCGTGGGAAGACAGGAAAAACGGTGCTCAATGGCCAGCCGTCGAAGTGCGCGAAAAATCCATACGCGGCACAATCTCCAACCGCCTGAAGACCAAAGAGCAGGACCCCGCCAAACTGGATGCCTCGATTCAGGCGCCCAACCTGCAGACCGTCGATGTCGCCACCCTGCCCAATAATGCAGACACGCTACGGGTCCGCTTCACCCTGCGCGTCCTCGGCGGTGCCGGGGTACCCTCGGCCTGCAACAACGCCGACTATCAGGAGCAGCTGCATGCAGTCGTTCAACAATACATCGGAGAAATAGGGTTTTCCGAGCTGGCGTACCGCTACGCCAGCAACCTGGCCAACGCCCGGTTCCTGTGGCGCAACCGGATCGGTGCGGAGTCCATCGAAGTGCAGATACGCCATCTGGAAGAAGGAAACGTGACGAAGGAGTGGGTCTTTGATGCTCACAGACTCTCCCTGCGGGAGTTTGGCGCCCCAGACACGGTGGCGAAACAACTCGAGCAACTGGCCGCTGTAGTGGAAACGGGGCTTTCCAGCAGAAGCCATGTCCTGCTGGAGATTATCGCCTATGCCCGCGTCGGCGACGGCCAGGAGGTCTACCCGTCCCAGGAACTCATTCTCGATAGGGGCGACAAGCGGGGACAGAAGAGCAAGACCCTCTACACGGTCGGTGAAGTTGCGGGAATGCACAGCCAGAAAATCGGCAATGCAATCAGGACCATCGATACCTGGTACGCAGATACGATCGACTTGGGACCGATCGCGGTGGAACCCTACGGCTCCGTAACCTCCCAGGGCAAGGCGTACCGCCAGCCCAAGCAGAAGACCGACTTCTACAATCTGCTCGACAACTGGGTCCTGAAGAAACAGGCGCCTGAGAAAGGTCATCAACACTTTGTGATGGCAACGCTGATACGAGGCGGCGTGTTCGGCGAAAAGGAGTAAATCATGGACCACTACCTGAATTTTCGGCTACTTCCCGACCCGGAATTCCCGGCGCCGCTGCTGATGAATGCCCTTTTCTCAAAGCTCCACCGCGCCTTGGTTCAGATTGACAGCCGAACAATCGGAATCAGCTTCCCCGAGGTGCAGCAGGAAAAGCCATCTCTGGGGCGGTGTCTGCGACTACACGGGACGGCCGATCACCTCGAGAGATTGATGGCGGAGAATTGGCTGGTCGGAATGCAGGACCACCTCGTACATCCGCAGTTATCCATCGTGCCAAACAATGTTCAGCATTGCCGAATACGGCGCGTGCAGCCGAAGTCCAACGCCGAACGTTTGCGACGTCGCTATCTCAAACGCCATCCCCAACTCACTAATCAAGACGTCGAGGCAAAGCTGCCCGATTCCATAGAGACGCGGATAAAACTTCCATTTCTCCGCTTGAAGAGCCAGAGCAATGGGCATTCGTTCTGCCTGTTTCTGGAACATCTGCCCCCCCAGGAACAGCCGGTCGATGGAGCATTCAACACGTATGGCTTGAGTTCAGAGGCAACGATCCCCTGGTTCTGACCCTTTCCCTGCACTCAGAATCAACGTATTGAAGATCAAATAGTTACGCCCACACCCTGAAAAAGGGTGTGGGCGCTTCTTTTTGAAGCAAGCTCTTTAACAACAAGGCATTAGAGATCATAGCCAATACTTCACTGCCGCACAGGCAGCTCAGAAAGGAACCCCTTCCGTACCAATCTGGCGCGATAACTTCACTGCCGCACAGGCAGCTCAGAAAGGGGTGGTGGCGGTCTACTGGTGGGCGAAGTCCTTCACTGCCGCACAGGCAGCTCAGAAATCCATCGTGCTGACCACCACCGCCGCGATCTACTTCACTGCCGCACAGGCAGCTCAGAAATTCCTGCAGTGGGCGGCGGCGGAACAGAATCAGCTTCACTGCCGCACAGGCAGCTCAGAAAACCAGGGCGCCGGTGGCGCTCTTGACGTGAACCTTCACTGCCGCACAGGCAGCTCAGAAACGCGGCTACGTGGACGCTCTGCCGCTGCTGCCCTTCACTGCCGCACAGGCAGCTCAGAAATTCCCGCGCTCCGCCTGGTCGGACCTGTGGGCCTTCACTGCCGCACAGGCAGCTCAGAAAGGTGAGCACGGGGATGGCCGGATCAATGCTCTCTTCACTGCCGCACAGGCAGCTCAGAAAACCAATGCGCCCTCCAGCTGCTCCGGCGTGGCCTTCACTGCCGCACAGGCAGCTCAGAAAAGTTCCTGCGCTGGCGCCCCGATCTGCTGTGGCTTCACTGCCGCACAGGCAGCTCAGAAATTGACAACCCCATAGCCGCAGACCTCACAAGCCTTCACTGCCGCACAGGCAGCTCAGAAATGGATGTGGACCTGGAGGACTGGGTCAGCTGGCTTCACTGCCGCACAGGCAGCTCAGAAAAAGACAATTTCCGTTGTGTACCCTTCTGCACCCTTCACTGCCGCACAGGCAGCTCAGAAAGGTCGAAGGCCTGCGCGAACTGACCGTCGCCGCTTCACTGCCGCACAGGCAGCTCAGAAAAGGCCATCCTCCCAGGGTCGGTAGAACAGGTCCTTCACTGCCGCACAGGCAGCTCAGAAATCGACGCACTGCTCTGGCGCTGGCAGGCGGAGCTTCACTGCCGCACAGGCAGCTCAGAAATTGCTGCTGCAGGGCCACGACGCGGGCACCCTCTTCACTGCCGCACAGGCAGCTCAGAAAATGACGCTCAAGTCCAGATGCAGGGCATGGCTCTTCACTGCCGCACAGGCAGCTCAGAAAGATATCATCGAGGGCCACGACTTGACCGAGGACTTCACTGCCGCACAGGCAGCTCAGAAACGGCCGCCGCGACATTGCCATCCGCCACCGCCCTTCACTGCCGCACAGGCAGCTCAGAAACGCTCCGCCGCACCGGCCTGCGCGCCCGCTACCTTCACTGCCGCACAGGCAGCTCAGAAATGCACCCCCAGCTTCCCGTCGGCGCCGCGGGCCTTCACTGCCGCACAGGCAGCTCAGAAAATGCGGAGGGATTGGGCTGCCGCTCCCCCACTCTTCACTGCCGCACAGGCAGCTCAGAAATGGCCGAGACGCGCAGCGCCAGCACCAGGAACCTTCACTGCCGCACAGGCAGCTCAGAAAAACGCCAGTCCATAGGGCTCGTAGCCGGCATCCTTCACTGCCGCACAGGCAGCTCAGAAATGAAAATCCACCGCCAAATGAACCGCACACCCCTTCACTGCCGCACAGGCAGCTCAGAAATGAATCGCGTCCATCTTCAGCGCAACGTTAGTCTTCACTGCCGCACAGGCAGCTCAGAAAATCTTCACGCTGTACTCGGGGCGGATGCGGGATCTTCACTGCCGCACAGGCAGCTCAGAAATGCCACCCGCGACCGGGTCGACATCAGCGACCCTTCACTGCCGCACAGGCAGCTCAGAAAGGGAAGTTCGGGATGGAGTTCAACGTCACCCCCTTCACTGCCGCACAGGCAGCTCAGAAAATGACGGTCCGGGCCTTCGTGAGGGCGAACTCCTTCACTGCCGCACAGGCAGCTCAGAAACATGAGGCGTCTCTGTTTCTCCCCTTCCCCGCCTTCACTGCCGCACAGGCAGCTCAGAAAACCGACTCCACGGTCAGGTATTCCCCGGTGACCTTCACTGCCGCACAGGCAGCTCAGAAACTAAATCCCATCGTGAATTCTTGGCCATGCATCCTTCACTGCCGCACAGGCAGCTCAGAAATTATTCGGTCGTGAATGTGTATGGCACGGGTTCTTCACTGCCGCACAGGCAGCTCAGAAAAAATTTCATCCATGTTTTCGCCGGACAAATAGCTTCACTGCCGCACAGGCAGCTCAGAAACGCCAGAGCCCAAGACAAAGTCACAGCCCAAACTTCACTGCCGCACAGGCAGCTCAGAAAGTGTGAAACGTTCAACGGAACCATCGCCGGAACTTCACTGCCGCACAGGCAGCTCAGAAACTACCGGGCGGCGTGCGCTACGTGGTGGACTTCCTTCACTGCCGCACAGGCAGCTCAGAAATGATGGAATAACAGCCATGATGATGACCGTAGCTTCACTGCCGCACAGGCAGCTCAGAAAAAGATAATCGATACCCGAGCAGTTAACACCCCCTTCACTGCCGCACAGGCAGCTCAGAAATGTGTCGGGCAAGATGGTTCAGGAGTACACAACTTCACTGCCGCACAGGCAGCTCAGAAACGTCAGCGTCCGCCAGCATGGCGAGTGCCATGCTTCACTGCCGCACAGGCAGCTCAGAAAACGTGCACGTCGTAGCAGTCGATCCTGCTCGAGCTTCACTGCCGCACAGGCAGCTCAGAAATGGCGGTTCTGGTGGGACGTGCTGCAGACAGGCTTCACTGCCGCACAGGCAGCTCAGAAATGAATCGCGTCCATCTTCAGCGCAACGTTAGTCTTCACTGCCGCACAGGCAGCTCAGAAAAGCTTGAGGGCGCGGAGAATCAATCGGCGTCCCTTCACTGCCGCACAGGCAGCTCAGAAAACGAGGAGGCGGAGCGCATGGAGGGGCTGGCCCTTCACTGCCGCACAGGCAGCTCAGAAAATGCGCTCCGCCTCCTCGTGGGGCTGGGCGCGCTTCACTGCCGCACAGGCAGCTCAGAAATCTTCGATGCGACCCTCAATGATGACCTCACCCTTCACTGCCGCACAGGCAGCTCAGAAAAGGCGACGAAAACTGCCGTCCAGGCAACAACGCTTCACTGCCGCACAGGCAGCTCAGAAACCGAGCAAATCTCGGTTTCCGATTCTGTTGATCTTCACTGCCGCACAGGCAGCTCAGAAAAAAATGGATGCGCTGGGCGCGGACAATCATTACTTCACTGCCGCACAGGCAGCTCAGAAAGGAAGCAGGGCAGATAAGCCCCGAAATCGAAGCTTCACTGCCGCACAGGCAGCTCAGAAAGGTGGGCGGCGAGTGGATTGAGACCGCCCTGGCTTCACTGCCGCACAGGCAGCTCAGAAACGATAGGCCGCGAGGTCCGCTTCCGCCCGCTCCTTCACTGCCGCACAGGCAGCTCAGAAAGGAAGGATCGCGACGTTCGACGCGCTCACAGGCTTCACTGCCGCACAGGCAGCTCAGAAATTGTCGATCCGGATGATTGCGGTCAGGCGGCCCTTCACTGCCGCACAGGCAGCTCAGAAAGGAATCGACGTCAAGCTCGTGCACCACCTGGCCTTCACTGCCGCACAGGCAGCTCAGAAACGCGACCCGCTCACCGTCGAGCAGGCCCAGACCTTCACTGCCGCACAGGCAGCTCAGAAAACTCGCCGGAGTACTCGGCCGAGAGGCTGCCCCTTCACTGCCGCACAGGCAGCTCAGAAATGACTGACACCGATTACTTGCGAGGCTGGGTCCTTCACTGCCGCACAGGCAGCTCAGAAAACTCTCACGCTGTCCGGCGAGGGATACGCCACCTTCACTGCCGCACAGGCAGCTCAGAAACCAGGAGCCCTGACGAATGGATGACGCGGATCGCTTCACTGCCGCACAGGCAGCTCAGAAAGGAAGGCTTCAGGCTTACCCCGCAGCCAGTCCCTTCACTGCCGCACAGGCAGCTCAGAAAACCAGGGAGGCGACATTTTCAGAATCCCGGATCTTCACTGCCGCACAGGCAGCTCAGAAAGCGCTGACTGGGCGCGCAAGGAGAATCGGGGCCTTCACTGCCGCACAGGCAGCTCAGAAAAGCTCGTCCGGGTAGACCTCGGCAATCCACGCCTTCACTGCCGCACAGGCAGCTCAGAAATCATGGGGCGCCCGAGCCGCAAGGAACCGAGCCTTCACTGCCGCACAGGCAGCTCAGAAAAGACGTGAGCCGGACGCGGTCGTAGAGGTGACCTTCACTGCCGCACAGGCAGCTCAGAAAGACTGGGCGCGGCGCGAGAACCGGGGCTATCCCTTCACTGCCGCACAGGCAGCTCAGAAAACCTGGGCGGTGCGGCTCTTCGCGCCGGATGCCTTCACTGCCGCACAGGCAGCTCAGAAAGGTGCTGCGCTTCGAGGGCAGCGCCGAGTTCACTTCACTGCCGCACAGGCAGCTCAGAAAGCCGGGAGTGCGATGAGGTACTCGATTTCGCCCTTCACTGCCGCACAGGCAGCTCAGAAAGCCGGTGGCTACCGGGCCGGCCGCGCCGGACACTTCACTGCCGCACAGGCAGCTCAGAAAGGGAGCGGGCGGCCGCCGAGGCGGCCGTGGAGCTTCACTGCCGCACAGGCAGCTCAGAAATCCACTCCCGCCCCAGCTCCAGGGGTCCGCCCCTTCACTGCCGCACAGGCAGCTCAGAAATGGCGCACCCGGGCCCACTGGATGGCCGACCGCTTCACTGCCGCACAGGCAGCTCAGAAAGGGCGAGTAGGGCGCGGCCTCGCCCAGCTCGTCTTCACTGCCGCACAGGCAGCTCAGAAAGCATGCGCGAGGCCGGCGAGAAGCTGCGCCAGCTTCACTGCCGCACAGGCAGCTCAGAAAAGAACCGCCAGGCGTCGTAGTCGAGCCCTGTCCTTCACTGCCGCACAGGCAGCTCAGAAATGCTCGATGGCGCGCTCAACCGATGCCAGCTTCTTCACTGCCGCACAGGCAGCTCAGAAAACAACGAGCACGTCCTCGGGCGGCTGCTCCAGCTTCACTGCCGCACAGGCAGCTCAGAAAACGGCGGCGCGGTGACGCTCCCGGCAGTCGGTCTTCACTGCCGCACAGGCAGCTCAGAAACCCTCGGCAAACTCCGATACGACAGAATCATGCTTCACTGCCGCACAGGCAGCTCAGAAAAGCGACGGCGGGCACGGCGGTCCGAACCAGAGCTTCACTGCCGCACAGGCAGCTCAGAAAACCATCACCGCCGCTGTGGATTTCGCCGGTGTCTTCACTGCCGCACAGGCAGCTCAGAAAGTAGGGGGAGGACCCCTTGCGCCGGGGAGCACCTTCACTGCCGCACAGGCAGCTCAGAAAAGCAGACCCTCGAACAGCTGGCGGCCTACGGCCTTCACTGCCGCACAGGCAGCTCAGAAAAGGACACGCTGGAGCGCGTAGCGGCCGCACTCCTTCACTGCCGCACAGGCAGCTCAGAAATGGGCTCTACGCCTGGGGCGACGAGACCGGAGCTTCACTGCCGCACAGGCAGCTCAGAAAAAACTCACCGCCCTGAGTACGTCGAATGAAACCTTCACTGCCGCACAGGCAGCTCAGAAAACTGGTCGGCTGAGTGGTAACGATGAACTTGAACTTCACTGCCGCACAGGCAGCTCAGAAATTACGGGGCTATGGCGATACGCGTTAGGGTCCCTTCACTGCCGCACAGGCAGCTCAGAAAGCACATCGGGACATACTGCCGCCCCAGGCGGGCTTCACTGCCGCACAGGCAGCTCAGAAATTGGCGGCGACGCGCTCGCTCTCCTCGTAGTCCTTCACTGCCGCACAGGCAGCTCAGAAAGATGCCGAGACTGCAGCGACCGCAGCCGAGTCCTTCACTGCCGCACAGGCAGCTCAGAAATTGACGAACTCGCCGCCCACGGTTGAAGCCAACTTCACTGCCGCACAGGCAGCTCAGAAAACCAGTACCACGATCTACTGGAACAAGGGCAGCTTCACTGCCGCACAGGCAGCTCAGAAAGTCCCGAAATTCATTGCTCGGGATGGAGATAACTTCACTGCCGCACAGGCAGCTCAGAAAAGACGGGCGCGGTTGGGTGAAAAACCGTCTCCCTTCACTGCCGCACAGGCAGCTCAGAAAAGCAAGGAGTGTGAACCATGAACATCTACGTCCTTCACTGCCGCACAGGCAGCTCAGAAATGTGGGACTGGGAGGCCGGCGCACCGTTCCGGCTTCACTGCCGCACAGGCAGCTCAGAAATTGGCCACCGCGGCATTTACAGCGGCCACGTACTTCACTGCCGCACAGGCAGCTCAGAAAGATGCTCCAGCACCGCCCTGGTTCCTGGACCCCTTCACTGCCGCACAGGCAGCTCAGAAAAGGGCGCACGGGAGTGCGAGCGGCGGCGGAATCTTCACTGCCGCACAGGCAGCTCAGAAATTCATGCCCCCGACTCAAGCGCGTCGACCAGTCTTCACTGCCGCACAGGCAGCTCAGAAAAGATAGCCACCGTTCTCCACGGCCTTGCGGAGCTTCACTGCCGCACAGGCAGCTCAGAAACGGGCAATGTGATACCGACATTCACGCCGGGTCTTCACTGCCGCACAGGCAGCTCAGAAAGTAGTCAGCGCGTCTGCCCATAGAATCAAGCACTTCACTGCCGCACAGGCAGCTCAGAAAGACGAGAGCCGTCTCGACACTCGCCTGGAGGTCTTCACTGCCGCACAGGCAGCTCAGAAATCGCGCGGGCCGATGGCCGGCGCCTGCGCCGCCTTCACTGCCGCACAGGCAGCTCAGAAAAAGGAGAGCGGGGCGGCAATAAAAAAGCCCCCCTTCACTGCCGCACAGGCAGCTCAGAAACTCTGGCGTCACATCCTCCAGGCGGGCCCGGGCCTTCACTGCCGCACAGGCAGCTCAGAAAAACCCCCCGGACTCATTCCATACCACGCCCTGCTTCACTGCCGCACAGGCAGCTCAGAAATGCAGGTGGCGGTGAAGGCGGCAGAACGGGAGCTTCACTGCCGCACAGGCAGCTCAGAAATCAGCGCGTCCGGTGGTGCGGTATTGGAGATCCTTCACTGCCGCACAGGCAGCTCAGAAAAATGAGGACACCATCAACTTCGTGGCAAGCACCTTCACTGCCGCACAGGCAGCTCAGAAAAGCCGGATCGGGTTGCCTTTGTCGCCCACGTACTTCACTGCCGCACAGGCAGCTCAGAAAACCTGGATGCTCTTCGAGCCCTGAACGAACTCCTTCACTGCCGCACAGGCAGCTCAGAAAAGTCGCACGTGCTGTTTGTTCTCGCGCACGAGCTTCACTGCCGCACAGGCAGCTCAGAAAATCCAGCGCCTCGAGCAAAACGGCGGCTATACCTTCACTGCCGCACAGGCAGCTCAGAAATCGATGACATTCGCGCTGGAGTCCGTCACCACCTTCACTGCCGCACAGGCAGCTCAGAAATAGTATGGCGTCAATCTGTTCATCCGTGAGGTCTTCACTGCCGCACAGGCAGCTCAGAAAGCATTACGCCACGGATCAACCGATCCCGGGCACTTCACTGCCGCACAGGCAGCTCAGAAAACGCGCACCGCGCGCTCCACCTTGGCCCATGCCTTCACTGCCGCACAGGCAGCTCAGAAAACAACAACCACCACAACGACAACGGAAAAGAACTTCACTGCCGCACAGGCAGCTCAGAAAATCCCGGTGCTGCGCCTTCAGGCGGAGCCGGCCTTCACTGCCGCACAGGCAGCTCAGAAAGCCTGAAGCTGTTCCCAGTAGCCCGTGCCGATCTTCACTGCCGCACAGGCAGCTCAGAAACACCCGTGGCGCGCTGCTAGCCTCTCTCACTGCTTCACTGCCGCACAGGCAGCTCAGAAAGTCTCGCGGATCTGCGCCGGGTCGCTGCCCTCCTTCACTGCCGCACAGGCAGCTCAGAAAACAGAGCGCACCGAAGGGTGCTTGCGTCTACATCTTCACTGCCGCACAGGCAGCTCAGAAACGATCTGCTGTGGCACTTCGACCCGCGCAGCAACTTCACTGCCGCACAGGCAGCTCAGAAAGGCGACGCCAAGTGCCAGCTACCAGACAATCACTTCACTGCCGCACAGGCAGCTCAGAAAATGCTGACATCGTGCTCCAGCCCCCAGCTGACCTTCACTGCCGCACAGGCAGCTCAGAAAATCAGGTGCCCGAAGAAGTGCTCAAGCACATCCTTCACTGCCGCACAGGCAGCTCAGAAAAGGCTGAAATCGACCCGGACAGTCCAATCTGCCTTCACTGCCGCACAGGCAG
>NPIE01002087.1_pt1 | contig 31534 bp, 27 predicted proteins | sample 8637661 | NCBI WGS metagenome assembly NPIE01 (sample SAMN07420842, study PRJNA396082) | bioreactor metagenome | isolation source: sample BA12 brine-fed electro-methanogenic bioreactor BA | place: Japan: Kochi | collected 2016-12-09 | reverse complement strand
CCTTCTGGAGGGCGTGCTGCGGCTCTATCTGCCGGCGGGCTTCGAGACCTGGCGCTTTGTGGTCTATCCGCTGGTGCTACTGTTGATGATGCTGCTGCGCCCCGAGGGGCTGATGGGGCGCTATGAGATCCCCTTCCTGAGGCAGAGGCTGCCGGCGCTGCTGGGTGAGCGCTCCGGAGTGGACCGGGCATTGAGTGAGGCGCCTGTCGGGGATGGTGCGCCGACGGGGGAGGTGATCGCATGAAGGGCCGGCCCGAAAACCTGTCCAACGGGGCCTCCTCGCGACCTGTGGTCCTCGAGGTCGATCACGTGACGCACTTCTTCGGGAATCTGCGCGCGGTGCACGCCTTCGACCTGACGCTGCATCACGGGGAGTTGGTGGGGCTGATCGGCCCTAACGGTGCGGGCAAGACGACCGTCTTCAATCTGATCACGGGGGTCTATCACGCGTCGGAGGGCAGCATCCGCTATCGTGATGTCGAACTGGTGGGCCTGCCGTCCTTTGAGATCATCCAGATGGGCATCGCCCGGACCTTTCAGAACATCCGCCTCTTCTCGAACCTGACGGTGCTGGATAATGTGCGCATCGCCTATCACCCACACGCGAATTACTCGGTGGTGGACGGTATTCTGCGTTCACGTCGCTTCCGGGAGAAGGAAGACGAGATGACCGAGCGGGCCCAGGAGTTCCTCGAGATCTTCGGGTTGGCATCGCGGCAGAACGAGATCGCCGGCGGCTTGCCCTACGGCCTGCAGCGCCGGCTGGAGATCGCCCGTGCGCTGGCTGCCCGACCGAGAGTGCTGATCCTCGATGAGCCGGCGGCGGGCATGAACCCTCAGGAGATCGATGACCTGATGCGGTTGATCCACTTTATCCGCGAGCAGTTTAACCTGACGGTGCTCCTGGTCGAGCACCGGATGCGGTTGGTGATGAATATCTGTGAGTGGATCACCGTGATGGACTTCGGCGAGATCATCGCCCGCGGGGTGCCTGAGGAGGTTCGGACGAACCCGCAGGTGGTCGAGGCCTACCTTGGACGCCAGGCGCTGGTCTAGGCGCGGGTGCAGAGAGTGAGGGAGTAGCGTATGGCGGCATTACTGGAAGTCAACGATCTGTGTGTATCCTACGGCGCGATTCGGGCGCTGCACGGCGTGTCGTTTCACGTCGATGAGGGTGAGGTGGTCACGCTGATCGGCGCGAATGGGGCGGGAAAGTCGACGACGCTGCGCACGATCTCGGCGCTGCAGCCGGTGGAGAGCGGCTCGGTGGTCTACGATGGTGAGGACATCACGGGCGTTGAGGCGAGCCAGATCGTGCGAAAGCGGTTGATCCATGTGCCTGAGGGACGGCGCATCTTCGCGCCCCTGACCGTGCGTGAGAACCTCGAGATGGGCGCATTCACGCGCACTGATCGGGGGGAGATCGAGGCGACGATGGACTACGTCTTCCAGCTCTTCCCGAGACTCAAGGAGCGCGTCGCCCAGACGGGCGGGACGCTGTCGGGTGGCGAGCAGCAGATGTTGGCGGTGGGACGTGCCCTGATGTCCAAACCGCGGCTGCTGTTGATGGACGAACCCTCGATGGGCCTGGCCCCGATCCTGGTGGAGGAGATCTTCGACATCATCAGGGAGATCAGCCAGGAGGGCGTGACGATCCTGTTGGTGGAGCAGAACGCGCATATGGCGCTTTCGGTGGCCGATCGGGGCTACGTGCTGGAGACCGGGCAGATCGTGCTGCAGGGGCCATCCCAGCAGTTGAGCGACAATCCGGAAGTGCAGCGGGCGTACCTGGGCAAAGAGTATCGACGCATCGACGAATGAGAGGTATGCGGTCATGGATCAGGTGAATCTGTACAACGCGAGTTGTGAGACAATCCCGCGCGACGAACTGGCGCAGCTCCAGTTCGAGCGGCTGCAATCGACGCTCAACCGCGTGTACCGGAATGTTGCTTTCTATAACACGGCGTTCGACACCCATTGCGTCAACCTCGAACGTCTCAAGGACCTGTCGGCGATGCAGCAGCTTCCGTTCACGACGAAGGAAGACCTGCAAAACAGCTATCCCTACGATATGTTTGCGGTGCCCCTGAGGGATATCGTCCGCATCCACACGACCAGCGGGACCGCGACGCGCCCGATCGTGGTCGGGTATACGCAGAACGACCTGCGGAACTGGCGGGAGTGTGCCGCACGCCTGCTGACGGCGGCGGGTGTGACCCAGCATGATGTCGTCCAGATCGCACTGCATTACGGGCTTTTCGCAGAAGGGTTCGGCTTTCACCAGGGCGCCGAGCGGGTCGGCGCTTCGGTGATCCCTGCCTCGCTGGCCACGAGCGCCGCCAAGCAGATCGTCGTGATGCGGGATTTCAAAACGACCACGCTGATCTCGACGCCCAGCCATGCTCTGAACATCGTGGTCGCTCTGGAGGAGGCGCAGGTGCGGCCCGAGCGATTGTCGCTGCGTCTGGGCCTTTTTGGCGGAGAGCGCTGGAGCGATCGGCTGCGCCGCCAACTGGAAGAGCAGTTGCGAATCACGTCGATCGACACCTATGGGCCGACGGAGGTGTTGGGCCCAGGCGTCGCGGGCGAATGCCACTTGCGCCGCGGTCTGCACGTCAACGAGGACCAGTTCATCGTCGAGGTCATCAACCCCAAGACGCTCGCGCCCGTCCCGGTTGGCGAAGAGGGCGAGCTGGTGCTGACGACGATCGTGAAGGAGGGCTTCCCGCTCGTTCGCTACCGTACGGGAGACATCACGCGTCTGATCGAAGAGCCCTGCGCCTGCGGACGCACCTTCCTTCGCATGGCTCCGGTGTCCGGACGGACCGACGACCTCATCCTGGTCGGCGGCGTCGGGTTTTTTCCCGCCCAGATCGAGGAGATCCTCAGCGGATTCCAGGGGGCGAGTCCCTTCTTCCAGATCGTGCTCGATCAGGAGGATGGGATGGATACCGTCCAGATTCGGGTGGAGATCTCCGAGACGATCCAGAGGATCGACCGGGTCAAGGAGATCGAGACGCTGCGAACTCAGATCGCCCAACAGATTGCGTCGACCCTGGAGGTGGAGGCCAAGATCATCCTGGTCGAACCGAAATCGCTGCGGGAGGTGGCCTCCGGCGCCGAGCGCGTGGTGGACCGCAGACCGTAGTGCTCCGTCACCTCTGATTTGATGTATGGCAGTCTCAACGCCGGAGGCGTTGGCGATGGCCTACACGAATTCGCAAGCGCCATCGCCAAGCTTCGCTTCACGCTGCCACCCAGTGATTGTTGACCCCATTCATCTCTCGACGTGTAACGGAGCACTAGCGGGAGCAGGGCGGCGTCATTCGCTTCGAACAGGTACGATCGAGTTGGGCGGTCAATCCTGCATCCGGCAAAACGGGGGCATCGCGCGCCGATGCGAACAGCACATCACGATCTGACCGACCCCAGAAGGAGAAGTGGGCCCGGCTGGATTCGAACCAGCGACCCAGGGATTATGAGTCCCCTGCTCTACCGCTGAGCTACGGGCCCAATGTCTGGGCGAGAGTGTAGCGGCGGGGGCGCCGGGCTGCAAGGTTTTTCGAGGCGGGGGTCGGCGGAGGGGCGAGCGAGTGCACGCGAAGATACGCTCTACCCGAATGCGTCCATGGTCCAGGTATGGGGAGGCGGGAAGCGCGTTGACGGGGGCGTCGGCGTCGGCTACAAAGGGGCAGGAGGTTTTGGAATTATGAATGGAATATGCAGTCGATGGTTGGTTTGTGGGGCGTGGGCTCTGACGAGCGTCATGGTTCTGTGGGGGGCGGGGTGTGGCTCGAGGGAAGAGCCCGAGCGGCAGGAGGCAAGTGCTATGGGGGCGGCGGGGGGCGTCGAGTTCGTCGCGCGGTACACGTTTCGCGGCACGGTACTGGAAGATCAGGACCTGAGCGGGATCGCGTGCATATCGCCTACGCGCTGCCTGATCGGGGCGGACGAAAGCGGGGCGGTGCAGGTAGCGGTGCTGTCGCGTCCGGGTCGAACGCTGAACCTCCTGCGGTCCGTTTCGCTGCTGGGGTCGGGTGAGGAGATCGACATCGAGGGGATCGCGGCGGGCGACAATTGCTATTACATCACCGGCTCGCATGGTGTCGCCAAGAAGAGTGGCGAGCGTCAGGCGGCGCGTTACACGATTTGCCGGCTGAGGGTGGACCCCAGCACAGGGACGCCTACGGACGATCCTGTCTCGGTGGCGAGTCTGGCCTCGATCTTGGAGAGCGACCAGGCGCTGGGGCCGTATTTTGCCAGGCCTCTCCAGCAGAAGGGGGTGAACGTCGAGGGGCTGGCCTTTCGTGAGGGGCGGCTCTTCGTCGGGCTGCGCAATCCCAACCTGGACGGTTTCGCCTTCGTACTGGAGGTGGGGGCGGACGAGGTGTTTGCGGGTGCGTCGCAGACGGGCTATGTGCTGCACAAGCTGCAACTGGGGGAAGGGCTGGGCATTCGCGAGATCGTGGCAGCGAAGCAGGGCTTTCTGCTGATCGCGGGCAACGCGGGCTCCGAGCCATCGGACGCTTATCCCCAGGCGCAGGACTACCAGGAAGATCGCGGGTACCTGATCTGCCGCTGGTCGGGCCAGGGCAGCGAGGTGCAGAAGATTGGAGCGATTCCCGATCCGCCCGGCAAGGCGGAGGCGATGACCATCCTGGACGAGAGCGCGACGGCGACGACCGTCCTGATCCTCTTCGACGGGCCTCGGAACGGCGCCCCGTCGGTCTATCGCCTGCATTGAACGATCGGTTCCCTGAACCCCTACTGGAGGTGTGCACGTGCGAATCGTGAGATGTCTGTTCGGACTATGGATACTGGCGTTTGGCATGAGCGCGGCGGCGGAACCACTGCGAATTGAGAACGAACACATGGTTGTCGAGTTGGATGGCCAGACGTTGACGTTTGGCGCAACAGCGAAAGCATCAGGTGTGCCGTTCATCACTCGCGGGACGTTGCGGCAGGAGCAGGGCGAGGCGCGGCGGCACGATGTCAGCGATACGCTCTGGGGACATGGCGAGGCAATCGAGGTCGAATACGAGAAGGGGGGAAGCGACCGGCTGGCTCTGTACCAGGGCTTGCCTTTCATCGTTGTGACTTCCCGACTGGCCAACGATGCGGACGAGGCGGTGACGGTGGATCGCGTCGGCATGCTGAGGGCGGCGCTGGATCTGAGGAAACCGGCGGGGGACCTGCGGGCTCTGGGCACAGCGGGTCTGACGGGGGTGAGTCGTGACGACCATCCGGGCAGCTACTCGTTCCTGGCGGTGGCCGACCCGGCGACGCGGGCGGGCGTGGTGGCGGGCTGGGTCTCGCACGATCGCGGCAGCGGCGTATTGCTCTCCGACGTCCAAGACGACAAGGCGATCGTCGAAGCGAGACTGGACTATGGGAAGCTGCGGATCGGGCGCGGGCAGGCGGTCAAGTCGGAAACGCTCGTCCTGGGCTATTTCGACGACGCTCGGCTCGGGCTGGAGGCGTATGCCGATGCGGTGGCGAGGTATTACCGGATCGCGCTGCCGCCTCAGCCGACGGTGTACTGCACGTGGTATCATGCGGGGGCTTCGAACGAGAAGGACCTCGTGGAGAACGCGGCGTTCGCTCAGCAGCATTTGGCGCCATACGGCCTCTCGGTGATGCAGATCGACGACAAGTGGCAAGCGGGGGAGAGCATCGAGGGGCCACGCAAGGATTTCACCACACATCGGGCCGACGGCCCCTATCCCGGGGGCATGGCGCCGACGGCGGCGAAGCTGGAGCGGCTGGGCATGGTGCCGGGCATCTGGTTCATGCCGTTCGCGGGGACGTGGAACGATCCGTTCTTTGCGGACAAGCGGGAGATGTTCGCGCGGAAGGACGGCAAACCCTACGTGGTGCACTGGGGCGGGACGTGCTTCGATCTGACCCATCCGAAGACCCGGGCCTATGTGTACGACGTGGCCCGACGGATCGCGCACGACTGGGGGTACAAATACTTCAAGCTCGACGGGCTCTGGACGGGTATGGCGACGGGGATGTGCTATATCAATACTGGCTACAAAGAGGACGAACTGGGCTCGACGGAGTTGCACGATCCGAACCTGACGCACGTGCAGGCCTATCGCGACGGGCTGCGGCTGGTCCGCGAGGCGGCGGGGACGGACGTCTTCATCCTGGGCTGCAACGTGGCGCAGAGTATGCGCGTCCTGGGGGGCTCCTTTGGGCTGGTCGACGCGATGCGGATCGGGCCCGACAACGGGCGTAGCTGGTCGGCGATCTGCCGGGGGCCGTTCAGCGGCAGCAACACCTATTTTCTGCACGGTCGGGTCTGGTATAACGATCCCGATCCGATCTACGTGCGCGACAGCGTGCCGCTCGAACATGCACGCGCGCTGGTCTCGTGGGTGACGCTGACGGGGCAATTGAACGCCAGCAGCATCCAGTTTGACGAATTGTCCCAGGAACGGCTGCATCTGCTCCAGCGGACAATGCCGGCGCACGGGCTTAGACCCCGTCCGGTCGATCTGTTCGAGCAGCGGATTCCGCGCATCTGGCTGCTGACCGACGACGAGAACTCAGTTCGGCGGGATGTGATCGGGCTGTTCAACTGGCAGGAGAAGGAACCTGCCCAGATCGAACACTCGTTCGAGGAGATCGGGCTGGCGCCGGCCGATGCCTATGTCGGGTTCGATTATTGGGCGGATGCGTTTCTCGAGCCCTTCAGCGGCAGGCTGGATGCGACCCTTCCGGGGGCCAGTTGCCGCATTCTCGCGGTCCGCCCGCTGGCGAGCCATCCGCAAGTGCTGAGCACGTCGCGGCATATCACGCAAGGCGTGATCGATCTCGCCAGGGAGGAGTGGGACGAGAATGACAGGGTGCTGACGGGCACCACTCGCGTGGTGGGCGGCGATCCATACGAGCTGCGAATCGCGGCGGGGTCTCCAGGCCACGCCTGGCGCGTCAACGACCTCTCTGTCGCGACCACAGGCGACGGTCCTGCGGCGACGATCAAGCTGGTGGAACAGGACGGCTGGAAAGTCCGCATCCGGATCGACGCACCACAGAACGCGGAAGTCGCCTGGCGCGTGACGTTCGCGGCCCCTCGATAAGCGGTGATTCTATGACGAAAGGAAACCGCCCGCGCCGAGTGGGGACTCGGCGCGGGCGGTTCGCATTCACTGGGCGGGCTTTACGGGCAGACCGCGTTTGGCGCGGAGTTCGTTGTCCTGCTGTATGAGTTCCTGGAACCGCTCTTCGGTGACCCACTCAACGTGGGAATCGACGAAGAGGACGTTGCGACCCCCTTCGTGGTTGCCCGCGCGGTCGTGGACCATGATGATCATGGGCTCGACGGAGGTGCCGCCGGTATCGACGCCTCGGTAGACATAGGATTCGTAATCGGGTCGGTGGCGCAGGGCGGGGCAGACGAGGCCCGACGGGTTGTACTCGACCGTCTGGACCAGCGTCTCCAGGCTCGGTGGCCATTGGTCCTCATAGTCATTGGCGTAGATCAGCATGGCCCTGCCCATCCCGCTGAGAGTCGTTCCACAGCGTACACGGAGGATGGATTCGCGCAGGGCGAACAGGCCAGGGGTGAGCAGACGGCTCGCCACCCGGTCAAACTGCTTCGTATCAAGAGTCAGCTTCAGGCTGCTTTCGCTGACTTGAGGCGTCAGTCGTGCGACCGAATCCTGTATGTCCCCCGAGGCGTTCTTGAGGGCGGGCACCTCGAATAGAAAACGCAGGGCTTGAATGAAGAAATCCCGGAGAGCGGAAGCCGCCTCGGCGTTCGCTGATTCGACATGTACGGTCAGCGAGGACTGGGGCGAAAGACCGAGGCCGACAGTGGCCCATTGGTGGCCATCGACCAGAGCACCGTTCCTCAGATCGACGCCGGGACCGAGCATACTCGGCAGCATCGCCTCCAGCACACGACGGGAGTCGGCAGTGGGAATCAGGAAGACCTGTACGGGCGCTGGTGTGGCCTTTCCCGCCGCAAGGCGCAGCTCTTCGCGCGGCATGGGCGGATCGCCCTTTCGCTGATTGAGTATCCATGGGCGGGCTGCCACGAGAAGTTCGCCCTTGCGCGCAGAAACCATGGATCGGTCGTCCAGACTGTCGAACCATGCCTTCATCGCGGGTTCGTCGAGTGAAGAGGTGAGCGGGACGGCCAGAAGGATGTCCGTCTGATTGACGATTATGAAGAGGCTCTTTCCGCCGGCCTCTTCGAAGCGGGCGATGTGCCGGCGCCATGCCTGGCTCTGCCGTTGGACGGCGTCCCCGAGCCTTTCCATCTGCTGAGTGTTCATACCGGCTACGGATGTCTCGACGGCCATTTGCGCCAGAGCATCGACGTCGATTCGGGTCATATCGATCTTCACCACCGCCAGGGTATCGGGGCTTATGACAGGGGCCAGTTGCCGGGCGAGATTTGCAGATTGTGCGGGGGCCTGAGGCGCTGCCCATCCACAGGCAAACAGGACCAGAATGATGCTTTTTCCGATGCGTGTCATAGTATTCCTCCCGTTCTTGGGTTCCAGACGAATGTCGCTCAGGTTGTCGGGGCTATCGCAGCGTGATCTCGTAGCGTCGGCCGTCCTTGGGCCTGCCTTCGGGCGGAACGGGGCTCACGAGGATGGCCTTGTCGCCGGTGCGTTCGTATTGGAAGGGCCGGCCGTTAAGCGGATCCGTGGGGATAGGCACGGCGGTGATCTCGGTCAGTGAGCCGGGGAGCTTGCCTCCCTGCTCGGCGGCGTACATGCGAATCGCCTCGACGCAGCGGAGGATTGCGACATCTCTGGCTTGGCGGGCATCAAGGAAAACGATGCGGTCGATGGCGGGCAGTGTGAACACGAAGGGATTGTCCATCTCGCCTTGTTGCCAGAGACTCGATGCGACGCGGTCGGCTTCCTTGAGCCTGCCGCGAGCCTGCGGGTATGGCACATAGGTCCACTTGAAGGTCATGTCGCGGATCTCGCGGAACTGATGGAATTGATCGAGCAGGATCACATAGAGGGCCGGCCAGTCGTTGACCTTGCCAGCGGCATACCCCTCTCCCAACAGGCGGGCCTTGGCCCGGGGATAGCGTTTCATCGCCTTGGTGAGGTTTGTCGCCTCGTCCACCCACTGCGCTGTGCGGTCGTCTTCGCCTCGGAGCCAGACGTAGGCCCGCTTCCAAAGGTCGAGGACCTGCTCATTGGTAAGTACGGCGTCTTCCAGGTCTTCCAGTTCGGGCAACTCGGCCAGGAGCGCCTGCGATTCCATCTGCACGGCGTTGCGGATGTCCACCAGGGGGGCGGGCAGGGCGGTCAGCGCCCAATACAGGTTCGGTGCTCCCGGCTGTTGGATCCACGTTTCGATCTGGGCGATGGAGCCGCCCGCGATGGCCAGACCGATCAGATGCTGAATGAAGTTTGGACCATCCCCGAGGCGGCGGCCGAAGAGGATGATAGAGCGCAGCGTCCGAAGAGCTGCGTCGAAGTCTCGATCGTGAATCTCCAGCCTGGCCTTGACCGCGGCCAATCGGAACAGCGTGCGGTATTCATTGAGCAGGGGGCTCACGTAAGGGACGCTTCCGGCGCGCATCGGATATTCCCAGGTGCAGCTCCGCAGTCTGGCGGCGGCGTCCAACAGGCGAAAGGCCGGCTCAAAACGGGCGATCGCAGTCCGGGCCTTCTCCAGATCCAGACTCTCGATGGGATCGTCGAGCCATCGCCTCAGCGTGTCCCTGTCGACGGCGTGGTCGCCGCTGTTGACCTGCATCATCTGGCCGGTGGCGGTCTGATAGAGGAAGGCGGCGTTGCCGGGCTCCTGCTCGAGGTACGTCGGTTCGAGGAGATACCTTAGGGCAAATCGGGGCTGCGGCGCCGGACTGACGTGCAGCTCCGTGGTGGGGATCGGGTCCGACGGGGAATCGACCGCACGGGTCACACCGGCTACCGAAGTCAACGAGATCAGGGTGAGGGCCAAGAGGCCACGTGTGTATCGTGTCATGGTCAACCTCCATTGCACAGGATTCAGTTTCGATGAACGGTGGATGCCGCCGGCACATCTATAGATCGACCGCGATCACGTCGAAGAAAGCAGTTCGTCCAGACTCTCACGGGTCAGAGGCGGAGCGAAGCGCTCGCGAGGCTCGGAGGGGGCCTCGATGGCTTCTACGCCCCGGTCGATTACCGCACGACGGGTGCGGATGTATTCTCGGAAGACCCGGGCCCGTTCGGCATCAACGGGATCGATGGCGACCGCTCGCGAAGCGGGAACGGGCGGCTGCTGGGCGACCGCCTCGGGCGGAGGCTGCGATATACCGTCGTCCGAGCGGGAAAGGACGGAAACCAGCAGCAGAAGGGCCAGGACGGACGAGGCGCCCTGCCAGAGGCGATTGCGGCGCCGGGCGGAGGCCCGACCGGCATCGAACATGACCGCGTCGCGACTCACGCCGGCAGGGCGGATGTGCAGACCGCTCAGGACAGCTTCCAGTTCTCGCTCGATCGGTGTCAGTCTGTCGTCTGGCATGATTGTTCCATCCTTTCTCGGATGGCGGCCAGGGCCGCCTTGTATCGGCTGTGAACGGTGCTGAGCGGACTGCCGACGATCTTGCCGATCTGCCCGAGCGAGAGCTGACCCCAGATTCGCAGCAGCACCACCTCGCGCTGCTGGGGTGGCAGGCTTCGCAGGATCCGCTCGGCGGTTCGAGCGTCGATCAGGTCCTCCGGGCGGCTCTCGAACCAGGGCGATTGGGCCTGGCAGAGCCGTCGGGCCTGTCGAGCGCGGGAGGCACGTCTTCGCAGACGGGTGATCGCGGCGTTGCGGACGGTGCGAAAGAGCCAGGCCTGCACGTCGGCGGGCATCGCAATCTGAGTCATCAGCCTGACGAATGCCCCTTGCACCACATCGCGAGCCGATTCCTCGGACAGCCAGTTCCGCGCGTACAGCACCAGCTTGTCGCAACACACGTCGTACCAACCCGATAACCGCTCCGCATCCATCGTTTTTGTCATTTCCTCCACAACAACTACCTCTATGACGCGCCGGGGCGGGCGAGTTACGAAGAAGAACGGGAATTTTCCGGCGCTGCGTGGATGAATGTATGAGCTCAAACGAGCCGGCCGTCCGCCAGCGACCCCCTACGATTTCCTCTTGCCCACGCTCCACTCTTCGTTGATAATGGTGTCAACGAGAAACGGCGGCAGAATCGGATGGCCTGCGTCGAGAGCGAGAGGATGCCGTGACGGCGCGTCCTCAGCGGCCGCGAAGGGTAGGCATGGGCGCCGAACTGCGATGAGAGGACCGAGAGATATGCGAACGCACAAGGGCGCGAGAATGAAGCGAGCCTTCACACTGATCGAGCTGCTCGTGGTCATCGCGATCATCGCGGCGTTGATCGCTCTGGGCCTGCCGGCCATGAGGCTGGTGCGCGAGTCGGGCCATGAGACGGTATGCCAGTCGAACCTCCGTCAGATGAGCGTAATGCTCAAGACCTACTGCAACGACCACGACAACCTGTTTCCCAATCCGACCTACCTTTATCACTCGAGAGAGTCCTTCGGACGGCCTTACGGGTCGATGCATCCCTGGCCCTACCGGTGGCACGATGCCGAGATCGGTCCAGGCAGTCCTCTGCTGCGCAATCACAAGGGGCTTCAGGGCTCGCTGATCCCCTATGTGGGGAACCCCAAGGTCCTGCTGTGCAAGACGGGGGTTCGCGCCTACCTGGAACGAGGCTGCAATAACCGGGACCCGAACCAGCCTCGGAGACTTCAGCCTCCGGGTATGATAGGGGTCCCTGGTGGGGGAGTGGCAGGCAAGGCCATACCCGACCCGAACGAGTCGCTCACCATCGTCCCCCAGTACTGCTATACCATGAACGGGAACCTGCACAGGACGTTCCTGACCGGGAGTACGGCAGGGGCGGGAGGCGCTGTGGACCCCAGGAGCGTTCGCATCACAACAGTCCGGCGGGAGACGCAGGTCACGCGAAGTCCGTCCGAGGTCTTTGCCTTCGGCGAGGAGAATTCCTGGACGATCAACAAGCGATCGCGATGGCCCTCGTTGTACAACCTCAGCGGGCCCTGGGGAGGGGCGCAGGATGGGACCATGAACGATCCCCGCGATCCGAGCTATGCCCAGATGCCCCCGTTCAAGGTGACCGGCGCCATTACGATCGGGTCGCTGGACATCGGGCCCTCCTACACCACCTTCGATACCAGCCCGGAACGGCCCTCTGCGTCGCGGATGCCGGAGACGGATGTCGGGGATGCCTTCGCGACTTACCACCGTCCGCGCGGGGGCGACCTGAACACGGGCCATTCGTACGTCGCCATGCTGGACGGGCACGTCCGGAAGGTGACGGTGTCGGATCAGCTCCGCAGAAGCCGACGCGTGGAGGGGATGCCAGAAAGCTCGCTGGGTCCTGGGGGCAACCTGCATCTGGCCTGGCCGCTCGGGGTCCCGCCTCTTGGCGGCTGGGAGAACCAGTAGGGGCCCTGCAAGGGGGTGGTTCAGGCGAGGCGGTGGGTGAAGATGTACTGCCAGTCGAGTTCGAGGCCCATGCCGGGGGTTTGGGGGATCGGGACTTGGCCATCGGCGTCGAAGCGGGGTTCGGGGGTGGCTCTGCCGGGCAGGAGGCGGTCTTCGCTGAGCGGGAAGGGGACTTCGAAGTACGGGATCAGTTCCGGATCGGTGGCGGCGATCAACTGGAGATAGGGGTACGCGTCGGGGTCCGCGCCGACGAGGTCCATGGCGATCCCAGCATCCTTACAGGCCAGGGCCAGTTCCAGGCAGGCGGTCAATCCGCCATGGTGGATTCCGATCCGGGGGATGTCGCAGGCCTTTCGCCCGATCCAGAGCAGGCGGGACTGGTACGAGTCGGCAACGTCGCGACCGGCGGCGATGGGGGTACGCAATTCGCTGGCCAAGGTTGCGTAACGGTCCATCCAGTCCGGGGTTTCGGGCATGGGCGAACCATACCGGGCGTAGGTCAGATCATCGAGCAAACGTCCTACGCGCAAGGCCTGATCGAAGGTGTAGAGGCCTCCGCAATCGACCATGCAGGGGTAGTCGGGCCCCACAGCATCGCGAACGGCACCGAAAACAGCCATGTCCCGGTCCGGGGCAGGGGCACCGGCCAGACGGTACGGCTGGATTTTGAGGGCATGGATGCCTCGTTCCCTGCATGTCAGGGCGTAGTCGGCATAGGCGTTCGTGTCGCCCAGGTCAAAACCTGTGCTCACACAGGCGGGTACCGAGGATCGGGTCGTTCCCAGCAGGGCATGAACCGGCTTGTTCACAATCCGCCCTCGCAGGTCCCACAGAGCGGTATCGACGGCAGCGAGCGTCATCAGGGACAATCCCTGTTCATACAACCGGCGCCAGAGCTGGGCCTGATCGCCAAGCGATCGGTCGAGCAGCGTGTCGCTGACGAGATGGTCGGTTGCGTCGTCGTCCGGAGCAGCCTCCTCCGGGAGGTCCGCCCAGCCCTGGTGGCCGCGGGTGGTCGTGAGGCGAAGGGCGCACCGCTTTTCGGAGTCGCCTGCGGCGCCGCGCCGGCCTGTATCGTAGACGATCCATTCGACACGAGAAATACGTTCGGCTTGCGTAGTATCGACCAGCAGCAGGCGCCGGGCCAGCGCACCGCTGGCGGTCAGTGCGGTTGCAGCAAGCCCTCCGGCCATGCGGACGAATGTCCTGCGACCCATCCTCCGATCGTTGTGGCGACTCATATCCCCCCCTTCGAGCTGATTACTGACGGCACGAATACCATCCGACGACATCCATCAACAGCCTATCTTACCATCTTTGCCCGTTTGAGGCAAGGCTGTGAAGCCCTCGGCGCTACACGGTCAGCGATTCATCCGCCCGTCGCGGCGCACGGCGGGCTTCGATCGCCACCACCCCTGAGGAACGCGATGGGAGGGGGCTCGTCGCGGCGCAGCGGCTTCTCATATTGTCCAGTACGTTCATGAAATTGATATAGGAGTCGTAGGGCGAATCGTACGGGTTGAAGTACTTATGGACGTCTCCGTCGGCGAAGTACTTCGTACACATGTAATAGAAATGGTCCGAGGTCTGGAGCTTCTGCCAGTCGCGCAGGATTTCGGAATCGCCGGTGGCGCGGACGATCGGTTCGAGGCGATAGAGTTCGGCGATGGCGTTCTGCTGCATGGCGTTGCCGAGCCAGGCGGACAGATCGCGTTCCGTGTCGGCCCAACTGACCAGATGGGGCACATCGACGACATCGACCGCCTCATAGGCATCGGCGACCTCGCTGGGGGTCTTGAAGTCGTTGTCCGGGTGCTTGAGGATCTCCGTCGGCAGATTGCGCAGGAAATTGAAGATGCCGGTGTCCTCCCACTGGTGCTCACCGAAGGTTTCGTAGTCGACGAAGAGGTTGACGACGTACCCGTTTCCGTTGACGGCGTTGACCCATTGAGCGAATTTCTCCGCCTTCAACGGCCATTCGGTCCAGCACCGATTGGAGAAGCGGAAGGCGATGTCGTCGCTGAGACGGTAATTCTTCAGCAGGAGTCTGAGTCCCGGCGCGTTCGGGGGACGGTAGACGTAGTTCGGACTGCGATAGCCCAGGATGTGGTCGGCCCCTTCGGCGAGGATCGCCTTGAAGCCGCCGATCCTGGCCACCGCCTCGGCCACCTGGTTATTGTAGATCAACTCGGTGTTGCGGAACACCTGGGGCGTCTGTCCGAACAGGTCGCGGACCAACTGCCGATGGGCGGCCACCTGGGAGGCGAACTCGTCGGGCGAGAACAGGAAGCTGAGACTGTGATGGTAGGTTTCGCTGAGGAACTCGACGCATCCCGTCGCCGCCAGATACTGGAAGCTGGCCAGGACCTCCGGGGCATATTCGGCAAACTGCTCCAATACGGTCCCGGTGATGCTGAACGAGACCTTGAACTGCCGGCCATGCCGCTCGATCAGTTCGAGCAAAGCGCGGTTGGTGGGCAGATAGCATTTCTGCGCCACCTTGCGGCAGATCTCGGCGTTCTTGAACCCATCGAAGTAGTCGCTGGTCCTATCGAAGATGGTGTAATGACGCAGCCGATAGGGTTGGTGGACCTGGAAGTAGAAACAAACGGAAGCCATGACAATCCCCCTGTGTGGTATCTCTATGCGACGCCCAGCGTTTGGTGATAGATCTCGTTCATTCGGGCGGCGGAGTCTTCCCAGCGGAACCGCAGGACCTCGCGGCGCCCCTCATCGCGAAGGACCTCGCCCAGGGGCGGATGTTGGAGGACCGCCACCATTTTGTTGGCCATTTCCTGGATGTCCCAGAAGTCGACCTTCAGGGCGTTGCGGAAGGTTTCGGCGATGCCGCTCTGCTTGCTCAAGAGGACGGGCACGTCGTTCTGAAGGGCTTCCAGCGGCGCGATGCCGAAGGGCTCGGAGACGGACGGCATGACGTAGAGATCGGCCATCTGATAGACCTTGCGGACGTCGTCGCCCCGGAGGAAGCGAGTGAACAGGACGCGGTTTCCGATGCCGAGTTGGGCGGCCAGTTCGATGCTGCGGTAGAGCATGTCGCCGTCGCCGGCCATGATGAATTTGACGTTATCGATCTTCTCCAGGACCCGGCGGGCAGCGTGGAGAAAGTACTCGGGGCCCTTCTGCATGGTGATCCGCCCGAGAAACAGGACGATCTTGTCGGCCTTGGCAGGCAGGGTCTGGCGGAGCGAGGACCAGGAGCCATTGCGTTGCTCGACTCCGTTGTAGACGACCTCGACCTTTTCCGGCGGCACGCCGTAGCGGCGGATGATGATGTTCCGCGTATAGTTACTGACGGCGATCACCTTGGTCGCCGCATGCATGGCATGGCGTTCGATGTCGTAGACGTACTGATTGACGTGCTCACCACTGCGGTCGAACTCGGTCGAATGAACCTGGATCACCAGGGGCTTGCCGCTTTGCTCGGCCAGGGCGACGCCGGCGGGAAACGTCATCCAGTCGTGGGCGTGGATCAGATCGAACGGCTCGGTCCGGCCCAACGCCAGCACCTTCCGCGTGTAGCGGGCCACCTCCGTGTAGATATCGGGGCCGTAATTGCCCTGATCTTCCGACTCGGCCTCTCGGTCCGAGACATTCGATGCCGTGGAATGCCCCGTTGCGGTCGCCGTTGCGCCGGCCACTGACGTGGCCGCGGTGGCGTATGGATTCAACGCACCTTCGATCGGACGAAATTGAACGTGACGAAACGACGCGCTTGGATCGTCCCGGATAAACCAAGAAGGAACGGAACTGCCGGCCAGATGCATCGGCCTGGCTTTGGGAAGCACGAAGGTGATGGGCATGCCCAGGCGATCCATGGCCTTCGTCAGGCCCAGACATGCCGTGCCCAGTCCTCCGCTGATGAAGGGCGGAAACTCCCAACCCAGCATGAGCGTCTGAATCTTCATTATTCGTCCCTTCCCTGGAAACCCCGGAACAGCCGCCGGACCTTCGCTCACCTCAAGCCCTCAACGTTCGCCCGGAATCATTCGCGACAGGGATGTCCCTTCATAGACATCGTAGAAATTGATGAATCGAAACTATCACCTCTACGGACGCGGTCAAGAGGAATGTTCGATTATTTGTTACGGTTTGCATGCTCTCCGTCCCCCCATGGCCTGTGGACCGGATACGGATAGGCCTGCTCGAAATCCGTTCGCTTCCACGTGCGCCAAATCACGTCTTGTTTCGCTTATCGTGCTCTGCGCCACCAAGGGCGTCGCAGCTCCATATCCATCTTTACCCGGTCCACGGGCAAGACATGAGTGTACACGTCACTGACGAGTTCGGTCAGCAAGCAAAATCCTTAACACGCGGCCAGGAAAAAGACTAGATTTCCAAGGGCACGCCCGCTGCGCCCCGCGAGCACGTCGACGCGTCCTGAAAGAGGGGTCACGGGATTTCGGGGCATTTCCTTATTCACAGGGTCGTACCGGTGAATGTATAATTCCTGGGCAGTGACAGCCACGACAAGGCTGCGTGGCACGAGACCGTCACAGAAACCGCGTGGAAGGAGCCAAGATGGCGAATCGAACGCTCGACTTGCTGGGATCGGAAGCGGACGGGTTGCTCGGACATGCGTGTCGGACGATTCCGAAGGAGTCGCTCCACTTGCCGGGTCCCGGGTTCATCGGTGAGGTCTTCGTTCAGACGGATCGGCCCAACCGAGTCCTCCGAAACCTCCAGGCTATATTCGACCACGGGAGATTGGGAGGAACAGGGTATTTGTCAATCCTGCCGGTGGACCAGGGGATCGAGCATTCGGCGGGTGCGTCGTTCGCTCCGAATCCGGAGTACTTCGATCCTGGGCAGATCGTCAAGCTGGCGGTCGAAGGGCACTGCAACGCGGTCGTCTCGACGCTGGGCGTGCTCGGGTCGGTATCGCGCCGGTATGCCCATCGCATCCCTTTCATCGTCAAGATCAATCATAACGAGCTGCTGAGCTACCCGAATTCGTACGACCAGCGGCTCTTCGGCTCGGTGGAGCAGGCCTTCGATATGGGCGCCGCGGCGGTGGGCGCGACCGTCTACTACGGCTCGGAGGAGTCGCGGCGGCAGATCGAGGAGATCTCCGAGGCCTTCGAGCGGGCTCACGAACTGGGGATGTTCACCGTGCTGTGGGCCTATCTGCGCAACAGTGCGTTCAAGAAGGACGGCGTGGACTACCACACCTCGGCGGATATGACCGGGCAGGCGAATCACCTGGCGTCGACCATCGAGGCGGACATCGTCAAGCAGAAGCTGCCAACCAACAACGGGGGTTTTGAAGCGATCGGCTTCAGTAAGACGCATCCGGAGCTGTATCAGAAGCTCACCTCGGATCATCCGATCGATCTGACCCGCTACCAGGTGGCCAACTGCTACATGGGGCGGATTCCGCTGATCAACTCGGGCGGGGCTTCGGGCAAGAACGATTTCGCGCAGGCGGTCCGCACGGCAGTGATCAACAAGCGCGCCGGCGGGACCGGGCTGATTTCGGGTCGCAAGGCGTTCCAGCGACCGATGAAGGAAGGCGTCGACCTGCTGCATGCCATCCAGGATGTGTACCTGGATGAGTCGATCACGGTGGCGTGACGGCGGCTGAGCGGCAGCGTGCGATGCGCTATACGCCATGCAGACGGAGAATGGAGAAACTCAGGAATGGGAGGTTTACCGCATGTTTGAGACACTGGATAAGATGATGTTGGCGGGGCTGGGGGCGGTATCGATGACGCGGGAGCGCGCCGAGCAGATGTTCGACGAATACGTCAGCAAGGGAAGGGCGGAGAGAGAGAATCGCAGTGGATTCGTCAAGGAAGTGATGGACAGCGCGGACCGGACCCGGAATGAACTCGAGAGGATCGTTTCGCAGCAGGTGAAGGAGACGGTCAGCTCCCTGCAACTGGCCAGTCAGGAAGATGTGCAGCGGATCGAACAGAAGCTCGATCAGTTGCTGGCCAAGGGGTAGTCGCGTTGAGCCTGTGGCGACCTCGCTTTCGGAGTCGTCTGCACCGTCTGCGTCGCTATCGGCACATCATGGCCGTGCTGATGAAGTACGGCCTGGAGGAGGTGGCCGAGGCGCTGCGGGCCCGGTTTCTGGTGCGCGTCGGAGAGCATGCGGCGCCGCTGCGGGTCAAGCGGGCGGCGCGGGGGCAGAGCCGTCCACACCGGGTGCGCTTGGCACTGGAGGAACTGGGCCCCACGTTCATCAAATTCGGACAGCTCCTCAGCACGCGTCCGGACATCGTGCCGCCGGATTACATCCATGAATTCGAGCATTTGCAGGACCAGGTCAAACCGGACACGTTCAAGCGGATCCGCGCCGAGGTCGAGTATGAGCTGGACGGCAGGCTGGAAGATATCTTCGGGAGCTTCGATCCGGAGCCCCTGGCGGCCGGCAGCATTGCCCAGGTGCATCGCGCCACGACCAGGGAAGGCGATTCGGTGGTGGTCAAGGTGCGCCGGCCCGGCATTGTGGATATCATCCACGCCGAGTGCGATATCCTCGAGGAGCTGACCGCTATCCTCAAGGCGACGGTCTTCGAGCAGCAGACCGTCGATCCGCGCCAGATGGTCAAGGAATTCGTCGATGCGGTCTCGAAGGAGACGAACCTGGCGGACGAGCGGCGAAACCAGTTGCGGTTCGCCGCCAGCTTCAAGGACGACCCGACGGTCCACATCCCCAAGGTGTATGAGAAGTACTGCACCAATGCGGTCTTCACGATGGAGTACATCGACGGGATCAAGCCGGGGGACCCGGCCATTCTGGCGACCCGGGGCATCGACGGCAAGCTGGTGGCCCAGCGCGGGGCCGATTTCGTCCTGCGGCAGATTTTCGAACTGGGGTTTTTCCATACGGACCCGCATCCGGGGAATTTCTTCCTGCTTGCCGACAACGTGCTGGCGCCGATCGACTTCGGGCAGGTGGCGCGGATGTCGGCCCAGTACCGACGGCTGTTCAACGAGATCATCCTGGCGATCGTGGACAACGAAAGCTCGCGGGTGATTCGCTCGCTGGAGCGGGAGGAGATGACCGACGAGCAGACGGACGTGAACAAGCTCTCCAGCGACATGGAGCAGCTCATCGACACCTATCGCAACCTGCCGCTGAAGAACATCGCGTTCGGGCAGGTGGTGACGCGGACATTCGATCTGTTCCGGAGCAACTTCGTGCGGCCCCCCGCGCAGTTTACGCTGATGCTCAAGACGCTGGCGACGGTGGAATCGTTCGCGCGATCGCTGGATCCGGACTTCAACATCATGGAGGCGATGAAGCCCTACGCGCGGCGGGCGACGCTGCGGGACCTCGAGCCCAAGCATCTGGTGCGACAGATGCGTCAAGTGGTACAGGATGCGGGCGACCTGGTGATGCGGATGCCGGAAGACGTCAACGTCATCCTCAGCAAGTTCCGGCAGGGCCGTTTTCAGGTCCGCGTCCATCACGAACACCTGGAGAACCTGACGAAAACCGTGGACAAGAGCTCCAACCGAATCAGCTTCGCGCTGATCACGGCGGCCCTGCTGGTGGCGTCGAGCATGCTCGTGGCGCAGCAAGGCACGGTGCTGGGGCTGTTCCGGCTGCAAACGATGGGGATCGTGGGCTATCTGATTGCGGCGGTGATCGGCTTGTGGCTACTCATTTCCATCTCGCGCAGCGGGCGCCTGTGACGATGGATTTCTTGTTGGAACCAGACGGCGTGAAATTATCTCAACTGCTGGGCCGCGATTTTCCGTGCAAGTGCGGAAGAACGCATCGTTTGCCGGTGCGGAGGTTTGTCTACGATGCGGCGGCGCTGAAAGGGTTGCTGGGGATCGTACGGGAATGCCTTGCCAACGAGACCTCAAGGGGGGTGGTCGTCGTGGCCGACGAGCGTACGTGGGAAGTTGCCGGCCGGCGGGCATGGGAGGCTTTGAAGTTGGCAGGCGGTCCTGTGGACCATGCTATCGTGGCGGATGGGGCGCATGGCGGTCCAGTCTGCGACGATCGCACGCAGGAGAATCTGCTGGGCAGATTGAAAACAACCGATCCGGCAGTGTTGGTCGCGGCGGGCAGCGGAGTGATCAACGATCTGTGCAAGTGGACCTCGTACGAGCTGGGGATCCCGTACGTGGTCGTCGCGACGGCGGCATCGATGAACGGCTATGCGGCGGCGAATGTTGCCGCGACGGTGGCGGGCGTCAAGGTTCTGATCGAAGCGAGGCCACCGGCAGCGGTGATTGCCGAGCCGGACGTGATCGGCGGGGCGCCGCCCGAGATGATCACCGCGGGATTCGGGGATACGATCGCCAAACACCAGAGCAACACCGACTGGCAGATGAATCACCTGCTGTTCGGTGAGTATTACTGTGATTTCTGCGCGGGGATCGTGGCGGACCTGGAGCCTCTCTATCTGGAGCGTCCTGAGGATATCCGGGAGTGGAAGGCCCTAGCAGTCGAGGGGCTTTTTGCGGCCCTGTTCTGGAGCGGGGTGGCGATGACGCTGGTCGGCACCAGCGCCCCGGCCAGCGGGGGCGAGCACCTGCTGAGCCACACGCTGGATATGATCTCGCAGTTACGCGGGCATCCGCACGACCTGCACGGGCGACAGGTCGGGGTTGGTACAATCCTCTCCGCGGCGCTGTACGAACGGATCCTTCAGATCGACGCCCCCAAGCTGCACGCGCTGCCGGCGCAGATCGATGGAGCGTTCTGGAAGGGCGGAACGGTCGCCGAGGCGGTGGCCAGCCAGTATGCCGATAAGAAAGCCAGTCTTCAGACGGCTACTCGTACTCTGGCGGACCGGCAGGCCTGGGACCGACTGCGATCTCACCTGAGGAGTCCGTCGCGTCCGCCGCAAATCATAGCGGATTGGCTTACGCGAGCGGGGGCAGCAAAGACGGCAACCGATATCGGTTGCTCGAAGGAGCAGTTGCGGGAGGCAGCGCTGCACATGCACGAGATTCGCAGGCGGTTCACGGTGGTCGATCTGGCGTGGATGCTAGGCGTGCTTCCCGACGGGATCGACGAGATCATGGAACAGTGGCTGCTGCCATAGCGAGATGGGAGGGCCGTCCGCGTCCCTACGAGGGGACCGGCCGCAGACCGGTGAGCGATTCGAAGGCGGTCGTCTGGTCCTTGGCAAAGCGGAAGAGGCCCTGGAGTCCGACACGCTGAAATAGCCTCATGATCTCCGGACAGACGGAGCAGAGAACAAGTCTGCGATCGAAGGCGTCGAGTTGTCTCTCCAGGACCATCATTTTCGACAGCATACCGGAGGTTATAACCTGCACCTCGGAGAAATCCATGATGACGTGCCGACTGTGCGGTTTGCCGGTCATGCGGAGGGCCGCGTCCAACTCGCCGCCGCCGGGGCACCCGTGGGACAATTTGATCAGGAGAATCTGCTCCATCCATTGGTCAACGCTCATGTGAATGCCTCTGCCAGGATCGGACTGCCTATATTCTTCGCCATTTTGCATCGCTGGGAGCATCTTCGATATCAGACGCGTCCCTGAGTAAATTATGTCTCGTCTCGGACAAAATCCAAAAATTCCGTCAAAAATCGCCACGATGCCGGCGGACGAGCTTGCGTGGGCTCGAGGTTGTCAAGCACGATGCAAAGGGGTAGACTCTGGGGCGGTTGGAACCTGGATGGACTCGGTGAGCCAGAGGCGATGCTGAAATTCGTCGCAGACAGGCAGATTTACGAAGAGGTGCTCTGCACGGCGGTAGCCGACGCCAGACGGCAACTATGGCTGGCGACGGCGGACCTGAAGGACCTGCACGTTCACAAGGCGGGGCGGATGGCGCCGTTTCTGGAGGTGCTTTCGGACCTGATCGCGCGGAACGTGGAGGTGCGTCTGCTGCACGCCAAAGAGCCCGGGCCTCGATTTCGAGCGGATTTCGACCGGTATCGGAACCTGGCGAGCGGGCTCGAACGCATGCTCTGTCCGCGAGTCCATCTCAAGACGGTGGTGGTGGACGGACGTTTCGCCTACCTGGGCAGCGCGAATCTGACCGGCGCCGGGCTCGGCGCCAAGAGTCCGCGAAGAAGGAATTTCGAAGCAGGGATCGTCACGACAGACGCCACTCTCGTCGAGCAGGTGATGGAGCAGTTCGACGGGATCTGGCGGGGCGATCATTGCAGCGAATGCGACAGAAAGGAATTCTGTGACGAATATATCGATATCCTGCCAGCGGGAGGCGAACCCGCCTCTTGAGGCTGCCTCCTGCCGGTTGAAGTGCTACGCGTATCTGGACATCGAAACCACGGGACTCAGTTGGGACTATTGCGATCTAACGGTCGTCGGCGTCGCGAAGATGCGGGGCACCGACTGCCAGGTGGGCCAACTCGTGGGCGAGCGGATCAGCGCCGAGGGGGTATTATCGCTGTTGGACGGAGCTGACGAGGTATACACGTACAACGGCAGCCGATTTGACCTTCCCTTTATTCAGCGCCGACTGGGGCTGAGTATCAAGGGGGCTTTCCGGCACACCGATCTGATGTACGACTGCTGGCGGCAGCATCTCAAAGGCGGTCTCAAGGTGGTGGAGGCCCGACTCGGCATCCAACGGCAGCTTGCGGAGATGGATGGGTTCATGGCAGTCCGCCTGTGGTGGGAGTATGTCAACAACGCCAATGCCCAGGCGCTGCGCACGCTGCTGGAGTACAACAAAGAGGATATCGTGAACCTGCACGCCCTGCGGGACAAGCTCGGGGTGGCGTAGGCTGACGCGCGGGGTCTGGCTCGGAAAAGGAATCGATGGCTCGCAAACAGATCGATGAACACAGCCTCCGTGTCCTGGAATTCGACGCGGTGCGGACGATCCTCAGCTCGTTCGCGGCCAGCGAATTGGGCAGGGACGCGGCGCGATCGCTGTATCCGTCCGTGGATGCCCGCTGGACGCGACTTCGCGTGGCGGAGACCTCGGAACTGCGGACGATCCTGGATCGGGGCGAGCGGGTTCCGATGGCGGGGCTGCGGGATATCCGCCCGATGTTCAGGCAGTTCGGCAAGAAGGAGACGGTATTCGAGCCGGAACAGTTGCTGGAGATCGCTGATACCCTGGCGGCCAGCGGCAGGCTGCGCGTTTTCTTGACCAACTTGGAGCCTTCGCAGAGCGAGCACCTGGCGGAGTTGGGGCGGCGCCTGGGGGATTTCGCGGCGCTGGTCGAGGAGATCAGCCGATGCGTTGGGGGGGACAAGCGTGTCCGCGACCATGCTTCGGACAGGCTCAAGGAGATCCGGCGGACCATCGGGCTGCTCAGCGAGAGGATTCACGAGAAGTTCGCGCGCATCGTTTCGTCGCCTTCGCTGCGGCGGGCGTTGGAGAACGAGAAGTTCCTCATGCGTCACGGCCGGCCTGTGGTGGCGGTCAAGTCCAACTACCGCCATGCCCTGCGCGGCACGGTGCTGGATCGCTCCAATACCGGCGCGACCCTTTATGTCGAGCCCGACGAACTGGTCGAGATGAGCAACGAGCTGGAGGATGCGCTGTTCGAGGAGAAGAAGGAGGTCGGTCGCATCCTGTGGCACCTGACCCGGCTGGTGCTGGACGAGCAGAAGGCGATTCTCGACAGCGTCGGGATGTTGGCGCTGGTGGACCTGACCTATGCCAAGGCTCGGTTCAGCGTCGCGTATGACATGACCGCGGCCGACATCCGATCGGACGGGGCGCTGCACCTGCGGCAGGCGCGGCATCCGCTGCTGCTGGAGTGGGCCAGCCAACAGAAGGGCTGCGACGTCCGCGAGCTGACGGATGAGGTAGTATCGATCGACGTGCGGCTCGGGGATGATTTCGATCTGCTGTTGGTGACCGGGCCGAATACGGGCGGCAAGACGGTTGTGCTCAAGACGATCGGGCTGCTGGCTCTGATGACGCAGAGCGGCATGCACATCCCGGCGCGGGCGGGTTCGAGCATGTCGGTGTTCCGACAGGTCTACGCGGACATCGGCGACGAGCAGAGCATTCAGCAGAGCCTCAGCACGTTCTCGGCGCACATGCGGCAAGTGGTCAAGATCCTCACCAGCACCCGTCCCGGCACGCTGGTGCTGCTCGATGAATTAGGCGCGGGCACCGATCCGATCGAGGGGGCGGTGCTGGCGACGTCCATTCTGGACGGGCTGATGCAGGGGGGGGGCAAGGTGGTGGCGACGTCGCACCTGGGCCAACTCAAGACCTTCGCCTATACGACCGCTCGCGCCGAGAACGCCTCGGTGCAGTTCGATACCGAGACGCTTCGTCCGACGTTTCATCTGCTGATCGGCACGCCGGGCAGCAGCAACGCCCTGGTGATCGCCAAGCGGCTGGGGATGCCCAAGGCGGTGCTGACCCAGGCGGAATCGATGCTGGATTGCGAATCGGACGGGACTTCGGAACTGATCAACCAGGTGCAGGCGACGCGGGAGGACGCGGAACGCAAGCGCGCGGAGGCCCAGCAGGTGCTGGATGAGACGCGTGCGAACCGCAAGCGGGTGCGGGAGAGGATCAGCCGGGTTCGCGAACAGGGCCGGCGGCTCCAGCAGCAGGCGGATCACGAGATCGAACGATCGATGCGGGCGGTACGCGATCTGGTGGATCGGTTTGCCGGCCAGATGCAGAACGCGCCGCAGACCTGGAGCCAGAAGGCTTCGGAGTTGGCGGCGGGGATTTCGGAGCTGGCGGCGGAGACGCCTCTGGCGGTCCGTCAGGCCCAATTCATCGACACGCTGCGGCGGGGGGACAGCGTCTATGTCTTGCCCTTCCGGCGGGAGGCGGTCGTCGATCGCGTTCGGCGCAACCGCAAGACCCTGACCGTCTTCATGGGCAGCAAACAAGTGGAAGTACCCTTCGAAGACGTCGCTCGGCCCGAGCATCAGACGAGCACCTACTGAGCGATCCTCAGTCCAGAGCCGCCTTCAGAATCTCCTGAAGCTCATGCTCGGTCAATTGGATGGGGTTGCCTTTCATACTGCTGGCCTTTTGGGCTTTGGCGACGGCGGCGGGGAAGTGGGCCTCGGTCAGGCCGTAGCGGTGCAGGCCGGGAAGGGCGAGGGCGTCGCAGAGTTCGTGAATCCATGCGACTGCCTCGGAGGCGTGCGCGGATGGCCTTCCGGTAACGATGCGAGCGATCTCGTCGAAGCGGGCCAGAGCGGGAGAATCGGGGGCGCGGTCGGTCAGGGCTCGGACGTTGGTTTCGGTGACGTAGGGCAGGAGCTTGCCACAGAGGATGCCGTGGGGTGCGTCGATCATGCCACCCAGGGGACCGGCGAAGCCATGGACTGCGCCCAACTTGGCGTTGGCCAGGGCCAGGCCGCTGAAGAGGCCGGCGAGAGACATGTCCTCTCGTGCGGCGGCATCGGTGCCATTTTCAAACGCCCGGCGGAGCGAACGTGCACCCCTCGCGAGTCCTTCGCGGCAGATTCCGTCGGTCAACGGATTGGCTTTGTTTGAAACGAAGGCCTCGACGAGCTGGGTCAGGGCGTCGAGCCCGGTGCCGGCGGTCATCTCGGGGGGCATCGAGTGGGTCAGCAGCGGATCGACCAGCGCGAGCCTGGGGAGCATGAACGGGCTTCTCATACTGACCTTGACGCGTTGCTCGGGCACCATCAGCACGGCGTTGCGGGTGACCTCGGCGCCGGTGCCGGCGGTGGTGGGAACCGCGATGCAGGGGGCGGACGGGTGCGCCAGGGGCTTGCCCTGGCCAACGACTTCCAGGTAATCCAGCAACTGCCCCTCGTTGGTCAGCATGGCGGCAACCGCCTTGCCTGCATCGATCGCGCTGCCTCCGCCGATGCCGATGACGACATCCGCGTGGGCATCCCGGGCGGATGTGACGGCTTGAGAAACCGTCTCGGTCGTCGGTTCGCCTGTGATGCAAAAGATGGTGGGGCCCAACCCTTTGGCTCTGAGGGGCTGGAGGATGCGGTCCCATCGCTGGGGCGTACCGCCAGTCAACACGAACGCGGTACGGCCCAGGGACGAGGCGATGGACGCCAGATCGGCGGCAGCGCCGGGACCGAAGACGATTCTGTCGGCGGTGGCGAATTCAAATCTCATCTGATCCGTCCTGTCAGGCGCGGGTCGAATCCCAGCCTTGCTCATCGGGGAAGATGTTGGCGTACTTGATCCCGGTTCGCGGCTCGGCCATCATCTCGGCGACGGTATCGCGCCACTGGAGATAGTGGGCGGTCTCTTTGTGCCTGGCGGGGTCGTCGGCGGTCCGGTAGACTTCAACCAGAACGAATCGCGTCGGGTCGTCAGCCTGCTGGATCACGTCGAAGCGGGCAATCCCCGGTTCCTTGACGCTGTTGCGGGCGTTCTCCAACGAGGCTTCGCGGAACGCCTCGATACATTCGGGTTTGACGTGGACGTGCACGTGTACGATCAGCATAGGCCACTCCTTACAGGGTTGCATCTCCGAAGGCAGTCTAGCAGACCGGTGGGCAGGACGCAACGGCGATCCGGCTTCCAGTATGGTTGGCAGCAGTAGCAACCTCCGACGGTGTCGGATACACGGGGGTGAACCGCGCGAGGTCAGGGGCGTAGGGGGCGGAAGAAGGGGTGTTGTAGAAAGGAGACTGCGATGAAACGGACGATGCAGGAGACGATGCACGTGGTGGCGATCAATCGGTTCGGCGGGATTGAGACGCTCACACCGCGAACGCTGCCGATTCCGGAGGTGGGAACCCATGAGGTGCTGATCCGGGTCGAATCGGCGGGTATCGGGGTCTGGGACCCATTCGAGCGCGAGGGCGGATTCGTGGAGATCTTCGGGATCGAGGCGACGTTTCCGTACGTGCTGGGCTCGGACGGGGCGGGAACGGTCGTGGAGGCGGGGTCGCTGGTCCATGAGTTCTCTGAGGGCGATCGCGTGTATGGGTTCGGGTTGGGCAATCCGAAGGGTGGGTTCTACGCCGAGTACATCGCGTTGAATGCGGAAAAGGTATCTCGGATTCCTGGGGACTTGCCAGTAGATCAGGCGGGGGCAATGCCGGTCGATGCGATGACGGCGCTTCGCGGGCTGGACGATGCGCTGGGCCTCAAGACGGGCGAGACGGTGCTGATCTTCGGCGCCAGCGGTGGGATCGGCCATATGGCGGTGCAACTGGCACAGCGGATGGGGGCGCGGGTGCTGGCGGTAGCGTCGGGCGCCGACGGCGCTGAACTGGGGAAGCGTCTGGGCGCCGAGATCGCCATCGACGGACACAATGACGATATCGAGGCAGCGGCTCGTGAGCTGAATCCGGCGGGCATCGACGCGGCATTACTGACGGCGGGTGGTCAGGCCGCCGACAAGGCGTTGCAGGTCGTCCGTGAGGGCGGGCGGGCGGCCTGGCCGAATGGGGTGCAGCCGGAACCGCACGTGCCGTCGAGCCTGACAGGGGAAAGCTACGACGGCATGCCCGATCCGGCGGCGATCGAGAAGCTCAACCACCTGATCGAGGCGGGACCGTTCGAGGTACACATCGCGCACGCGTTTCCGCTCGAGAAGGCGGCCGACGCCCATCGGGCCCTGTCGACGCACTATCTGGGCAAGATGATCCTGAAGCCGGGAGGATGAGGGACAGTCAACTCGCGGGTCGGGAACATACTCCGGTTCCGATGTGAGTTGTAGTGCCTTACGGCACCACTACGAACCACAATGCCTTTCGGCCCCACTACGAGCGGCGTTGGGGCGTATCCCGGGGATATCGGTGTGCGTATGTGTTTGGCATGTGCCTGGCCAGGAGCTTGGCATGCGGGTTTGGGGGCGTTAGAATGGAAATGGGCAAGCCCGGCCATGGGGCCGTCTTGCCGGCTGATGGCGAGTGGGCCATCGTGCAGATCCGCGCTAACCGCTGTCGAAGGAGTCTGCCATGCACAGCTCGAACCACACCCCACCAGGGTCTCGCAGGGAATTCTTGAAGCTATCCGGTCGATTGGCGGCATCGGCGGCGTTGATGACGAGGATCGCGCCGCGCGTGTATGCGGGCGAGGGCGGTCCGATCAAGCTGGCGCTGGTCGGGTGCGGGGGTCGGGGCACCGGGGCGGTGGCCGACGCCTTCGCGACGACGGGCGGCCCGGTGAAGCTCTACGCCATGGCGGACCTGTTCGAGGATCGGCTTCAGAGCAGCTTGAAGAACCTGCGGGAGATTGACGCCGCAAAGGTGGATGTCCCGGCGGAGCGGCAGTTCATCGGGTTCGATGCCTACCGCAAGGCCATCGACTGCCTCGATCCCGGGGACGTGGTCCTGCTGACGACCCACGCGGCCTTTCGGCCGATGTACTTTGAATATGCTGTGGAGAAGGGCGTCAACGTCTTTGCCGAGAAGTCGTTTGCGACGGATGCGCCGGCGGCACGCCGCTGGCTGAAGGCGGCGGCACGGAGCGAAGAAAAGGACCTGAAGGTCGGGGTGGGCTTCATGTGGCGTCACTCCAAGGCGCGGCAGGAGACGATCCAACGGATTCACGATGGGGCGATCGGCGACGTGCACACGTTGCGGATCTATCGCGTGCACGGCCCGGTGCAATGTCCGCCACTACCCAAGGACGCGAACGAGCTGGTGTTTCAGATCCGCTATCCGAACAGCTTCACCTGGGTCTCGTCGGGATTCTACATCGACTGGCACTGCCACAACATCGATGTGGCCTGCTGGACGAAAGGGGCCTGGCCGGTCTCGGCGCAGGGGATGGGCGGCCGATGTTTCGAGGAGGCGGGCAGCCAGTTCGATCATTACACGGTGGAGTACACGTTCGCCGACGGGACGAAGCTGTTCACGTTCTCGCGGCACATGCATGGCTGCTGGGAAACGTATGCGGACTACGCCCACGGCTCGAAAGGCTCGGCGGTGCTGATGGCGACGCTGGGTGAGCCCCGTCCGAAGATCTATAAGGGGCACGCTCAGACCGCAGAGAACCTGCTATGGGAGTTTCCGGGTCGCGATCCGAATCCGTACGTGGTCGAGTGGCAGCGTCTGCTGGATGCGATCCGTCAGGACAGACCTCACAACGAGGCCCGTCGGGCGGGAGAGGCGGAGATCGCGGCACTGATGGGGCGTATGGCCACCCACTCGGGCCAGTTCATCACCTGGGACCAGGCGATGAATTCGTCGTTTCAGTTCGTGGCGGACATCGACGGGATGACGTTCGATACCCCGGCTCCGATCCGTGCGGGAGCGGATGGACGATACGCGCCACCCCAGCCGGGGATTACGAGGGAATTCTGATCTTGTCCACGCCCGTAAGACGGCCGTCTCTGGCGAGGGGTAGATCCTTCGCCTTCGGCTCAGGATGACAAAGTGTGGGACGCGATGACAGAGAACGAGGCGCGTGACAGAGAACGGGGCGCGTGGCAGGAGACAGGACACATGGACCAGCGGATCGGTCGGCGGAGATTCCTGGCGTTGGCGGGCGGGGCGGTCGTTCTGGATAGGGTGCGTACTGTCCTGGCGGATGGCGACGCGGGAGCAAGCGGTAGGGGGCGATGGCCGATGCGGCTGTCGGCATCGTCGATCTGTTTTTCGGAACTGCCCATCGAAGAGGCCTGCGCGCGAATTGCCGGTCTTGGATTTGATGCCGTCGATATCTGGTCGGGGCATGAGGGCTGTCCCCATTTGGATGATGTGGCGTCGCGGCTGGGGGCGGGAGGACTGAAGGAACTCCTGGCTCGGCACAAGCTGAAGCTCTGCGGCTTCTCGGTGTACCATGGCGGCTACGCGCGGTACGCCAGACTGCTGGGCGAGGCGGGAGGCGGCGTCGCTATCCAGGGCAGTGCGGAGCCGTGTGCACGGCAGGACCTCAAATTGCGAATGGCCCGGTTCATCGAGGGTCTCCAGCCATTGATCGAACAGGCGGAAAGGCACGACTCGTACTTGGCGATTGAGAATCATGGGAATGCTCTGCTGGATTCGCTCGGTTCGCTGCGGATATTTGTCGAACTGAACCGCTCGCCCCGACTGGGAATTGCCTTGGCCCCATATCACCTCGAAGCGCGCGGGATCTCGGTCCCGGAGGCGATTCGCATCTGCGGATCGCAGTTGTTCTTCTTCTACGCCTGGCAGCGGCAAGACGGTCTGAAGCAACTGCCCGGCGTCGGGCCTGCGGACATGGTCCCGTGGGTGGCTGCATTGGCCGAGGTCCGTTATCAGGGCTACGTCAATCCCTTCATGCATGGGCACCCAGGGACGGAATTGATGGCAGAGCATCTGGCGGTTGCACGGGCCTATCTGAAGAACTGCCATGCGCGGGCGTGCGGTGCGACGCCGGAAGCGTCCTCGAATCAGGCGTGAACACCGGCCATCTTCTCGCATTCCTGGGCGCAGCGTTCACAGGCGTCAGCGCAGCTCTGGCAGTGATCAGACGGGAACTTGCGGCATTCTTCGGCGCAGGTGCGGCACAGCTCGGCGGTCAGTCGGGCAATGTCTGCGGAGAACTCCGACCCGGCGGCCATCATCCCCGAGGCGGTGAAACAGATCTTGGCGCAGTCGCGGTCCAGCGCCACACAGCGGGCCATCGCCTTGACGTCGTCCTCCTGGAAACACGCGGTGGCGCAGTGCTCGCACTCGATGGCGCATTCGTTGCAGGCGTCGATACAACTGCGGTATTTTGCGTGCATGGTCGATCCCTTTCCCTTCTGAATCAGTGTTCTATTGTTCGGACCAGCATACGTTAGGTGCGGGGCATTCTGCGATGAGGCTTTTCCGAAAACCGAACATGGTGAAATCCCAAAGGCATTTGGCTTTGGCATGGCGGGCGGCGGGCGAATCGGTAGAATGGCGGCGAAACCGCGAGCGGAATGGAGCAGCGGTTCGTAGTAGCCGCACGTATATGCGTGTTCCTGGAGAAGTAGAGTGTGAGGGCGACGGCTCGATGGCGGTGATTCGCGTCAGCAACATCAGTAAGACCTTCGGGAAGCTCTGTGCGGTCTGCGAGCTGAGCTTTGCGGTCGAGACGGGGGGCTGCTTTGGGCTGCTGGGCCCGAACGGGGCGGGCAAGACCACGATGATGAAGATGATCTATGGCAAGGCCGCGCGGGACCGGAGGTGCGCCGGGACGATCGAGGTGTTCGGGTTCGACCCGGCCCGCGATGAGCTGGCGATCAAGTACTTGTCGGGCGTGGTGCCCCAGGAGAACAAC
>NPIE01005159.1_pt1 | contig 31552 bp, 23 predicted proteins | sample 8637661 | NCBI WGS metagenome assembly NPIE01 (sample SAMN07420842, study PRJNA396082) | bioreactor metagenome | isolation source: sample BA12 brine-fed electro-methanogenic bioreactor BA | place: Japan: Kochi | collected 2016-12-09 | reverse complement strand
ATCCATGAAGTAGATGTGCTGGCAGGAGCATTTATGATGTTACGCAAAAGTGTACTGGATGAGATCGGCCTGCTGGATGAGGCATTTTTTATGTACGGCGAAGATATAGACCTTTCATACCGCATCATCAAAGCAGGGTACAAGAACTATTACTTTCCTGAAACCAGGATCATTCACTACAAAGGTGAAAGCACAAAGAAAAGTTCGGTCAATTATGTTTTCATCTTTTACAATGCCATGGTGATCTTTGCCAGGAAACATTTCTCCAAAAAAAATGCCCGGACCTATACTTTACTCATCAATATCGCAATCTGGTTCCGCGCCTCCATTGCCGTGCTGAATCGCTTTTTTAAAAAAGCTTTCTTGCCGATCCTGGATTTTATCCTGATCTTCATCGGGATCTTCCTGATCAAAAATTACTGGGAGCATGAAATAATCTTTCCCGATGGGGGGCATTATCCGAATATCTTCAATTATGTTGTTTTGCCTGCTTACATATTGACCTGGATCTTTTCCACATACATTTTGGGTGGCTATGAAAAACCTTTCAAGCTTTTCAAGGTTTTCCAGGGGATGAGCATCGGCACCATAATTATCCTGGTGTTTTATGCCCTCTTCCCGGAAACCTGGCGGTTTTCCCGGGCCATCATCCTGCTGGGTTCTGCATGGGGTCTGTTGTCGATGTTTGGCATCAGACTGATCCTTAGCGCAATGAATATTTCTGATTACCGCATGGGAGAAACAACCAACAAGCGCTTCCTGATCGTTGGCAACAAAGATGAGGCCCAAAGGGTTTCCTCCCTGCTGAAAAAAACCCAGTTGAGCCCCGGTTTTATCGGCCTGGTGAATCCTTCTGTCAGGGAAATTAAAAACAATGGCTTTATAGGAAACATCAACCAGATCAAAGACATTATTACCATTTTTAAAATTGATGAGGTTATCTTTTGTTCCAAGGATTTCCCCCCCCGTAAGATCATCGACAAGATGACGGAACTCCATAACTACCAGGTAGATTATAAAATAGCTCCCGAAGACAGCCTTTCCATCATCGGAAGCAATTCGATCAATACCTCCGGCGACCTGTATATTATCGACATCAATTCCATTGATAAACCAGAGAACCGGCGAAATAAAAGATTGTTTGATATCCTGACTTCGCTCATTTTTATTCCCATACTACCCGTTGCGGTATTTATTGTCAGGCATCCCGGTGGTTTGCTCCGTAATATTGTCAGGGTGTTCTTTGCAAGAAGGACCTGGGTAAGCTTTTATAACATTCCGGAAGACACCAATCCCAAATTACCCAATATCAGAAAAGGCATACTCAATCCATCAGATGTTTTCAGGAAAAAGGATATCAGCAGGGAAACATACGAGAAGTTGAATCTTATCTATGCCCGGGATTATAAAGTATGGACTGATTTGAATATTGTCTGGAGGGGATTCCTGGAATTGGGAAGGGAAACCAGATGAGTATTCACATTTGATCACCAATAATTTTCAGAATTGACATCAACAATATTATGCCCGGCAAATTTCAGGCACGATCTTCTTAATGTGCTGCGCAATCCATGAACCAGTTAAATTTTCCATCTAATTTTTGATGATGATAATTAGGCCTTCCACCTTTCAGTTTTATGAATTATATGGGCTATGAATGCTTATTTCTGATACGAAGTTCATACGATGTTTATACGTTATTTTTCGTTTAAACTACGTATCAACTACGTATTAACTACGTATCAACTACGTTTTAACTACGTCCGAATTACGAATAAAAAGCGGCAAAAGTGATGAGTGGTGAGCGGTGTGAGTTGACATTGTCATCCAGAGATTTATAAGAGTGTTTTGTAAACATCTGTCTCCAATAGCATTAATCGGTAGAAGGAAATTGTTTTGAAGCATGAAATTAACTACCTGTAATAAGGTCTCAATAAAGATTAAAATAATCTGGGCATTCAGCATCATTTTTATATAGAACAATTCCAGATAAAAAAAAATCCGTACTTTTGCAACAAATTAGCCGGAAGGCTTGTTAAATAATGGAAACAAAACATTATACAGCAAATGGGGAAATTTGAACTTGTAATGCCCAAGATGGGCGAAAGTATTATCGAAGCCACCATCACCCGGTGGATGAAAGAGGTTGGAGACAGCATTGAAGAGGATGATCCTATCGTGGAGATCGCCACAGATAAAGTAGATTCTGAAATTCCTTCACCGGTAGAAGGTGTGCTGGAAAAGAAATTTTTTGAAGAAGGGGATGTGGTGGAAATCGGTAAGGTTATTGCCATTATAAAAACCGAAGGAGATGATGATGAGGAGGAAAGCACCGAAGCTGATAAAGCTGCAGATGCATCAGAAGACGGTTCCGAGAAACCCGAAAAGAAAAATGAAACATCCACACCAGAGTTGAAGGCAGAAGCTTTTGACCGGGATTACAGCAAATCCGAACGTTTTTATTCCCCGCTGGTAAAAAATATCGCGCGTACAGAAAATATCAGCCGGCAGCAACTCGATGCCATCAAAGGCTCTGGCAAAGACGGGCGTGTTACAAAAAGAGATGTGCTGGCCTTTCTTGAGGAAAGGAAATCAGGCAAAGTACCGGCCGCCCCTTCACAGGCAAGTGTTCCTTCACCTGCGGCTCCGACTTATGAACAACCAAAGGTGAGTACAGAAAGCGGTGATGAAGTTTTTGAAATGGACCGCATGCGTAAGATGATCGCCGATCACATGGTGATGTCGAAACAGGTTTCACCGCATGTTACTTCATTCATTGATGTGGATGTAACAAACATTGTAAACTGGCGGAACCGGGTCAAAAACGAATTCCAGAAACGGGAGGGCGAAAAGATCACCTTTACCCCGATTTTTATTGAAGCGGCTGCCAGGGTGCTTAAGGAATATCCCCGGGTGAATGCCAGCGTTGACGGGAACAAGATCATTCACCGCAAGCGGGTAAACATCGGAATGGCCACGGCCCTGCCCAATGGAAACCTGATCGTTCCTGTTATCAAGGATGTGGACCAGAAAAACCTGCTGGGAATTTCCAAAAACGTGAACGACCTGGCCAACAGGGCAAGAAACAACAAACTGGATCCTGACGAGATCCAGGGAGGAACCTTTACCCTGACAAATTTTGGCAGTTTTGACAGCCTTACCGGCACACCCATTATCAACCAGCCACAGGTGGCCATACTTGGTGTTGGCGCTATCCGGAAAAAACCCGTTGTCCTGGAAACGGATCATGGCGATGTGATCGGAATCCGGCACATCATGATCCTTTCCCTGGCATACGATCACAGGATTGTGGATGGAGCACTTGGAGGAATGTACTTAAGACGGCTTAAAGAAGTACTGGAAAACTTTGATATTAATCAGAACATCTAGATTCTATTGCCTACCTTTGCAGGCTAAGAATCTCTGAACCCAGAATTATGGAATTAAACCTTACGAAACCCTTCGCCGTCTTTGACCTTGAAACAACCGGGCTCAATGTTGGAAGTGACAGAATCGTCGAAATCAGTATTTTTAAAGTGATGCCCGGTGGCACTTCCAAATTGAAGACACAGCGGATCAATCCCACCATCCCGATTTCGGAAGAGTCTACTTCCATTCACGGCATTACCAATGCAGATGTAAAGGACGAACCAACATTCAAGGATGTGGCTCCGGAACTCAACACATTTTTGGATGATTGTGACCTGGCCGGATACAATTCCAATAAATTCGACCTGCCATTGCTCATCGAAGAATTCCTGCGTGCCGGTATCGAATTCGATTTGCGCAATCGGCGTTTTGTAGATGTACAGAACATTTTCCATAAGATGGAACCCAGAAACCTGAAAGCAGCATATAAGTTCTACTGCAAAAAAGACCTCACCAATGCACACAGCGCGGAAGCCGACACCATGGCAACTTATGAAATACTGAAATCACAGCTTGACAGATACCAGGATGAAGAATACGAAGATTATGATGGCAATATTTCCAGGCCTGTAAAAAACGACGTGCAGGCTCTGCATGATTTTTCCTATAACACCCGGAACGTAGATTTTGTTGGACACATCGTTTTTGACGACAAACAGGTGGAATGTTTCAACTTTGGCAAATATAAAGGACGCAGCGTGGAAGATGTTTTCACGAAAGAACCCCAGTATTACGACTGGATGATGAAAGCACAATTTCCCCGCTCCACAAAGAAAGTGATCACAGCCATCAAACTGAGGAGCTTCAACCAGGGGAATTTGAATATATAATAGAGGAGACGGGAGACGGGAGACAGCAGAAGGCAGTTGAGAACCCCAGGAAGCAATGACCAATGACCAATGACCAATCAACCAAAAACAAATGAAAATCATCTGCATAGGCCGCAATTACGTTGAACACGCCAAGGAATTAAACAACCCCCTGCCAAAAGAACCCGTATTTTTCCTGAAGCCTGATTCAGCCATCCTGCGCAGGAATCACCCCTTTTTCTACCCTGACTTTTCCAATGAGATCCATTTTGAAACAGAGCTGGTTTTGAAGATTTGCAAAGTGGGTAAACACATTCCCGAAGGCTTTGCACATACTTATTACAAAGAGATCGGAATCGGTATTGATTTTACGGCCAGGGACCTGCAGAAGAAAGCCAAGGAAAAAGGCCTGCCCTGGGAAATCGCCAAGGCATTTGATTTTTCAGCCCCACTGGGCAAATTCCTGCCCAGGGAAAAGTTCAGTGATATGAAAAATATTCCCTTTTCCCTGCTGCTGAATGGAGAGAAAAAGCAAGACGGGAATTCAGGGAATATGATCTTCAGCTTTGATAGGATCATTTCCTATGTATCACAATTTATCAGCCTGAAGATGGGGGATCTTATTTTTACGGGGACACCTGAAGGTGTGGGCCCTATAACAAAAGGTGATCGGTTGCAGGCCTTTATCGGGGAAGAGAAATTGCTTGATTTCGGTATTAAATAAACTTTACATCCTCAATCACTTGCACACCTACTTCATCGTTCAGCGATTGTTTGATCTTCTCCCGGGCATATCCCAACTCATTGGCCAGTGCCGGAGAATCCAGCTTCACAAAAAGGATCTTTCTTTTGATATAAAGGTTTTTTGTATGTTTGGAGATCATCTTTCCAACAACTTTTTCCCAGGCATGGATCGCCCGGGTTTCCTCGATTTTCCCATCCAGCTGGTATTCCTTAAGAAATTCCCGGATGGCATCACCCAATGACATTTCATTTGAAGACGGCATAACTAATTGTTGTTTTTGATTTCAAAAGATTCCCCGTTCCGGATCTCATAGATCCTGTGATCGATCTTTGCCTTTTCAAAAAGCTTTTCGATCCTGATCCGCTGTGTATCAGTAATAAAAACCTGTCCAAAGCTATTCTGGCTAACCAGTTTGATGATCTTTTCCACCCGCCTATCATCCAGCTTATCAAAGATATCATCTAACAGCAGTATGGGTTTGAAGCCCTTCACGTCTCTGGTAAAATCAAACTGCGCCAGTTTGATGGCGATCACAAAGGACTTCTGCTGCCCCTGGGATCCGAATTTCTTTACCGGGTGTTTCTCAATCCTGAAATCCAGATCATCTTTATGAATACCTGCAGAAGTGTACCGCAATATTCTGTCACGTTCGAGCCGGCTGCCAAGCAGGGATCCCAGTTGCTCCTCATGCAATTGGGAATCATACTGGATAGCAACCTCCTCGCGCCCTCCTGATATAAACTCAAAATAATGCTGAAAAATAGGTATAAAATCGTCTAGAAAAGCTTTCCTTTTCTCGTAGATATTGTGACCATACTTTACGAGTTGTGCATCCCAGATCTCAAGGGATGCCATCTCAAAACGACCTCTTTCCGCAAATTTCTTCAACAGGACATTGCGCTGTGCCAGGGCTTTGTTGTAGTTCAACAGGTCATCGAGGTAAACCCGGTCGAACTGGGCAATTACCCCGTCGATATACTTTCTTCGTGCCTCACTGCCTTCATTGATCAGGTCACGATCGTAGGGAGAGATCATCACCAGGGGGATCAAACCGATATGATCGGCCAGGCGCTCATACTCCTTCTTATTGATCCTGAACTGCTTACGAGCATTTCGCTTTTGTATGCAACTGAGCTTGTCCTTCTTGTCATCCTGGCGGAGATAATTGCCATGAATGGCAAAGAAGTCCTCACCATGCCTGATATTTTGTGAATCAATTGGATTGAAATAACTCTTGCAGAAGGAGAGATAGTAAACTGCATCCAGGATATTTGTTTTTCCGGCACCATTGTCCCCGATAAAGCAATTGATCTTTTCGGAAAAGCTCATCTCCGACTGTGCATAATTCTTAAAATTACTCAATATCAGCTTACTCAGGTACATATAAACTTGCTATCTTTTCTTTTACATCTTTTAATTGCCAGCGGGGCGTGGATGTGGCTCCACTGATACCAATCGTTTGCTCTTTTGTGAACCATGTTTTGTCAAGTTCCTTCACATGGCTAATCTTATGTGCAATGGAATTGGATCTTTTCACTTCTTCGAAAAGATACTTACCATTTGAGCTTTCTTTTCCAGCTACAAAAATGATCATATCGTATTGGAGGGAAAACAAGCGAATATTTTTAACCCTGCTGCTCATCCAGCCACAGGTGGAAGCCTGGTAATCGAAATCCGTTTTATGCTTCAGAGCCATCCTGCTGCACTCCTCCACGATCGCATGATAATCCCCCGGATCCATGGTTGTTTGGGAAAACAACCTGAGTGGTCTGTTAAAATCAATCTTAATAAGATCATTTATCCCTGATACTATCTTTGCGTGATCATCTGTGACTCCTTTCAGTCCAACTATTTCTGGATGTCCTTCCTTTCCGAAGATCACAAGCTGGCCATTTGTTTTCTGCAATGCTCTCCAGGCTGCCCTGACTTTTTTCTGCAGATTACCCACTATGTTGCAGGTAGCATCGATCAGCTCAATGTTGTTCCTCTGGGCGATTTCATAAGTTCCAGGGGGTTCCCCGTGAGAACGCAACAGTACGCTTGTGTTCCGAAGTTGCTTAAATTCTTCCGCTTTGATCACTTTCAGACCCAATCCTTTCAGTCGATCCACTTCGGCAGGATTGTGTACGATATCCCCGAGGCAATACAATGCATTGCGCTTTTCAAGTTCCTTTTCAGCAAGTTCTATTGCCCTAATCACTCCCGGACAAAAGCCTGCTTTATCTTCAACATCAATCTTGAGCTTTTTCTGCATGAGGATTCAAAATTAAACAATAATAACCAAGAGTGAACCTTGAATTAAGCAGCCAACTACTAGCGATATTCTACAGCCAACTATTAAAATTTTGAAAAATTCGTTGTAATGCTTATGTAATTTGGGGAACCTACCAGGTGATAGGTTGAACGTGCATAGCTGATATGAAATTTAGATACTCTGAAACCAAAACCCCATGAAAAGCCAACCGTGGATGCTTTTGTGTCGATCTTCAGTTCCTGTCGACGGTGGTAATTGTATCCCAGCCGGAGGCTGAAATTCTTCGAAAGGAACAATTCCCCACCCAGCACCACATGCCGCATGGCTTTGTCTGCAAAATCACTAAGCCCTGATTTTTTTTGTTCTTCCCCGGTAAACGGATCGATCCCTTCATCATCCAGATAAGGATCATCAAAAGTCAGGTCCCATTTTTCGAGATGTGTGATCAGGAGAGAGTAGCGGAAAGGCAGGTGTTTCAATCTCTTCGAAAGCCCGAAGGCAATCTCAAAAGGCAGGGGCTCCGTATGATTGGAATAATAAGGATCGAGCTGACTGCCGATATTCCTGGCAATCAGGGAAAGGGTGAGCTGTGATTTGGGATTATAATAGGTACCGGCAACATCCACGGCAATGCCAAAAGAATTGAACTCATCAAATGAAGAATAAATGGCTTTCAGGTTTGCCCCGATTGAGAAATTTGAATCCAGCTGCCGGCCCCATCCCAGGTTAAAAGCAAACTCTCCGGCAGTGAACTCTCCCAGTTCGCGGCCTGTTTCATCCGTCCAAAGAAAATCACCATAATTAATGTACTGCATGGTAGCCACATAATTTCCGAGCTTTGGAAAAGACCGTCCGTATGAAACAAATCCATAACTGACATCTGAGAAATAATCTACATAACTCAATGCAAGATCATTGTGCATTTCAGGGGTGATCAGCGAGGGATTGGCAGGTGCCAGGGTAATATCATGGTCTTTGACTGCAAGGAAGTTTCCTCCGAGAGCTGCAACCCTTGCAGAATTGGAAAGGTTTAAAAATTCATATGTATTGTCACCGCCAATTTGCGCGTAAATTTGAGTATTCAGAGAAAAAGCAAAAAGGAATAAAATGATCAGGGGTCTGAAATAATTTCTCACGGATGCTAGCTTTAGTTCATGAATCAATCTTCTAACGAAAAAATTCATACTTTATGATGACGCATTTAATAATATAAGTCAATATTAAAAAATATTGTTTAATTTCATGATTAAAAGAGCAAATGCAGTGAAATGGAGAAGGTGAAACTGGACCGGCAAACCATTGATACCATCCTGGGATATATGTCTGAGGGTATTGTGGTCGTGCAGCAAGGAAAGATCAAGTACGCAAATTCAAAAGTATTGAAGAGTTCAGGTTTTACTGAACAGGAATTACTCCATGCAAATTCAGGTTCTTTTCTTGACAATGATCTGACGCGGGACCTTTCATCAATTTCAGCTAATGACCGCCAGGTTATTTGCCTGGTTCATAAAGACGGAAGCCAGCTATATGCCGAAACCATGGAGCGTGAAATCGAATGGGAAGGGAAACCGGCCAGATTGTTGTTTTTGAATGATGTTAGCGAGGTTATCAATTATAAAAAGGAACTGGATGAAAGCGAAACCCGCTATAAAACACTTTTCGATAGCGCAAACGATGCCATTTTCCTAATGCGCAATGATCAATTTATCGACTGCAACACCATGACGCTAAAGCTTTTTAATTGCAGCAAGGAAGATATCATCGGTCAATCGCCCTATCTATTTTCTCCCGAATACCAGCCCAATGGTAAAAGTTCAAAGCTAGAAGCGCTTGACAAAATAAAAAGAGCTGTCGGGGGGCAGAACCAGATCTTTGAATGGAGACATAAGACCCTTGATGGGAAAGAATTCGATGCCGAGGTATCCCTGAATATGCTGAATCTTTCGGGAAATAAATACATACAAGCAATTGTGCGCGACATAACAGGACGCAAGGAATTTGAAAACCAGCTAAAAGACAGTGAAAAAAGATACCTGGCACTTTTCGACAATGCCCCTGATATGTACTTTTCAGTTGAGCCCCAGGGGAAAATACTGAATGTCAATAAATATGGAGCTGAATACCTGGGGTATAAAAAAGAAGAACTCATCGGGCAATCGGTTTGGCAGGTTGTTCTTGACGAGGACCTTGAGCGGGTACAAAAGCAGATACGAAATATCATTGAACAGAAAATCACCAAAAGCGAACTGGAATTCAGGAAATTAACGCGGGATGGCACTTTGCTTTACGTCCAGGAAAAGGTGCACCTCATCCTGGATGATCAGGGGGATGCCGCCGAACTCCTAATCATGTGCCGCGACATAAGTCCGATGATCAGAGCTCAGGAACAGATCAGGGTGAATGAGGAAAGGCTCAGGCTGGCTATTGATTCTGCACGGGAAGGGACCTGGGACAGGAATTTTATTACCGGGGATCTCTTCCTTTCGGGCTACCTGAAAGAAATATTCGGATACGCGGAAGAAGATAACATAGACATTGATTATGTTTGGAATAAGCTCGTTTATGAAAATGACCGGGACAGGGTACTGGAAAAGATAAACGAACACATTGAAGGAAAAACTGAGGGTTATGACATAGAGTACAGGATCCGTAAAAAATCCGGAGAGATCATCTGGATCGTAGAAAAGGGGCGCGTGGTGGAAAGGGATGAAAACGGAAATGCTTTTCGTATGACCGGTGTCATCATTGATATCAATGATAAAAAACAAATGCAGGAAGCTCTTCGTGAAAGTGAAGAATTGCTCAAGGCCTTTACATTAGCAATGCCGGATGATGCCTACCTGGTAAACGAAGATGGGAAGTTCATCCGGATCTTTAAAGAAAATGATCCAGGATATGAAATCAAAGATCATCAGGATGTATTCACGCTCTTCCCTTATGATGTGGCAAAACAAGCAAAAGCTTTGATCCGCAAAACAATTGATAAACAGTCTTCTCAACGCTGGGAGTATAAGATCAATCTGAAACATGAAACAAAATGGTTTGAAGGCATTACTGCAAACCTGAGCATCAGTATAAATAATAAGAAAATGGTGGTGTGGGTGGCACGGGATATTACGAAGCGAAAACAGCTTGAACACAATCTCATTGCATCCAAAAAAGAAGCCGATCAGGCCAATCAGGCAAAAAGTGAATTCCTGGCCTCAATGAGTCACGAAATCCGTACCCCCATGAACAACATAATCGGTATGACAGACCTGACGCTTGAAACGAAGCTTACCGATGAACAAAAGGAATATACCGAGATCATACGATCCTCATCCGGACACCTGCTGGACATAATCAACGACATTCTGGATCTTTCCAAAATTGAGGCAGGTAAGGTACAATACAAGAAAAGCCTGATAAAACTGGATGAAACAATCAGGGAAGTGATGCAGGCGAACATTCCCAATGCAAATGACAAAGGAATTAGCCTTGAATACCAGATAAAAAGTGATGTTCCAAATGAAGTAAGTGGAGACCGCATCCATTTAAAACAAATCCTGTACAACCTGATCGGCAACGCGATCAAGTTCACTGAAAAAGGTGAATGCCGGCTTGAGGTTCAACAACAGCATGAACAGCCTGAGAGTTCCGCTTACATGCTTGAATTTATTGTTAAAGATACAGGCATTGGAATTCCTGCAGATAAACTTGAATCCATTTTCGAAACATTTTCACAGGCGCACTCAGGCACAAATACCAAATATGGTGGAACCGGCCTGGGTTTGACCATAACAAAAAAACTGATCGAAAACCTGGGAGGATCAATACGTGTTGATAGCGAGGAAGGGAAAGGTTCCACATTCAGTTTCTGGATTCCCTTTAATTCACCGGAGTATTTAAAAAAAGAGCAAACAATTCATACATTGAATGATAAGGACCATGCTGGTGATGCTTCTGGTGGTCTTAAGTTGCTTGTTGCAGAAGACAACGAACTAAATCAGAAGCTGATACTGAAAATACTTAAAAACAGAGAACACCAAATCACCCTGGTCGGGAATGGCAAACAGGTCATCCAGGCACTTGAGAAAGAAAAATTCGATGCCATACTGATGGACATACAAATGCCGGTGATGGATGGTATGGAGGCCACCAGGGCTATCCGTGACGGGAACCCCAAAAAGATCGACACAGAAATCCCCATAATTGCAGTAACGGCTTATGCTTTTGAGGAAGACCGGCACAAATTCATCAATGCCGGAATGAATGATTTCATTCCCAAACCCATCAATTCCGTGAAACTGGAAAATGTCCTGCAGAAGATCCGGCAGGATAAAAAGAGAAATTAAACATCAATGCTTATCCACACTTCCTGATCCTGAGACCCTTGTTTTAATATCCGGTGAGCCTTTATAATAAACATTCCCACTTCCACTGATTTTAACATCCAGTTTCTTGTGCACCTGAAGCTCACAATCCCCGGAGCCTGAAACATCCACACCGGCACGGTAGGAGGTCAGTTCAAAGGCACTTACATTTCCTGATCCGGTGATATCAATCTTGTGTGATTGAGCAGTCCCGCTAAGCCGGACACTCCCCGAGCCGCTGATATCCGTGTCAATACGGTTGGCAATAAGATCAAGCTGTATATCACCACTGCCATTGATCTCCAGATCAATGTTGTCGAGGGTAAAACTTCCCGTGGATGAGAAACTTCCTGATCCGTCCACTTCGAGGCTTTCCAGCATGGGAAGTGAAATAAATACTTCAACACCTCCGGAGGTACGCACACAATTCCCTTTGGTATCAATGATCAGTTTTTTTCCATCCACTCTTGTTTCCAGAACTTCCAGGATGTTCTGTTGTGCCCTGACCTGGACATTCAGGTTAGAGTCCTGCTTCAGGTAAACATCAGCACTCATGCGCAGTTCGATCTTATTAAAATAATCCACATCGCGCATCTCTTCAATCCGGGGTCCCTCCCCCTCTATGCAGTTGCAGGCGTTAAACAGAAACAGCGCAATTATCAATGCAGCTGTGGCCGGAATTTTTCGCAATATTTTCATGTTATCAATTTTTATGCATTCAATCTCCTGATCAGGTTCAGAGCACTGCCTGCTTTGAACCACTCAATCTGATTCTTGCTGTAAGTATGCTCAGCTGCAAACTCCTCGCTTGTTCCATCAGCATGATTTAAAACCACTTTCAGGTCCTCACCCGGCTGAAAGTTCTCCATGTTTTTAATCCCGATCACATCATCTTCCAGAATCTTATCGTAATCAGCGGGGTCCTTGAAGGTGAGGGCCAGTACGCCCTGTTTCTTAAGATTGGTTTCATGGATCCTGGCAAAGGATCTTACCAGCACAACTTTAACCCCCATGTATCTGGGCTCCATGGCGGCATGCTCTCTTGATGACCCTTCTCCATAATTATCGTCTCCAACAATAATGCTGGAAATACCCATTTTCCTGTAAGTTCTTGCTGTATCCGGAACAGTTTCATATTCCCCGGTAACATGGTTTTTGATCAGGTTGGTTTCATCGTTATATGCATTTACAGCCCCAATCAACAAATTATTGGAAATGTTGTCGAGGTGCCCCCGGTATCGTAACCAGGGGCCTGCCATACTGATGTGATCGGTAGTACATTTTCCTTTCGCCTTGATGAGGAGCTTCAGACCGGCAATATCCTTGCCATCCCAGCCTTCGAAGGGTGTTAATTTCTGCAGGCGGTCTGATTTTGGGTCAACCACCACTTCAACATCGCTCCCGTCTTTTGCAGGCTCCTGATAACCATTATCCTCAACATCAAAACCTTTTGGAGGAAATTCAATTCCCTGTGGTTCATCCAGCTTTACCTTCTCCCCTGCTTCATTGATCAATTCATCCGTTATGGGGTTAAAATTCAAGGTTCCGGCTATGCTGAATGCAGTGACGATCTCCGGTGAAGCCACGAAGCCATGGGTATTCGGATTACCGTCATTTCGTTTGGCAAAATTCCTGTTGAAAGAGGTCATGATAGAATTTTTCTCTTTCTTATCCGCCCCATGTCTCGCCCATTGCCCGATACATGGCCCACAAGCATTTGCAAGCACCACTCCGCCAATATTTTCGAATATCTCCAAATATCCATCCCGGTCAACGGTAAAACGGACCTGTTCAGAACCCGGGGTAACCGTATATTCTGATCTTACTTTAAGTTTCTTGTCGAGTGCTTGCTGGGCCACAGAGGCCGCACGGGTAATGTCTTCATAAGACGAATTCGTACAGGAACCGATCAGGCCGACTTCCAGTTTTTCGGGCCAGCCATTCTCTTTCACAGCTTTTGCAAATTCGGAAACAGGTGTGGCAAGGTCCGGGGTAAAGGGCCCATTAATGTGGGGCTCCAGTTCTGAAAGGTTGATCTCGATCACCTGGTCAAAATACTTTTCGGGATGTTCATAAACCTCGGGGTCCCCGCTAAGATGTTCAGCGATCTTATCCGCTTCTTCGGCGACTTTGGCCCGGCGGGTTCCTTTCAGATATTCCGACATTCTTTCATCATAGCCAAATAGAGAAGTCGTGGCCCCGATTTCGGCGCCCATATTACAGATGGTCCCCTTTCCGGTGCAAGAGATTGAATCAGCACCTTCGCCAAAATACTCAACAATGGCCCCTGTACCTCCTTTCACGGTGAGGATACCTGCAACTTTCAGAATAACATCCTTGGCAGCCGTCCATCCGCTGAGTTTTCCGGTCAACTTAACACCGATTAATCTGGGAAATTTTAACTCCCAGGGCATGCCGGCCATCACATCCACTGCATCGGCCCCGCCAACACCAATGGCAACCATGCCCAGTCCGCCGGCATTAACGGTATGAGAGTCTGTACCTATCATCATGCCTCCCGGAAATGCATAATTCTCAAGCACCACCTGGTGAATGATCCCTGCACCCGGTTTCCAGAAACCAATGCCATATTTATTCGAAACAGAGGACAGAAAGTCAAAAACTTCTTTGTTGGCCTTATTGGCATGCTGCAGATCGGCAGCAGCACCAACTTTTGCCTGAATTAAGTGATCGCAGTGAACGGTAGATGGAACCGCCACTTTATCTTTGCCCGCTTGCATAAACTGCAAAAGGGCCATCTGCGCAGTTGCATCCTGCATGGCCACACGGTCGGGTTTAAAATCAACATATGACTTTGCCCTCTCATAAACTTCTGTGGGAGCTCCGCCATCAAGATGGGAATAAAGGATCTTTTCAGATAAGGTAAGTGGTTTTCCGGTGATCTCTCTTGCTTTTTTAACTCGCTCAGGAAGTGTTCTGTATACTTTCTTAATCATTTCAAAATCAAATATCATGTCCTGTTCTGGGTTTTAATGTTAATGTAATAACAAAGGCTTCAATATGTTACAAAGATAATAATATTATTCTGATTTGATGATGCGAACAACGTTCTTCTGCCCGGCAGCATGTAACTTCAACAGATATACGCCCGCTTCAAGCCATGCTGTCTCAGGCAGGAAGACCTGATTATTGCCATATTCTGCATACAAGCTTTTCCGGATCACGAGCCTTCCTTGCAGATCAAAAATCCTGATCTCTACATTATCTTCTTTCTGCATGGCGTCGAATTGAATATGCATAGCATGCCTGAAGGGATTGGGCACAACATAAACTCCTCCTGCCGGATCGGGGGGTTCAGCAACAGGTACGATGAGATCAGCCTTGAAAGCCAGGTCCCAGGTAATTTGTGAAACATCAAGTACCAGTGCATCCCCCGTGCTTTCAATCTGGCTGACGGAATCAATTTGACCACTCTGGGTATTCCACCAGCGGACATCATATACACCTTCAGGCATGCCGGGTATCTCAATCTGACCATATTGCAGTACAGGTGGTGGTGTACCCTGTTCAAACCAGTGTTGCCAGGTGTATCTCCTGTTCTGCATCCATCCCCTGACCGAAGCATTTGTTTTAAGCGCAAACACCCGCAATACCGGGGCATAATTCTCAAACACATAGCGGTCAATCTCAAGATAACTCCCGATTTCGTTACCGGCATTTTCTATCATGATATGATGCATGCCCGATTCAATATTTACAGAATAGAGCGCATTCTCTTCCGCAGTGGTTTCCAATATTGTTTCACCATCCACTTTGATCCTGATCAGGGCATTGTTCACAAATGCCCCGGTATAAACATTCATAGTACCCTGATGAGCATAATGGGTTTTGAATACCGGGGGATTTCTCAGGTTTTGGCCGATCGGGTCATTGCCAAATAAAACCTCGCTCAGGAAAAGATTGAGTGGCCTGAGCCTGCCTGTTTGTTGCACCTCAAAAGTATCCACCTGTGTTTTATTGTTCAAGCTGAAAAACTTGGGAATAATATGAACATCAAGCCCCGAATCCGATTGAAAAAACAGGTCAGCCGGCACCGGATCATTGAGATAAAAATCATCATGTTCGAAGAAGCTGTCTACTGCAGTGTAATGCGGATAAAGGTTCAGGTCGTTAATGTATTCTCCCCAGTGCCAGGGCAGGGATGATGAAAATGAGCCTGCAAAATGCGTTACCCAGAGGGAATTATGAAAACTGATCCCCATAGGATCTTTCAGGGCCATGGTGTCGGAAAAGTGAAAAATACCTGATTCACTGGCAACAATGGGTTTAGCAAAGGCCTGCTGATAATTGCGTAACTTGTCATACAATGAAAGACCCAGATCGCCCTCAAAGGGCAGGTATACGTGCACATGGGCTATATCAATGGCAGGGTTCATCCACAGCAGCGAGTCATGCTCAGAGATAGCATAACTGGCCGAAGTGAAATGCTTATTAATATCAATCTCTTTCATGTATTCAGCCATTTCAATGATCCAGTTCCGAATGTTTGCTTTTTGCTGAGGGTAATAAGGAAAGTTGTCTGATTCGGAAAGCATTTCATACATCAGGATATTCGGACTGTATCCCCACCTGGCATTGATATATCTTAGTCTATTCTTGAAGAACCCCCGAGCCCCAGGATCGGTAAAAAACTCCTGGGCCTGTGAACAGGGGCCTCCATTATCCTCATTGTATGGATTATGCTCCCAGTGAATAAAAGAAGTGCTTGTGTAGTTATACTCGTCATGAATGCTAAGTACAAGTGAGCACAGGATGTCCTTGGCCTTGAATTCCTGCAAGATCCAGTCAAGTTTCCAGGCATTTGACTGACGGGCACCATAATTTCCAAGACCCGTATTTGTCCATTCAATTCCATAGGACCAGGGAGCCATGTATAACCTTACGGTGTTACCACCGTATTTAGCCATGCTGTCGGTATAGGCTCTGTACTGATAAAAGTCCTGCTCAAATCCATCCCATGCAATATTTTGCCCGAGGGGTGTAAAAAGCTCACCATCATCGTAATAAACATAGTAATTTTTCCGGGTTCTGACAAAGCCTTGCTTATCCGGGACTGAACAATTGATTTCCTTTTCCGGCTCCTGTGCCGTTCCAGATTCATCCGTGCAATACAGGCGGTATTGATAGCTGCCGCTGATAACAGGTGTATACCTGATTTTCCAAAAAGGTTCCCCAATGGGGTGTACAACATCTGGCCCGGTCAATTCATAATCCTGAAAGAAAAAACCATCGACCGTATCTTTTTGTCCATCCGGTCTTTCAAATATCGCATACAGATTGATTTTATCAAAATCATATGGATTTGTGACCTGGGTGCTGATAAAGCAATTGATCTCCAGCTTTTCATAAACAGGAACACCTGATTGCGGATACTGTACACTGTCGAATGCAGGCTGAGAATTTACATACCAGGGTATAAAAAGAATGATCAATAAGGAATACACCGGAAGGTATTTGCTAAAAGACTGCATTTTTTTCTTGAAAGATAATAAAAAATCAGGTCATCAAGCCGCGGCCTTTTTTCACGATCTTGTTATCTGCTTTCAGGTCTTCGATCAGTTTGTCGAGAATACCATTAATGAACACCCGGCTTTTGGCTGTACTGAATATTTTGGCCAGTTCGATATATTCGTTCAGACTGACTTTGATGGGAATGGATTCAAATTCCATGAGCTCGACCAGGGCCATTTCCAGGATCAGCTTATCCATGGTTGCAATGCGTTCGATCTCCCAGTTCCTGGCACGCTGTTCGACCAGTTTCTCCGTTTCATCCTTACGCAGTATGGTTTTCCTGAACAGCTTTTTTACAAAAACCAGGTCTTCATTTTCTTCCTGTTTCTCCGTTTTATAGATTCCTGGCAAAGGCCTGAAAGTATCATGCTGCTCTTCAAAACCCTTCACCGCCTTCATAACCAACCAGATTGAAAGAAAATAATCTGCCGCCCAGTAAATATTTTTTTCTTCAAAATAAAACTCCAGGGCTGGAAAATCGGTCATGATTTTTTTCACGATCTGCAGGCAGACTTCTTTATCCTGCTCGTAAGAATCCTTTTCGGATAGCATATAATCCTTATACAGCTTACTCTCACGAATTTTTAGATAAAATTTCCGTAACATTTCTGTTTCCTCCACCCAGTTGATCCTGAGATCATATTCCTTGCGTCTGAACTCCCTGTTATCGGTCAATTGTCTGATGAAACGGTTATCAACAAAACGGGTATTGGGGTGCAGGTCTTCCTGGGTAGGCAAATGCTTTTTTTTGGCTTCTACAAGCCATTTACCGGCAAAATCGAAAGTCTCTACCAGAAAAGAGAGCATGTAAATATATTGCTCATGCAATTTGTCTATGCTCTTTAACATTTCCCTTTCTCCGATATCCAGCCGATCGTTACCCGACTGGATAAAAGCGTACAGGGATTGTAATACTTTTATTCTGAGGTGCCTTCTGCTAAGCATTATATTATGAACCGCTTTTCTTTATTGTGGACAAAAGTACTCCAATTATTTTATTATGCATTGGATTTTGATAAAAAATGCCTGTCAGATATTAATGCCTGTGCAACCAATTTAATTAAGTGTTTGTCTGTGTAAATGTTATCGAAAACAAATTAACCAGAATATAATTTTGCAGGCATTTTGATTTTTAAATAATATTTTTATTTTTGCGATAAGGGAAGCGAGTTTTTAATAAAACATACAGCGAAATGGCAGAGAGCGATAACAAACCAAAGAGAGACGAGATTTACTCACAGACGGTGAGAGCAGGCAAGAGAACATATTTTTTTGATGTCAAATCGACCCGCGCCGGGGAGTATTACCTTACCATCACAGAAAGCAAAAGACGTTTCAACAACGAACAGGGCAAGTTTTATTACGAGAAACACAAGTTGTTCCTTTATAAGGAAGACTTTGACAAATTTGCTGATGGATTTGGAGATACCATCCAGTTTATCGAAAACAATCAGGAAGCTGAAAGTAATGAAGAAAGAAAGCCTGAAAGAAGCGAAGTTAAACCGGAAGAAAGCAAGAGTCTGACGGAGGTGGACTTTGAAGACCTTGGCAATGAAACGGAGGAAGCAGGAAGCGATCAGGACGATGAAGAAGAGGAGGAATCGAAGACCCTTTAACCGCCTTAACAGAAACCAGGCCTGTTGCACCTTTCACTTTTTTTATTAACATTCTGACCGTATCAGTTAATAACTTAGTACCATTCCCGGTTTGAATTTTTTCCAATTATTTTAATTTTGTCTGAGAGGCTTCCATGGGAAGCAAAATGATAATCCATTGATACACATACTATGGGAAAAATAATTGCTATTGCCAACCAGAAGGGGGGTGTTGGAAAAACCACCACTGCCATTAATCTAGGTGCCAGCATGGCGGTGCTTGAATACAGGACACTGATCATTGATGCTGACCCCCAGGCCAATGCCACTGCAGGAGTGGGTTTTGATCCCAAAAACATCAAGACCAGCATTTACGAATGTATCGTGGATGACATCAACCCGGAGGACATCATCCTTAATACCAAAACACCGAACCTGGATATACTTCCCGCACATATTGATCTCGTAGGAGCGGAGATAGAGATCATCAACCTTCCAAACCGGGAGCGAATGATGCGTAAGGTTACTGCCAAGATCAAGGATAAATATGATTTCATCATCATTGACTGTTCACCTTCGCTCGGACTGATCACAGTTAATGCATTAACTGCTGCCGATTCCGTGATCGTACCTGTACAATGCGAGTATTTCGCCCTCGAAGGTCTGGGAAAGCTGCTGAACACCATCAAAATTGTACAATCACGCCTGAATGAGAATCTTGACATTGAAGGCATTCTCCTGACCATGTTTGATGTTCGGCTGAGGTTATCCAAACAGGTAGTGGATGAAGTAAATACCCATTTCCAGCAAATGGTGTTTAAGACCATAATCAACCGGAATACCAGGCTGAGTGAGGCACCCAGCTTCGGGGAAACCATTATCATGCATGATGCTGAGAGTACCGGTGCGATCAATTATTTGAATCTCGCCAGGGAAATTCTGCAAAAAAATGGACTGACAAACATTGATGAATCAGAAAAACAAATAAACATTTCGAATGACTAATAAGAAAAAGGCATTGGGCAAAGGCCTTGCAGCTATACTGGCTAGCCCAGATACAGATATTACTTCCAAAGACATATCGGGCAACTATGTTGTTGGTGCAATTGCCAATATCAAGATCAACCAGATTGACACCAATCCTTTCCAGCCAAGGAGTCAGTTTGGCGAGGAAAGCCTGCAGGAACTTTCCGACAGTATCGCTGAACAGGGCATTATACAGCCCATTACAGTACGAAAACTTGGATACGAAAAGTACCAGCTCATTTCCGGTGAGCGCCGATTAAAAGCCTCTAAACTTGCGGGAATGGAAGAGATCCCGGCATATATCCGTGTGGCCAACGACGAACAAATGCTCGAAATGGCCTTGGTCGAAAACATTCACCGCGAAAACCTGAATGCCATAGAAATTGCCATCAGCTACCAGCGCCTGATCGAAGAGTGCAAATTGACCCATGAAAAACTGAGTGAACGGGTCGGGAAAAACCGTACAACAGTTACCAATTACCTGCGCCTGCTGAAGCTTTCCCCCGAAGTACAACTGGCCCTCAGGAACAAGGAAATCAGCATGGGCCATGCCCGCTCACTGATCAACCTGAATGACAATGAGGCTCAGCGGGAAGCCATTGAAATCATCCTGGAGGAAGACCTCTCTGTAAGGGAAACAGAAAACCTTGTCCGGAGTTTAAAGAGCCCCGAAAAGAAGGTGAAAAGGAAATCAGAGGCGGCAAACATGCCCGAAAAGTTCAGGGATGCAGAAAACAAACTCAATGACAGATTCGATACCAAAGTCAGCATCAACAGAAGTAATAAAGGAAAAGGGAGGATCGTTATCTCCTTCGAATCAGATAATGATTTCGACAGGATACTGGAACAATTGAAATAAAAATGCAAGATCTTTCTTTTTTCTGTAAGGATTATAAATTATATCTCAAAATATTTTCAGGAATCTGCATTGCCCTGCTTTTGCTTGTTTTCACGCAGAACACACAGGCCCAGGAAGATAAAGGCACGCGCGCATCAAAAAAACCAGCCGATACCATGGTCTATAAACATTCTCCCCAGAAAGCAACCCTTTACAGCATGGTACTTCCAGGCCTCGGACAGGCATACAATAAAAAATACTGGAAGATTCCCATTGTTTATGCAGGATTTGGGGCCCTGGGATATTTTGCCATCACCAATGGCAATGAATACCGAAAATACCGGCAGGCCTACGATTATGTAACCCAGGGAGATCAAAGTATCCCAATAAACAATGATTACGTTAACAAATACGAGCCCGAACAACTTGCCCAGGGCAGGGATTATTACCTCAGAAACCTGGAATTCACTTATATCCTGACAGGCCTCTGGTATATCCTTAATGTTGTGGATGCTGCTGTTGATGCACATTTGTACGACTACAGCATTGAAGACGATCTCGGGGTCCGCCTGGAGCCCGTTATGGACTATGCCACCATGCGCCCCAATTTCCATCCGGGGATATCCCTCAGGTTCCGTTTTTAAGAATTATTAAGCTTTTCCTGGTTTAATTTTACGGCTTAATCTGGGACATTTATTAATTTTGCCCTTAACGAGAAAAATCCTTGATATGAGAAAACTTACACTGACCATAGCTGTTTGCCTGTTTTTTATTAGCCACTCATCTGCACAAAGCTTCAATGCCGATTCGGCCTGGAATAAGCTTGTCCCCGATACCATTGATAATTTTCATTCCATTTGGTTCATGGACACCCTGAATGGATTCATAGCAGGTGAAAAGACTCTGCAGACAACTGCTGACGGAGGAACAAGCTGGTCATTACTTGACAATGATTTCGGGGATAACACCCGGATACTGGATTTTTTTGCATACTCAGCTGAAGACTTGTGGCTCATCCTTGAACAGGACACCCTGAATAAGCATGAGAAGCTTGATAATAAATCATACCATGTATACCACTCAGGAGACTCGGCCATGAGCTGGGAAGAAATTTATTCAAGCGCAGATACCTACCTGAGAGGCGTTTTTTTTATCAATGATTCTATAGGATGGATTTATGGGAGCAATTATAAGATCCTAAACACCAATGATGGGGGAAACAACTGGAGCATCCAATACATTGATACCCTTACGGGCTTTATCAAGAATTGCCGCTTTATCAATGATTCTACAGGCTATGCGGTGGGCGACAATTCATTGATTCTGAAAACCAGCGACCAGGGAACAAGCTGGAACGCAATGGGTGAGCTTCCTGCATATTCTTCCCTGAATAGCATTTTTCCGCTTGATGAGGATAACATCTGGACAGGAGGTTCACTGGGCAGGATTTTCTTTTCGAAAGACGGGGGAAATAGCTGGGAAATGAAGCAACTTGCCATTGGGGAAGAGGTTTTTGATCTTTACTTCAAGAATGATGTAACTGGTTGGGCTGCATCAGCTTCAGGCAAACTTTATTACACAAGCACTGGTAATACCCTTTGGGATACCACAGAATTTAGCACAGAGAACCTTCGAGACATTTTCTTCCTGGATGATGACCATGGATGGATTGCCGGCAGCCAGGGTCTGATCCTTAAAACAACGGATGGCGGAGGCGAAGTATTCATCCGGGAAAATGCCGGCAAAGAATTAATTAAAGCTCCTTACCCAAATCCTGTAAGCAATTCATTAAATATTGAGTTGATTGATGCTGAAGGGAGTGAGATATTTCTGGAACTTACCGATCAAAAAGGCAGAATTTTTACGAAAAAGAAAACAGCCCGTGGCATAAAGCACCAGAATTTGGATGTTCGCAGCTTACCCAATGGCATTTATTTTCTCCGGGTAAAAAACTCCAGGCAATTAGCCATTTTCAAAATCATAAAAATCTAAGACTGCTAATTTTTTAATCATTCCAGGTAGCATTATTCTATCATGGTATTACTTTTGTTCTTGCATCATTGTTAAAAACACTGAGATCCCCGAAATGCAACTTGGATCTATTGATGACAGACCGAATATGAAGGCTTCAAACTATCCTTTTCCAGTAAGGTTGTTGATTTTTTTACTCAACATCATGCTTTTCTTCACAGCCATTATTGTGGCCCGTGATTATTTATACCCGGTGGTGCTGGGCATGCTCTTTGCCTATTTGCTCTTTCCCATCGCCAACTGGCTGGAGAAGCATTATATTCCAAGGATACTTGCAAACCTGATCAGCATCATTTTCGGGTTCGTTGTTATTGCCTCTGCAGCACTATTTATTTACAACCAGGTAGGCACACTCCTGGCCGACCTGCCGCAAATCAAAAAGCAAGCTTCCCAGAATATTGTTGGCCTCGTTTCCTCCCTAAATGAACTCCTGGGACTCGATGAAAAGGAGCTACGCAACTTTTTAAATGAACAGGTCAATCACCTGTTCGACAGCAGCAGCAATTTTGCGAACAACGTTTTTTCGGCAACCACTGGCACACTGGTGAAAGCTGGACTATTACCAGTTTATGTTTTCCTCTTTCTCTATTACAGGACCAAGATCGCCTATTTTATTCTGAAAGTGGTTCCCCAAAAAGACAAACTAACGACTGTAAAAATATTACGCGAAATTGCTGATGTTACCAAAAAATATATGGGTGGTGTGTTTCTGGTGGTTTTGATCCTGTGCATTATAAACTCAACAGGTTTATATATCATCGGGATAAAGTATGCACTGATTCTGGGCATCATTTCTGCCCTGTTCAACTTCATTCCCTATTTCGGCACCTTGCTCGGTGGTCTGGTGCCGCTGATCTTTTCCTTCCTTGTAATGCCATCACCCGTATACCCCTTCCGTGTGGTAGTCCTTTTTATTATCATACAATTTATCGAGAACAACATACTTACTCCGAACATCACCGGCGGAGCAGTAAAGATCAATCCCATGGTCACCATCTTTGGGGTTGTGGCCGGCGCTCTGGTTTGGGGTATTCCCGGCATGTTTGCTATAATTCCCATACTGGGCATGGTGAAAATCATTACGGCTCATCTTGAAGAAGGGAAATCATACGCCTTCCTGCTTGGCACTGATGGCACCAGCAAACATGCCATCAACAAAAAGAACTTTATAAATCTCTGGAACCACTTCAAAACCAGAAAAGGCAAAAACAAGGAAAAACCCTGACGCTTTTAAAACACAGGCATAATCCGTTCAGCTTAACAATTTTTAACACGATATTGGAGGGACTTTTGTAACTTCGCCCTTATTTTTGAGCTCTAAAACAATTAACATGCTTTTATTGATAATCCTCATTCCACTTTCATTAACCCTGCCCACAATTTTTGCTGCCAAGGTTTTTGAAAAAGCGGGCGAACCGGCCTGGAAAACCCTGATCCCCTTTTACAATCTCTGGGTCTGGCTAAAGATCATCGAAAAACCCTGGTGGTGGTATATCTTCCTGATCATTCCCTTTATCAATGTATTTGTATATATGCTAATGATCGTTGAGATCCTGAAAGGATTTCAAAAATACTCCCTGGGACAGCAAGCCCTGGCTGTTCTCTTTCCATTTGTTTTCCTCCCCTACCTGGGATTTTCAGATCATGAGAAATGGAACCCACCTGCTGACCGTCCAAAAAGGTCAAAAGGTTTTGTGCGCGAATGGGTTGACGCTATCATTTTTGCAGTGATCGCCGCCACCATTATCCGGATCTTCCTCATCGAGGCTTATACCATCCCGACAAGTTCCATGGAAAAGTCACTGCTGGTTGGAGATTACCTTTTTGTGAGTAAAATCGCCTATGGGCCTAAAGTACCCAACACTCCCATTGCATTTCCATTTGTGCACCATACCATGCCACTGACCAAGGAAACAAAATCCTACCTGGAGTGGATCAAACTGCCCTATTACCGTTTCCCGGGTTTCAGTAAGATCGAAAGGAATGATGCGGTTGTTTTCAATTATCCTGACGGAGATACCGTTTCTCTGAAATTCCAGAGCAATGTCAGCTATTATTCACTGGTAAGAGAATACGGCCGCAACAGGGTAATTAATGACCAGCGCAATTTTGGTGAGATTACTGCCCGGCCGGTTGATAAAAGAGAAAATTACATCAAACGCTGCATCGGTCTGCCAGGTGATACGCTGGAAATCATCGACCAGGTGGTATACATCAATGGAACGCCAAATGAAAATCCCGGCAAAAAACAATATCACTATATGGTCAGGACTGATGGAAGCCCAATTAGTTCCCGCGTGTTTGAAAGGCTGAACATTACCGAAAAGAGGCTCGGTGCCAAAGCAGGCCAGTATGTTATCACAATGACCGACGAGGCTGCCGATGAATTGCGTGATTACCCCACGATCAAACTCGTTCAAAAAAGATTGGTACCGGACGACAACTATGATAAGAATATCTTTCCGCATGATCCGGCTTATCCATGGAATGTGGATAACTTTGGTCCGGTGTACATACCAAAAAAAGGAGACACTCTAAAAATCAACGACAAGAACATAGCCCTTTACGACCGCCTCATACACGCCTATGAAGGTCACAACCTGCAAGTGAAAGACGGAAAGATTTTCATCGATGGAGAAGAAACTGATGAATATGTAGTAGAAATGAATTATTACTGGATGATGGGCGATAATCGCCATAATTCGGCCGACTCACGTTTCTGGGGTTATGTGCCGGAAGATCATGTCGTGGGCAAAGCAGAATTTGTGTGGCTTTCCCTCGATCCCGACAAACCCTGGTTTGGTGGTAAAATCCGCTGGGACAAGATCTTCAGACTTGTCAGGTAAAAGGAATTCACTACATTTTTATAAATATAATTAAATATTATTAGTATGAAAAAATCATTGAGTATTCTGAGTATTTTAATTGTTACATTGATTGCATTTTCCAATAGCTCTTATGCCGGAAGTAAACCTTTTAAAGGTATAATTACCTATAAAATCAGCTTCCCGGAATCTGATTTTGATGCTGAGACCATGAGCATGTTGCCCAAAGTAGCAACAGTCATGATCAAGGACAATATGATGAAAACTTCCATTACCATGGGCATGGGAACCCAGACATCCATTACCAACGGCAAAACCAATACCAGCGTCAGTTTGATCGATATGATGGGTCAGAAATATGCCATTCGCACCACAGAAGAAGAAAATATGGCTGAACTGGAAAAATATGAAACCAGTGTGGAAGAAACAGGAGAAACCAGGGAAATTGCCGGCTATGATTGTAAAAAGGTCATTGTGCATGTAAAGAACAAGGAAACAGAAGAAGAAAATAATATCACCGTTTATTATACTGATAAATATGAAATTGGCAATATCTATTCCGACAAAGCCATGTTTGACAAGGTCGATGGCCTGATGCTGCAATATGAGCTTGACACACGGGGTATGAGAATGGTTTTTACGGCAACGGATGTGAAAAAGAAAAAAGTCTCTGATGATGAATTTGAGATCCCGGAAGGTTACACAGAAACCACCCAGGAAGAATTGCGCAGAAATTTCGGCGGCTAATCGCTGAAGGCTCTGACTCGTCAATTGTTATATTTATCTTCACTGATTGGGTGATAACATCTCCAGTAATTATCACGTTAAACAAGAAAAGGTAATGACCCCATTATAAAACCCTGTACCCATTATTCCGATGCAGAGCATCGGGGAAACTTGCCTGACGGTGATCAGGTTAAACCATAGCTTCGCTTCCGCATGCTGCTGCAGAAGCTTCAGCAAAAGTGTCCGAAGAGAATGCGAAGGCGGAAAAATTGATCTGCCTTATTCAGGCCCTGGAAGCAGATGTGGTCAATATTTTATACTTTTGCTTGAGCCTTCACAAACAGAGCATGACAAAAAAAACGAACAAGCTTAAAGACGATGATCTGAAGCCTTCCGGAAAAAGAAGCAGGCCCAGAAAAAAGTCTGTTAAACGGAGTTCTTCTCCTGATCAAGTGATAAAAATCAGGAAGATCTCGGGTTTTTTCCTCATACTTTTGTCCTTTTACCTGCTCTTTGCATTTATTTCATATTTTTTCACCTGGTGGATTGATTACGATAAAATTGCCGGCCAGGCAATGCCAGACCTTAGCGGAGAGGTTGAAATCAGCAACTGGACAGGTTATATCGGAGCATACCTTTCGAATCTCTTTATCAAGAATGGTTTTGGTGTTTCTTCCTTTCTTTTCAGTCTGATCCTCTTTGTGACAGGTATGAAGCTGGCCCTGGATATCCGTCTGTTCTCCATCAGCAAAACACTCCTGTATTCCCTGGTATTTATTTTCTGGCTATCACTCTTCTTTGGTTTCTTCTTCCGGGATACCAGCCTGGCGATCATGGGCGGAGTGTTCGGATTTGAAATATCCAACTGGTCGGAAGGAGTGCTTGGCTGGGTTGGCACTGCAATCATATTGATTTTCATTTTTCTTTGTGTACTCATTATTGCATTTAACCTACCTGGATTCTTTGCCAGAAATAAACGATCTGCCAAAGAAATGGGAGATGAAGAATACAAAAGGAACTCTCATAAACCATCCGAGAGAGAGGACAAATACAATACAGTGGAGTTTTCGGTAAGTGAGGATGAAGGATTAAATGACAGTGAGGATATTGACAAGCAAAAAGAAAACGAAAGCAATGCTGAAAACCAGAATAATAAACCTGAATCCACAGATGAATCCCCGGAAGAAGCAGAAAAAAAGGAAACTGAAACTGATGGCATCGAACTGACCATTGAAGAACGCAAAGAAGAAGAAATTGCCAAAAATGGCACTGAACGGCAGGGGCTTGATACGGAGTTTGATCCCACACTCGACCTTCCCCATTATAAAAGCCCGGAGCTTAGACTGTTGGAAGAATATGATGATGGTGAGGTTTCTGTACGCAAGGAGGAACTGGAAAGAAACAAAAACCGCATCGTGGAAACCCTGGAACATTATGCCATTAAAATAGAAAAAATCAAAGCCACGATCGGCCCTGCCGTTACATTGTATGAGATCATTCCTGCCCCTGGTATCAGGATATCCAAGATAAAAAACCTGGAAGATGATATTGCACTGAGCCTTTCTGCCCTCGGGATCCGAATCATTGCCCCCATCCCGGGAAAAGGTACCATTGGCATAGAAGTCCCGAATCAGAATCCGGAAATTGTTTCCATGAAATCCATACTTGGCAGTGAAAAATTTCAGAACACCCATTATGAATTGCCCATGGGTCTGGGAAAAACCATCTCCAATGAAAGCTATGTGGTGGATCTTACCAAACTACCTCATATTCTTATGGCAGGTGCGACAGGACAGGGTAAGTCTGTCGGGTTGAATGCTATCATTACCTCATTGCTCTACAAAAAGCACCCCGCACAGGTAAAGTTTGTGATGGTGGATCCCAAAAAGGTTGAACTCACCCTCTTTTCAAAGATTGAACGGCATTTCCTGGCAAAGTTGCCGGATTCGGAGGAAGCCATCATAACAGATACCCGCTCAGTGGTCAGGACCCTGAATTCACTGAACATTGAAATGGACAACCGTTATGATTTATTGAAAGACGCCCAGGTGAGGAACATCAAGGAATACAATAAAAAGTTCGTGGACCGTAAACTGAATCCGCTGGAAGGCCACCGATTCCTGCCTTACATCATTCTCGTGATCGATGAGTTTGCCGATCTGATCATGACGGCCGGCAAGGAAATTGAAAACCCGCTGACACGACTCGCCCAGCTGGCAAGGGCCATCGGCATTCACCTGATCATTGCCACACAAAGACCTTCTGTCAATATCATCACCGGGACCATCAAAGCTAACTTTCCAGCACGCATTGCTTTCAGGGTAATCTCAAAAATTGATTCCCGGACCATCCTGGATACCTCAGGGGCCGATCAGCTGATCGGGCGGGGCGACATGCTACTTTCAACAGGAAGCGACCTGATCCGCCTGCAATGTGCCTTTATTGACACACATGAAGTTGAAAAGGTAACAGAGTATATTGGCTCGCAAAGAGCCTATCCTGAGGCTTACAACCTGCCCGAGTATGAAGATGACCAGAGCGAAGGAACAAGCGATTATGATCCGAACGAAAGGGATGAATTATTCGAGGATGCTGCCAAGATTATCGTACAAACCCAGCAGGGGTCAACCAGTTTGCTGCAGCGGAAACTGAAACTCGGTTACAACCGGGCGGGAAGGATCATCGACCAGCTGGAAGCTGCCGGGATCGTTGGCCCATTCGAAGGCAGTAAGGCCCGGGAAGTAAAAATTGCAAATGAATTCGCTTTGGAACAGTATTTGAAAGATCTGGATAATAAAAGAGAAGAATTATGATAAGGAAGTTATTTAGCGCTTTGCTGGTGCTGATTGTAATCAGCGCCTCTGCCCAGGTAAGAGATAAAAAAGCAACCGAAATACTGGATGCCGTGGTTGAAAAAACCAACGCAAATGAAAGTTTCAAAGCCGATTTCGACTACACCATGCTCAATCAATCAGCGGGTATTGATGAAACCAAATCCGGGACAATCTGGGTTTCGGGTGATAAATACCGGCTGAATGTTGCCGGACAGGTTGTGATCTGCAATGGAGAAAACCTTTGGACCATCCTGGCAGAAGATGAAGAAGTAATGTTAAATGCTGTGGAAGAATCTGACGAAACCATTACCCCTTCCAATTTGTTAAACAAATACAATGAAAAGTACAAATCCCGTTTTACCGGAGAGGATACCGAAAACGGGAAAACACTGCAGACGATCGAACTCAAACCGGAAGAAGGCAAGACCTACTCAAAGGTTGAAGTGGTGGTTGATAAGGACAAAAAACAAATTGTCAGCTTTACCATCTTCGATAAGAATGGCAGCATTTATTCTTACACCATCAAAGATTTTGAAGCCAATATCCCCCTGAGTGAAAACATGTTTGAATTTAGTGAAGAAGAATACCCGGGTTTTTACCTGATTGATATGCGTTAATATCCAACGACATGCAAAGCAGATTTAAGCTGTGGATCATCCTTGCAAACCTGCTCTATCCGTTACTTCTCCCTTTTTACTCCAGCCCCTGAGAGCATAATACTTTCGAATAAGATCCCTAAAGAATTCTTTACTGATTTTCTGGTCACGCATAAAGCCAGAAAGTGACTTTTCATTAAAAAAGCGTTCGGGGATCGTATCATGCATGGTATTCCTGCCATTACGCATATTGTATTTTCTGGCCAGCCTGGAAATGTCCTCGCCAACCTTCAGCAAACTTTCTTCCGTATGAGAAGCACCTGTGGCTGCGTTCAGGACTTCAGCGATGCGGCCAAGGCCAAGGGGGACAAAATCACAGATCGGCAATGAATTTCGGGTGTTGATGGTATCCAGGCCTTCAGCCACGGCAGCGGGTATATCTTCAATGCTGAAATCCCCACCCATTTCAACTTCCGTCATCCACAGGCGGGTATGGCTGGCAAAATCGGCAACTGCAAAAACCAGGGCCATGGACAGGGAACCCTTTGGATTAACACCTGACAATTCCATGCCATAGGTATTGATCGCAAAATCCTCACTCCCCTGCCCTATCTTTTCAGCTGCTGCCTTTGTTCCATCAGCAAACAATGCTCCTAAGCCTTCTCGATTCACCATACTTTCCAGCAGACTTCTTTGTGCCTTTGCATCTCCCCAGTCAATTGACAATCCATTCCACTTTTTCAGCAATCCCTTTTCATAACACTCCATGGCAAAGGCCGTTGTTACGCCAGCACTGATGGTATCCATACCCCAATCATTGCAGAGTTCATTGGCCCAGGAAACATCTTTGATATCATTCACCATGCTGTTTGTACCCAGGAAAGCTGTTGTTTCAAATTCCGGGCCTTCGATCTCATGCCCATCCCAGCGGGCCCATTTGGAACAACGAATGCTACAGTTGAAACAGCTTGTGTCTTCCCAGTTCAGTTCCTCGCGGGTTGTTTCTGAGCTGAGCTTTTCCCAGTCGTCAAAGGTCACTTCTTGAAAATTCTTAACCGGAAGAATTTCATAATCCTGTCCGCTGCGGACACATTTCATGGTACCTTTTTGCCTGCGGTATTTTACGCCATCATTATCCAGGATATCCCGTGTAAATCGCTTGTTCACCTCCTTGAACTTCCCTTCATCAAAATACTTAACAGGAATCTTTCCGTCAACTATAATGGCTTTCAACATTTTGGAGCCCATCACTGCTCCACCGCCTCCCCGGCCATACTGCCGGTGCTTATCAACACCAACGCATGCAATCCTGAGCAGGTTTTCTCCAGCCTGCCCGATTGCTGCTACCCTGGGATCATGCCCAGGATGCCGTTCGAGTAAAATATCGTTGGTTTCGAAGATCCCTTTCCCCCATAGGTCCGAGGCATCCTTGATTTCGACATCATCCTCATGAATATAAATGTAGACGGGTTTGGGTGATTTCCCTTTGATCATCAGATAATCATATCCTGCCATTTTCAGCCTGGGCCCGAAACTACCGCCACAGTTTGAATCAAGCAGAGAGTTGGTTAAAGGTGATTTGGTTACCAGCACGGTCCGCGCACTGGTTTGCACTTTGGTGCCCGTAAAGGGTCCATTGATAAAAATAAGTGGATTCTCTGGACCCAGTGGTTCGGGGTTTGGGGCAATTTGCTCCATCATGGCAAATCCCATCCCTTTGCCACCGATAAACCTTTCCTTGAGTTTCTGATCTGTCTCAACAGTTTCAATACGACCGTTTCCCAGATCAATATGTAATGCTTTGCTGGTGTATGACATCTTGTTAATTTTGAGTTTTGAATTTTGAGTCTCGTCCATTGGACGAGAATCCTCGTCTTGCCTGAAGCAGGACGTGTTATAATATATATTATTCCAGATTCCAGATTCCAACATCCAGCTTCCAACCTCTAACTTCCAACCT
>NPIE01001035.1_pt1 | contig 31577 bp, 27 predicted proteins | sample 8637661 | NCBI WGS metagenome assembly NPIE01 (sample SAMN07420842, study PRJNA396082) | bioreactor metagenome | isolation source: sample BA12 brine-fed electro-methanogenic bioreactor BA | place: Japan: Kochi | collected 2016-12-09 | reverse complement strand
AGCCTCGACTTCGGAAGCGAATCGGCTCCGTGGGATTTCCCTTCGGTCAAGAAGCCGTTGAGCACGATAGAAATATTCGATGTGAATGGACGACGGGTTTCAACCCTCCGGCCTTCGGCCACCTCCCTTCAAAAGGGAGGCAACGACATTTCCCCCCTTACGAAGGGGGGGCAGGGGGGTTCTTACGTCTGGCAACCCGCCCCCTCCCTCGGCTCCGGGGTTTATCTCGTGCGCATCGTGCAAGACGGCCAAACATATACCAAGCCGGTGGTTTACGTTAAGTAGGGGGAATCATCGAGACTCAGAGGGCCTGTTTAAGAGTTTCTACCCGGAGTGATGGGAAACCAATTAACAAATAGCTTTTCATTTTAACTCTTATTTGAGCATTACTACTTTCTTTGAATTCCCGAGTTCGTCCTTTACGAGATAGATGCCGGAAGGCAATTCTTTGCCTTTTTGGTCTATTCCCTTCCACACGAACTCTTTTGTTTGTCTTTGTTGGAAAACACGTTTTCCATTTAGGTCATAAATAGTAACCTCACCGCCTTTCGAGATTATTCTGCATGAAGAATTGAACGGATTTGGATATATTCTGAGATCTTTGTTTTCAGGCAAAACCCGTTCCGATATTCCGCTTACGGTATCCGGCGGGACAAGGCATTTTATCCAGGGACCTGCGTCGGGGAAATCATCCCTTGTCCACCATGCGACGTAGAAATTGCCATCCCGGTCGAAGGCGCAATCGGGAGAAGGAGAATGCATACGACCACTACTTCTGCAGTTATTTTCGCCAAGACACCTAATTTCCAATTCATTAATTCGCCCAACGGCGTAATATATTTCGTTTAGGGGGTCACCAATGCGAGAATGTTTATTCCAGACAATTCCTACTGAATCTCCCAGACCAATACAAAGTGATCGGTGTCCTAGAGCAGTAAAAAAATCTCCCAACAAAAATGACGCTGTGACGTAACAACCGGCGGAATCTCGATAAAAATAAGTGTAATAATATAACCCCGGACCTCTTAAACATCCAAGAAAAGCACCGTCCGAGTAAGCTGTAGTGTTTCCTGAAATATACATCTCGATTCCTGAGCCCATAAAAGGTTCGTAAACTCCAATCGTGTCCCAGATTATAGAGCCGTCACCAAGAAAATGAGCTTCAAACCACCTTGTACTGTAATCATCTGGGCACGCATTTTCCACCGGTAGGTATAGAACAAGCGATGTATCGCCAGTTCCCGGGATTAGAAACCCGTTGTCTGTACAAGACCACCAACAATAGGTGGGATGATCCCAAACCCTGAAGGTATCTGTGCTCCAGTAAGTCCCACATGAATCTTTAACTCTAACTAACATTGGGGCATATAGTGGCGGCCAATGGTAGAGCGAATAGACCCAGATTGCAGTTTCTGTTTGCAAAAACGAAGTTGACCATGGATATCGTTTATTTAAACAAGAATCCCTGTACCAGAAAGTATTAGCAGGTGGATGAAACAGTTCGCCGTCCTTATAAGTGAAGAAATAAAAACCGTTATTCTCAGGAGGTGTTGAATAATCTACCGCACATTGAGAATAAAATCCAAATGCCACTTCTTCTCCCGGATGGCCGAAACCAGGTTTTCTCATCGTATAGAAAGGGTGAGCTTCCATGCCGTATGAATCCCATCTTGTAACAACAAATGTGTCCTCCCAAACCTGAACGTTTTTATAAACTTGTCCAAAGCGCACGAAGGTTGTATCTATTCCTGAATAATAAAGCTTTGCAGTTTCAAATGTGAAATACAAGACTCCGGAATCTGGCGACTCTTGAAGAAATGCGGAAGTCCAACGGTAAGTTATATTTGGGTCTTCGCTTCTGCTTGTGTCGGCGGGGCCGAGGTAGAGTTTCGGTAGCCAACCTGCAGTAAGTGGCGCTGTTAGAACAAGAATGAGTGGTAGCCAAATTAATATCGCATTTCGTTTCATTTCATTCCTCCGGTTCCGGTTTGGGGTTTGAGTATCGCGGTTGCGCTTCTGGCTTTGGCTTGCCAGTTTGGGCAGTTGCCATTGCGGTCATCGCCCGGTTGCGGGTAATTTCCTGCTCGTCGCGGCGTTTTGCCCGGTGCCGTGTCGCCTATCGCTTGGCTGGAGGTTTTATTTTGAGTTTCATTCTTCATTTCTCTTCAATAATAATACCAAAACATCAGTTCCGCAAGAAATATAATTTCGAGAAGCAATTTTCTTCTTCTCACAGAAAAATTTCCCCTCCGTCCGTCTTCAATGGCCTCAATCACATCCGCATCGAGCAGGATGGGCAACCTATTTTAATCCGGTGGGCTATAATCCCCAAAATCGCATAAGACGTTGTGGTTATAAGGCTGCTAAACATGGTTTGGCGCTTCCTAAACATGAAGTGGCATCTCCTAAACATGGTGGCTGGCTTCCTAAAAATGATTTTCGGCTCCTAAATATGGTTCGTGGTCTCCTAAACATGGAATGACAATTCCTAAACTTAAAGCGCGGCCTCCTAAAGACGGTTTCGGCTCCCTAAACATGAAGTAGCGCTTCCTAAAGATGAAGTATGGGTTGCTCAAGATGGTTTTGAGAGTGCGAATCCCAAAAAAGGGTGGGGGGTGGTTTTTTTCGGTAGGCGAATAGATTGCTCCGGGCTATCACCCTCGCAATGACTGGGGAGGCGAAAAGATTGCCGCGCCCTATGGGCTCGCAATGACTGGGGTTAATTTGGCATTTGTCATTTGAATTTTGAAATTTCCAAAATTATTCCTTGACAAACTGATATCGCATCTATATTTTCCGACGGTTAGATGAACCGAGAAATATCGGAGGTTAACGATATGAAAAAAGGAATACATCCCGAATACTACCAGGCGAAAGTTACATGCGCCTGCGGAACTTCATGGACTGTCGGATCGACCAAAAAGGAAATCCAGCTGGACATCTGCTCCGCATGCCATCCCTTCTTCACCGGTAAGCAGAAGATGGTCGATACAGCCGGACGCGTCGAGAAATTCCGCCGCAAATACGGAATCAAAGACAAGACCAGCGAAGTCGTCAAGGGCAAGAAGTAGTTTTCCGCGAAAGCCTTTAATTAAGCCGCATCCCATGGGTGCGGTTTTTTTATTTGCGATTTTCGTTCCGGCGCATATCTTAGGTTTGAAATGAAAGTCGTGCTGATTAACCATACGCCTAAACCCCTCAAGACCGTATATACTGCGGCGCGCACCTGCTATTCCCCCGATTCGCCCTCGAACATCTTCACCGACGAGATAGCTTTCGAGAAGATGACCCGCCTTCTGGACAAGGTCATCGACGCCGGCCACCACAGCGTTCTGGAACATATCTCCTTCACTTTCGCCATCGAGGGAATTTCGCGCACATGCAGTCATCAGCTGGTGCGGCATCGTATAGCCAGCTTTTCCCAGCAGTCCCAAAGGTATGTCGAATCCGGGCCGGAGGGGACAGTCCGTCCGGGAACAATCGACTACAAGGACACTGCCCGAGAAATCTTCGACGATCTCATTCGAAAATCCAGCGAGGTTTATTCCGAGCTTACAGAAATGGACATCCCCGCCGAGGACGCCAGGTTCGTCCTGCCGAATGCCTGCACCACCAACATCGTGATGACCATGAACTTCCGCGAACTGATGACCACCTGCGGAATTCGCCTCTGCACTCGGGCGCAGTGGGAGATACGCGAGCTTTTCCACCGTATCGTTTCCGAGATGAAAAAGGTGGACGAAATGAGCGGCCTCGCGAAATACCTCGTTCCAAAGTGCGATATTCTGGGATACTGTCCGGAGATGCACACCTGCGGCCGCCGTCCGACCAAAAACGAAATCTTTAGTGCCTACGAAAGGCGGAATGATGAATAGCTTTTTCCAGCGGGTTCAATTCGCTTCCAAACGAAACAACAGCGTCCTCTGCGTCGGTCTCGACCCGGATATCTCGAAGATGCCGGCCCATATCGCGAAATCGAAAGAGCCCCTCTACGATTTCCTCGCGCCGATTATCGATGCTACCCACGACAAGGTCAGTTGTTACAAGCCGAACATCGCCTTTTACGAAGCCTACGGGACGCGGGGAATCGAGCAACTCATCAAGGTCATCGAGCATATACGCGGCCTCGAAATGGACATCCCGGTCATCCTCGACGCCAAACGCGGAGACATCGGCAACACAGCGAAAGCATACGCTCATACACTATTTGACTATTTCCGCGCCGACGCTGTAACTGTAAGTCCATACATGGGCGGCGATACCCTCCAGCCCTTTCTGGATTATGTCGCGAGGGGGATAATCATCCTCTGCCTCACCAGCAACCCCGGCTACAGCGATTTCGAGACATTGGAATCCGACGGAGAACCCCTGTTCATCCATGTCGCGAAGAAAGCGGCGGAATGGAACACGAAGCAAAACATCGCCCTCGTCGTCGGCGCGACCCATCCGGAAGAGGCCGCGAAAGTTCGAGCCGCCGCACCGGAAATCCCCTTCCTCATGCCCGGAATAGGCGCTCAGGGCGGCGACCCCGCAGAAATTATGAAAATCGGATTCACCAAAAGCGGATTCCAGCCGATAGTTAATAGTTCGCGAGGCATCCTCTACGCCAGCGCCGAAGAAGATTTCGCCGAAATGGCCGGAAAAGCCGCCATCGAAGTTCGAGACAAACTCAATCGATATATCGAAACTTAGGAGAAACCATGACTCAGTCTGAAATCATCCGCAGATTGACGGAAACCGGCGCCATGATGGAGGGGCATTTCCTCCTAAGCTCCGGATTGCATTCCAATCGCTATGTCCAGTGCGCGAAAATCCTCATGTTCCCCGAACACGCCGAATGGTGCGCCGACAGACTCGCCGAGAAACTCCCGCCCAAAGGCATCGACCTCGTGGTCAGCCCGGCGATAGGCGGAATCGTCATCGGCCAGGAAGTCGCTCATACTCTGGATTTACCCCACATCTTCGTAGAGAAGGAAGAGGGCGAACCCGTCCTTCGCAGAGGCTTTTCTATCGCAAGAGGAACAAAATGCGTCGTGGTCGAGGATGTCGTAACCACGGGCAAATCCACCCGCGAAGTGATGAAGGTCATCGAGGAAGCCGGCGGAAAAGTCGTCGAGGCATGCGCTATAGTCGATAGGGGAGGTGGCTCCAAGCTGGAAGTGCCTTTCCACGCATTGGCCAAACTGGATATCGAGGTTTACGAGCCCCAAAATTGCCCCCTCTGCGAGAGGGAAATACCGGTAGTCAAACCCGGCTCGAGGGCTAAGAAGTAAGGTGCAACAATAGCTTTAAGATTCTAACTCAACTGCACCGATAGCAAAAATCCGCGGATAGTCGTGGAATCCTGCGGAAAACTTCTTCGATCGGTGTTTTTGCGAAGAGATGCTTTTTTCTGTTGCATCTGAAAAAAATCGGCCTATCTTAAACGGCTTGTTCAAGTTTTCACAAATATGTTTCGTTAAGCGGAGGAAAAATGAAGATCTTAGTTCTTAATTCGGGCAGTTCATCGGTGAAATACCAGATGTGGGATACCGGCGGCAAAGGCAGAATCGCCAAAGGCATGATTTCTCGTATCGGCCTCGATCAGCCCCTGCTCGAACATACACCAACCGACGGCGAGAAGATAAAAATATTCCCGGAGGGGAAAATCGACCATACTCAGGCCATCGAACTCGCCCTCTCCGCCCTTGTCGATGCCGACCATGGCGTCCTCAAAAGCATCTCGGAGATCGAAGCGGTAGGCCATCGCGTAGTCCACGGCGGAGAAGAATTCTCCGGAAGCAGTTATCTCGACGACAACACCATCGGCGCCCTTCGCGCATGTATTCCGTTAGCCCCCCTGCACAATCCCGCGAATCTCATGGGCATCGAAGCATGTATGGAAGAGCTTCCCGGTATCCCTCAGGTGGGCGTTTTCGACACCGCTTTCCATCAGACCATGCCGAAAAAAGCTTACCTATACGGCCTGCCAATCTCCATGTATGAAAAGCACAAAATCCGCAGATACGGCTTCCACGGCACCAGCCATTATTACGTTGCGAAAAAAGCCGCCCAAATACTCGACAAACCCTTCTCCGATTTGAAAATCATCACCGCCCATCTCGGCAACGGCGCATCCATAGCCGCTGTGGACGGCGGGGAATCGGTCGATACCTCCATGGGCTTTACGCCCCTCGAAGGCCTCGTCATGGGCACCCGTTGCGGCGATATGGATCCCTACATCCCCCTCTTCATTCAGGAGCACGAAAACATGACCGCCGACGAGGTCAACACCCTTCTGAACAAGAAAAGCGGACTTATAGGCCTCACGGGAATATCCTCGGACATGCGGGATATCCTCAAAGCCGGCGAGCGGGAGAACAAGGTCGCCCTCCTCGCGATGGAGATTTACGGCTATCGCGTCAAAAAATACATCGGCGCCTACGCCGCGGCCATGGGCGGTTTGGACGCCCTCGTGTTCACCGCCGGAGTCGGCGAAAATTCCGATACAATCCGCGGAATTATCACTCAGGACCTCGAATTTATGGGCATCGACATCGATCCGGTGAAAAACCACGCCGCCTATGGAATTCCCATGGACATTTCTACTCCCAAAGCCAGGGTCCGCACCCTTGTGATTCCCACCGATGAAGAATATGTCATCGCCACGGAGACCGAGAGAATCGTTGAGAAAAGACGCCAGCGGTAAAAATTCGTTTAGGTCGGAACCGATTCAATTCCCAATCGCCCTCGGATATTTTTAACGCCCCCTGATTTTTTTGATGGGGGCGTTTTTTTCGATTTAAGTTCAGGACGATTCTATTCTGCGTTTTGAGGGGGAGAAAAAAAGCTTGGATGGTAATTGACACAGCTTCAATGGTATTTCATAAAATCTCGATGGTAACCTATTTCGGCTTGATGGTAATTGACACAGCTTCGATGGTATTTCACAAAATCTTGATGGTAATTGACACAGCTTCGATGGTATTTCACAAAATCTCGATGGTAATTGACAAAACTTCAATGGTATATCATAAAACTTCGACGGAGGTCATCGCCGGCTCGATGGAAATCATCGCGGGCTCGACGGAAATCCTATCTGATTGGGTGGTAATCATCGCAGATTAGACGGGAATCGTCCTGAGATGGGCGATGGTTATCCTAAATCGGTGATGGACTTCGTGAAGTCCGGCATTTGATGCTCCATCTGAAATTTATCGTTAGAATTTTGACAATTTTTCCCTATCGTCTTCGAAAATTCTCCTAAACATTAATTTAGCTTGACTCATCCCGCTAAAACCTTATTTTCCAGTGTTGAAAATGAAAACTAAAACATAGGAGACAATATGACAGAAAAAATGAAAGTCCTGCTCGTTACAGCAGAAGCTTACCCCTTCGCCAAAGTCGGCGGTTTGGCCGATGTCGCCGGAAGCCTTCCTGAACCCCTTCACGGGCTCAATGTCGATGTCCGGGTGGTTTTGCCCCTCTACGACGCCATCGACCGCGAGAAGTTCGATATCCGCTATTGCGGCGTGGAGATCGAAGTTCCCATGGGCGGCAAAGTTGTCGGCGGAAAACTCTGGTCGTCGCTTTTCCCCGGTTCCGATATTCCGGTATATTTCATCGAGTGCGACGAATATTACGGACGCCCCGGAATCTACACCGATCCCGCCACCGGCGAAGCTTACCCCGACGACGGCGAGCGTTTCGTTTTCTTCAGCAAAGCGGTTCTTGAAGCTGTCAAATCCCTCGGATGGCAACCCGACATTTATCATTGCAACGACTATCAGACCGGCATCATTCCCGCTCTGGTCAAACTTCGCGAACCAAACACCAAGACTGGATTTTTATACAGCATTCATAATCTGGCGTATCAGGGCAGGTTCGACAGGGAGATACTTGACCTCATCGGCGTCGGCCACGACAAGTTCTATCCCATGGGGGATTTCGAGTTCCACGGCCAGGTTAATTTCATGAAAATCGGCATTCTGTATTCGGACATCATCAATACTGTCTCGCCGACCTACGCCGAGGAGATTCAGGCTTCCGAGGAATACGGCTACGGCCTCGAAGGCGTCCTGAGCGCCGCCAGCGACAGACTTTACGGCATCCTCAACGGCATCGACCAGAAGGTCTGGAACCCGGCGGTCGATCCCCATCTGCCCACAAACTACACTAAGAAGGACAAATCCGGCAAAACCGTATGCAAACTCGAACTTCTCAAAGAAGCCGGCCTGCCCGAAAACCCGGAACTGCCTTTGATAGGCATTATCAGCCGTCTCGCCGACCAGAAGGGATTCGACATCCTCATTCCCCTTCTCGACGAAATTCTTTCCCGCGATGTCATGATAGTCCTTCTGGGCACGGGCAAAAAGGAATACGAAGCGGCTTTCAGAACAGCGGCTGAAAAGCATCCCGACAAGATGGCCTCGATTATCGACTTCAAAGGCCCCCTGTCCCATCGCATCGAAGCCGGCTCGGATATGTTCCTGATGCCCAGCAGATATGAACCATGCGGCCTCAATCAGATGTATTCCATGGCATACGGCACCGTGCCTGTAGTCCGCAAAACCGGCGGCCTTGCCGATACAGTAACCCCTGCCGATTTATCAAAAAACACCGGCACCGGTTTCGTTTTCGAGGAATACTCCGGCGATGCCCTTCTGAAAGCCATCGACCGCGCCCTCAAAGCCTTCTCCGACAACAAAGGCTGGGAGAAGCTTATGGACAGATGCATGGACTTCGATTCGTCATGGGGAGCCTCGGCGGAGAAATACATCAACCTTTATCGGCAGGCGGTTTCTCTGCGCCGTTACTCCGTCTAAGCGAAATTCAATATGACGAATTCCAAGGGCGAGGGCGAAGGATACCGAGGGCTTCCGTATCTTCTTGCAGTGGCTATCAGCGTGGCCTACCGCGCATTTCTGCCCGCGACGATTCTGGACGATGCCTACATCACCATGCGTGTCGCGCGGAACATCGCTCTGGGCAACGGCGCGGTGTTCAATCTGGGGCAGAGGGTTTATGCGATAACCAATCCCCTCTGGACAATCCTGAACGCCCTTCCGAGAACCCTCGGCCTCGATTCCGTGGCGATTATCTGGGTTCTCGGCGCCCTTTCGGAGATACTGCTGGCGGTCATCATCGTCAGGCTCACGTATAGCCTCGTTAAAAGCCGATGGGCAGGGGTTCTGGCAGTGGCCATATTCTTCGGGAATCCTGTTTTCCTAATCTCCAGCCATGGCGGAATGGAGATAGCCCTATCCATGGCGGCTATCGCCCTCGCCTTCCTTTTCGTGAACGAGAACAAACCTACAGCCGCCTTGCTCACCGCCTCCGTAGGCGTATTGGTTCGCTTCGACAACCTGCTGTTGCTTGGTATGATTTTCATCGCCCTGCTATTCCGCAAGGACACGAAACTGCGTTTCAAACACCTCCTGCCGTCAGCTTTGATTGTAGGCGCATTGCTTGCGGCTACATGGGCTTATTACGGCACTCCGATTCCTGTAAGCGTAGTCCGCAAAGTGGCTCTGGATAAGTCCGCAACGTGGAGCGGCGGCGCGCTGAAAGTCCTCGGCTCTTTCGCGATGGCTTTCATCGGCCAATCCCGAGTCTATCGCCTCGGAAACGCCCTGAATTACCTTGTGCCCCTGTTCTTCCTTCTCGGCATGTATTCGATTATCTCCGACAAAATCAAACGGTTCTGGCCTCTAGGGCTTTTCGCGCTGATGTATATCCTCGCCTTCGTGATCTCCGGGAACGAATACGCCGTCCTATTCTCGTGGTATTTCGTTCCGCCCCTTCTGCTGACTTCGATTTTCGCCGGAGTCGGACTGGAAAAACTTATGGCCGAATTGCCCCTTCAGTTCGATAGGAAAGCCATTATTTATGCGACTTTGGCAATAATCTGGACAGCCGCCTTAGTGCCCTTTAACCTCGCCGACAGCCGGGAATACAGGGACGATATTTCGGCGGTTCGGGAACGAATATACGCCGCGGCTACAATCTGGTTCGAGGAGAACATCGAGGGGGATTTCAAAATCGCCGCAGGGGAGATAGGCGCTATAGGTTTCTTCGCCGACGACAGAACGGAAATTGTCGATATGGTCGGCCTCACCCGCCCCATCGAGGACAAACGCCAACCGGTAAACCTCATCTCGGAGGAATATGTCGAGGGGATTATCTACTGGCTTCCCGAGAATCTCGATTTCCCAAAAATTCAGGCAGTATATCCCAATTACGAATTCGGTCAAATGGAACGGACCGTTATAGGCCTTCGTAGCGACATCGCCGAAGAAATCCTGGTCGATTCTCCAAGGCTTATGGAAATATACAACACCGTCGATATGAACAGGGAATACCGTTACTAAAGGACATCAAATAAGCTTGCGTAAAGGCGGAGATAATACTATCCTTTATCTGAAGACGAAAAATAAATCGAAACGGAAGCTACTATGAAAGGTATTATTCTTGCAGGCGGTTTCGGGACAAGGCTCAGGCCGCTGACCTCCCATCTTCCAAAGCCGATGGTGCCTATTCTCGGCAGGCCGATGATGGAGCATGTCGTAAATGTGGTCAAAGATGCCGGCATCACCGATTGCGTGAGCCTGCTCTATTATCAGGCAGATACAATCAGCGGATATTTCGGCGACGGCTCTAATTTCGGCGTGAATATGGAGTATGTCCAGTCCCAGGGGGATTGGGGCACAGCCGGCGCGGTCAAAAATGCCGCGGGGTTAGTAAAGGACACAGTCCTGGTAATCTCCGGCGATGTCCTCACCGATTTCGATTTGAACGAGGCGGTTACATTCCACAAATCCAAAGGAGCCGCGGTTACCATAGTCCTGACCAAAGTCGAAAAGCCCCTCGCCTTCGGAATCGTAATCATCGACCCTGAAACTGGCGAAATAAAACGCTTCCTCGAAAAACCCGCTTGGGGGCAGGTCTTCTCGGACACCATAAATACGGGCATCTACGTCATCGAACCCCATGTGCTCGATTACATTCCAAAGGGCGAAGAATTCGATTTCTCGAAAAACCTCTTCCCCCTGCTTATGAAAAAGGGCGAACCCCTCTACGGATACGTCGCCGACGGCTATTGGCGCGATGTCGGCAACCTTCGCGAATACCGCAGAGCCAACGAGGATGGCCTCAGCGGCACAATCAAGCTGGAAATCCCCGGAAAAAGAATCGACGATTATGGCGGCAAGCTATACATCGGCGAAAATGTTCGAATAAACGGCGACATCGAATGCGAGGGCACTGTTCTAATCTCCGACGGAACGGTAGTCTCAGCCGGTGCCCGACTTAAGAACAGCATAATCGGCGCTAATTCAAAGGTAGGTGCATCCAGCAGTATTATCGGTTCGGTTCTCTGGCACGATTGCGTAGTCGGTTCGGGAGCATCGATAGAACATGCTACCATCGCAAACGACACAATCATAGGCAACGAGGCTATGGTAGGCGACTACGCGGTAATCGCGGACCATTGCAAAATCGGCGATAATGCCAAAATTGCCGAAGCTGTCAAAATATGGCCAGAGAAAACCGTAAGCCCCTTCGCATCGGTGAACGAAACTCTCGTTTGGGCTGATAGAACCGGCGGCGAACTCTTTTCGGGAAGCCGGGCATCGGGAATAATCAATTCCGAAATCTCCCCCGAGTTCGCGAGCAAACTCGGCGCGGCTTTCGGAGCCAGTCTCGGAGCAAAAGGAAGCGTCCTGATCTCCCGAGACGGCGACCGCGCCAGCCAGATTACAACCCGCGCGCTCTTCTGCGGTATTATGTCCGCAGGCGTCGATGTCGATGATATGGGCATCGCGCCAATTCCCGTAGTAAGATGGCTTCTCTCCAAATCCCAGCATAACGGCGGCGTTCATATCCGCAAATCCCCTCGGGACGACCGGGGACAGGACATGATCTTCTTCGACGGCACAGGCGCGGATTTGAACACCGGGCAGGCCCGCTCCATCGAGAGACTTTTCGACAGAGAGGATTTCCGCAGGGCGAGTTACAAAGACCTCGGATCTCTGGTGCGCCAGCGGGGTAATCTGCAGGATTATTCCAATGCTCTTAGAGAGCAGATCGATCGAGATGTCATCGCCCGCAGAAAATTTCGAATCGTGGTGGATTATTCCCATGGCGGCACCGCGGAGATTCTACCTAAGATATTGTCCGACCTAAAGATAGACACGGTAAACGTCAACGCCGTTATCGACCCGAACCGTATCACTCGAACCCGCGAACAGCGCGAACAGGATCATCGCAGACTTGCCATAATCGTGAAAAACCTCGAAGCCGACGCCGGATTCCTCCTCGACCCTTCGGGGGAACGTCTGCGCATAGTCGATGAGAACGGCAGACTCTTCGACGAGCAGTCGGAACTATGCATTATTCTCGACCTTATCACGCGAACCTCCCGCCCGAAAGCCATAGCCGTGCCCATCTCTGCCACTATGGGCGTGAATAAAATCGCTCGGGAAAACGGCGTCGAACTCAAATTCACCCGGGACGACCATTTTTCGATGATGGAATCAGCCTGTTCAGGAGCTGTGGACTTCGTGGGCGGCACAAGAGGAGGTGTCATTTTCCCCGAATGGCTTTTCGCATCCGACTGCATTTTCGCCACGGTAAAAATGCTGGAAATGCTTGCCAAATCAGGGCAGAAACTATCCAGCATTGCATCGGACATCCCAATATATAAACGGGATGAAATCGCTGTAAACTGCTCATACGACCTAATGGGCACCCTGATGCGAAGGTTGATAGAGGAGACCGCAAATTCCCCTCGGGACGTCATCGACGGCGTGAAGATATACAGCGCGGATTCCTGGGTTTTAATAATACCGGGGCACGATAACCCGGTTTTCAGAATTATCGGAGAGGCCAAGGATTCCGTCAAACTGGCCGAATCCATCGAACACTACCGCAACCTGCTCCAGAAATGGATACTCGAAGCTTGATTGTGGCATGGGAATTGTGAAAAGTTTAACTATAGGCAATCCCGGAAAAGGAGTATAACTATGAAAAGAGCATTAATTTTCGGTTTGGTTCTAATTACAGCGCTAACCGCTCAGACCTCTATGCTGATATTCGATTTCAAATCCACTGGAATCGATGATGCCACTGTGGCATCTATACACGAGCTTTTCAAAGCCGAACTCAACGATCTTGGCTACTCAGTCCGCTCTGCGCCGAGGGGGGATTTGTGCGAAGACGACCCCTGCGCGGCTCAGGCGGCCAAGGAGTCGGGAGTTCAGCAGGCCCTTTACGGCTCCATCTCCAAGCTGGGCGGAAAGATTATCCTGAACATCAGCGTCGTGAACCATGACGGCTCGAAGGCCCACAACGACAGGCTCACATCCGAAACCGTCGAGGACCTCGATGTCGTTATCGAACGTCTTGCCAGGGGTATATCAACAGGTCAGAAAGCGGGCGACGTCATCGACAAGACCAACGTTACGGAAAACGAGGCCAGAGACCCCCGCAGACGCCAGAATTTCTACACCGTCGGCGGAAACATCGGCTACCGTTTCCCCCTCGGAGACAGCTACGGCGGCGAGGAAATGTGGCTTTACGAAATCATCGGCATGTATGAGATGGAGAAGGTGCTCGTAACAGGCAGAGGCTATGGAAGCTCCGGCGGTTCGGCCACAGGTTTCGGCCTGCTCATCGGCGCTTATTACATCACATCCCCGAAGGACCTAGCCTTCTTCGTGGGCGGTGGCGCTGGAATCGAATGGGCTGTCGTTCCAATCGAATATCAGGACGAAGAAGAATGGGTAGCCGACGACGCGCCTTCCGTTATGCTATCCGGCGGCCTCCTCGCATTCCAGACTTACGATTTTCACATGACTCTCGAAGCCCGCTACCAGGTTACTTTCCTCGGCAAGGTCGAAAACGAATTCCGGGATTGGGAAACATCTGAATCTACAACCGTCGAGCACGATGCCGGAATTCAGCATAGCCTGGGGCTAACAATAGGCATCACCCGCAGGACGAAATCCGGCGAACGTTCCGGCTGTTTCCCCTGGTAGGCGCCTTTGAAGGTCAAACTCGCAAAAACCGCGGGCTTCTGCACCGGAGTTAAAGACGCCGTCGATTTAGTCCTGCGCACCGCAGTGAACAAGAAGGGTCCCATATATACATGGGGCCCTTTGATTCACAATCCGCAGGTCGTGGAGTTCCTTCGCGGGCAGGGAATAGGCGTAGCCGAAGATTACGACGCCCTCGACGAAAAATCCACGGCGGTCATCCGTAGCCACGGAATTCCTCCCGATGTCCGCAATCGTCTTAAAGAGACCGGCGCAAATATTTGCGATGCCACCTGCAAAAAAGTCGCACGAGTTCAGGCAATAGTAAAAAGCCACTCGGCGAAAGGCCGCGATGTAGTAATTATCGGCCATGATGACCATGCCGAGGTTGTCGGCCTGCTCGGATTCGCCGATGAACACGGTTACGTAGTCTCAGAAATCGACGATGTCCGCAAACTGCCGGAATTGCAGAATCCCGTGGTAATAGGCCAAACCACCCTTCGGCGCGATTGGTATGATGAACGCGCTAATGCAGTAGCCGAAAGATTCCCCTCTGCCGAAATCTTCGATACCCTTTGCGATTCGACATCGGCGCGCCAGGACGAGATAGTCCGTCTTGCCGAGGAAGTTGACTCAATTGTAATCGTCGGCGGATATAACTCCAGCAACACCAAAAGGCTATTTGAAGCCGCCAAATCCACAGGCGTAAATACATTCTGGGTGGAAACGGCTTCCGAAATCGATCCCTCAAGTTTTGCCGGAGCGCAAACAGTTGCAGTGAGCGCCGGAGCCAGCACCCCTCACTGGATTGTATCGGAGGTTATAGAGCGTCTCGAAAGAATCAACGAGGGTAAACTTCCCCTGTGGTCTATGCCGTTTATCAAAGATTTCGGCTATATCATCATTCAAAGCAACATCCTGACAGGCTTTGCGGCGGCTATGCTGACAGCGGCCTTCATGTTTCTGGCGGGGTTCCCCATTCATCCCTTACTTCTTATCTCAATGGGGTTATTCGTTTTCGGGTTTCACGCCATATACAATATCGTCGATTGGCAGGGAGTAATCCTCGCAGATCCCGCGAAACTTAGCTTTTTCTGGAGCAACCGCAGGCTTCTCGGTCTCTCCGCTGTCCTCGGTCTGTTTGTATCTACTGGCCTGATGGTTCTTTTCGGCTTCGAAGCCTTCATCCTGACCCTTATCGCTGGCATATCCGCCGGACTGTTTTTAATTTTGAAAAACTACAGGATATTCCCCCTCGGAAAAAAACTGGTTACTCTCCGCGAAATCCCCGGAGCGCGGGATTTGCTTCATGTTCTTGGATGGTCTTTCGCATGCGGGCTTGTTCCCCTCGCCGCGGCTGGGTTCGATTTTTCACCCGCGGCTATTCTTGCCCTTGCCTGGATAGCTCTCCTCGCCTTTCTTCGAGCGACCCTATTCTCAATCTCCGATCTCGAAAACGACAGAGTCCTCGGGAGGGAATCCCTTACGACCGTCATCGGCGAAAAAAGCGCGTGGGCGGCTGTTTATTTTTCCCTAATCACAAATTTCGCAATCCTTATCACCGGAGTTGTTTCCAGGCTGTTCCCTCCCATAACACTTCTCCTTTTGATTTTCATTGCTTACATCTTCCTCATTATCGCCAAATTCCGAAGATGGGGAATCGGAAGAGGCACCTGGGCCGAGCTTGCCTTCGACGGCGGATTCGCATTATGCGGCATAATCTCGATTCTCGCTTCCATAGTCATGTGAAAAATCAAAGGCATATTCTCGAGCAGACTACCATATTCATTGCCTGCTTTAGGACGCAACTTACAGTTCAATAATAAGTTATGTAGAATCATTACGTTGGTAAAAATTTAAAAATATAGGTGGACATTTTCCATATTTACTATATGTTATTCCGCTTGACATCGACCATTATCGTAAATTTCGAGGTGAATGATGGAGAAACATAATAAGGACTGCGGAGAGAAGCACTGCGGACAGAACCCCGGTTGCGAAGCGGGTTATATCCGCAAAAAGCGCGAGTTTATCGAGAATGACAAAGAGCGCTGGAGCGAAACATCTCTGAAAAAGTTTATCGACAAAGTCCCCGAGCGCGAAGGACTTATCGATTATTCCGGCGAGCCGGTCGAAAGGCTGGCTACTCCCGAAAATTTCGACTGCGCCTACGAGGACAAGCTCGGATTCCCGGGCGAATATCCCTTTACCCGTGGGGTCTATCCTACCGGTTATCGCGGCAGGCTCTGGACTATGCGCCAGTATGCCGGTTTCGGCACCGCCGAGGAATCGAACAAGCGCTATAAATTCCTCCTGGAACAGGGGCAGACCGGCCTTTCGGTAGCCTTTGACCTGCCCACCCAGATAGGCTACGATTCCGACCACAAGATGAGCGTCGGAGAGGTAGGCAAGGTCGGTGTCGCAATAGATTCCCTCGAAGACATGGAAACCCTCTTCGACGGCATCCCCCTGAATAAAGTGTCCACATCGATGACCATAAACTCCACCTCCGCCGTCCTTCTGGCGATGTATATCGCTGTCGGCGAGAAGCAGGGGGTTGCTTCGAAAGAGCTTCGCGGAACGATTCAGAACGACATTCTCAAGGAATACATCGCCCGGGGAACATATATCTACCCTCCACGCCCCTCGATGCGCATCATCACGAACATCTTCGAATACTGCACTCAACAGGTGCCGAAATGGAACACGATTTCGATTTCGGGCTATCATATCCGCGAAGCTGGCTCTTCTGCAGTCCAGGAAGTGGCTTTCACCCTCGCCGACGGCATCGAATATTGCAAAGCCGCCATCGACGCCGGACTCGATATCGACAGCTTTGCTGGACGTCTTTCCTTCTTCTTCAACTCCCACAACGACCTTCTCGAAGAGATCGCAAAATTCCGCGCGGCAAGACGGATGTGGGCGAAGATAATCAAAGAGCAATTCGGCGCGAAAGATCCCAAGTCGATGATGCTAAGGTTCCACACCCAGACAGCCGGCTCGACCCTGACCGCCCAACAGCCGGACAACAACATCGTCCGCGTGGCGATTCAAACCCTCGCGGCCGTTCTCGGCGGAACTCAGAGCCTTCATACAAACTCTCGCGACGAGGCCCTTTCCCTTCCGACTGAGGATTCCGTGAGAATCGCCCTTCGCACTCAGCAGATTGTCGCATCCGAATCCGGTGTTGCGAACACCATTGATCCTCTGGCAGGCTCCTATTTCATCGAACAGCTTACCGATAAAATCGAGGCGGAAGCCTTCGAATACATCGAGAAGATAGAAAAAATGGGCGGCATGATTTCCGCCATCGAAAGGGGCTATGTCCAGAAAGAGATTCAGGATAGCGCGTATAAATATCAGCGCAGTATCGAGAGCGGCGAACGGGTCATCGTCGGCGTCAATAAATACCGCATCGACAAAGAAGCTCCGAAAGAGCTTTTAAAAGTCGATCCGAGCATTCGCGACGTGCAGGTTGGCAAGCTCGAAAACCTCAGGTCCCGCAGAGACAACGTCGCGGTGCAAAAGCATCTCGACTCCCTGCGCGAAGCCGCCCAATCGGACGGCAACCTTATGCCCCACATTATCGACGCAGTCCGCGAATATGCCACCATAGGCGAAATCAGCGATGTCCTTAGGGATGTCTTTGGCGAATATAAAGAACAGGTCATTCTTTGAGGTGAAGTTATGGATAATCGAGTCAGAATATTAATTGCCAAGCCCGGTCTCGACGGCCACGACCGCGGCGCGAAATTCATCGCGAAAGCCCTTCGGGACGCCGGTTACGAGGTAATATACACTGGAATTCGTCAGACCCCCGAGAGCATCGTCGAAACAGCCATTCAGGAGGATGTCGATTTCATCGGCCTATCCCTTCTTTCGGGCGCTCACAACATTTCATTTCCTCAGGTAACCGAGCTTCTGCGGGAGAAGGGGGCGGAGGACATCATCGTTTTCGGCGGCGGAATAATCCCCGAAGACGACATTCCCTTTCTGAACGAAAAGGGTGTCCGCGCCATTTTCGGCCCGGGAACTACGGTGAAGGAAATAACAGATTTCATCGAGAAGGAGATGGCCGCTAAGTCTGGCTGAGGTCATGTCTTCAAAACTTGCACAAGGCATATTAGCCGGAAATTCACGCTCCATCGCCAAAGGTATCTCCATGGTCGAAAGGGGCGGAGAGTCCGCCTGGGAACTCCTCGGCGAGATATACGGCGCGCGGCAGAGTTACATCCTCGGAGTAACAGGTCCGGCCGGCGCAGGCAAAAGCTCCCTCATCAATGCCCTGATTCCCCATCTGAAAAAGCATTTCCCGAAAATCGGAATCCTTGCGGTCGATCCAAGCTCTCCGTTCACCGGCGGTGCCATTCTGGGCGACCGAATCCGTATGATCGACCATGCCGTCGATAGCGAAGTCTTCATTCGAAGCATGGCATCCCGAGGACATCTGGGAGGCGTTTCCGCCGCGACAAGTGACGCCGTCAAAATCCTCTCAGCCGGCGGATTCGATTTGATAATCGTCGAAACCGTTGGAGTCGGCCAGGACGAAATCGAGATTGTGAGCTTGTCGGACAGTGTCGTCCTGATTCAAGTCCCCGGCCTCGGCGACGATATTCAGGTCATGAAATCCGGTATCATGGAAATCGGCGATGTCTTCGTAATTAATAAATCCGACCGTGAGGGAGCAGACAGAATCGCCCGATACATTCAGTCGATGCTCGAAGAGAACTACGGCGGACGAGATTACATTCCGCCGGTGATTTCAGCTCAGGCCATCCACAATCGGGGTCTGAACGAAATCGCGGACGCCATCGCATATCACAAAAATCATATCGAAAATAACGGCGAGCTTGAAATCCGCCGTGAGAAAAGAATAGAGCGCGATATTGAGTCCATTTTGAGAATCCAAATCGAGAGTTTTATTAAAAGCCGGTTGAATTTCGAAAATAAATTACCAAAATGGGTTCAGAAGGTTAAAAATGGGGAGGAAAACCCATACACCCTCGCGAAAAAACTCGAGAATACCATTATCCCTTCTATTAGGGAGACTGAATGATAGAAAAAATTGACCATCTTGGAATAGCAGTAGAGAGCCTCGCGGATACGATACCCATCTTCCGCGATGTCCTCGGCCTCGAACTTATCGAGGAGGAGGAAGTTCCCGACCAGAAGGTGCGTGTGGCGAAATTTCGTGCAGGCGATGTCGATATTGAGCTTCTGGAGCCGACTTCCCCAGATAGCCCCATCGCAAAATTCCTTTCCGCAAGAGGACAGGGAATTCACCACATCGCATACAAAACAGACGATATTAGCGGCCAAATAGAAAAACTTGTTGACAAGGGCGCGACTATGATAGATAATGTCCCCAGAACCGGCGCGGGCGGAATGAAAATCGCTTTCATCCATCCGAAATCGACCGCAAAAATTCTTACTGAAATATGTGAGGGCCACAATGAGCATTGAAGAAAAACTCCTTAAACTCAAAAACAGGCGTGAAGAAGCCAACCTCGGCGGCGGCGAGAAAAGAATCGAGAAACAGCACGCCAAAGGCAAACTCACCGCTCGGGAGCGTCTCGAAAAACTCCTCGACCACGGCAGTTTCGAGGAGTTTGACACCTTTGTCGAACACGAATGCACTAACTTCGGAATCGACAAACAGCATTTTGCCGGAGACGGCGTAGTTACAGGCTACGGCACAATCGACGGACGAAAAGTCTTCGTTTTCTCCCACGATTTCACCGTATTCGGCGGCTCCCTGTCCATAACTTTTGCCAAAAAGGTAAACAAAATAATGGACATGGCCGCGAAAGTCGGCGCGCCGGTAATCGGAATCAACGACTCCGGCGGTGCACGAATTCAAGAAGGCGTGGATTCTCTTGCAGGTTACGGCGACATCTTCCTGAAAAATGTCCTCTACTCCGGCGTAGTCCCCCAGATTTCAGCCATAATGGGCCCCTGCGCGGGCGGCGCGGTATATTCCCCGGCGATTACGGACTTCGTCTTCATGGTCAAAGACAACAGCTACATGTTCGTAACCGGCCCGAAGGTCGTCAAGACTGTTACAAACGAAGATGTTACCACGGAAGACCTCGGCGGAAGCTACGTCCACAACGCGAAAAGCGGCGTCTCCCATTTCGCCTTCGACGACGAGACCGAGCTTCTCGAAGCCATCCGCACGTTGGTTTCCTACATCCCCCAGAACAACATGGAACTTCCCCCGACGCAGGAAACGGACGACCCCGCCGAGAGGGAATGTTTCAAGATGAACGAGCTAATCCCCGACAATCCAAACATGCCCTACGATGTCCGCGATGTAATTCACGAAATTGTCGATGAGGGGGAGTTCTTCGAGGTGCAACAGCTTTGGGCTCCCAATATCGTCGTCGGGTTCGCCCGCTTCGACGGCAAATCCGTGGGAATCGTGGCCAACCAGCCCAAGCATCTCGCCGGAGTGCTGGACATCAACGCATCTATCAAAGGTGCGCGGTTTGTGCGTTTCTGCGATGCATTCAATATCCCGCTGGTTACCCTCGAAGACGTCCCCGGATTTTTGCCCGGCACCGTTCAGGAGCACGGCGGAATCATCCGCCATGGAGCGAAACTTCTCTTCGCCTACGCCGAAGCCACGGTGCCGAAAATCACTGTCATCCTTCGGAAAGCCTACGGCGGCGCTTACGACGTCATGAGCTCCAAACATCTCCGCGGCGACATCAACTACGCCCTTCCCACTGCCGAAATAGCCGTGATGGGCCCCAAAGGTGCGGTCGAAATCATCTTCGGACGCGAATTGGCTGAGGCCGAAAACCCCGCCGAGAGGGCGAAAGAGCTGGAACAGGAATACCGCGAAAAATTCGCGAACCCTTACGTGGCGGCGCGCAAGGGCTACATCGACGACATCATCGAGCCGCAGAACTCGAGATACCGAATCTGCAAGGCGCTGGCCATGCTCGCCGATAAGCGGGAAAAACTCCCATTTAAAAAACACGGGAACATCCCGCTATAAGGAGCGTAAATGAGCATATCCCACATCGCATCAGGTATTATAATGGGTTTCGGAGATGTGTTGTCCCTCTCGATAACCGGAATCATAGTCGTGCTTCTGGCTCTTTTGGTGCTTTCATTTATCGTCGCCCTTTTCAAATTCATTGGCCCGAAAAGCGCTACCCCAAAAGAACCGAAGAAAACCGAGCCTCCTCCACCTTCCGCTGAGGAGATTAACAAGAGCCTCTTTTTCGACGTGTCCAAACTCGACGACGATCAGATAGCGGCGGTTTTCACTGCCATCGCAATCGAACTTAAACTATACCACGAAGTCCGGCCGCAGGAACTGACCTTCGATTATCAACCCAAAACAATCAACGGCTGGTCGATGACCTCTATTTCAAAAGATTAGGAGTCCCCAAATGGGAGAATATATTCTTAAAATCGGCGATAAAGAACATAAGGTAAACGTAGCGAAAATCGATGGTAACCTCGCGACAGTTATCATCGACGGCGTGGAGGTCGAAGTTGCCATTAAGCAGTTCGGCAAAAAGGATGATGTGGAGGTTCGCCCAAAGCGCATAAAGAAAGCATCCTCAACAGTTCAGCAAGCCGCCGTTGTTACGGCGCCCGTTGCTTCCGCCCCAAAGAGCAACAACGAGCAGGTTCGTGCGCCAATTCCCGGAGTCATCCTCAAATTGTTGGTTAAAGAAGGGGACGCCGTCAAAGCCGGCCAGGATGTCATTGTGATGGAAGCCATGAAGATGGAGAACCAGATTCAAGCTACGGTTTCCGGCAGAATAGCGAAGTTGAACGTTCGAGTGGACGACGCCGTTCAGCAGGATGACGTTCTTCTCGAAATCGAAAGGTCATAAGGAGTTATCCAATGGAAACCTTCTTCCTATTCCTTGAAGAAACCGGCTTTTTCAACTTCACCTTCCAAAATTTGGTGATGATGATAATCGGCGGCATCTTCATCTTCCTCGCGATAAAGAAGAATTACGAGCCCCTGCTTCTCGTCCCCATAGGCTTTGGAATAATCATAGGCAACACGCCCGTGCCCATGGGCCTCGAAGTCGGCATCGAAGCTGAATCTTCCGTCTTCAACGCCCTCTACTTCGGGGTCAGAACCGGTCTGTATCCCGCTTTCATCTTTCTCGGCGTAGGCGCTATGACCGATTTCTCGACCCTCATCTCCAATCCCAAGACGATCATCCTCGGCGCGGCGGCGCAGATAGGCGTTTTCATTACTTTCTTCGTAGCCGCTGTGGTTTTCAAGTTCGATACTGCCCTCGCCGCGGCAATCGGACTCATAGGCGGCGCCGACGGCCCGACTTCGATATATCTCGTATCGAAACTCGCGCCGGCATATCTCGCGCCCGTTTCGATAGCCGCGTATTCATATATGTCCCTCGTGCCGGTAATTCAGCCGCCCATCATGAAACTGCTCACATCGAAAAAAGAGCGCTTAATACGTATGCCCGCGCCGCGCAATGTCTCCTCCCGCGAGAAGATATTCTTCCCGATAGTCGCCTTTCTGGTTAGCGCCCTTATCGCGCCGGGAGCATTGCCGTTGCTGGGTCTGCTCTTTCTGGGCAACCTGATGAAGGAGAGCGGAGTTACCAACCGCCTTGCGAAAACGGCATCCACCGCCCTGGTGGATACCTTCACCATCTTCATAGGAATCTGCGTGGGCCTGAGTGCTCGCGGGGACACCTTTCTGACCATGGAGTCAATCAAGATATTTATGCTGGGTGTAGTAGCCTTCGCCTTCGCCACCGCCGGAGGAGTGTTGTTCGCAAAATTCATGAACCTCTTCCTCAAGGAAAAAATCAACCCGCTAATCGGCGCGGCTGGTGTATCCGCGGTTCCCAATTCGGCGAGGGTTGTCCAGATGGTCGGGCGCAAGGAAGACCCCGACAACCATCTGCTTATGCATGCCATGGGCCCTAACGTCGCAGGAGTAATCGGCACCGCCATCGCCGCGGGAATCTTCCTCAGCAAGTTCATGTAAGGGATGAAGATCGGCGGAAAAATAATCAGCCTCGAAAGCGTGGATTCTACAAACTCTCTGCTTCTGTCAGACCGCTACAAGCTGATGCCATCTGGCACCATCATGACCGCCGAAACTCAAACCGCAGGACGGGGGAGGGGCAATAAAATCTGGTTTTCCCCCAAAGGCGGCCTTTATTTCTCGATCCTTCTCGATGCACAATCCGACCTGAACGAATACAACAAACTCGCCCTGATGATAGCCTTCGTAATCCGCGAACAGCTCGCCGAATATTGCAAAACCGCCGATTTCCGTATCAAATGGCCCAATGACATCCTCGCCGACGGTAAAAAAATTTGCGGAATCCTGACTCAGGCCAAAACTCGAGGCGAAACCTCCCGAATCGCCGTCGGAATCGGAATCAATCTGAACATAGCCAAACCCGATTTTCCCCAGAATATGGACATCGACCCAGTCTCCCTCTCCGAACTCGCAGGCGAACCCATCGACAAAGACCTCTTCCTCCGCCAACTCCTCGCCCGTATAGATAATATCCACAAAGACTTCCTCGACGACGGTTTCGAAAAAATCCTCGACGATATCAACGCAGTCCTATTCAGCAAGGGCCGTGAGATGGATTTCTCCATCAAGGGCAAAATAAAAAACTACCGTGTCCTCGGAATCAACCCCGACGCCACTCTTCGAGTTTACAGCCCGGAAACGGGAATCATCACGATAAACATCATCGACACAAAATAGGATTCGCCAAATCAAAAATTGTTTTGCTTTGGCGCGGGAATTGTTTATTATTCCCGTAGCTGTTTCAACAATTTTCCAAGGATTAAAATGAGAAAACTATCTCTTGTCCTTTTCGCAATATGCCTTTTCGCAATATCAATCCCCGCCGAGGAAACCGAAGAGCTTCAGCTCCCCAAATACCTTCAGGGCCTCGGAGTCGCGGCGGGACACTACTCCGGTGTGGGCATGTCATACAAAATGATTTACAAAGGCAAACTCGGAGTCCAGCTTACCGCAGGCTACTACGCCGACGAGGAATACCGCTGGGCTATGCCCGGCATCGAGTTCCAGTATCACCTTTCGAGGCATAAGAATACATCATTCTATATCTCCACCGGCCTTAGCTACGAATACGACAGAGACACGTATTGGTATTGGTATGAGCAAGATGATCCGATTGATCCCTGGTATTACGAGGAGACAATCCATACCGATGAAACATGGACAGCCGGCGCAGGATTTGGAATAGAAGCCATCTTCTTCGATAGAATATCAGCAACCGCCGAAACGATCTTCTACTACCGCGATGACGGCCGCGCTTCGATCATGGTGCAGGGTGCTCTTCATTATTACTTCAACATGGACAGCTCGAAACGGAACGAGAAAAAAGCGCAATCATCGATGTAAAAGCCTTAATAGTAAGGCTTCTGCGCGAAAAGGAATATACTCCGCGCGCCTTCTTGCCCGAATCCAAAAATAATTGAAAAAAGACTTGCGCTTTAGTAAAAGATGATTATACTGTGCGCAATTAAAGGCACCACCACTGCCGTGAAAGTGGTTGATCGAGAAGGCCGCATCTGCCATGGACGAGCATGATCGATTAAAAAGAATCCATGGCGAAAAAGGATGGATGTATGAACATCTACGTAGGAAAACTCGATTACAACACGACCGCAGACGAACTCAAAGCGGCGTTCGAGGCTCACGGACAGGTTGAATCTGTCCAGATTATCACCGACAAATACACCGGCAATTCGAAGGGATTCGGTTTCGTTACGATGCCGAACGACGACGAAGCAAACACCGCGATGGAAGCTCTCAATGGCTCTCAGCTTGGCAAACAGACGATTATCGTCAACAAAGCCAAACCGAAGACCGAGAACCGTGGCGGCGGCGGCGGAAACCGCGGCGGCAGACGCTGGTAGTTTTATCGCAAGATAACTACGAACCCGGACCGGTAACACGGTTCGGGTTTTTTTTGTGTGAATCCTTCTGAACTATATGCTCCAGCTACTAATATTGAAGATATCCAACAGAATCTCTCCATCAAATACGTTTTTGAAGTATCCTGAGAAATATTGCTGTGTTCTCATAAACTCCTTGCCAAATTGACTGTCCCTCGATAGATTAAAAGTAAAGATGTTTTAAGTCTCCGGAGGGAAAATCTCTCAATAGAACTATTTTCCGAAAAGAAAAGAATGAAAATACTCATCACCGGTTCAGCAGGATTTATCGGCTCCCATCTCGCTGAAAAGCTCTCCGATAGAGGCCATGACGTTACCGGCATTGATTGTCTTAGCGATTACTACTGCGTCGAACAAAAACAAATCAACATCCGCGATATACAGAAAAAGGGCGTCCGATTCATTCAAACGGACATCGCGCAGGATGATTTGGACGAGATAGTCTTCGAGGCCGATTTCATCTACCACCTCGCGGCTCAGCCGGGAATATCGAACACGACGACTTTCGAGACCTATCTCCGCAACAACATAATCGCAACAAAAAGGCTCCTCGATTCGGCGCAAAAATCCAACCGGCTGACCGGCTTCGTCAATATCTCTACTTCCTCTGTTTACGGCGCTTTCGCCACTGGCGACGAAACCACCGAGCCGAAACCAACTTCCTTCTACGGCGTTACGAAACTCGCCGCAGAACAGCTCGTGATGTCCTATGCCCGCGAAAAAGATTTCCCCGCAAGTTCAATGCGGCTTTTTTCCGTTTATGGCCCCCGCGAACGCCCGGAAAAACTATACCCGCGCCTAATCGGGAGCATCCTCGACCGTAAACCCTTTCCCCTATGCGAAGGAAGCAGAACGCATATACGAAGCTTCAGCTTCATCGATGACATAACCGACGGCCTGGCCTCCGCGTTAACCCATTTCGATAAATACGAAGGCGAGATTTTCAACATCGGCACCGACGTCTCCATCACCACGGAGGAAGGGATTCGTCTTATCGAGGAGATAATCGGCGCGAAAGCGATTTTCCGCGATGTCCTCAAACGTCCGGGAGATCAGCTTCGCACTCAAGCAAACATCGAGAAGGCTCGAAGAATCCTCGGCTATAATCCGAAAACCCAAGCCTCAGAAGGCCTGGCGCGCGAAGTCGAATGGTATCGCGACAATATCCACGGCAAAATCGATCTCTGGAAAAGATGATACGGCAGAACCTATTTTCATCTCAAACAGATCGAGAATAATCGAAAAAAAGTTGCGAACCGAGGCATTCCCCGCGCCGCGGATACCTATTTCTGCTTTACATCTGGCGATTTCCAGCTTACATCCATCGATTTCCAGGACGCATGAGACGATTTCCACGTTACATCCAACGATTTCCAGGTCGCATATGACGATTTCCAGCTTACATCCGGCAATTTCCAACTGGAAAACGTCTCATGTAATCTGGAAAATGGCTCATGTAACTTGGAATTCATCTCATGTAACCTGGAAAACGCCGCGTGTAACATCGAAAACAGCACTTGAAAGCGCGCATACGAGAAATTCGAGCTGGAAAATGAGTATTGCGGGATGGAAATCGTCCCGGTCGATAAAAGGTTTGACATTTGCAAGGGATTACATCATATTTAAAATAGAAAAGAAGGAGCTGATATGGCGAAAAAGCGAATAGTTAAACTTCCATTCTCAGAATTCAAGAGTTTTTTTGAACTTATGGTTCTTGCTATCTCGGATAATATGGGCGAACCTTTTAATCCCGATAGCATGCTCGCCGACGGACAATCTCTTTTATCCGATCTGGACACGAAACAGCTCGACGCCGATATGTTCGACATGATGGATAATACTCGTGCGGACGATGCAGAAGACAAAGCCTTCGACAAATTGAAGCTTCACCTGTCGAATATCAAGAAATTCGTTGAGTTCGTGGTGGGGGAGAAATGGCTTGTCACGCTGGACATCCCGTCGCGAATGCCGCGTTCGCGGGATAAGGTGCGGGAGGCCGCGCGGGCGGTGCTGTCGGCGTGGGATGACCATTCCTCCGACCCGGAACTGGCGCACGTGGTCTCCGCGATGGACGAACTCCGCGCCGCCTTCGACGCCTGGACCGCCGCGTGGGACGCCCAGCAGGACGCCAACCGTATCAAGAAGGAGAAATACCGCGCGGCGCGGGAGGCTCGCGCCAAATGCGAGAAATTCGTCAGCAGAGTGAAGAAATACCTCTCACTCCACCTCGACCCCACCGACCACCGCTGGGGGTTGTATGGGTTTGAGAGGAGGGGGGAAGGAGAATGAAAATGAGAAGATGGATAATTGGTTTGTTAATGGTTATAGTTATGTCAGGTTGTTTGGCGCAAACGAATGTCTGGGGCGATGTTTCCGGGGTATGGGATATTTCCGGTTCGCCATATATAGTCCACGATACAATTCGAGTGGCAACTGGCGATACTCTTGTGATAACACCCGGCGTCGATGTCATTTTCTTAGGCCATTACAGACTATTCGTGGATAGCGCCGCGGTATTAAAGGCACTTGGCACCGTTACCGATTCAATTAGATTCCTACCATCTGATACCGGCGAATGGTCGCCCGGCTGGCACGGGATAAGGTTTTATTACGCCTCCGACGCCTGTAGCCTTTCTTATTGTGAAATGGCTTACGGACACGCACATGGACTTACATGGGAAGACTCATGTGGTGGAGCAGTATGGGTTTACGCATCTACTGTTACTCTTAACAATTGTCTTTTACGCGATTGCGGGGCGAATGGTTCCGGTGGAGGAATCTATTTACAAGAAGCAAGCGGAGTTATTTCTCAATGCGATATAACATTATGTGAATCAGATGGATATGGCGGTGGAATATATACGTTTCATTTTTCAGGTATCATCGAAGAATGCAATCTTGAACATTGCCGATCATTGGGACGAGGTGGAGGTTTATTCAGTTCAAGAGGTGGTGAATTTACAGGTTGCATTATAAGGAATAACGAAGCTTCTATTGGTGGAGGCATAAGTATCTCCGGCGGTAGTGATGGAAGCGGGACTTTCGACAGCAATATAATTGATTCAAATGTTGCGACTGAAGATGGTGGGGGCGTGTGTTTATGGGGTGAAGTAGTTTTTACAAATAATACAGTTTCTAATAATGTTACTGAAGGTGATGGAGGCGGAATTTGGATGGCAACGTGTGCTGAGGTATTTAGCTTTAACTTTATACGTAACAATTGTGCTGACAACGGTGGGGGAATTTATCGAGAGGATCATTTTTCAGGAGGTTCGATAGTAAGCAATACAATTTCTAATAATATAGCAAGTGGATTTGGTGGGGGTATAGATGCGCGAGGGAATATACACATATTAAACAATTATATCGGAAATAATGTGGCTTCTAATGGCGGCGGTATTTCCGCTTTTTGGGACCTTAATTACAGGACAATAGGGGATAATATAATTTCTGACAATGAGGCAACTGAATATGGTGGTGGAATGTATATCTCGAATAATGCAGATGTTTTAAGAAATCGTATCAATAATAACTCTGCTTCGAATGGTGCCGGTATCTATTGCGGAGGGTGTGCAAGAATATCAAATAATGTCGTTGTAGAAAACAACGGTGGAGGCCTTTATTTTACCGGAGAAGACCCGGTCGTTGTTAATAACACAATTGTCGCTAATAATGGTGACGGGCTTTATATTGAAGGTATTCGCAAGGGGATGATAAATACCATTCTATATGACAACTCCGGATTTGAGATTAATGCTACCTCCGATTGTTCGCTTGCGATTGTCTATTCGCTTTTCGATAGCATGGATATTAACATTGGCGGTTCGAGCGTTGTTATGATTGGTCCCGGCAATATTAGTGCAGATCCTCTTTTCGAGGATACTCTTTTTCATCTCGCCGAGGGTTCACCTTGTATCAACTCTGGTGCTGAGATGTTCTATTTCCCGACCATCTCCGATGAGATTTGGGCGGATACGTTTGATTTTGAAGGAGGTCATCGCCCCGTCCGTGCCTGGGATATCGGAGCTGATGAATACGACACGAGCACTGGCATAACCGAAATACCGCAAAGACCAATAACCTTCTCCCTCTCCGCCCACCCCAACCCCTTCAATTCCGCGGTAAACATTTCCGCCCCGGCGGGCGCGGAGGTGGAGGTGTTCGACCTGAACGGGAGGAAAATATCAACCCTCCGCCCTTCGGGCACCTCCCTTGAAAAGGGAGGCCAAAATGATTCCCCCCTTCACAAGGGGGGTCAGGGGGGTTCTTATGTTTGGCAACCCGACGAATCGGTCGGTTCCGGCGTTTATCTCGTGCGGGCTACTATGGGTGAGGAAACCGCCACAAAGAGAGTCGTCTATCTGAAATGAAACTTCCCATTCTCATCTTGTCAACCCTCGTCGCCGTTTCCGCCTTCGCTGTTGCGTGGACGCCTTCCGCCGTGCTCGAACCCAACCATCCGCGCATTCTGTTCACCGCTGGCGATTCGGCGGATATCGCGTCGCGGCTGGACGAATCGCCTTTCAGCGGTTATTATTCCAGCGTTTGGTCGAGCGCGAACGCCACCTCCGGCAACGCTTCGCAACTGGAGGATTTCACTCGCTCCAGAATCGCGATGTGCGCGGCGTTTGTCCTGTATTTCGGAGTTCAGCCGTCGGGAGACACGCTCACCACCGCCCAGCGGGACGCCCTGCAGGCGAAGGCCGTCGATTACATAAACAACATGATGACCGGCCTCGACGGCACCGTGTTCGAGAATTCCGCCTACCATTATCCCTGCGAACGCCTTATTCAATATTGCTGTGCCTACGACATCCTGCAGGGCGCCGGAATCAGCGTATCGTCGGCCCGAATCGAAAATCTGGCGAACACGATATACAACGGTGCAACAACCTGGGCACTGGGCTACGTGGTGGACGATATCAGCCTGTTCATGAACCACAAGCTTATCGTCGCGGGGGCGCTGGGTTGCGCGGCGGTCACACTGCCCTCTGCGGGCGGCGAATGGATCGATTACGCCATGACCAAGGCCAACAAGGTCGCCTTTCAGGACGAGTCCGACCCATCCCGAATAACCGGTTTCGCGGAGGGGCCGCATTATTTCAAATACGCCATGGAGCACCTTCTGCAGTTCTTCGTCGGGATGAAGCATTATTGCGGCGACATCACCGATTATTACGAAGACCCCTGCGGCGGCGAGGAGAGCGGCAATATCCGAACCTTCTGGTATCATGAGGGGTGGGACAGCATCTACGCCTGGATTTCCGCAATTCGCCTTCCCGACGGCACCATGCCGCCCCTGGACGACACCTTTCGCCACAATGGCCTCTGCCATACCGCCCCCTTCGCCGAACGCGATTCGACTTTCTATTGGGGCTTCTCCGGCGGCGGCTCCAGGATGTTTCTCTACCCGATGCTGGTCGCAACCGGCGACGAACCCGGCCCTGAACTCCAGCCGGGTTTAACCTCCCTTCCCGAAGCCGGCAATCTCATTTTCCGGGGGGACATCGAAAAGGGAAGTGTGTATTTCCATTTCCTTGCCGAACACGGAATCGCGAACACGTCCACCCACAACCAGGCGGACGAGACGTCCTTCTTCATCAACGCCTACCACGAAGACGTCGCGCTGGATCCCGGTTATATCCAATACAGCGAACGCGACCGGGTGAATGCCAGCACGAATCACAACATGATCTTAGTCAACGGCTCCGGCACATCGACGCTTCTGCCGCAGGACAGCTATATCGAAAAGACCTTCCAACTTCCCGGTTTGTATTACGGCGAGGTTACCACCAACTACCAGAGCACGGACATCCGGAGGCGCGGAGCGCTTTTGCACGATAAATTCTGCGTGGTGATCGACGATATGCGCAGGAGCTCCTCCGCGGAATACACCTTCCAATGTCACGGCGACGGTCTGCTGTCATCGGGAGGTTTCATATCCACCGGCACCGGCGGGATTTGGACAGGCACCGACTCCGCCGCGATGGAACTCGTCGTGGACGCCGTCGATGGCCCGAGCGAAATCGCAATCGAGACGGATGTCCACGAGACCGGCTACCTCGCCTGGGCGGATCATTCAGTTGTCAGATGCCGCAAAACAGCGGCTAACACGAAATTTTCGGCGCTGATTTATCCCTACCTGCAGGGCGAAACCGGGCTTAGCTCAAACGTCAGCAGAATAGCCGGGCAGGCGACTATCCGCTTCTCCGCCGATGAGGGGAAGGGCGTGATATTGTGCAGGACGGATTCCGGCCCGTTGACTTTCCCCTCGGATTCGTCGTTGCCGCAAATAACGGCCCGCGCTGAGGGAGTGGTAGCGACCTTCAGCCCGGATTCTCAACCGATGGTGGTTTACACCTTCTCCTCCGATTCAGCCGTAATGGGCGATTTGGGCATCTGGAGCGATTCCGGCCCGATCGACCTCGCCCTGTCCTACCTGTCGCCGGACACAATTTACGGCTACCTCAATTCGGACGCCGCCAACATCAGATTGACCTGCGACGAACCCTCCGACGTCATCGGCGCGTGGACGTGGTCGTGGGCGGGAGGAGTCCTCTCGGCCAGCATCCCGCCATACAGCCATTTCGAGATAATCGAAGATCCCCT
>NPIE01011000.1_pt1 | contig 31616 bp, 29 predicted proteins | sample 8637661 | NCBI WGS metagenome assembly NPIE01 (sample SAMN07420842, study PRJNA396082) | bioreactor metagenome | isolation source: sample BA12 brine-fed electro-methanogenic bioreactor BA | place: Japan: Kochi | collected 2016-12-09 | reverse complement strand
TGTTGGGGCTGACCGAACCTGGTCGGCAGATGCTGGTCTATGTGGAGCGCATGCTGATGGATGCCCGTAATATCAAAAATCTTGCCGAGCACTACCAGGAACAGGACTCCGGCGAGCTGACCATCGCCACCACTCACACCCAGGCCCGGTACGCGTTGCCTGAAGTGGTCAGTCGATTCAAGCAACAGTTCCCCAAAGTTCGCCTGCGTTTGCACCAGGGTAGCCCGGATGAAATCGTCAGCATGTTGCTCAGTGGCGAGGCGGACATTGGTGTGGCCACCGAAGCGTTGGGGGATATTCCACAACTTATCTCATTTCCCTACCACCGCTGGCACCATGGTGTGGTGGTGCCCAAGCTGCACCCGCTGGCAGACATAGAGCGGTTAACGCTCGAAGATATCCAGCAGTATCCCATTATTACCTACCATGAAGGCTTTACGGGCCGGGCCTCTATCGAGAAGGCTTTTGCCACGGAAAACCTGCGCCCGGAGATCGTCATGACCGCTCTGGACGCGGACGTGATCAAGTCCTATGTAGAGTTGCGCCTCGGCATCGGCATCATTGCCTCGGTGGCTTTCAATCCGTCCCGGGACTCGGCGTTACAGCTGCTTAATACCGATCACCTGTTCGAGGAAAAGCAGACCCGCATCGGCATACGCCGGGGCAATCTGTTGCGTAATTACGCGTTTCAGTTTATCCAATTGTGTGCTCCGGAGCTTACTGAAGAGGAAGTGGCTGGTCAGTTAGCCCTGCCTCAAGGCCGCTGAGTGGCGGTGCAGGCGCCGGTGCCTGCACCGCCAGTATCTTGATAAAGATATGATTTTTTCTTGGTTAATCTCCTCGCTTTACCTCTCTAGTATCAATGGCACCATTCATCGCTTACGAGTGAGCCATGTGCCAGATCTTCGGTTTAAACAGCGCCCGTCCAGTCTCCCCGCAGGAACCTTTGCGTGGCTTTCTGTGCCGTGGCGGCGGTACCGGCGATCACAAGGATGGCTGGGGCATCGCCTATTACGCCGATGGTAGCCACCACCTGAATGTCCAGAAAACCAGCGCCTTCAATTGCCGTAAAGCCCGGGCGTTTCTGGGCCAGGATATTCTCACTCGCAATCTGATTGCCCATGTCCGCAAAGCCACCTTTGGGCCTGTTGAGGTGGTGAACAGCCACCCGTTCAGCCGCAAGCTGTGGGGCTACGACTGGGTGTTTGCCCACAACGGTGATCTGCATGGTTTCCAGCCCGCGGTGGATGCGCGTTTCCGACCCAATGGTGCAACCGATAGCGAAGCTGCGTTCGGTCTTCTGCTGACGGAACTGGTAGCCACTTTTGGCGACACTCGCCCAGAGCTTGACGTGCTGGCTCACGAAATTCGCCGCGTGGCCGCCGGCATTGCGGCTCACGGTACCTTCAATTTTCTGCTCACGGTTGGCGACGTGATGTTTGCCCATGGCAGCACCGATCTCCACTGGACCCGGCAGACCGAGGAGCCGAGGCGTGCCCGGTTGGTGGATTGCGACCAATGGCTTGATGACACCGTCTATGCCGGCGCGCCGCTGGTAATGGTGGCCACCCAGCCGATTACCGATGGCCATGACTGGCATCGGTTCAGCAAAAACGAGCTGGCGGTTTTTGTAGGCGGCTCACGCCTTGACGAAGAATCCATGCATGCGCTGGAAGGATACGATCTGATTCAGCCAACACCATGCATGACCCCGCCGGGGTCTAAGGGCCTGGATGCCCGAACAAACCCGAACTGACGAGACCGCTCGAAGTGACCGGGATTACCCATAAAAACCTGATCCTTTTGAGGAATATCCATGACTAAGAAATGGTTTACTGGTCTTGCAGTGGGCCTTACGGCCCTGTTCAGCCTGTCCGCTCAGGCGGAAACACCGAAAACCCTGAACGTGGACTATGCCTACTACTCACCAACCAGCCTGGTGGTCAAGAAATTCGGTTGGCTTGAGGAGGAGTTCAAATCTGATGGTACCGAGATTAACTGGGTACTCAGTCTTGGCAGCAACCGGGCTCTGGAATACCTGAACAGTGGCAGTGTGCACTTCGGGTCTACCGCGGGCCTCTCGGCGGTGCTGGCCAAAGCCAACGGTGCCCCGATCAAGACGGTGTATGTGTATTCTCAACCCGAGTGGACGGCACTGGTAGTGCCGGAGGGCTCCGATATCCAATCCATTGAGGATTTGGAAGGCAAGAAGGTTGCCGCCACCAAGGGTACCGATCCGTATCTGTTCCTGTTGCGCTCACTCCAGAGCAAGGGGCTGACCAAGCGTGACGTCGACATCATCAACCTGCAGCATCCGGATGGCCGTACCGCACTGGTGCGCGGCGATGTAGATGCCTGGGCCGGACTTGATCCGCACATGGCTGCGGCCCAGTTACAGGACAACGCCCGGCTGATCTACCGGAATATCAGTTTCAATGCCTATGGGTTCCTGAACGTGAACGAGTCCTTTTTGAAACAGCATCCTGAGGCGGTGCGTCGCGTGATCAGTGTGTACGAGCAGGCCCGCGAGTGGGTGCTGGCTAATCCGGATGCGGCCGCCGAGATCCTGGCCGAGGCGGCGAATCTGCCGGTGAATGTCGCCAAGCTGCAGCTGACCGAGCGAACCATCCTGAACCAGCCGTTACCGTCGCAGCAGCACATTGATGACCTGACCGGTGCCGCGCCTATTCTCGCAGCTGAGGGGCTGGTTCGTCCGGGCACCGATGTCACAGCGGCGATCACCAATCTGATCGACACCACCTTTGCGGCCAGCGTGATTCGCAAAGACACCACGGTCGCTGAGAGGTAATACCATGTCTGGTGCTGAGTCTGTTCAGGGCGCAGCGCTGGCAACCGCCGGCCCCCGGATCGAGGCACCCGCCTCGTCGGGGAACCGGGCCAGGCTCTGGAAGTGGGCAGGGTTGTTGTTGCCGGTGCCGTTCTTTGCGTTGCTTGAGCTGGCGGTCAGTCTTGGCTGGTTGTCAGCTTTTTTGTTTCCGCCACCGAGCGATATTGCTCAAACCTTGTGGTATCTGGCCCACGGCCCGCTCTGGGAACACCTCGGTGCGAGTATCGCCCGGGTTGCTGCCGGTTTTTCCATTGGTGCGGTTCTGGCCATTTTGCTGGGCTCTCTGGTGGGCCTCAGCAAGCGAACCGAGTGGCTGCTGGAGCCGACATTCCAGGGTCTACGGGCTATTCCCTCGCTGGCCTGGGTGCCACTGCTGTTGCTCTGGCTTGGGATTGGTGAAACGCCAAAAATTGTATTGATTGCCATCGGCGCGTTTTTTCCGGTGTATCTCAACCTAGTGTCCGGGATTCATAACGTCGACCGAAAACTCATTGAGCTGGGTGCCGTTTACAAGTTGTCGCGGTTGGCGCTCATCCGGCGGATTGTGATCCCATCCGCATTGCCGGAGCTGTTTTCCGGGCTGCGCACCGGCCTCAGCCTGGCCTGGATGTTTCTGGTTGCCGCAGAGCTGATTGCCGCCAGTGAGGGGCTCGGGTTTCTGCTGACCGATGGCCGGGAAACCAGCCGTCCGGATCTGGTGATTACCGCGATCCTGTTGCTGGCGGTCCTCGGCAAGCTCACCGATACCCTGATCACGCGCGCGGAAACCCGCTATCTGGGGTGGCGCGACACCCTGGCCACACAGGGAGGAAACACCCGATGAGCCGTGAACCGATCGTGCAGCTAACCGTTCACAACAAACGCTTTGGCAGTCACCTGGTGCTGGATAACGTGTCGTTCGAGATCGGCAAGGGCGAGATTGTCTCCCTGGTCGGGCCCAGCGGCTGTGGTAAAAGTACGCTGCTGAGGATAGTCGCGGGCCTTGATGGTGACTACCGGGGCACGCTCCGGTTCCTGAGGCAGGGCCAAGCCGGCGCCGGGAACGTTGGCTTCGTGTTCCAGGAACCAAGGCTGCTGCCCTGGCTGACCGTTGCCGAGAATGTTGGCTTTGGTAGCGCGAACCTGGAGGCTGACCGGCCACGGATAAAGGCTCTGCTTGAGGAAGTCGGGCTGGGCGACGCGGCGAACAAGCTGCCCAAGGAGCTGTCTGGTGGCATGGCGCAACGCGCTGCCATCGCACGGGGGTTGTTCGCACCGGCTCAGGGCAAGGATGCCGAGGCAGGTGAGGGCAGTCGCCAGCGCATACTGCTGTTGGATGAGCCGTTCAGTGCCGTGGACGCCTTCACCCGTATCAAGCTTCAGGACTTGCTGATTCACCTTGCGCAGGTGCATCATCTGACGCTTCTGGTCGTCACCCACGACGTGGATGAAGCGGCCTATCTGAGTGATCGAGTGCTGGTTCTGGGAAGCAACCCGGGGCGTCTGTTGCATATGAGCCACGTGGCTACAGCCCGGCCTCGGGACCGTCGCGATCCGGCCCTGACCAAGGTTCGTAATGACCTGCTTGAGGTGCTCAGCCAAAGCCACGCCATCTGAGGAGAGAATCTTTGCCATCCGGTAAGCGTCTTATCGATAAAATCACGGGCGAACTGCGCCTGGCCCGCCACGACTGGCGCGAGCGCCAGGGCCGGGAGCTGGATCTCGGCAGCCGTGAGCTGCCCTCTCATCAGGCCGTTCATCAAACGGTGGACACCCTCTGCGCTATCCTGTTTCCCATGCGCCTGGGCCCACCGGATCTGACCAAAGAGCGGGAAGATCAGTTCGTGGCCTACATGCTGGGTAATGTGGAGAGGGAACTGGTTAATCAGGTGGCGCTGGAGCTCCAGTACCTTGAACGGGGTCAGCAGGATCTGGTCGCGCTGAAGGAGCAGGCCAGCGGCCAGGTCGGCAAGCTGCTGGCACAGTTGCCAGCACTGCGACGCCAACTGGATGACGACGTACTGGCGGCCTACCATGGCGATCCTGCCGCGACCTGCGTAGACGAGGTGCTCATCTCCTATCCCGGCGTCCAGGCCATTATCCACCACCGGATCGCCCATGGTTTCTATCGGGCCGGCCTGCCGATGATCGCGCGAATCATTGCCGAAAAAGCCCACTCGGCCACCGGTATCGACATTCACCCCGGTGCCACCATCGGTCGTTCATTTTTTATCGACCATGGAACCGGTGTGGTGGTCGGCGAAACCGCCATTCTGGGTGACCGGGTGCGCATTTATCAAAATGTGACACTGGGTGCGGTGCGCTTCAATGAAGACGAGACCGGCGCCCTGACCAAAGGCGAACCACGCCATCCGATTGTCGAGGACGACGTAGTGATTTATGCGGGCGCCACCATCCTGGGCCGCATCACCATCGGCAGGGGATCGGTGATTGGTGGTAATGTCTGGCTGACTCGCAGTGTTCCGGCGGAAAGCCGGGTATCCCAGGCCTCCGTCAAGCAGGCTGGTCCAGACCTGTGACATTTGATAGAAGCTGACTTTGGTGCCTGGCTGCTTACAGAGCATCAGCCAAGTGTTGATAAATCAGCAGTCTAAAAAAATATTCAAATAAAACAAAGAGATAAATCTGGCATCCGCTGTGCAAGGTTCCAGGTAGGTGTGAAAGCCTTTCTGTAACTTATCTATCAGGATGCCAAAACTATGTTGTTGAACCTTGCTATTCCTGCGGCCGGCCGCAAATTTTCTCGTCGCTTTTCCCGCAATGCCCTGGCCGTCGCCGTTACCCTGACGGCCTTTCCGGCCGTGGCCCTGGCCCAGGCCAATGAGGGGGACCGGATTGTGCTCTCCGGCTCAGACATTCTGAACCTGACAGTCTCAGGCCAGATTAACCGGGGACTTCTGGTGGTGGACGATGGCGAGGACACCACGCTGCTGAATGTTGATAACAACAACAGCTCATCCCGAATCCGCTTCATTGCGGAAACCAAGCCTGTCAACGGCTGGTTGGCCGGTGCCGCCTATGAGACCGAATTCCGGCTGAACAACAGCGCCTCCCTCAGCCAGCTGGATGAGGATGTGAACGATACCTCAGCCTTCCGTAACCGCCGTGTGGAGGTGTATTTCAGTCATAATGGTCTGGGTAAACTCTGGCTGGGTCAGGGATGGACGGCCACTGAGGGTGTTTCGGAGAACGATCTTTCCGGGACCAGTGTGGCCGGTTATTCGGATGTAACGGTTCTGGGTGGCGGTATTCTGTTTCGGGATAAAGCCACCAACACACTGACGGGCACGGATCTGGGTGATGTGGCGGCCAACCTTGACGGCTTCGGTCGCAATACCCGCCTGCGTTATGACACGCCTACGTTTAACGGTCTCCAATTCCGTACCTCGGTCATCAATGATGGCGATCTGGATGCCGGGCTCTGGTATAACGGCCAGCACGACCGCCTGAAAGTTGCAGCCGGATTGGGCTGGGGCAATACCAGTGAGCTTAGCGCCACGCCGACTTACGATGATCAGTTGTCCGGCTCGTTATCGGTGCTGGACGCATCCGGTGTCAGCGTCACGTTGGCGGCGGGCCAGGCTGATGCCATCGATTCGTCCAAGGATGACCTGAAGTTCACTTACGTCAAACTGGGTTATCAGGCCTCATGGTTCCCGAATGTGGGTAAAACCGCGCTGTCCGTGGACTGGCAGCAAACCGATGACAAGGATCAGAACGGCGATACCGTTGATGTGATCGGCGCCCAGGCGGTGCAGAAAATTGATGTGATTGGCACCGAGGTGTATGGCAGCGTTCGGTCAGTGTCGCTGGATCGCAACGGAGTTGATTACGAAGATAATCTGCTGGCGCTTGTCGGGGCTCGTATCCGGTTCTGACGTATTTCCTGAGGCGGGGCTCGGTACCCGCCTCAGGGCAACAGACCGTATCGCTTCAAACGGTGGCGAAGCACGTTGCGGGACACGCCCAGTAACTTGGCTGCCATTACCTAGTTGCCGTCGGCATGCGCCATGGCAAGGACGACGGCATGTCGATCAACGGTTTCAAGTAGGCTGTTGTCGCCAGACTCAAGCAGCCCATTCAGGGCGTTCCTGAGGGCATGGATGGCTGCGCCGTGATTCGAGCCCTCCGGCTCCAGGCGGCCAGGTATTGCTTCTTTTACTGGGGCAAAGTCAGTGACCACGGATAGACCCGGATTCCCCGCCAAATGCAGGTTGTCGGGTTGCACTTCACGGCCACGAATGATCAACAGCGCATGGTGAATGACGTTTTCCAGCTCACGAATATTGCCGGGCCAGTGATACCGCTCCAGTTTGCTCGCCGCCTGAGGGGACAGGGTAATGTCGCCAAGCTCCAGTCGGCGGCTGTATTTGTCCAGAAAATAGTCGCTCAGGGGGAGAATGTCGCCGGGCCGGTCCCGCAGCGGGGGCAGGGAGACCGGGGCCACATTGAGCCGGTAGAACAGATCTTCCCGGAAACGACCGGCACGTACAGCTTCGGCAAGTGGTACGTTGGTGGCGGCAATCAGCCGGACATTGACCGGAATCGTTTTACGGCCGCCTACCCGCGTTACCTCCTGTTCCTGTAGCACCCGCAGAAGTTTGACCTGGGCGCTGAGGGGCAGGTCGCCGACTTCGTCTAGAAACAGGGTGCCACCGTCTGCGGCCTCAAACCATCCAGGCTTCTGGCTAACAGCCCCGGTGAATGCGCCTTTCTCGTGGCCAAACAGCTCACTTTCCAACAGACTTTCGGAAAGTGCGCCGCAGTTAATCGCCAGAAAGGGCCGCTTTGCACGGTGACTCAGGCGGTGAACCTCCCTGGCCACCAATTCCTTTCCGGTGCCGGTGGCACCGATGATCAGCACCGTGGCGTCGCTGGGGGCGATTTGCCGCAGCCTTCCGTGAAGCGCCCGTGATCTTGGATCGTTCAATACCAGGGCAGAAGCACGGATGCTCAGGGTATAGTCACCGGGGTTGTCGAAGGTGAGCACCCCCGTCCTGTTACTGCTCTCAGTGCTGCCTCGCCGAATGGGATTCACCGAAGACTCCCGGACCGGGATTTCCATATACATAACCGTTCCCTCAATTAGTAACTGAGCAGGTGCGGCGATACGCTTTGACTCTGGGCCACCAGCACCCTGGGCGCTGGTTCGCGGGAAGCTTTGGCAAGATACCGCAATCCTTCAGTCCAGCGCTGGTGTCCGGATTCGGTATTGATATGCCCAACACCCGCGAGCAACTCGAATTCGCTACCCCAATGCAGGGCCAGATCCCGGGCGCGGTCCGCCGACGCAGCCTGGTCGTTGGTTGAGCCCACCACCAAGGAAGGAAACGGAAGATAGTCATCGGGAATGGGCGCGAAAGGCTGCAATGCCGCGGGGGCTGACGCGCGCTCGGTGTCTGCGGGGGCGACCAGCAGCGCACTTTTAATACGATCGGCCCGCCTTGCGCCATGCTTTTGGGCCCAATGCGCCACCGCGACACAGCCGAGACTGTGGGCAATCAGCACTAACTTGTCGGTGGGCGCGTTGCGAACGTCCCGGTCGATGGCCTCGATCCAGTCTTCCGGGTCCGGTCGAGACCAGCTCTCTACGTGAATCCGTTTGCTGTTGGGTAACAATAGCTGCCAGTGGCTCTGCCAGTGGTTGGTTCCCGAGCCGTTCCAGCCGGGGATGATCAGATAACCGATTTCTTCGGACATGAGGTTTTCTCCAATTCCCTTTGCTTACCAATAACTGGACTTTACCGATACCTCTTGATCAGACGAACCAACCATTTCTGCATTTTTTATTCTGCGATTGCATAAGGCGCGCGAAAAGGCGTCACTTAGGTAATAGAGGATTTATTCAGAAGCTCTGCACGATAAGTTGGTTTGGCTCGACCCGAGGCGCTGATAGCTTTGTTTCCACGAAACAGGGCTGGGTTCAGCTCTGTAATCATGGAACAGATGGAGAATTCGATCGTGGCTAAACAGTCCTCGCTTAAACACAGATTACGAACCAGCCGCCGGGCATTTATCGGCCTGCTGGCATCAAGCGCTTTGCTTTTCACACCGCTCGCCGCCAACGCACAGGTAGAGGAAAACACCTTGCGTATCGGTTACCAGAAATACGGCACTCTGATCCTCCTTAAGGCCCGGGGCACTCTGGAGCCCCAGCTTGCTGAGCAGGGTATCGATGTGAAGTGGATTGAGTTCCCGGCCGGCCCGCAGCTGCTGGAAGGCCTGAATGTTGGCAGCGTGGATTTTGGCACCACGGGTGAAACCCCGCCGATCTTTGCCCAGGCTGCCGGTGCGGATCTCGTCTATGTGGCAAACGAGCCGCCGGCACCCAAGGGTGAGGCGATACTTGTGAAAGCTGATTCACCGATTCAGTCCGTGGCGGATCTGAAAGGCAAGCAAGTGGCGCTGAACAAGGGCTCGAACGTGCATTATCTGTTGGTGCGCGCACTGGAAGAGGCCAATTTGTCGATTCGCGACATCAAACCGGTCTACATCAAGCCCGGCGATGCTCGCACCGCGTTTGACCGTGGCGACGTAGATGCCTGGGTGATCTGGGACCCGTACCAGGCGGACGCAGAGATTGCCGGTGCCCGTTCACTGCGTGATGGCGAAGGCCTGGTGGACAACCACCAGATTTATCTGGCATCCCGGCCTTTTGCGGAGCGTTATCCCGGTATCGTCAATGAGGTGATTGATTCGTTGGCCGAACTGGATGCCTGGGCAAAGGACCATCCAAAAGAAGTGGTCGACATTCTGCACAAGGAAACGGGTATCTCCAAAGATTCTTTGCGGCTTGCAGTTGACCGCTATGCCTACGGAGCGACGCGCATAACACCTCAGCTCGGTAAGGCTCAACAGACCATTGCAGACGTGTTCTACGAGCTGAACCTGATCCCACGGCAGATCGATATTCAGTCTGTTCTCTGGGCTGAACCATCCTCCGTTGCCCAGCGCGCCGAATAAGCAGGACAGGAGACAGCTGCCATGTCACATTCCACTCGCAGTAGGGCACTCGCAGGCTTCCTGCCCTGGGTGCTGCCTGTGGCTTTGCTGCTGGTCTGGCAAACCGGCGCGCAACTGGGCTGGATTACCGCCAGAGTGCTCCCTGCTCCCACGGATGTGGTGGCTGCAGGCTGGCGCCTGACGGCCTCCGGGGAGCTCTGGTTTCATCTGAAAAGCAGTTTCGAACGGGCGGCTATCGGGTTTGTGATTGGTGGCGGGATCGGCCTGGCCCTCGGATTTGCCACCGGCCTGTCCCGCTGGCTATCCCTGCTGCTGGACAGCTCATTGCAAATGGTACGGAACATTCCGCACCTGGCCCTGATTCCACTGGTGATTCTGTGGTTCGGGATTGATGAAACCGCGAAGATTTTCCTGGTGGCGCTGGGCAGTGTGTTCCCGATCTACCTGAATACCTATCACGGCATTCGCAACGTAGATCCGCAGCTGCTGGAAATGGCCCGCTCCTACGGCGTCAAAGGGTTTGCCCTGTTCTGGCATGTGGTTCTGCCGGGAGCCTTGCCTTCGATTCTCGTTGGTGTGCGGTTCGCGCTGGGTTTTATGTGGCTGACGCTGATTGTCTCGGAAACCATCTCGGCTACCGACGGCATTGGCTACCTGGCGATGGATGCCCGGGAATTCATGCAGACGGACGTGGTACTGGTGGCCATCCTGCTGTACGCCGTGCTCGGCAAGCTGGCTGACCTGTGTGCCAAGGGGCTGGAACTGTGGTGGCTGCGCTGGCACCCGGCGTACCAGAGGGGAGAAGGGGTATGACAGAACAATCCACAAGGTGGGGTGTGGGTATTAGCACCCGGAATCTTCAACGGCACTTCGGCGATCTCACGGTCCTGAGGGGACTGGATCTGAATATCCTGGCCGGGGAAAGTCTGGTGATCATTGGCCGCAGCGGCTGCGGAAAAAGCACGCTGCTGCGGCTGCTCGCTGGGCTTGACCAACCAGATGGCGGACAACTCGAATTTGCAGGGAAGGGCGCCAAGACCAGCGATCACAACGTCCGGATGATGTACCAGGAGCCGCGTCTTCTGCCCTGGAAAACCGTGATCGAGAACGTGGAAATCGGCAACGTGGAATCCGCTCAGGCCAAGTTCGCACTGCACGAAGTGGAACTGGACAGCAAGTCCCAGGACTGGCCGGCGAGCCTGTCGGGTGGTCAGAAGCAGCGGGTCGCGCTGGCCCGCGCGCTGGCTCACCGGCCGGAACTGCTGTTGCTGGATGAGCCCCTGGGTGCACTGGACGCGCTAACACGGTCCACCATGCACCGGCTGATCGAGAGCTTGTGGCAGGAGCATGGCTTTACCCTGGTGATGGTAACTCACGATGTCAGCGAGGCCGTGATGCTGGCAGACCGGGTGATTGTGCTGGACGAAGGCGCGATCGGCCTGGATGTGAAGATTCAGTGTCCGCGCCCACGGGTAGCTACCGATCCGGCTTTTGTGGGGTACGAGGCACGGCTGCTGGAGTACCTGACCGGCGTGCCGGCGGAGGCACCGGATGAAACTGTACCGAAGCATAAACGGGCCGCATTGCAGCCGGAATCCGGCTACCTGGCTATTTCCAATTAAGCGTTTTAACCAGAATTTTCAAAATGAGAGGAAACTGACATGAGTATTCAACAACTAAATCCGCGCAATCAATTTCGAGGCCAGGTGGTGGCGATCAATGAGGGACCGGTGCTGTCCGAGGTCGACGTGGAAACCCCGGGCGGCATTGTCACTTCGGTGATTACAACGCGTTCGGTCAAAGAGCTTGGCCTTAAGAAAGGCTCCGATGTGCTGGCCTTTGTGAAGGCAACGGAGGTGGCGTTGGCCAGATTATGAGAGGGTTCGTCAATAAAAGTGAGCTGTATCCGGCGCCCGATGGCGAGCGAGACAAAATCGGGCAGCGTTCCAACCTTAACGAGTTTAAAGGAGGTTGCTACGCAGCTGAAGCAAAATCACGCTGTTTGAGACCTTTGGTCTCCAATGAAGAACGTCCGCCTTTGGCTAGAAGCAAAAACTCATGAAAGAGAATCAACACCGCGCCTATTTTAACTTATGCGCGGTGTTTTTGTTTATGAGACTTGCTAGGCCCCAATAAACCGCCCTTAAACAGGAACCTAGAAGCTTAGCGGCTCGCTCTGATTCGTCAGACGGTTCATCCAGATTGTTGATTGGATTTCTCATGAAGTCACCCACCCGCTGGAGCAATTTTCCCGTTGTCCGGTTTTAAACAATAGTATTATTGGCGAACCTTAATGTTCGCTTTGCGACCAAGATGGCCCTACCTAAGCAGAAAGCGGTTTAGCTGAGGAGGAACAGGTCATCGTTGCTTACCTCACTCAATAAATTCTTGCGCATTCCTGCATGCTTTGCTTAGCTGGTTTTACTGGTAATTTTTCAAGATGCAGATTTCAGGTCAGGGAATAGAGCTGAGATTTACCTAATCACGCTGTATAGGTTTCGGTGACCCCCGCCATTAACTAACTGCGTGAGGGAATCATGAAACGACTCATCCTGTGCTGCGATGGCACCTGGAATACCCCAGACATGGAAGACAACGGGGTTACCTCTCCCACGAACGTTTTTAAGTTCTATAACCTGCTGACCAGGCGCGACGGTGATGGTATTGAGCAGAGACGATACTACCAGCCGGGTGTCGGAACAGATGGATTGGTGGACCGAAAACTAGGCGGTGCATTAGGCATTGGCTTGGATGAAAAGGTCAATGACGCCTTTCTCTGGCTTGGTCTCAATTATGAACCAGGTGATGAAATCTACATTGTAGGTTTCAGTCGGGGGGCCTTTGTTGCGCGCTGTCTGGCCGGTTACTTGGGAAAGGGCCTTATCGATTTCCGAACAATGTCCGTCGATAAGGTGAGAAAGACGTTAAAGATGTGCTACGAAAAGGTTTATAAAGATCGGTCGGATGATCCGTGGAATGGGATAAAAGGGGTCAAGCTTTTTGACCCCAGCGACTGGGGCGATAGCCAAGTGCCCATCCGCCTCCCAGAACGAGCGATCAAGGTCAAATTTGTCGGGGTTTGGGACACCGTCGGGTCGCTGGGAATCCCAGATGACCTTGAACTGGTCGATATGCTTCTTGAAAAAAAGGAACGCTGGGAGTTTCATGACCGGAATCTTGGCTACCATGTCGAAACCGGTCGGCACGCAATGGGTCTTGATGAAATGCGCGCCTGCTTTACCGTTACCCACTGGTCGAATACACGGAGCACCAGAGCTTATCCCAAACATCCGGATATACTGGAGTCCTGGTTCCCTGGGGTCCACAGCGACATCGGAGGCGGGTATTCTGATGACTCGCTGTCATCAGGAACCCTGTTGTGGATGATGGAACAAGCTCAGAAAAAGGGACTGGTGTTCAAAGAGGGCGCTCTGGACTCAGTAAAGGAATGCTACGACCCCCTTGGCGAGATCCATAACTCCTTTAAAGGCCTATTTGCCTTGCTTCCTTCTCGCCCGCGTAATGTTCCGTTTCTGGCGAAACCTTCTACCCCAACTAAATCGACTGTCAGCGTCTCGGACGCCGTTTTCCTTCGACAAGAGATGGTTTGCCCGAAATTTCCGTCTTATCGTCACGCGGTCGAACTGGCACCCGGAGAATCGTCGGAACCGGTGGACGTTTTCGCCGAGCAACGTTGGAACGACACCGGAATCTATCTCCGAAAAGGGAAATATTACTTCGAAGGCTCTGGATTATGGATGGACGGTAAAGACGTTTGTGATTGGAAAGGAACAGAAAATGACCAGCACACTTTCGGAGATGGTATTCGATGGGCCGCAGGCTTATTCGGAAAGTTGGAATCGGTCTGGAAGACAGTTACTAATGACGAAAAGGCCGATTTCGCGTTTACCAAACGATGCGAAAATGTAGACTGGTTCCGAATGGTGGGCTGTATTGCTAATGATAATGGCACTGACAAAGATAAGGTCGTGGCCCATGACGGCTCACCAGAGAAGCACCAATACATTGACTTGACTGAGCATACGCGGGGCAAAAAACCTCTAGAAGTGAAACACCCGGGATACCTGTATACCTTTGCAAATGATATCTGGGCAAGGTATGAAAACAACGACGGAATCATACGACTCATCGTTCATCGTTTGAAGGATTGACCTTGATCGATCGGATTGCGCTCATCACTTAAGGAAAGCTAATCGGGTCTTCTCGAGAATGGCGCTGTGTTCAAGATTTGGACGGGTAGTGGCGTTGCAATTTAATAAGAATTGAAACTAATATTTGGTGAGCGGTATAAGAAGCATGAAATGACGTGGTGGGAAAATCGTTGGGTACTATTTCACAAGGAAGCTAATTACTTATCAGATGATTCTATCCCCTCTAGATGGGAAAAGCGGGATAGTTGGAGATGGTTTTTCCGGGTGTAAAAAAATCGGTTATCTTGAAGTCCAAAAAGCATTTCAATTCTTTAGTATCTAAAAAAAGGCATAGAAACATACTCCGGCGGCGGATGGGATATCCTCCGAAAACAATCATCATTCTAGTTTACGGTCAAATCGTGGATGGCGTATTTTTTCTTGGATTCGAAACATCCTACTTCCAATAGGCCTGGGCTTGGTAACTTATCTTTAAAGATGTTTTTTAATCGGTTCGCAATAGTAGAATGTCCCTGGAGGACGTCAAAAGCAGGATTTAATTTAGCTATCAGTCCTCTAGAAAGTCCGGGGTTTGCCAATTCCGAGGTCGAGTACTGGCCCTCTTGTTCATTTCCTAAGGCTGAACTATATTTTATTTTGTCATTAGCAGGTATTTGCTCGAGTATAAAGCAAAACCAAAATGCCAGTATGGCTCAACCGATTCTGGCTTTTGTTTTTGGTAAAAGTTCTTTTTCCGCGGCTTTTGACGTCATCGGTGAAATTCAGTGTTTTTATTCGGGAGGTGTCATGAAACTCTTTGATAAAGCTAAAATTGTACTTGCCGAAACCATTTCCTCTCCGACCAAAGATTCGTTTGTAACCATGGTAAATGGGAGGCGTGTCACGCTTCGCGAAGGGGGAAGTTATCGCGGTCTCAATTTGAGCGGGGCCGACCTGAGGGGGGCAAATTTAGAGAATGCTGATTTTGAGGGAGCAAATCTTACTAGTGCTAACTTGGAAAACGTACGCTTAAAAGGAGCGAATTTAAGGGGGGTTCAATTATTTAAAGCTGACCTTTCAGGAGCCGACCTTTCGGGAGCCGACCTGACAAATGCGCTTCATGATGATGGTGAAAACTGGCTGAAGGGAGCGATAGTTGACTCTGTCGCAGAGGGTGGGGCCAATGGAGATTAGTGCGCACTTTAAAATTGTGTTCTGGGTGGTGGTAGGTTTAACTGTTTTAAGCTTTTTAGGACAAGCAACATTGGCATTTGCTGGCAGCGTCGCGAACGAGCCAGGTCAAGTTCCGGTAAACCAAGCCAATTTTCAAGCCATTTGTGACTTCGGCTGGAAGGCGGGGATCGGTGGAATTCTGGGGCTGCTTGGTGGCAAGGCTGCGTAAAATTATATCCGGAATTTCGGACTTACCCCGGTCCACTAGACACTCCTTGACCTGGCCCCAGTCTTTAATCCAACTGCTCCCTAGTAATGTCCGTTACTTTTGAATCAGTTTTCCCAAGTCGGAGAGCGGAGGCAAACTCCAGGGGTGTCTGATACCCCGGGTTCTACCCCGTTACTGCGGACATTCCTAAAAAGACAGCTTCTTATCCTAAACGGCAACCCTTCGTCGCGAAAAGGTCCTCTTTCCAAAGAATGATCAAGACGGTGGCGGTGCTGGTGGCATGTGCGCGGTTTACGGAATTCGTTAGGAGGCAAATGGTGTCAGATCTCTCCCTGACCAGTCACACCACTTTGCAGGTGTCGCGCTTGCCAGGCATCCTTGCCGGCTGTGGGCCTCGATCTTCCTGATCAAACGGCCCGATTTAATGGTCTGTGTTTGTGCGTTCGCTGATAAGCGTATTTGGCTGAAAAGGGGGTGAGACTTTTCCTACAAGAGTGCAAAGTTGGATGAGTTTTGTCCCTTCGAAACGGTAAACACGAAATAGTGTAAACATCCCCGTTATGGTTGCAGTAATGATTGAAGTTTTCCGTTTGTCGGTGTTTTGTCAGATTTTCCAGTGAATCGCAGAGTGTCAGTCGTTGGGCGAACAATCAAGGATTCCGCTAGTTGTCGACTATTGGTCCGGTTCTAAGTGGCAGCACTGAGGAGCCTACGCCTTATATCTTGAAAAAGCCGACCAACAAAGGACCAATCTGGTAAAAAAGATCGGATCTGCTTGATTTATAATGCGAAATCAATGATGGTCTGACTCAACTGTTGGCTGGCAAATAAACCGACCAGACTCTGGAAGCTTTCCAGCCAAAAGGAACGTCATTAAGGGATTTTCAATGAGCGTGTTTCGTCAGCCATGGTTTCTTCGGCTTTTTGCTGTTCCACCAGTAGAGTGCACCATTTCCGATAAAGGTCTCTTTCTAGACCAAAAGAGCGGGTCGAGCCGGCTGATTAAGTGGGAGCAGTTTTCGTCAGGTCCAGTTAGGCGAGGCGGTCTGCTTGTCTCACGCATCGAATTCACTGTAGAGGGAAGGAACGAGAGCATTACCTGGCTTGGCAAGTCTACGAGCCGGGATTTGCGCGAACATCTATACCGCCGCTTGATAGATGTTCACCGAGCGCGAGCAAAGGCTTCGCTCTCCCAAGTTGCCTCATTGGTAAATAAATCAGGTTATCTTCGAACCAGCCAAGCGCAAGTAATTGCGCAGTTTGCTAGTTCGCAAAAACAGCGATTAATCCTTCCTCCGAGCGATGTTGAGCTGACCAAAGACAAAATTCAGCCTTTTGAAGAGCTTCAACAATGGGCAGAGTCAGATCCCGCTCTCATCGAGCAAATCAGAAATAATTTTCTAGCCGCAGAGTTGGATCGATTTAAAGACTTGTTCGACACCGTTGAGTCGAATCCACTAACAGGCAAGCAGCGAGAGGCCTGTGTAATCGATGAGGATAATAACCTGGTGCTTGCGGGGGCTGGGACTGGGAAAACGAGCACAATGATCGGGCGGGCAGCCTACCTCCTGAAAAGTCGTCGTGCGGTAGACGCCGATATTTTAATGCTGGCATTTGGGCGCAATTCCACCACATCGACTTTCTCATCGCGAACGACATAACAATCGGGGGTGTATCGTCGATGATGCCTCCCTCTGCCGATCGTCAGCAGAAAGGGCTGTGGTACATACCGACTGACACTGGGGTCACCTTCCAGCAACAACGCGTGGCAATACTCAGCGATCGAGTGAAATTCACACGGTGTAGGGTGTTTCAGCATTTGCGCGACTCGAAAGTCTGTAGCGACCCGAAAACCCCACTGTGTCTTTCGTTGGCAGGGCGTGAGCGAGCCGGCGGAGACGCCGATGGCTTGTCCGGACACTTCGGGAAGTTGCATAGTCACCTCCAGCGATGGCGGCGTGAAACAGGGACCGCCACGATTCTCAGTTCACCCCGTTAAGCAACGATCTTTCACGAGTATTACGTGTGAGTGCGTCATTATGGAAACTCGCTCGGATGAATCTTTTAATTTTTTATATCCGCAGTTATTCAATTCGTCAAAAGGTAAGTTGTCGGGAAATACAGATCGCATGTTCTTTATTAATAAATATAGAATATTAAATCTGATCACTTAAAAGTCATGTGGTCAATAAATGCATTCCACGATTATTATTAAATCGCAGGCTTAAGATATTGAAAGGCTGTTGTTTTATTTGTGCGTTTTAAGGCCTCTTTATAAGTGGCCAGATTGATGAATGGAGGCGTCCGCTATTAATTGAACTGGCGTCAATTTTATTGTCGATGAAAATCCATATTTAACATTACGTTTGATTTCTTCGGGTATGCTTTTAATAGCAAAGAAGTCTACATTGTGTCGCGAGAGCACGGAAAGATTTTGGGGTTTCTGAAGACCGCAACGCCCGTTTTGAGGCATTGAATCATGAATTCGGGATGCCGGTGGTCCTTGTGGGCCGAAAACACCAGCGACCGGCCTGTGGGTTGGGTACGGGGTGATGGCTGAGGGGATTGTGCGTGGAACCCAGTTGACGGTAGCCCCTAGTTCGTCGACCGGCCCCCGTTTCTTGCGGTTTTCCCGGTGCTTGCCATACTTAGGAGACCGGAATAGGGCGCTTAGCCAGGCCTGTAATTCCACCCCAAAATTGACAGAACCCCAGAGGGGAAATGTCAAAATCCATTACCAGCGCGCGGTCATTTCCGCGCCCGTCTCGAAACACCCGCTCGCTCGGCTTTCAGGAGCGTCCGCTGGTCTCGTTTCCGATCCAGGAAGTCACCATCGATTGGGACGGCTCATCGGCAAGCGACCCTTGCTGCTGGAGACCCTCGACACCGTGCCCAGGTACCTACTCAAGCCCGAGGTCCTGACGCTGCTGGAGGTCGAGACCCACCCCATGCACCGGCTGATCCTGGATCTGATGTGGTGCACCGGCACCAGGCTCTCCGGGGTCCCGGCCATCAGGCCGGCGAGTTTCGTTGATGACGGCTACGACTTCGGGGTGATCCTCAAGACGCTCAAGCAAGGGGCAGGGAGGCCAAGCAAACGCAGTCTGCAACGCTCGCCCAAGCGGTTTATCGCGATTCTGAATCGGGACTTTCAGACCCGGATTCAGAGCTACCTGTGGATGGGAAGTTTCGGAAGGACGAGCGGATCTTTCCGATCACCCGGCAGGCGGTCAGTGCCAATATCGACAGGCTGATCGAACAGGTTTGGGGGAGAGCCGCCGCTCAAGATCGGCTGCCATACCTTTCGGCACAGCTTTGCGGTGCATCTGCTGCTGCACGGGCGGCCTTTGATGTTTGTAAGCCAGTTGCTCGGTCACCGAAGTGTGGAATCGACAGAGGTCTACACCAACGTACTGACCTTTGACGGGGCCCATTTTCTCGAAGGCGTCGACTTCCACTAAGATTTTCACTCACGCCATAAATATGGCCACATTTTATATTTAAATACTAGATATTGTGTTTTTTTGATACTTTGTGTTTACACTTTTATGTCGTCTGAAAAGAGGGATAGGCACAATGTCAGGCAAAAACCAGCATGTCGTGCAGCGAGAAAATGGGTGGGCCGTCAGAGGCGAAGGCAACACCCGCGACACATCACACCACTCGACCCAAGCCGAGGCAGCCGCAGCGGCTCGGGAGATCGCTCGGAGACAAGAGAGCGAAGTATTGATTCATGGTCGCGATGGACGAATACGGGAACGAGATTCTTACGGGAATGATCCTTTTCCACCTAAAGGTTAATACGCGTCACCCGGGCTTGGGATAAAATGTATCTGGATTGATGCGATCAGAGTGACAAGCGAATCTGTTCGCCGAATTAGCTGTAATGCCTAACCCAAAAGGAGGCCTAGAATGGCAAACAAGAAAACAATCTTCATTGCCTTTGCGATAGAGGATGAAAAAATTCGCAACATGATCAAGGGCCAATCTTTGAATACAAACTCGTCGTTCGAGTATGTGGACATGTCGGTGAAAGAAGCCTACGAAAATGAATGGAAGAAGAAAGTTCGGACTCGAATTCTTCGATCAGACGGGGTTCTCGTAATCGCTAGCAAAAACTCACTTAGTTCAAGTGGTCAAAAATGGGAGATTCAATGCGCCCAGGAAGAAAAAAAGAAAGTTCGCGGGATTTGGGCATATAAGGGTGACCGCACCGATATAGCTGGCGTCAACACGATGGTGTGGACTTGGGATAACATTGCCAAATGGATTGATAGCCTCTAATGCGTAAAGCTCTTGTTGTTGGGATCGATTATTATACAAACGTATCACCACTGTTCGGTTGTGTTAACGACTCGTTTGCAGTCAAGGCTATGTTAGATCGACACGCTGACGGTACGGTCAATTTTGGTGTTAAACATCTCACTGCTACAGGGCCCAATGATCTGTGCGACCGAGAGGAGCTGCGAGAGGCAATCGAAAGCCTTTTTGCAGGAGATGGTGAGGTCTCAATTCTGTATTTCGCTGGCCATGGTCACATCGAAGCTACTGGTGGTTATCTTTGTTCTTCAGACGTTAAATCTGGTAATGATGGCGTACCGTTGGCTGAAATAATGACAATGGCAAACCAGTCGAGGATTCAGAACCGAGTGATTATCCTCGACAGCTGTCACAGTGGTGTAGCAGGAGGAAGTGCACTGAAGCAGAAAGTGGCTGAAATAAGCGATGGAGTAACCATACTCACTGCTTCAACCGCAGAGCAATATGCAACCGAAGAAAATGGTGCAGGCGTTTTCACCAATCTGCTAGTTGACGCGCTTGGCGGTGCAGCAGGAAACCTAGTTGGCGATGTAACCCCAGGAGGGGTATATGCGCACGTGGACCAGTCACTTGGCCCGTGGGCCCAGCGGCCTGTTTTCAAAACCAATGTAAACCGGTTTGTCTCCCTTAGAAAGGTTCAGCCGCCTCTTGAACTTACTGATCTCCGCCGAATCTCGGAGCTGTTTCCCACCCGAGGTCATCATTTCCAGCTTGATCCCACCTACGAGCCCGAACGTCACGAATCTTGGGCCCAAGATCCCAAAGGCGTACCGGCACCGATTTCGGAGCATAACGAGATATTTAGTGTGTTACAGAAATACAATCGGGTCGGATTGGTAGTGCCCGAAGGAGCACCTCATATGTGGCATGCGGCGATGGAAAGCAAAACCGTTCGCCTTACTGTACTTGGGGAACACTACCGTCAACTGGCGGAGAAAGGACTTATATAAACCGTTCCATTGTCTAACTAAAGATTGAAGATCTGGAGTAACAAGCCGCTGTTTTCTGGAATTTTTTTCCGTTATGCGGATCCAAAAATGCCGGTTACCGGAATTTGCGAATACCTTTGGCACCCAGGGCTTTATCTAAAAGTGTGGAGTTCGGTCAGAGCTGACGCTATTCCACAGTCGAAATTAACCTCTAAAATCCACGACACTGATCGCCCCAACGGCGCCATTCGAGGAATGGCCGAAAAACTCGCAGAATCATTCAGATAGAAAGGTGGGCGACGAATTTAGTACTTCTTGTGAAAATTTAGTACTTTCTGTGGCTATTCTTTAGCACTTTCTGTGGTCGTCCAGGGTCTGGTGTTAATTCTTTTGTGATGCCATCCGTGACTGCGCATAATGTATATTATGTTAAATCATATGTTCTGATGCATAGTGTACGCACTTTATGGAAGCTGTCCCTCTCACCTCTTAGGTACAGGCGTTGAGCGCATCCCTGCGTACGCCACCAAGCCAAACCTAAAAAACATAAATGAAGCCAACGCCTATTTCCGCCTCATAATCATTTCGAGTGATTGGGCTGTCGGATACATCACTCCCGAACGCTTCGTACAGAGCTTCTCCGAAGATCTGCCAGTTCTGGCCCAGGTAATTGCGGTAGCTGACATTAACCCCTGTTGATCTATACCCACTATCAACATCAGTTTCCGGCAGCCCCGAATCGATGGATTGTTGTGTGGTTACGCCAAAGTCCCGGTTTGCGAGCTTACTATCGTGGAAAGTCACGGCAGCACCCACTTCCCAGCCAGTACCACCAGCCTGGCACGCCAAGCACGTTCCTGCGCCGAACATTCCGAGCGTACCAATTTCTCCTGCTGATACGCGCCCATCCAAAAAGTAACGCCAGTCGTTTGTAAGCGCGTAACGTGCTTCCAGCAGTACTGCTACGCCGGAATCCGACTCACCTAAACCATCCAGCCTTCCATCTTCAGAGTCATCTCTTCTTTGATTGGTTTTCGGCGTTACTGGTTTCCCTGGCGCTGATTCTGAAGCATTTGTTCCATCATCAATTGCATCTGGTCCATGCGTTGTTCCATGCGCTGCAGCCGCTGATCTTCGCTCATGGCCGGGTTGCCTTGCCGCATTCCCTGACCGCTGTTGCCAGGCCCCTGATTCTTCATCTGGCCCTGACCGGGGTTTCGGTTCCCCATGCCGGGGCCCTGGCCGTTCATTCCCATGCCTTGCCCCATCATTCCCGCGCCCTGGCCCATCATGCCTGGACCCATTCCGGACTCTCGCATAATCTGCAGGTGTTCCTGCATGTGCTCCATATGTTCCTGCCGCAGGCGTTGGCGTTCTTCTCTGGTCGTCGCATTCTGCATCTGCTGCATGGTCTGGTTCATTCGATCCATGTTCTGCTGCATTTGCTGAATCCGTTCCTGGTTCATCATTCCTGCCTGACTGCCCTGCCCGGATCCACCCTGGGCAAAGGTAGCGAGTGGCAGCGAAATCAGGGCGGCACAGACCAGCGTTCTCAAACTGTGTTTCATGACTTTCTCTCCCCGTTGTGACTGTTCCATCAATAACAGAAAGAGCGAATGCCCTTTTGATGTGCGTCAGATTCAAGTATAGGCAGTGTTCCGTAGTTTACTAATCTTGGAGGCTCCCGCTAATGGGTTTAGAATCGCTGCCTAATCTTCCCCGGGGTTCAGGATTCCAAAATGCCGATTCTTGAAGCTGTTCTGATTGCTGTTGCCATCTTGGCGCTGCTCGGCGTCATCTTTGAAGAAGTCATTCACGTCAACAAGGCGAAAACCACACTGTTCTTTGGCACGCTCAGCTGGGTTCTCCTGTTTCTGTTCAGTTCCGGTGTAGACGAAACCGCTGCAGTTTCCTCTGGCCTTTCGGAAAGCATTGCCGAGATCGCCGGGTTATGGCTGTTTCTGGTGGCGGCGATGACATTTGTGGCCTACCTGAACAAGAAAGGCATGATCGAAAACATGATCTACCTGATCATGCCTCGTCAGGTCACCGAGCGGCGATTGCTGTTTCTGACCGGTCTGTTCTGCTTCGTGTTTTCTTCCCTGGCCGATAACATCACAGCAACACTGGTTTCCTGCTCCCTGATTCTCTCTTTAAACCTGGACCTGAAGAAGCGGTTACAATTTATTGTTTTGGTTGTATTTGCAGTGAACTCCGGCGGCGTTTCACTGATCACCGGCGATGTCACCACGCTGATGATCTTCCTGGCAGACAAAGTGGAAATCCTGACGCTGCTGACACTGGCCATTCCCGCTTCAATCACGGTGTTTTTGCTGGCCGTGCTTCTTTCTGGCGGTCTGTCCGGCACCGTTACCCTGAAAGCCAGTTCCAATGAAGTCCGAACCGTGGACGCGGTAATCGCGGGCCTGTTTCTGGTTACAATCATTGCCACCATTACTGGCAACGCGTTATTCAGTATTCCGCCAGTGCTGACCTTCCTTTTTGGTCTTTCCATCATGTTCCTGGTGTCCCGCTTCATGAGCGACGACTCGGATCTGGACCCGATTCTCGAATACATCCGGGTTATCGAGTTTGAAACCCTGCTGTTCTTCCTGGGGATCCTGCTTCTGGTGGGTATGCTAAAAGAAATTCATGCTCTGGATTCACTGGTGGCAATCTATGATGTCATGCCGCCGGTGTACGCCAACTATCTGATGGGCATTTTTTCCGCGGTCATCGATAACGTGCCTTTAACGGCCGCATTGCTGAAGTCCGGTATCGACATGAGTCCCGGGGAATGGATGGGGCTAACCTATGCCGTTGGCGTCGGCGGTTCGTTGCTGGTAATCGGTTCTGCGGCGGGAATTGTAGCCATGAGCAAAATTGAGGGGCTCACTTTCGCGGCGTACCTGAAGTACGCGCTACACCTGCTGGCTGCGTACACAGTCGGCTATGCCGGGGTCATTCTGCTTGGCTCTGTGATGAACGGCTAAAGTCGAAAGCCTGCGAGGTTCCGCCCCGCAGGCATTGGTTATCTCATCGTCAGAAGTTGACCTGAACGCCCAGGCCGATGCCATCTACGGTAATATCATCGTCATCGTAGTAACGCATGTATTCGAGGTTGCCTGACAGGTTCTTGGCGAACTTTACGTTCACGCCGGCACCGTACGAGAAATCGGAATCATCGTCTTCCACTGAGCCTGCCTCAGCTTCAATACGAGTGAAACCGAAAACAGCGTAGGGTGTTACCGGGCTCTCGTTCACCACGTTTACCGTGCCGTAACCACCGAAGAAGTTGTCGATTTTAACGTCAACGCCGGCAATCCGATCGTCATCCACACCAAAGCCCGCTCGGGCCTCAACACCGAAATAGTCCGTGGCCATAACGCCGACCTTGCCAGACAAGGTGCCGGTGTCGGCTTCTGCCAGGTCATCGAAATCGGTTTCCATGAAGGTGTAATTCAGGCCGGCGTAGAGCCCGCCAACACCGGATTTATACATATCCTGGGCAGAAGCAAGCCCAGCCAGGGCCAGCCCGGCGAAGGCAGTTGATGCAACAAGAACCTTTCTTGTGGTCTTCATAGTCTTTCTCCCTGTTCATACAGGCCTTCACGGCCTGACAGTAAACGTGCATCAGTCCGACGATTCCCGCCATAGGTGCGTTCCGTATTTACCCATTTTTTACGCCGATTTAATTCCGGGTTAATACTTCTGTCCGGGGCTTGTTTCCTTGCGGTTAAGCAAGCCCGCGGGTATGCTGACGCCGTCTTGTTGTCAGCTGGCTTGAGCGTGCCTTGAGAAACCTAGCCCCTGTCGTCTTCATTGTCAGCGTCATGTTTATACTTCTGAGTGTTTTCATGACGTTACCGGTACTGCTGTTGGCTGCCACCCCTTCCGGTGCACCCAATGCCATCGCGTTTGCCGAATCGGCGGCTATTGTTTGCGTGCTTGGTGTTCTGGGGCTGTTGCTGACCTACCGTGAACCCCGCGAACTGAAACCTCGCTATATGTTCGTGCTCACGGTCTCCAGCTGGTTTGTCATTGCCCTTCTCTCTGCCCTTCCCTTTTACCTGAGCGATAACGACATCTCGGCGGCCGATGCGTTTTTTGAAGGCACCTCTGGCATCACCACCACGGGGGCTACCGTGTTCACCGGCCTGGACACGATGGACAAGGATCTGCTGCTCTGGCGCTCGATCCTTCAATGGCTGGGCGGTATCGGGATTATCGGCATGTTCGTTGCCGTACTGCCTTTCCTGCGGGTAGGCGGGATGCGACTGTTCGCAACCGAATCGTCTGAGTGGACAGAAAAGGCGCTGCCACGTATGAAAACCCTCAGCCGGGGCCTGCTGTTGGTGTATCTGGTGTTTTCCGTGGTTGCGGTTGTCACCTATTGGCTGTCTGGTATGTCTCTGTTTGACGCGTTCAACCATGGCCTGACCAGCATTGCCACAGGCGGCTTTTCAACCTCAGACCTGTCCATGGGTAAGTTCAACGACCTTATCCTGCTGGAAGCCACCTTTTTCATGATCATCGGCAGCCTGCCGTTCTTCCTGTTTGTGCGGGAAATGCACGGACAGCATGGGGTTCTGTTCCGTGATCAGCAGGTTCGCCTGTTCCTGGGAATACTGTTCGCGGTGCCGGCCATGCTCACGCTCTATCGCTGGTGGGTTTCCCCGGTACCCTTCGACCCGATTCACAATTACGCAGCCACGCTTTTTAACGTGACGTCCGTTGTTACTACCACGGGCTATGCGTCTGAAGACTACTCCGCCTGGGGCCCTCTGGCATTTGTGGTGTTTTTCTTCCTGATGTTTGTGGGCGGTTGTTCGGGTTCAACGGCCGGGGGCATGAAAATCTTTCGGTTCCAGCTATCACTGATCATTCTGCGGGAGCAGTTGATGCGGCTGCTGCACCCGCGGGCTGTTTTTACCCGTAACTACAACGGGCGTGCCGTCAGCGACGAAATCATCTCCTCGATGATTGCCTATACCTTCATCTTCCTGTTGTGTCTGCTGGTGATCACGGTACTACTGGCATCCCTGCAGCTCGACTTTGTCACTGCCCTTTCAGGCGCCCTCACCTCGCTGACCAACGTTGGGCCTGGCCTTGGCGATATCATTGGCCCCGCCGGGAACTTCTCGCCTCTGCCCGACGCCGCCAAGTGGATTCTGTCAGTGGGCATGCTGATGGGGCGTCTGGAAATCCTGAGCGTGGTGATCGTGCTCTCACCGGGCTTCTGGCGCGGCTGATCAGCGCAGCCAGAGAATGTGAGCGTCTTCCAGGGGCAGGTTTAGCCTGGGTTCATGAATGCGGATGCGTGGAGTGAAATGCTCTAGCGGGCGTGGTGGCACCGTGCAGTAATATCGGTACGTCTGTTCGGCTTCCTGTAGTGGCCCGCTGAACGCCATAGACTGCACCAGGCGTGGGCCGGAGTTTGAGGATTCTGCCACCAACTCTACGGCGACCAGTTCCGGGCTCAGGCCATCCAGATACACATCCAGATCGAAGCGCAGTTTTTGGCCTTCCTCCCGGGCGTCCATTGCGCCAAACCTCAGGCGTGGCCAGTGTCGGGCTATGGTTTCTTTCACAGAAACAAGTTCGTCAGCACCTGCAGCGGTGCGCTCCGCGCCCTGGGCCACCATGGGCAGATAGAAATCCGTGACATATTCCCGAACCATGCGGTTGGCCGAGTATCGTGCAGTTAATTCGTTCATGCTGGCCCGAACTCTAGCCAGCCAGTTGGCCGGTAAACCCTGTTCATTACGCAGGTAGAATTCCGGTACAACCTGATTCTCCAGCAACTGATAGAGTTCTTCGGCATCCGCCTCATCATGTTTATCCGTCTGGCTCAACTCCTCGAAGGTGGCTCCCGGCCGAATGGCCCAGCCCAGCTCCGGCTGCCAGGCTTCCGCCCACCAGCCATCATACTGCGACAGGTTCAAACCACCATTTACCAGCACCTTCATGCCGCTGGTACCGCAGGCTTCCCAGGGATGGCGGGGACAATTCAGCCAAACATCCACGCCCTGAATAAGTTCGCTGGCCACCGCCATGTCGTAGTCTTCAATGAATACCACGCGCCCCTCTACTTCCGGCAGGCGGGTGAACTGCTTCCAGCGTTTGATGATGTCCTTGCCTTCGTTGTCGTGGGGGTGGGCCTTACCCGCCAATACAATCTGCAGGGGCCGGTCCCGATTGCTGAGGAGTCGGATCAGTCGTTCCGGATCTGTCAGCAGCAAATCCGGGCGCTTGTAATCGGTAAAGCGGCGGGCAAAACCTAGCGTCAGAGACTCAGTATCCAGAAGCAGACCACACGCCGCTTCCTCGCTGTTGCCGTAGTTGTGCTCACAATGCTGGCTCTGCAGTCGCGCTCGCAGGTAATACACCAATCGATGTCGCTGGTTTCTGCGCATCTGCCAGAGATCATGGTCAGTAGTCTCTTTCAGCGGGCAAAGGTCCGTCATAGGCTGTCGCCAGCGGTCCTGGCCACAGGCCGACGTCCATAATTCGTCCGCCTCCGGAGAATCCCAGCTTGGGGTATGCACGCCGTTGGTAACGTATTCTGCTGGCACATCGGCCGCCGGCCAGCGCCCGAACCAGGGCTGGAAAATGGATTGGGTGACCTGTTTGTGAATCTGGCTGACACCGTTAAAACGCCCGCTCATACCCAGCGCAAGCCCCGACATGTTCAAATCGCTTGAACCACCATTGGCAACGGTCAGTATGGTCTCCAGCGGCTGGCCGATTTCCTGCAACCAGGGCTCCAGGTACAATCGGGCAAGTTTCGCCGGGAACCGGTCAAAACCAGCAGCTACTGAAGTGTGGGTGGTAAAAAGGTTGGTGGCTCTGGTTGCCAGCCGCGCCACTTCAAAACTGGTCTCATTCTGCTGTTGCCAGTGCACCGCGCGCTCAACCAACGCCAATGCGCTGTGGCCTTCGTTAATGTGGCACAAAGCAGGTTTGCGCCCCAATTGTGCCAACAAGCGCCAGCCGCCAATTCCAAGCACCATTTCCTGTTGCAGGCGTTTTTCCGGATCGCCGCTGTAGAGCTCGCTGGTAATACCCCGGTCGCCGGGCTCATTCCGGGGGTCATTACTGTCGAGCAGCAACAATTCACAGCGCCCCACCTGTCCTTTCCAGGCCCTCAGGCGAACCGTACGGCCGGGAAAAGGTACGTTTACCCTTGCCCACTCTCCGTTGCTGTCCCGTAACGGAGTAACCGGGAGCATGGTCGGATCGTTATAGGGGTGAAACTCAAGCTGTTCCCCCTCAGCGTTCAGGGCCTGCCGGAAATAGCCCTGCTGGTAGAGCAAGCCCACGGCTGTGACCGGCACACCCAGATCGCTGGAAGCCTTCAGGAAATCCCCGGCCAGAACGCCCAGGCCGCCGCTGTATAACGGCAGGGATTCCGACACCCCATACTCCATGCAGAACCAGGCGACGCCAGTGGCCAGCTGGTTTCCGCAGTTTTCAGAATACCAGGTCGGGCACTGGTTGAAGGCCTCATGGCGATTCAGTTGTTGCTGGTACCGGGTCAGGAATTCGGGGTCTTCGGCCAGCTGTTGCAGCCGTTCTGCCGAAGCGCTGTTCAGCACCAGCCAGGCGTTATGGGTTGCCTCCCAGATCTCTTCATCGAGCTGCCGCCACAACTCATCACATCCGTGGTGCCAGCTCCACTGCAAATCCAGTGCAATCGCCATCAGCCCTGACAGCTGTGCTGGCAGGGCCCTCATAGTATACGCGGCCAGAGTCATGGGGCTTCAGCCGTTAATGCGCGGTATAGCCGCCGTCGATAACCAGTTCGCTCCCGGTCATGAATTTGGACTCATCAGAGGCGAGGAAAACAATGCCCCAGGCAATGTCGTTCGGCTCGCCCATATGGCCAAGAGGATGTAAAGCGGCGGTGGCCTGCTTGGCAGCTTCCAGATCCTGGCCGGTGGTTTTCAGGTGGTTTTCGACCATCGGGGTCCAGATAAAGCCCGGATGCACGGAATTCACCCTTATGTTGTCCGGGGCGTAGAGCATCGCATCGGTTTTGGTCATCAACCGGACAGCACCCTTGGACGCATGGTATGGAGGTGCGTCCGGCGCGCCGATCAGGCCGTAAATGGAAGACAGATTGATGATGCTGCCGCCGCCGGCCTTCTTCATGTGAGGAATGGCGTGTTTGGTGCAGAAAAACACCCCTTTTACGTTAACCGCCTGTACCTTGTCCCATTCTTCCTCGGTCACTTCGTGGGTCGGCTTGTTGGCGCCGGAAATGCCAGCGTTACTAACCACGACGTTTAGCGCTCCGAAGTGCCCGGCCACTCCGTCCAGAGCGGCTTTCACCTGCTGTTCATTGGTCACATCACAGTGCCAGTAACCAACCTTGTAGCCTTTGTCGCTGAGTGATTTGGCGAGGGTCTCGCCTTCGCTATCCAGGCAGTCAAGAATGCCAACGGCAGCGCCCTCTTCTGCCATCCGTTCAACCGTTGCTTTGCCAATGCCCAGTGCGCCGCCGGTTACCGCAGCTACTTTTCCTTCAAGTCGTGCCATGTCAGTCGTCCCTTACAGAATCAGTTGTTGTCATTATTGAAGTCAGTGCATTTGCTTGCGAACTCGCCCGGCAAGAAGGTCTGTAGACGCCTGTTCCTGCAGGCAGGCAATCAGTTCAGAAATTGTCAGCGCATCGTTCTCAACGCCGTCAAAATCAACCCCCAGACCGCCATCATCAGTCCTAACCACATGGGCGCTCAGTGTGCAGTGCCCCCGCTCCGAACGTTCCGGAAACCGGAAGGACAGCTCGATCGTCTGGTTCAGCCTCACATCCGAATAATCGGTCGCAATAAACAGACCACGTCGGGATGCATCCCGGATCATACCAGTCGCTACTGGCATGCCACGTTTGTAGACCAGAATGGGCAACCCGCCTTCTACGCGTTGGCTTAGCCGGTGTTCCATGCCGTTTCCTCCTGTCAGCTTGCCGAGTGGATACCGCAACTCCTCCACTTTACACCTGATCAAATATTAACCATCTTGATTCTGATCAAGAGGGTGACCACTCGGCTACCGACCGTATAGGTTCACAATATTTCTCAGCCCTGGCAGGTCGATCCTCGCTCGATAATCCTCGGGTAAGGTCCATTTCCAGTTACCCTGGATCGTGCCAGGCGTGTTGAAGCGTGCCTCGGATCCGAGAGCCAGAAGATCCTGTATCGGGACGATCACCAGTCGTGATACCGAGCCCATCGCAGCCTGTATCACAGGCCATGGCATATCCGGGCCGTTAATCCTCAGATACCGGTTAACATGCTCCCGGGTTCGCTCATCCAGGCTCTGGTACCAGCCCAGTGTGGTGTCATTGTCGTGGGTGCCGGTATACACCAGATCCCATTCCTTGTGGTTATGCAATAGATGGGGGTTGGCGGCGCTGCCATCAAAACCGAATTGTATGACGGTCATACCCGGTAACCGGAAACGGTGTCGAAGGGCTTCCACATCTTCCCCGATGATGCCCAGGTTCTCGGCAACCAGTGGCAAACGGGGTAACTCCCGGAAGCAGGTTTCCAGAAAATCATCGGCCGGGCCCGGCACCCAGTAGCCATCGACCGGGCGCGGATTCTTCGCCGGAATCTCCCAGTAAGCCTGCAGCCCCCGGAAATGATCAATTCTAAGGAGATCGAACCGTTCCTGCTGGCTGGCCAGGCGCTGCACCCACCAGTGGTATCGGTCCTCCGCCATTCGCTGCCAGTCGAATAGCGGGTTTCCCCAGTGCTGACCCTCGGGGGAGAAATAGTCCGGGGGCACCCCGGCAACCACTCTGGGCTTACCTTCACCATCAAGCTTGTACAGGTGGGGTGCGGCCCAGACATCGGCGCTGTCGTGAGCGACGAAAATGGGGATGTCGCCAAATAGCCAGATGCCCCGTTCGGCCGCATAATGACGCACCGCTGTCCATTGTATGAAAAACAGGTACTGCTCCAGGCACACCCGTTCCAGTGTACTTTGGTGGGATTCTCTCAGGGCCTCCAGGGCTGTCGGCTTGTGATCGCGCAGGTCTTCCGGCCAGTCCAGCCAGTTCACGCCCGGAAACGCCTCTCTGGCTGTCATGAACAGCGCAAAATCATCCAGCCACTGATGGTGCTCCAGAAAATTCTGATAGGCCTGTGCGTTGAGGGCTTCTGACTCACGATAGCGACCGGCATGGAATCGCTGGCTGGCATGTTCCAGGGCTTCGGTACGGGTAAAGGCGGTAAGTTCCTGGCTATCGAGAAGGCCGGGCGCCACCAGTTCCTCAAGGTCGATCAGAACGGGGTTCCCGGCATGGGCCGAGAGCGACTGGTACGGCGAAAGGTCTGCATGAGTGGGCCCCAATGGCAGTGTCTGCCACACCATGATGCCTGCCTCGGCCAGAACATCCACAAACTGCCGGGCAGCGGCGCCCAGCTTGCCGGAAACGCCAGGTAATGCGGTCGGGTGCAACAGCACACCGGCACGCCGCCTTGCCAAAACCGGATTGGATGGCATTTCTACAGTCATGAATCGGCCTCATGCCCCGGCCGCATGGCACCGCCCTTGGCGGGCTCCCCTCCACCCTGGCTCAGGGGCTGGAACAGGCTGGACGGCGCCGGGTAGCCAATACGCTCAAACAGGTTGGCCAGGTGCCGGCGATACAGCTGCTCGAAATCCCGGACCACCGCTGCCGGGTTGTAATCGCCAAACCACCAGAACCAGTCCGAGCCTTCACACAATCCGAGCTGATGTGTGGCCGCCTGCTTCTGGTCCGTGTTGAGGGAGCCATTATCCAGCGCCCGGTCAAAATGCTGCTTGGCCTCGCACAGCAGGTCCCAGGCCCGGTTTTTGTCGGGATCGCCTATCCAGGTGGAAAAGGTTCCATAAATCCAGCTTCCAGCCACCAGTTCCGAGAGTTGCACAGGCTCTGTGTAATGCTCTTCCTGAAGGGTCGAATAAGTGGTCAGTCGCAGTTTCGGGTGTTTCTCAAGCACCCGGTACAGCTC